>Ga0075425_100000946_pt1 | contig 27768 bp, 24 predicted proteins | sample SoiMethybrSBSTD4_FD_75300 | JGI IMG/M metagenome (GOLD analysis project Ga0075425, IMG submission 75300) | Bulk soil microbial communities from a Populus tree surrounding site in Tennessee, USA - Soil MetaG P. TD hybrid SBSTD4 | ecosystem: Environmental > Terrestrial > Soil > Tree plantation...
GTGCACGGACGCAAAGTCGTCCGCGTCAACGACGTCGATCTCCATCCCGATACCAGCAACGGACATATACAGCTAAAAATTGGCTCCGTGGACATCGGCGCCCGTGGCGCGGTCCGCCGCCTGCTCAAAGGTGTGGTCCCTATGGCAGCGCTCAAGCCATTGCTGCAGAGAATCCCTCCCCGGCTGATCCCCTGGGACTTCGTCGATCTGATTGAAACTGACCCAGCGCGTCGCGTGAAGCTGAAGATTTCCCACGACCGCCTGGCCAAGCTGCATCCTGCCGATATCGCGGACATTGTCGAGAAGCTCGCCCCAGACGAGCGCGAAGCCGTGTTCGAAACTCTCGATCAAGAGGTCGCCGCCGAGGCCCTCGAAGAAGTCCAGCCAAGAGTTCAGAAGTCGATCGTTGAGTCGCTCGACTCCGAGCGCGCGGCGGAAATCGTCGAGGAGATGAATCCCGACGCTGCTGCCGACCTGCTGGCCGATCTGCCCGAGGAACGCACTGAACAAATTCTGCAAGAGATGGATCCCGAGCCGCGCGAGGAGATGGCCGAACTGCTCGAATTCAACGAGGACACCGCCGCCGGGCGCATGAATACCGAGTACCTCGCCCTGAATGCTGAAGCCACCGTTCACGACTCAATTGAGGCATTACGTAATTTCCAGGGCGGCGTCGAGACCGTTAGTACAATCTATTTGGTTGACGAGCATGGCAAACTTACCGGGGCGGTCCCGTTGGCAAAGATTGTGCTCGCCAAATCAGACGACAAACTTTCTTTGCTGGCGGTGGAGCCTCAGATATCAGCTCATGCCGGGGCCCGCGAAAGAGAAGTTGCGGCGTTATTCGATAAATACAATCTGCTCACGCTTCCCGTCGTGGATGATGATGGCGTGCTCACGGGCGTGATCACTTCGGATGATGTGATCAGCCTCCTCAGGGCGAAGCTGTAGCGCGTCGAACCTGTTGAAAAACGTGGGCCCCCCGGTTGTCCTCGGAGCGCGGCTCCGATCTACATCGCTTGGGAGCCGAGAGCGGCTGCCCCTCATTGACCAGATTCCCAAATTCCTGCAATTCCATTTATTCTGTTTTCGAAGTGAATATAGTTTCAATTCTTTCTGCCAATGAGATTCCTGAGACGCTGGAAGACCCGGATCCTGCTGTTCTTCGCAGTCATAGGACCAGGCTTTATCACCGCGAACGTCGACAACGATGCCAACGGCATTGTCACGTACTCGCAGGCCGGCGCACAGTTTGGCTACAAGCTGCTGTGGACCATGATTCCCGTCACCTTGGCGCTGATCGTGGTACAGGAAATCTGTGCCCGCATGGGTGCTGTCACGGGCAAGGGCCTCAGCGATCTTATCCGTGAAGAATTCGGCTTCCGCATCACGTTTTTCATGATGCTGGCCATCCTGCTCATTAATTTTGGAAACATTTTGGGCGAATTTGCCGGCATCGCCGGCAGCCTGGAGCTTTTCGGCCTTTCCCGATACATCACAGTACCCATATGTGCGGTCATCGTGTGGCTCATTATTGTGAAGGGACAGTACAAGAGTGTGGAGAAGATCTTTTTGGTGGCTTCATTCATTTACGTGACCTATGTGTTCGCAGGAATTCTGGCGATTCGGTCCATCTCGCATGGCTCGGCTACGGGAGAGTGGATAAGGGCCCTGGTTGCCACGGTCAAGCCGCCCGGCCGGGAGCTCTTCCAGCATGATTATCTGTTCATGACAATCACCGTAATCGGAACCACCATCGCGCCATGGATGCAGTTTTATCTGCAATCCTCGGTGGTCGAAAAGGGAGTGACGCGCCGCCAATACAAGACTTCACGGCTGGATGTGATCTCGGGGTGCATTTTCACCGATGTTGTGGCGTGGTTCATCATCGTCGCTTGCGCGACAACCCTCTATGTGGGCGGAATTCACGAGATCAATTACGCCAAAGACGCGGCAGAGGCGCTTAGGCCGCTAGCAGGCGATTTTGCTTATATTTTGTTCGCCGTGGGATTGTTCAATGCTTCACTTTTTGCGGCGTCTATCCTGCCGCTCTCCACTGCCTACACGGTATGCGAGGGGCTAGGATTCGAGTCCGGCGTCGGACGAAAGTTCCGCGAAGCCCCAGTCTTCTACTGGTTATATACCCTTCTCATAGCCGCCGGGGCGGGGCTGATTCTCTATCCGAATCTCCCACTTATAAAAATCCAGCTTTACTCGCAGGCGCTGAATGGAGTGGCGATCGCGCCGGTGTTGATCTTCATGCTCCTCTTGGTGAACAAAAAAGATCTGATGGGCGAATATGTAAATTCCAGAACTTTCAACGTCATTGCTTGGGCGCTCACCTCGGTAATGGTCGTGCTTTCAGCGCCATTTGTCTGGGACACCGTTCACCAGATTCTTCACTAGCCGGATACCTTTGATCGGCGTTTCGCGTTACCCTCGGCCGGTTCTCAGGTAATCTTTCGGGTGGATAGTTCGCTCGGTACACTGGCGCTGTGAACGCTGGCGCTGTGAACACTGGCTCTAATCCTCGTTTGCAGGAAGCTGCTACGCCGCCTGAGAACCGTCCTTTCGGCTCTCCGAAAGGACCATCGCTGGGCCGATCACGTTTGCTGGGGTTCGCAGTCGGACTTTTCATAGCGATGGCGTTTGCCGCAAAGGCGGGCAGCGCGCAGTCCGTGTGGCAGGCGATTACACAGTTCATCGGCCTTCACGGCAAACCGGAGCCGGCGTCGGCCAATGTTCTTTCCGAGCACGAAATCGCTGAGCTCAACCACATGACGCCACAGAGCCAGGCGGAGTTGTTGCTTGAACGTTCCATAAACCATTTTCGTGGCGCGAATGACGAAATAGCTGAGCGCGTCACGGGCTGGCGGGGAAAAATCCAGCTCGATCAGAAACTGAACGGGCTTTTCATGACTGCGCTCAATTCTGACGACTTGCGGGTGAGGGCGGCGGCCATCGAAATCGATATTGCTAGCCGCGATTTGATAAAGGACAAAGCGACAATTGATGCATTGGAAAACGACGGCCGCTTTGGCCAGCAAGGCCCGCGCGCCAACGCCCTCTGGGACATCGCGCTGCTTGGGAATCGCGGGGTAGAGCCACAGCGGGCATTCGAGATCGTCTCTTCTTCAATTCACGATTCCAACGAAAACGTGCGCTACTGGGCCGTAGAAAGTCTTAGCTATCTAGGGACTGATGAAACCATCGCTCCGTTGTTGGAAATCTTTCACGATGACCAATCCCACAACATCCGTGAGCGCGCGGCGTGCGGTCTTGCGCAATCTGGCATGCTGAGTGAGAAGCAACGCCGGACAGCCGTGCCGAAACTACTGGAGTACGCCGAAGATCCTTCTCTCGACGCCACCACGCGCGAGTGGGTCTTTCAGGCTTTGCGTGATATTACCGGCCAAACTCTGCCCCATGATGCCGGCGCATGGAGAAGTTGGTACAACGGCGGGCACCTGCAGTGGAATCCTGTCACCCGCGATAGCGAATAGAGCTACAGCGCCATCAAAATAACACCCGCACCCACCAGCAACGCCGCCGTCCATCGTCGATGATCGACTTTTTCGTGCAAGAAAAACTTCGCGCCGATCGCGTTCGCAACGAACGTCAAAGACGCCGCCGCTGGTCCAATCAAGCTCACGTTGTTCCACGAAAGGCCGTACAGGAGGCTGTAGAACGAGAGCGTCATGCACCCAACGCCGAGAAGAAAATACTTGTTCCGCAGCGCCAGCAAAGCCACAAAAACCAGGCCGCGCCTTCGCCGCATCTCGCCCAGATCGCCGATTTGCTTCATGGCGCGCGCCAGCAACATGTCCCCGCAGCTCGATGTGATCACAACCGCGAAAATCGCCAGCCACGCGTGCAAATTGCTGAGGTGCCGAATTCCGTGCAGGCCTTTCAATTGAAGAACGGCAAGGGCGTGCTCCATTATCGCGAAACCTCTGTGGCCACCGGCTCCGCGCGCTTATGTCGATGCGGCCACCGTTTCGTGAGCTCCGGGCCGCTGGTCACAAACCCGACTCCGCTTGAGACCAGTGCAATCCCCAGCCAGCGGGTAACGCTCACTTGCTCGTGCAAAATGAATCGCGCGATCACCGCCAGCAGCACATATCCAAGCGAACTCGCCGGCAAAACAAATGTAAGGTCGGCCCAGGAGAGGGCAGTCATGTAAGACGCAAAGAAACCCAGCAAAAGAACAATCCCCAGCCCAACCCAGGGATTCGCAATCGCGAGCAGCAGTTCCGCCGGATGGCTCAGTGAGACATTTCCTACCTGCTTCATGCCGTAGGAAAGCAGGGAATCGCCGGTGGGAGCGAACACGCTCACTCCCAATAGCACCAGATACTTGCGTGAATTCACGAGACCCTAAACCTGAACTGTTTCCTCCGGAGCGGGGGCCTGCTCTGGAGTGGCTCCGTGTCCGTTCGACCCATTTTTCCCGGCGTTTTCTTTCACCAGCTTATTTCGCATCGAACGGACTTTAAGGAACGTGCGCGCTTCTTTGTAGAGTCGCTTCCGTTCGCCTGAGTCAAATGCTGCTTTCTTTAAAATGCGGAAGACGGCTTTAGGCCTGAAGTAATACTCGTCGTAGAACCGGTGGACTGAGTGCAGAATTTCATCCGCAGGCAGTCCTGGATATTCAATATGCGCGAGCTGATGCCCGCCCTCGTCCACCATCTTGCTGTTGATAATGAAATTGTTTTTTGCCGCAAAATCGAACAGTTCGGTCCCCGGATACGCGTGTGCAACCGAAACCTGGATGGTCTCGATGTCGAGTTCCTTGGCGAAAGCAATCGTGTTCTGGATAGTCTGGCGCGTCTCCCCGGGCAATCCCAGAATGAAGTCGCCGTGGATTACCAGCCCCAGCTTGTGAGCGTCTTTGGTGAACTGTCGCGCACGTTCTAGCGTTGCGCCTTTCTTGATGTTCTTGAGAATCTGTTGATCGCCAGATTCGTATCCCACGATCATCAGCCGGCATCCGGCCTCGCGCATAGCTTTGAGTGTCTCGTAATCCGTCGTAACCCGTGATGTGCAGGACCACGTCAAGCCCAGTGGCTTCAATTTCGCGCAAAGTTCTATGGTGCGCGCCTTCTGAATGTTGAAGGTGTCGTCATCAAAAAAGAATTCTTTGACGTATGGCCAGTACTCCTTAGCCTTCGCCATCTCGCGCGCTACGTCATCTGTGGATCGCTTGCGCCACGCATGTCCACTGGTGGTCTGCGGCCATAAGCAGAAAGTGCATTGCGCTGGGCAGCCGCGGGTGGTGTAGAGCGAAACGTATGGATGAAGCAGGAACGGCACGTCATAACGGCGCACATCCAGGTCGCGACGATAAATGTCGGTTACGTGAGGCAGGGCATCAAGGTCCTGAATTTGCGGCCGGTCGGCAGCGTGGGCAACCGATCCATTCTTGCGGTACGAAATTCCTAGAATCTCTTCGTACGGCTTTCCCTCGGCGAACTCTTTCACCGCGTAGTCGAATTCTTTGCGGACGATGAAGTCGATGGCCGAACATTCGCGCAGAGACTTCTCCGGCAACACCGTAACGTGCGGGCCCACGAATGCGATCTTGATCCCAGGATTTACGTCTTTTATCCGTTGTGCGAGCCCGACGTCACCCGGAAATCCCGGCGTGCTGGTATACAGCACCAGGAACTCGTATTCCTTCGCAATATTGATCGTTTCTTCCGCCGAAACATGGTGTGACGGCGCATCCAGCAACCGTGCGCCTTCTAACATTCCGGCCGGATAAGCCAGCCATACCGGATACCAATACGACTCGATCTCACGAGTCGCCGGCCAGCGCGATCCTGCGCCGCCATCAAAATTTTCAAAAGAAGGAGGGTTCAAAAATAGTGTTTTTAACGGCATAAGTTGAAGTCTTTATCTTAACATTCGCAGATCAAAGTAGCTTTTGTGGCGTGTACCACGTGCATCACCTGACGACCTGTTGCTCTGACCTTTTCCATGCGATCAATTCAACGCTAAATGCTTTGGTTTAAGTCCACAATCGCATTGCCCTGAAGAGGGATTTCCCGCATTCAACGGCGCAAAACCAGCCAAGTTCGGGGTGTGGCTTGCCCGGCAATAAGCTCATTTTTGCGCCCAGGACTCCAACTCCCCAGTGGCGCGTAAAAGGGCAATCCGCGCCCGCAGCAGTTGGAATTTGGCGTCCTCCAGAGAATTGAACTTCTCCGAAAGGTTCGTCTGGGCATCGGCCTGGTCATGTATGTTTGCCGTTCCCGAATTCATCCGAATGTCGACCGAATTGACGTTCGACTGAGCAAGCTTGTATTCGAGTTCCGCAACCTCTTGTGCAGCCCTTAACTGCTCCACGGATCGCTGCAGCTTCAGCACTTCCTGCGATATCTGGTTCTTCGCATTTTCAACTTCTTTGTTTGCACGTGCAGCTTCGGCGTCGGCGGCCTGAGCATGAGCCCGTTGAGAGAAATTCAGAATTGGAAAGCGGATTACACCGCCGAGCGAAGCATTGTTCCGCTCGAAGGTCTTGAAGAATTGATCGTAGTTGTTGTACTCGGAGAGAACAGCGTATTGTGCTGCGAAGTCGAGCGATGGCCAAAGAGACCGATGTTCTCCCTTCGCTCGAAAAGTTTGTGCTTTGGCCCTGAGTTCAACAGCCCGCAGTGCGAAGCTGGATTCTTTTGCTTTTGACGTTAGATCGTCTTCCTGTTTGATTTCGGGAAAGGCAGGGATCGAATCCGGCAACGTCACAATCGAGTTGCTCGACAAGCCTGTGAGCCTCGCAATTTGGTCGCGCAACACGTCAACCGCGCCTTGTCCCTGCAAAGCGCGCAAGTGTGCGCGGGCCGCAATCAGCTGACTCTTTTGGCCTTCAGCCTGGCTGTCCACGCCAGCCTCCACTCGCTGATGAGTCAGATCCAGCGCTTTTTGTGCGTCGTTATAGGTTTTTGTAAGTTCGGGCAACATGCCTTCCCACTTCGCCAATTCGAGATAAGAGATGACTACATCCTGCATGACCTGCTGTCGTTGATCTTTGGTCTGCAGTGCCGCCGCCCCACTCTCGTCCCGCGCGGCTCGCACGAACTCCCGCAATGCCGGATTAATGACCGCAGACTGGGAATTGACGTTGAAGATGGAAGGCGCCGCATTCTCCAGACTAAGCGGAAAGCCCCAGGATTTTCCCAGTCCGGAACCGACAACCACCTGCGGTATGTACTGATTCCTTGCCTCTCGAAAGGCGGCGAACGCGCGCTGCTCATCAGCGGTGGCTTGTGCCATAGCCGTGCTATGTATCAGCGCGAGCTGGACCGCCTGCTTCAGAGTCAGCGGCTCTGCTTGAGCACCACTTATGCGCGAAGCAAATACCAGTAAAGCTAAAATCCGGCAAAGTGACCGGGCAGATGTCATAGTTCCACCTTCTCCAAGGAATCAACTGCGCAGCGAAACTCTGACGTCTGAAGCCTGACGCCAGACACCGCAGCTTGAAATTCTATTGGAAGCAACGTTCTGAGATGATTGGATTCAGCGGTTCATCCGCTCAAGCGCCTGCTTGGCGGGCTGGAATTCTTTTGCCAACGCCAGCGCCGATTTGTACTCGGTCGCGGCCGCTTGCTGGTCGCCTAGCTTCTCGTCGGCGGTGCCCAACAGGTAGTGCACCTTGAATGCAGGCGCCTGCTCGACTGACTTGTTCAATTTCAAATATGCGCGCAGCAGTTCCACGCCTTCCGGTAGATTGCGTTGCGCATGGATCAGGATCTCGGCCGCATCCACCAGCGCATCAACCCGGTCAGTCGGCGCCGGGCGAACCTGTACGAGCGCCTTCTCCATCTCTTCATAGCGTTCGCGATGACGATAAAACAAGCCAAGGTTCAGCCACGCGCTGGCGCTGCCATGACTGGCCTCAACTGCGGCCTTGTATTCGGATTCCGCAGTTGCGTAATTTTTCCGCTTTTCCGCCACGCGAGCGGTGACCCAGTGCGCGCGACCGGGATCAAGCTCGGAAAGCGGCTCAACTTGTTGCAACGCCTTGTCCTTGCCGCCGCCGACAATTCCGGGTGCCTCCAGGTAAAATTCTGCGAGATCGCAACGGGCCTCCGCGCTATTAGGGTCGAGCTTTACTGCAGTTTCAAACTCGTTGCGGACCTTTCCCACCAGAACTGCGCCGGTGATAATGTTGCCCTTATCCGCTTTGCCGCCATACATCCTCCCCAGCCACAGATGGTATTGTCCGTTGTCAGGCGCAAGAGCCACCGCCTTTTCGCACGCGGAAATCCCCCGGTCCCATTGGCCGAGCGTGAAATACGCACGGCAAAGCAGGTTTTGGGCCGTGGCATCGTTCGGGGAGGAGCTTAGTTGTCCGTGAAGCGTGGCGATGGCGTCATCAACTCGCCCGGAGGCCAGCAATGTAGGAGCAGTTTCGTCGGCCCGGGCAGAAACCGCCGAGGCAGCGAAAAACACAAAAATCAGAAAACGCCCATGCAATGTCATTTCAACGCACCACCTTCACTGGAAGACGATCGTGAAGTGGCTTGGAATTCGTAGATCCGCGGGCGACTAGTGCGCCTTCTAGGACGCCGTTGGTGATCTCCGCCTGCGTCAGGTTCGAAAGCGACGTTTGCACCGTCCGCCGCACCAACTGGTTGTTTTCGATCTGATAAACGTACGGAACGTCATCGTCCTGCCGCAAAGCCTCGCGCGGCACGATCAGCGCGTTGTCGTGTTCGGCGGTCACGATAGTCACGCCGACGTTGATGTTTGGCAGCAGCTTGTAATCGGGATTCACCACGATGCAAGTCGTTTCGCCAACATTCCGGCTGCCGTGCAGCTTCACTGTTGCCGGAACCGCATTCACCATCCCTGACCAGGTCCGGTTCGGCATCGCGTCCCATGTGATCTCGATCTTCTCGCCCGTAGCCAACCGCGCCACGTCGGGTTCATCCACGAACGACCGCACCAGCACACTCGAGAGGTCCGCTTCCTGCAACACCAGGTCGCCCGGATTGACGTAAGCGCCTTGCTTCACCGGAACCGAATACACGATACCGGAGAAAGGCGCGCGGATGACAAGTTGATTCAGTGTATCCAGAGCGGCAGCATAGGCGCTCTCGGCCTGGGTTTGTCCAGCTTTGATGCGAGCGATCTCGGGTGATGAATAACGCTTGGTCTGCTTGGATTCGAGGAGCTTCACTTGAGCTTCGGCAGCGGCGAGTTGCGCCTGAGCATTGCGGACCTCGCCGGGCGCGGCCGCGCCAGTTTGTTGAAGGCGGGTGAGAGCATCGAGATTCCTTTGCGCCGCATCACGATCGGCGTGCGCCTTCACCAGCTGTGCATCGACCGTCAGCACTTCTTCTTGCGTGCCGCCGCGCTCAAGCGCGCTGATGTCGGCTTCTGCCGCGCGCACTTGCGCCTGGGCTTGCGCAGCCTGGCTTCGAGCGGTTGCCGCATCAAGCTCCGCGAGCAAATCGCCTCTCTTGACGTGCGAGCCCTCCCTGACGAGAAGCCGCTTGACAGTAGTCCCGGTCGGCGCGTGTGCCTCGAAATTCTGTACTGGTTCAATTTTTCCGTTGGTGGAAATTACGCTGCGAATTGTTCCCCGCGAGACCGTCGAGGCCATCACCGGAACAGATTCGTCACGCGACCCGAATGAGGCCAAAAGTACGACAGCGAGAGCAATTCCAGTCGCCCACAAGATCCAGGGCCGCCTGCCAAAAAAGCCTCGCTGACTATGGTTTTGCGCCATTCAGATTTCGCTGACGATAACTCTAACACTGGCCAGCGCTAAAGGATGCCGTAGTCCTTAATCCTTTTGATGCAGCACTTTCGCGAAAGAACCGCGAAAATTCGCGACGCGAGCTTCATGGATCCGCCTTCATTTTCCATTCTTCGAGAAGGCTGTGAAACTCTCGATCATCACGGTATCGTCGAAATTCTTCTGCGTCGAGCGCTGAGGGATCGTGGACCCCGGCCGCTATGCACTTCCTTATTTCCGAAAGCATGCTTTTCTTCTCTGACGTGATCGCATAAATGCGGGCGCGTTGGTAGTATGCCCAGGCAGGATTGGCAGAACCGGTGGCAGCCAGGTCAAAATATCGCAACGCCACCGAATAGTTCTTGCCGTCCATGCTGTTCTGGCCGGATTCGTACGCCTGGACTACGAGCCCGCTGAGCGCGCGTCGGCGGATCAAAGAATCACGGTCATCGCTCGCGGACTGCCGCTTGAGGTCGGCAAAGCTCGACTGGAGTTCGCGAAAGGCCATCTCATCCGTTTCGCCGTCCGGCAACGCTGCCATTTTTTCGGAAGCCGCCGCCTCGAGGCGTCCTTGCAGGTCTAAATCTGCGGCCTCCCGCTTTTCTGCCGTTTTCAACGACTTACTTTTCTCTGTTTCAGAGATTCGTGCCAGGGCTGCACTAACCTGGCTGAGGCCAGTGAAGTTACGCACGATTGCCTGGTATTCGCGATAGGCAGCGAGTACGTTTCCAGTGGCTTCAAACCGGCTTGCTCGCGCCATCGTGACGTCGACGACTGTTTGCATCCGTACTGGATCCCGAGCCAATGTTCCAGTTATCATCGCCTGAATGTCGAGCCATTCAAGTGCTTCGAGCCAGACATCAGCCGGCGCCCAGCCATGTGGTCCGTCGAACACGCGAATCACATAATGCATACCGGTCGAATCGAGTTTGGGGCGCAACTGCGCAAACTCCGCGTAATTGAAGTCCGCGTTCCCTACCGTCGCAAAATAGGCGAACTGTGAACTGGCTGAAGGGCCCTTACCTGTTGGAAACCCAGCAGCATTGGCGACGACTCCCGCCGCACATTGGCAGCTGATTGCCAGGCTCGTCGCGACTCGGGCTCCGCCTGAGAGACCGCCGAAATACTGCCGCTTAGGATCGATCGGTAATCGCTCATGCGTGTCTTTCCAAATCGCCCCTGCGGCCTCGCGCGAACCCCCAAACGGGCCGTTTTTTGAGTTGTTAGAGGCTACGACGATGTATCCGAATTTTTCAGCAGCCGCTTGTACCACTTTGGCGGCGGAGTCTCCTCGCGCAAACGGATCGAAAACGTAGATGACCGGCCATGGTTGCTTCGCCGTGAACGTTGCGGGGAGGTAGAGCGCATAACTCTGGTTTACATCATCCAGGCAGGTGACGCGTGGGACCACCGTGCCTGTAGGAAATTCCGCGGTCGAAGTCGCTGCCGCAAGCTGGCCCAGAGCTGAAAGCAGCAGCAAAATGCTGAGGGATATCTTCAAAGTACCAATCCGCGTTCGAAGAGTAGTAGGAACCGCCAGGCACAATCAACCACCAGATCGAAAACATAAATGACCGGTTGCTCCGTCGTGAACTTTGAAATTGCGAATTGGGACATTTGGGCTGCACGAATCCGGTCAATGGGCTTCGGTAATCTCGCCTTGTCCGAAAGCCAATGCCATATTGGGCTGGCATGACACACTTTCCCCAGCCCCACACCACTCATCGTGCAAATCGTGTCAAACTCGCAACCACACCAGTAGTCGTCAAGCTTGGAGACGGCAAGCAGGCGCAAGGCAACATTCACGTCGTGTCGGTCAACGGCGGGCTGCTGCAGCTTGCGCGGGCTCTCTCCACGGGCGACTTCGTGGAGGTCGCTTTTAAGACGCAGTCCGGTAGCGTGCAGGGCATGGCCGAGATGTTGCACCCGGTCGGAAAAGGACAGGGAAGCATTTTTCAGCCTTTCCGGTTTGTCGCGCTGGACGATGAGGCTCACCAGCTGCTGCGCATGGCGGTTGAGTCAGCAGGAGACCGCAGCTTCCTGGGTATGGCCGCGAGAAGGTTCTAAGACCGCTTCACCACAGAGACACAGGGTCACAGAGGATCAAAAACGCAGCAATAGGACCTGCCTGAACGTTCCGAGACCCCAATGGGTAAGTCAAATACTTGGCCTTTCTCTGTGCCTCTGTGGTGAATAAGGTACCCGGCTATACTGGCCACTGATGTCAAGGACCAGCACCGCTAGAATACAGCGCGAATTCACTACCAACTCTCCTGAGAAAACCATCGCGCTTGGGCGCGACCTCGCCTCCTGTTTGTCTCCTCCGAAGCTGGTCGTTCTGCGCGGGGACCTGGGCGCTGGTAAAACCACGCTGGTGAAGGGAATTGCCGAGGGGTTCAACGCCGCCTCACAAGATGACGTAACCAGTCCAACCTTCACCCTGATTCACGAATACCGCGGATCATCAGCAACTCTCTACCATATTGATCTTTATCGGGTGGATACGCAGCGGGAGTTGGAAACGCTAGGTCTTGACGATTTGATGACCGATGACACTGTGCTGTTGATTGAGTGGGGAGAGAAATTTGAAAGATTTCAAAAAGATCGGGATTTTGAGATCGAGCTGAACCGGATTTCAGAGACGGAGCGCAGAATTCGTTTAAGCGCGTGATGCATTTGCTTTTCTTCGATGAACCTTCGTGTTCCTTTCTGGTTGATTGAGTTTTTTAACCACGAAAAACACGAGGTTACACCAAGGAAAGTCAAAACCCCATAATGTTATACCCGCAGTCTACGTGGATCGTCTCGCCCGTAATTCCCGAGCTTGCGTCCGATGCTAGGAACACCCCGGTTGCGCCCACCTCGTTTACGTCGACGTTGCGCTTCAGTGGCGAGCGATCTGCATGCGATTTCATCATTTCGCCCAAGCCGGAAATTCCTCTTGCGGCGAGAGTTTTGATTGGTCCGGCGGAAATCGCATTGACGCGAATCTTCGTAGGGCCAAGATCATTCGCCAGATATCGAACGGTGCACTCCAAAGCCGCTTTGGCCACGCCCATCACATTGTAATGAGGAACAACTTTTTCAGCGCCGTAATAGGTCATCGTGATGACACTCCCGCCATCTTCCATCAGCGGCGCAGCGGCCCGCGAAACTGCGATCAACGAATAAACACTCACATCGTGTGCAAGACGGAACCCTTCGCGAGTGGTATTTACGAAATTGCCTTTCAATTCCTCAGTTGGCGCAAACGCGACGCTATGCACAAGGATGTGCAGCTTGCCATAACGCTCCTTCAATTGCGCGAACACGCGTTCGATCTCTTCGTCTTTCGAAACATCGCACATGAAGGCTTCTGCGCCGGGAAGTGACAGGATCAGATCTTTGGCTTCGGCTTCGAGCCGTTCGTTTTGATAAGTGATTGCAAGCTTTGCCCCGGCAGCGTGCAAACCCTGTGCGATAGACCAGGCGATGCTGCGTTTATTGGCTACTCCGAAGACAACCGCGGTGCGGCCCTCGAGGCTGAAGGACATCCATTCTCCTTGAAGAGTATTGAGGATATCAGTGGCGCTGCGATCAGCGCCACTTCAGAAGGAAGCGAGGTGCGGCCGGCGGGTGGTGAAAAACATGCCCATGCCGGCCGCGCTGCTTGGGGCGTGCTCGGGTCGGCGGCCGGCGGGCGTGTTTTGGTCTGCGGGAGTGAACCCGGACGGCCGGAGCAAAGTTTCGGTGGAAAGGAAAAAATCTTACATTAAAAAAAGATCTTCTGAATGAGATGTTTACGCGACCACAGGCTATTGCGGTAGTGCTGGCGGTTTTTGCTGCATCAAGTCTGCGAACCTTGCGTCCTTTCGCACTTCGGCAAATTCCGGTGCTGTATTGACCTCTTTCACATCCTTGTAGCCATCTTCCATCGCTTTGCGCAGAAATTCGAACGAATGGTCCTTGTCGCCGGCCTTAGCGTACAACTTTGCCAGGACGTACTCATAATGCGCCCGGTCCTCGCTGCTAACCAATTGGGCCGCGATCCCGGTATGCGAGGTATGCTCGAACACCTCAGGATCGAGCTTGATCGCTTCAGCATACGCACGACTGGCCTCCTCGAAGTCCTTCTTGGCAAAGTACGCCGCGCCCAGGTTGGAGTAGAACGAAGCCGAATCGGGAACAAGCGCAATGGCCTTCTTGTACAGCTTTACTGACGAGCCGTACTTTTTCCTTTTGTAATTCACAACTCCGAGGTTGTTGTATGGTTCAGCGAACTTGCGGTCCGCTTTAATGGCGCGTTCGAAGTCGCGGCCGGCGTCTTTGTAGCGCTCGATCATCAGTTCTGCGATACCGAGCTTATTCAGCACGCCCGGCGTCGGTTGTTTTGTGAGGGCGGCGTGATAGTAATCAATCGCGTCCAGATACTCCTTCTGCGCCCGCAGTTCGTCGCCTTTTTTCTCGAGGTCCTGCGGAGAGGCATCTTTCGGCGGCGATTGCACCTGCATGAGTGGGGGTGCGACCTGAATGCGCTCGTTTTGTGCGATCTGTGACAGGCAAGCAGAATTGAGACAGGCAAGTATTACGACCAGGCGAGTATAGGCGTGTAGCATAGGCTCCTCCCTGGCGAGCAGCGACGCTTCAACATATTATGACACCAGCAGCCGCTTCCGGGGTCCCTTAATGAGAAGGGGGATTTGCATCCGAGGGTTTAGACGTGGAATTGGACTGCTTGTCATCTTTGAAGATCCCGGCAATCTTGCCGAAAAAGCCCTTTTTCTTTTCCTGGCCATCTCCAGGCGCCCCGTTTGCAGGCGGCGTAACCTGTTGATTACCGAGCCCGAAGATTTTCGAGAGGACGCCGTGAATGCCGGTTCCCTGATCGCACGTGTCGGTAGGCTCTGTGCCGACGATGAATGCGGCATTATAAGTTTCGGGGCACGACGGGGTCGCCAACAGATTCGTGGCCTTGTCGAGTTGCACGTCAACAACGCCGGAAGGCTGCGTGAATGACCGCATATCTGAATAACGAGGAATCGCGGCAGCCTTCTTCATGAACTCGGTCCAGATCGGCGCGGCGGTTTGGGCGCCGCTCAGGTGCAGATCGCTATAGTCGTCAAAGCCAACCCAGACAACGCAGACCAGATTGGAGGTATACCCCGCAAACCAACCATCGTGCGAACTGCCGGTTTTCCCGGCGGCGGGCTGTTGAAAACCGCGCCCGCGCACAGCTGAAAATCCCAGGCCGTAGTTGATCACTCCTTCCATCATGTCGGTCATGACGTAAGACACACGAGGATCGAGCACCTGCTTTGTATCCGTGCTGAAATTCATTACCGGATCGCCAGCGGAGTTCCTGACGGACCTGACCATAAATGGCGAAATTCGAACACCGTTGTTGGCAAACACGGTATAAGCCGCGGTCATGTCCAGCGGAGTAGCGTCGTAGGAGCCAAGTGCCATCGCAGGGGTCGCCTTCACCGACGTAATGCCTGCAGCCTTGGCCAGGTCTGCCACCTTATCGTAACCAACTTCTTCTGCCAGTTTTACGGTGGCATTGTTCAACGACATCGCCAGCGCATACCGCGCTGTCACGTCGCCGTGGTACTCCTCTTTGTAGTTGCGAGGCTCATAGATCTGGTCGCCGTAGGCGAACGTGCTCGGCTGATCGGGAACGATGGACGCCGGCGTGAGTACGGCCGTGCTGCCGTCGAGCGCGGTGTTCATGGCCGCCGCGTAAACAAACGGCTTAAAAATAGACCCGGTTGGGCGCTTGGCCACCGCATGGTCCAACTGGCTCCAGGCGTAATTGCGCCCGCCGACCAAGGCCAGAACCTCACCGGTATGCGGATCCATTGCAACCAACGCGACCTGCGCCTGCGGCCCTTGCTCGACTTTGGTTTCGTATTTGCCCTTGGCGATCTTCACGCGCTTGGTGCGGCGTTTGGTGACTTGCTCGTCTACCAACTTGATCCCGCTTTCAACCGCCTGGGCCGCAGCGCGCTGCAGGTCGGGATCAAGCGTCGTATAAATGCGATAGGCCTGCTCGTTCATTTCCCGCTCGGGGACTTTGCTGCTCAGCGTGTCGCGCACGAGATCTACGAAATAGGGAGCGTCACTGGCCTCAACATTTGGCGCAGCAAGTTTGAGCGGAGTGGCCTTGGCTTTTTCTGCCTGCTCGCGAGTAATCGCATGCGTTTCCACCATGCTGTCGAGAACAATATTGCGTCGATCTTGAGCGCGCTCAGGATGACGATAAGGGGACAGCCGGCTCGGCCCTTGAATGATGCCGGCCAGCAAAGCCGCTTCCGGCAGAGTGATGTCCTTCATGTCCTTGTTGAAGTAGGCGCGCGACGCCTCAGCAAAGCCGCTGATGGTGTACGATCCGCGCTGGCCCAGATCAACCCAGTTCGCGTAGATCTCGAAGATCTGCTGCTTCGAAAACTTCTGCTCCAACTCGGTTGCGATCAACATTTCAGTCAGCTTGCGCCGGATCGTCTTCTCTGGGGTCAGGAAGAAACCGCGCGAGAGCTGCATGGTGAGCGTTGAGCCGCCTTGTTGGTGCCTTTGCTTAGTTATGTCGATCCATACGGCCTCGGCGAACCGGGCGAAATTGATTCCGTTGTGCTCGAAGAATTTTCGGTCTTCGATTGCCAGCACCGCGTCAACCAGAACCTTCGGAATTTCGTTGTACTTTACGACTTGCCGCTTCGCCCGCTGGTCGCCCTCGGAAAGCGAAGTAACCATCTCCGGCTCAAGTTCGTAGGCTTGCAACTGATTGCCCGAACCGTCGGAAATGCCTTCGACCTGGCCCTCCCGAACACGGATCGTGGCCGGTTCAGGCTTATGGTATGAACTTGGGCCGGGCTGAATCTGAATGCTCGATCCGCTCAGCCGATAGCTGCCCATGGAAGAGGTGCCGTCTTTATCGGCATACCCGGTATGGCGTAGCTCGGCCGCAATCTCTTTCAGATCCGCCTTTTCGCCAATTGCGATTGAGCGAGGGGCGGCGAAGATTCTGGCGGCATTGGCAAAAACCGGCCCGTGGAAGCGTGCTTCTATCATCCGGTCGTACTTGATATAGAAGTAGGAAAATACAACCACGAATGTGACTGCTAGAACGAGGAATGTCGCCGCCGCGAACCGAAGGATTGGATCGTGGCGCACACTGGCTTTGCCTCGTTGACGCGGAATTCTAAGTTTGATGGCCACTTTGAGTCGGCGTAGTTACCCTTGTCCGAATACGTGCGTCGGCTGCTGATTGTGAGATGAGGTGGCGTGGGAATTCGTTATCAGAGCAAAACAGCCTCATATTGCCCGAGTACTACTCATTCTAGCCGAATCGCGCCAGTTCCGAGTGACGGCAGATGTAGTTGGACTTGATACCTGCCTGGACTCTAGAAGACGCCTTTGTTCTGGGTCGAGGCATCAAAATGAAGGTCAAACGGGTACCCTGGGATGTCCACGTGAACTACGTACGGGGCGCGAATAATCACGGTGCCGTTGAATTGGCTGCCCTGGCGCTGAACGTGAATTCCTTCCTTCGTGATTGGAATGTCGTAGTCCTGCGCCTTCTTGAAGATCGCGTCCTGGATGTCCGACTCGCTCTTGGCAGCGTAACTGTCGCGCGTGGCTTCGTCCTTGATCGCGTCCTGAAACTGGTAGTTTTCGAAGTACGGCGGGATGACTTTCATGCCGACATACAGTCCGCCAACGATCACGAAGATGCCCAAGAACGCCTTGATAGTACCCATAGCCCCACGCTCCACGACTGCTATTTTCCGCGAGTACTCCCCAGAACTTGCTGAAAATACTCGCAGATAGCGCCGATGCTAACATCGGCAGACTGGCGTGTCGAGCGTTGGACGACTTCTAACATTCCGTCGGTAACTTTCTTGCCCACATTGATTCTAAAGGGGATACCGACCAGATCGGCATCTTTGAATTTGACTCCGGGGCGCTCGTCACGGTCATCGAGCAGGATATCGTAGCCGGCGGTCTCAAGTTTGCTCGCAACCTCCTCAGCCGTGGCCCTGAGCTTCGCATCGCTCATGTTGGTGGGGGTGATTACGATTTCGAACGGAGCAATCTGCGGCGGCAGCCAGAACCCGTTTTCATCATTGCTCTGCTCGATCGCGGCGGTGAGAATCCGCTCACTCCCAATGCCGTAGCTGCCCATGATCACGGGAACTTCTTTGCCTTGCCGATCAAGTACGCGTGCATTCATGGAGATCGCGTACTTGTAGCCAAGCTTGAAGATGTGCCCGATCTCGACGGCTGTGTCCGTGCGCAGCGGAGAGCCGCAGTTGGGACAAGGCTCGCCGCTGGTGACCGCGCGCAGATCGGCGTAAGCGGTCGGGAGAAAATCCTTACCCGGCGTGACGTTCTTGACGTGGTAGTCCTCTTTGTTCGCGCCTGCAACCATGTTCGTGCGGCCTTCGAGGGCCTTATCGAGCAGGAGTAGGGGTCTGTTTTCATCCTCTAAGCTTCTTGCCCAGTCGATTCCCAGTGGGCCGAGGAATCCAGCAGGAGACTTAAAGAGTTCACGGATTTCTTCCTCCTGCATCGGACGCGTCTCTTTTCCTGCGAGTGCGGTCGAAAGCTTGGCCTCGTTCAACTGGTGATCGCCGCGCATGAGCACGACAACGGCGCGGCTCGCAACCTTGTTGGTGGGCCGACGGGCGTCTTCGCCCGTCGAGGTGTTGTCAACCATCAGCGCCAAGGTCTTGATCTTGTTTTTCGGCGAGACGCCCAAAAAACGCGCGACATCTTCAATCGTTTTCTGCCCGGGCGTGTGGACCAGTAGCGGCTCGCCGTCTCCTTCGGGCTTCAGGTCTTCAACGGCATCGAGCCTCGAAGTCGCCTTTTCCAAATTCGCCGCATACTTGCACTTCGCGCAGCTTACAACCTGATCCTCGCCCGCGGGCGTATAAACCATGAACTCTTCCGACTGCGACCCGCCCATCGCGCCCGAATGGGCATCGATCACCAGATAGTTCAGCCCGCAGCGATCGAAGATTCGGTGGTACGTTTCGCGGTGCTTCTGATATGAGACATCGAGCCCCGCCGCATCGATATCGAAGGAATACGAGTCCTTCATGATGAACTGGCGCACCCGCAACAGACCTGACTTGGGCCGAGGTTCGTCGCGAAACTTCGTTTGAATTTGATACCAGATTTGCGGCAATTGCTTGTAGCTGCGCAGTTCCTTGCGAGCAATCTCCGTCATGTTCTCTTCATGCGTCATTGCCAGGCAGAGGTCTGTTCCCTTGCGATCTTTCAGTCGGAAAAGATTGTCTCCCATCACTGTCCAGCGGCCGCTGGCTTCCCACAGTTCGCGCGGATGCAGCGCAGGAAGGTAGAATTCCTGGCCAATACGGTCCATCTCTTCGCGCACGATGGCGATGATCTTGTTGAAGGAACGTTGGCCTAAGAAGAGATAGGAATAAATCCCGGCGGCAAGCTGACGAACGTATCCGGCGCGAACGAGGAACTTGTGGCTGGCGACCTCGGCGTCAGCCGGCGCTTCGCGCAAAGTAGGGATGAAGAGCTGTGACCAGCGGTGCATTTAACTTTCGTGCTCCTCTGTGGAACTCTGTGCTCTCTGTGGTTCGTCTTTTCAGAATCTGTAACCACAGAGGGCACAGAGGTACACAGCGCCGGGCAGATAAAAAGGGAATTGGGTATTGTAACAGCACGTGCCGCGATGATTGTGGGGGCAGGCATCTCGCCCGTCGATCTCTGCGCGTTCTATTCAGCCAGTTGCTTCAAAATCTCTTTTCCCAGTCTTTGTGCTTCACCAAAAAACTTCTGATACTCAAGAAACACACGATTCAGTTCTAGTGACTTATCAGGCGTTAGGCGCTTGCGGAGAATCATGTCGCGCACGCGGACGGGATTGGGCAGAAGTGCTTCTTCGCTGAGTTCTTCAAGAGCAGTTGCGGGATCGTAGTGGTACATGGGGAGATTGTAGTCTAGGCATCAGGCGTCAGCGTAAGTAGCCAACCTGAAGCCTGAGGCCTGAAGCCTGAAGCCTAGGTTCTTCGCAGTCTCGCCAACCCCACTCCCGCTCCAATCAGCAGCGATCCCGCAATCCGGTTTGTCAGCTTCTCAAACCGCGGACTGCGGGCGGTCGCCAGCACACGTCCGGCGAGCTGTCCGTAGGTAAATAGAATCAAGAACTCAACCAGAATTGAACTGATCCCCAAAATAAAGATCTGGAACGCGACGGCATGCCGGGCGTCAATGAACTGCGGCAGGATGGCAGTGAAGAATAGCAGCGCCTTCGGATTCGCTGCCTGCAACAAAAAACCGTCGCCAAGAATACGAGGGCCGCTGCGCGAATTCAAACCAGCTTCCGGCAGCGACATGACGGATGACTTCCCGAAGAAACTGCTTACGCCCAAATACACAAGATATATCGCGCCGATCCATTTGATCAGGAAGAATAGTTTGTACGATGCCACAATCACTGCTCCCAGGCTGGTCGCGGAGAGAATGAAGTACATGGCGTTCGCGGTCAGGATTCCCCAGCTTGCCCAAATAGACTTTCCCGGGCCGCGCTGTATCGCCTGCGACAAGACGTAGAGTACCGCCGGCCCAGGGGTGACGCTGAGCACCGCTTCCGTCACGACGAAGAGCAGCCAAACTTCCCATCTCATTCCGTTCCTCCGCGGTCAGGCAAGTGGCGCACCAACAAAATCGTCTGATCATCGTTTTGTGCACCGAAGTCCACGGCGACGTCACGCACACTTTTGAGCAAATCCGGCAGCGGCAGGGTTGCATTCTTCCCAAACGCAGTCTTGACTGGCTCAATTCCGAGTTCCTTTCCGTGGCGGTCGAAAGTTTCGGTTAAGCCATCAGTCAAAATTAGAAAAACGTCGCCAGAAAAACTCTCGATCCAGGACTCAGAAAAATTCTGACCATCGAGAAGCCCGAGCGGAGCGTCACATGGCGGATGTTCAATGACATTGCGGGACGAATGCTGATACTGCAAAACCGGCGGATGCGCCGCCGAGGCGAACCGAATGCGATTGGTCCCATCTCCTTGCAGGACGGCAACAGTCACGAACATCTGTGGCGGCTTCAGCGGAAATAGCGCTCGATGAACTCCGCTCAGGGCTTGTGCTGGAGAGTCGCCTTCCTGCAGGCGCGTGCGCATTGCCGTTTTGAACATCGCCATCAATACGCCGGATGAAACTCCGTGGCCGGAAACGTCGGCGATGTAGCCAGTCCATTTGCCTGCGGCTTCAGTGACGTCAACCAGATCGCCGCCAACCTCGCCGCTCGGTTTAGACGCTCCGTAGAATTCGAATTGGCCAGTGCGCTTTTGAATCGTGGGCACCAGGGAAGCGTGGATCTCACCGGCGAGCTTAACCTCAGTTTGAACGCGGAAATAGCTCTGTCCCAGGCGGCGAACAAAAAGTACGAGCAGGAAGTAGCCGAGAATGATGGAGAACATTGCGCCAATGCCAAGCGAGGCGAGTTGATGCTGAAGTGTCCCAGTGTCGCTCGCCAGACTCTGCGGCCGTCCTGCGATCCTGTGCCGCCAGTATTCAAGATAGAACTGAAGCAGGCCTAACGCAGCGAAGGCATGGTAGCGGCGCGTGATTCCGCAGGCAGCGTAGCCAACCGCGAATGTTCCCGATAGTGCGACTGCGAGAAGGACATCCCGCAGGCTGTGCTTCACGGCATCCATTTGCAGGCTTACGAAGCCGACGGAGGCAAACAGCAGAAATACCACCACCGCCCCAAGCAGGCGGGAGCTGGTTGGGACCGCGGACCAGAATTCGACCGGAGCCGTTCGATTCGCAAAAATATCTCGTAATCTGGAAATCGTGCTCCTCCCAAGACTGCACTACACCATCTCGGTTCCCCACAGGTCGTGCAGGTGAACGATGCCCTTAACGTTTCGATGACCGTCTACAACGACAATCGACGTGATCTTTCGCTCCTCCATAATCGCGAGAGCCGTGGCTGCGAATTCGGTGGCAAAGATGGTCTTGGGGTCGTGCGTCATGCATTCCCCCGCAGTGAGATCGAGAGCATCTTTGCCGCGGCGCTCCAGCAAGCGACGAAGGTCGCCGTCGCTGATGATCCCGAGCAAGCGATTTCCTTCGACGACTGTCGTCACACCCAACTTCTTCCGCGACATTTCATAGATAACCTCAGGCATGGTCGTTTGTGAATTAACCATGGGAATTGCATCGCCGCTGTGCATCACGCTCTCGACCCGTGCCAGTCGCTTCCCGAGTTTGCCGCCCGGGTGCAGGTTCGCAAAATCCTCTTCCTTGAAGCCTTTCTTCTGCGACAGAGCTACCGAGAGCGCGTCGCCAAGTGCAAGCATCGCCGTGGTGGAGGCCGTTGGCGCGAGGCCGAGGGTGCAGGCTTCCTCAGCAACTGCACAGCTGAGCCAGATATCAGCCGCCGCGGCGAGGGTTGATTTGGCGGGCGAGGGCGCCCGCCCCACATTTCCAGTCTCATCGCAGGTAACGGCTATCAGTGGAAGCTGCAAGCGTTTGATGGTCGCCAGCAGCTGGAGAATCTCTTCCGTCTCGCCGCTGGCGGAGAGCGCAACCACGACGTCTCCCTTCGCGAGCATGCCGAGATCGCCGTGCAAAGCCTCAACCGGGTGCATGAAAAGCGACGGTGTTCCGGTTGAGCTGAGAGTGGCGGCAATCTTGCGAGCGATCAGTCCACTCTTTCCCATTCCGGTAACAACAACGCGTCCGGTGCAACAGGAAAGTAGTTCGAGGGCGTGGTTGAAGGACTCCGCCATAGGCCCGGCGATGCGGTCCGCGAGGTCCTGCAAAGCTCGCGCCTCAATACGGACAACATTTTCCCCAACACGTTCCATGGAAAAAGGATGGTAGCAGGAAACAGGCATCAGTGATCAGTGGGTAGTGGCTAGTGGTCAGTTTCAAAGCAAAATTCCGAGAGAGCAAACAACCGGTCACTGACAGCTGACAACCTATCACTGATCTCTCGTCGTCGCCGGGCTGCGCTCCCCGATGTATTCCCCGACAACTCTCTTCCACTTCCCCTGCGCTTTCAGGATGAACTCGATCGTATCGCGCAAGGCTCCGTCGCCACCAGAGTGTTTGGTGACGTAGTGGGCATCGCGTTTTACCTCGTCGCGGGCGTTTGCGACGGCGACGGCCAAGCCACAGTTCCACATCACTGGAAGATCAATGACGTCATCCCCCACAAAGCAGGCCTCGGCTGCGTTCAGGTTTTCTTGCTTCAGGATCTCTCTAAACGTGCTCAATTTGTCTTGAATTCCCTGGTGCACGTGATCGAGCTTCAAGTCCCTGGCGCGCAGGGCGACCGTTTCTGAAATCCTCTTCGTGATTAACCCTGTCTTGATCCCACCGAGCCGAGCCAGTGAAATCGCCGTTCCATCGTGCGCGTGGAAGCCTTTGGCCTCGATGGTACTCGAGCTGGCAAGACCAAAACCGCCTTGCCCGCCGTGCTTCGCTGTGTGCTTGCTGATGGTCAGTTCAGCGCCGGCTGGCGCCGGGAAAAAGAAAAGCTTGCCATCGGTAAGAACGCCGTCAACGTCAAAGAGAAGCAATCTAATCTTCTTGGCGCGCGACTTGGCATCGGGCATTGGCGGATTGTAGCAAACCAGTTGTCGGCTATTGGTTGTTGGTTGTCGGCGATCAGGTTTTGTCCGGTTGTTACTGACAACCAATAACCAACAACTGATTTACGTATGCTTCGCCACCCACAGCAAGATTGCGAAGATAACGATGGGAATGGCGGCCATCGCGACATAAAACAGAATCTGACGCGTCATCGGTTTTTTCCGCGCGCGCCAGTTGGTAAGTTCTTCACGGTCATCAGCGACCCCGACCTGCTCGGGATGCGCCAAATCATGCGCAAATTCACGCGCTGAAGGATAGCGTTTGGAAGGTTCGCGTTCGAGAGCGCGATAGATAATCTCCTGCAGCTGCGGCGAGATCTTCGGATCGATTTCTCTTGGAGGGACAGGGTTGTTGAGCAGCCGATCGTTCATGATCGTGAATGCGTTCGGTCCGGTAAACGGTACTTTCCCGGTCAGCATTTCATAGAACATCACCCCAAGAGCATAGATGTCGCTGCGAGCATCGCCGCGCTTGCCTTTGACCTGCTCCGGGGAGATGTAGTCGGGGGTGCCCATGGTGGCGGAAAACTTGGCGAAGGTGAGGCGGCGCGCGCCCACACTCGCCGCGATGCCGAAGTCAATCAGCTTGATGTGATCGTTTTCGTCCACCATGATGTTTTCCGGCTTCAAGTCGCGATGCACCACTCCATGTCCATGAATGTATTCGAGTGCTGACGCGATCTGGAGGACGATCTTGATGGCGCGCTCGGGTGGAAGTTTTTTCTGCTCATTAAGGATTTGCCGGAGCAGGCGGCCGTCCACCCACTCCATCGCCATATAGAACTGGCTGTGATCTTGATTCGGGATGACCTTCATCACCCCGGGGTGGTCCAACTTTTCGCCGATCTCCTGCTCGCGTTTGAAGCGATCATAAAAAACCGGGTCGGCTTCCATCTCAGGATGCGGGATTTTGATCGCTACTGTTTTTCCGGTTTTCTCGTCAACGGCGCGGAAAATTGAGGCCATGCCGCTGCGCGCAGCTACGCGTTCGATCAGGTAGTTGTCGAGCTTGTCACCGGTATGGAGTGAAGTCATTCAAGAGGAGAGACGTCCTTCCGAACTCTCCCTGACGATCATAATGCCAAAGGATTTCTAAAGACTGCGTAAAATCTATGGGTTAGCGCAGCTTGTAAGGACGGCCGCGATACATCCCCATTCGCTCGACGCCCCTGATGCGGACCAGTTGCACGCTGAGATTGTCACTCCCGTCATTTTCGCAAGCTGTCGAGACAAGCGCTTCGGCTGCTGCAGTGAGAGACTCGGACTTCCCAATCAGGAGCGCGATCTCGTGCGCGGAGAGGCTGCCGTGCAATCCGTCGCTTGAGAGCATAACCACGTCTCCCGGTAAAAGCTGGTGTTCGTCGATTTCGGGCCGCACCACCATTTCGCTTCCCAGCGAACGGTTAAGAATGTGCCGTTTCTCCGATTGCGCCGCTTCTGCTTCGGAGAGCAACCCGATGCGCACCTGCTCGCCAACAAGGGTGTGATCGCGCGTGAGCTGGGTCGCTTGTCCGCGCCGGATGAGATAGCAGCGGGAATCTCCTGTGTGGGCGATGGTCACGCGATCGTAGCGGAGAAGACAAGTAACCAACGTGGTCGACATCGAATAGCCATTCGCGGTTTCGAGGATTTTGAGGTTGGCTGATTGCACAAGCCGCTGCAGACAGCCGGTGGGTGTCTCATTGGGTCGGAAGTCGCGAAATCCTGATTGCAGAGTTTCGACCGCCAGCCTTGACGCGACTTCCCCCTTTTGCTCTCCGCCAACGCCGTCGGCAAGCATGAACAACCAGCCGCGAGCCTTGGCTTCGTCTGGGTTTGCGGGGGCGCAGTGGCCGACGAAATCTTCATTGTGCTCGCGAACTTTTCCCGGATGCGATAGTTCGCTGAACTCCAGTTCCAGCATGGGGCTCCCCGAAAAGACTTCGCCGCCAGGCTGTGGCCTGGCGGCATTGAATCCGACACCTCGGTGCAGTTGTAGCATGAGCGAACGTCATGGCCCGGGCAGAATCGCTTCTGCCCTGCGGTCAAGGGTCAACTGCTTATGCAGCTCCGGCTTGTTGCACCAGCGTTGTCCGGCCTGTCGCCTTGCTGGTGCGGACAAAGAAGATGCCGCCGTAAATTCCCCAGACAACAGCGATACCAAGCGCTATTAAGGGTTCCATCTTGCTGCCATACCCCATGAATGGCCCAATCAGATAGAACGCCATACACGCGAGATTTGCGAGCAGTCCAAGCACCGGGATCACGAGATGCCGGACGAATTTGAACTTAGGATGCTTGTGAAAGCAAACCAGGCACGTGAAGCAACTCAGCATGTAAAGCAGGAACGTGCCGAAGTTCGATGCCAGAGTCACAGTGAGCAGAGAATTCGGCAATGCCGCCATCTTGTCGTGGGTGGTATATCCGAAGCTCGACCAGAAGCCATGTGGCAGGGCCTGAATGGTGGCATCTGACGGTGCACCGGCATCGCCAAATGCCATGCAGACTGCGAGAGATCCGACGATTGCGGAAATCACAGCCAGAGTCCAGATCGCACGGTGTGGTGTGAGGTTCGCCGAGTGCAGCGCGCCCATGCTATCGGGCAGTTCTTTGTCTTTCCCCATGGCGTATGTGACGCGAGCACCGGTATTCATGCAGGAAAGAGTCGTTCCAATGATCGCCAGAAACACAGTGAAGGCTTCAATCAGCATGAACGCCCGCCCGTGACCATTGAACAGGTGATTGCCGACGACAACCATCATGTCTCCGATGGGCGCTGCAGAGCCTGATGCGCTCTGCATGCTATACCCACTGTTGAGGAAGTAATTGGCTGCGAAATACTCGATCAGATAACAAAACGCGCCTTGCACCAACAGCGACGTTATGACCGCAATGGGCACGTCGCGTTTCGCGTTCTTTGCTTCGCCTCCCATCGCTGTGACTGATTCAAAACCAACAAGAATGAGAATCGCGACGGTCGCTTGAACGAATGCCCATCCGAAATTGTGGATCCCAATTACAGACTTAGGGCTGGTGTGCGTGAGGAAGGTGCCCCTGTCGTCGGTCGCGGGATAGGTCACGTGATAGGGCACCGGTCTGCCACTGACATCAACTTTGGCCTGTGGAATCCCATTAGCGTCGCGCACTATCGTGTCTGTCGCCTGACCGTTGACCATTGTCGTTGTGGTCTGGAATTCGTAGTTGTAGGCATCGCCAGAGGTCGAGTCGAATTGCCAGCCCTCGCTCCCAGGTTTGTGGCTCATGCGGTAGCTGAGTGCCATCACGGAGAACACGAGCAGGGCGCTGATTTGGATCACATTGATGGCGATATTGACGGAAGTCGATCCGTTCACTCCGCGAAAAGCGATGTACGCCACCCCGAAAGAGAAGACGACTGCGACGAGAACCATGAACGCAGGGCCGGGATTCGATGCGCTCATGAAATTCGGCCACAGCGTTCCGACCAGATAGCCGCAAAGGATTCCCATGACCCCGACCATCACTCCGGGATAGATCCAGTAATAGAGGTGAGAGGCCCAGCCGACGATGAATTTCGACAGCCGAGCATACTTCCAGGCCCTTTCATGATTCAGAAAGGACTGCTCGGCAAAGTAATAAGAGCTGCCGGTCCCCGGGTACAGCTTTGCCATTTCCGCGTAGCAGACCGCAGTTGCCAGACACAGCAGTAAGGCAACCACGATGCCTATCCACATGGACGGCGCGGTCACGCCGGTCGTCGCCTGAATGAAAAACGTGAGCCAGAGGAACGCGCCGGGAGCAATCAGCGCCATGGCGTTCATGGTTAACCCGGTCAAACCTAACGTAGGTTTCATTTCAGCGGAAGCATCGGCCATTTAGTGTTCTCCTTAGAAGGTTGTCTCGGAACAGTTCGGGCTAGATTTGCGTGGCCGCATCGACCGGGATGCTCCTGTCAAAACCCGGCGCGCATCGGCTTGAATAATTCGAAATGACAGGATCCATTCCCCGCCAGTCCGCAAGCGATGCAAAAGGTCGCCGAAGTTCTGGTGATTTCAAGCTTGCTTCCGGTGCAATCGGTCCCGCCCCTAGAAGTGATTGCAAGGTATTGGGTTCCATTAGCGGTGTCCAATTGATAGTTTTTTTTGCGCCAATTAGAGAAATTTTGAAAAGAAAAATTTATGGCGGGCATAAACAACGATTTTTCGCATTGAAAGTAAAGGTCTCATTGGCAGCTGCTCAAGTAACGAAATGCGGCTCGACGAATCTGACAAATTCGAATTTTGCATCGTGCCCGCTAGAGAATGAAGGTACCTCGGGCGATTGAAGCCAGCTGTTGGTAGCAAGTTAAAATGTCCGGTTTTTGTAGCAAGTGAAATGTCCGGTTTCAAAGTTGTGCCCTCGCCGATAGGGTTGGGTTGATTTTGGGGATGGGGTTGCAGGG
>Ga0075425_100000947_pt1 | contig 27727 bp, 19 predicted proteins | sample SoiMethybrSBSTD4_FD_75300 | JGI IMG/M metagenome (GOLD analysis project Ga0075425, IMG submission 75300) | Bulk soil microbial communities from a Populus tree surrounding site in Tennessee, USA - Soil MetaG P. TD hybrid SBSTD4 | ecosystem: Environmental > Terrestrial > Soil > Tree plantation...
AGCGGGGCCACCGCCACCGTGGCCGCGTCGAAGTACGGCCGCACGTCGTCCACCCGGCCGGTGACCACGATCCGGCGGCCGTCGGCCAGCCGCTTGACCGCGGGGGAGGGGTCCATCCCCACGATGTAGAACTCGGTCTCGGGCCGCCGCTCCCACACCCGGGGCAGGATGCGGGAGACGAAGTCGCTAACCGCATCCACGTTGGGCTTGTACGACATGTTCCCGGTGAAGACAACCCGGGCCGGGTTCGCGGGCGCGCCCGCTCGTTGCGGGCGGAAGTACTCGAGGTCCACTCCGTTGGGGAACACGTGGATCGGCTTCTGCACGTACCGGCTCAGCACCTCTCGCTCCCGCGGCGCGTTGACCGAGCACGCGTCGAACCCCTCGGCCAGCCACCGCTCGTACCGGCGGACCTTCCGGCCCTCGAGCTCGAAGCCCAGCGAGATCGGGAAGTTCGTGGCACGGGCGTACTCGAGCCACTTCTCCGAGTCCGCGTCCCCGTAGTCGAGGATCTTGCGGCAGCCGCGATGCCGAGCCACGTAGGGCCCCATCGACGAGCAGTGCACGACGATCGCCTCGAACCCGCGGGTCGCCAGGAGTGTCTGCACCGTCCGATCGAGCGCGGGCGAGTAGAAGTACCCGAACGTGGCCGGATACGTGGTCGCGGTGTAGAGGCCGAAGCGGCTCCAGGCCGCGTAGCCCGGGATGCGCTCGACGTGGAGCTCCTGGCAGTACCGCCGGAGATCCTGCCCCTCCGCGAGCTCGGCCGCGCTCCGCGCGACCGTGGCGACCGTCACCTCGTGGCGGCGGCTCAGGTGCCGGATCATGTTGAAAGGGCGGATCTTGCCTCCCCGCTTCGGGGGGTAGGGGAGCCGGTGGCAGAGAAAGAGGATCTTCATGACCCTTCGAACGGTCGTCCCAGCGCCCCGTAGCGCAGACCCGGCACCCCGCGGAAGTCGCCCGGACCGAACAGGCTCCAGCTGTCGAAGAGCACGGATGGGTTCCGCATGCTCCGGGCGAGCGCGGGGAGCTCCGCGGTGAGGTAGTCCGGATGGTTGTTCATGATGACGACTGCGTCGGCGCCCGCGAACCCTTCCTCCAGCGTACAGGCGCGAGCCCCCAGTCCGGTCACGATCTTCTCCGGGGTCACGAAGTCGTGCCCCCAGACCTCGAAGCCGGCGTCCTGGAGCTGCTGCATCAGCGGAATGGCCGCCGAGCCGCGCACGTCCTCGGTCGCCGGTCTTCCCTTGAAGGCGAAGCCGCTGACCAGGACCTTTGCGGCGTCCGTGCCGGGCCGCAGCCGGCGCAGCTCGGCGATCAGCCGGGCGGCCACGTGGTCGGGCAGGCCCTGGTTCAGGCGGCGCGCCTCCTCGATGACCCGCGGCTTGAAGTCGATCTGGTGCAGGCTGGCGATCAGGATGAGCGCGTCCTTCTCGAGGCAAGGGCCACCGACGAAACCGGGACGGGCCACTCCCGAGCGGAGGTAGTCGGCGTTGGCGGCGTGGATGAGCTCACCCGCCGAGAGGCCGAGGCGCTCGGCGATCAAGGCAACCTCGTTGGCGAAGGCGAAGGTCAGGTCGCGGTAGGTGTTGTTGATGAGCTTGATCATCTCGGCCGCCTCGAGCGAGGACACCCGGACGATCTTCTCGGTGATCCGCCGGAACATGGTCTCCGCCCGATCGGCGCTCCGCTCATCGAGGCCCCCGATGATCTGGGGAAGTGAGCACATCTCGGGGATCGCCCGCCCCTCGACCGTCCGCTCCGGGCAGAAGGCGAGCCCGAAGCGGGAGACGTGGCGCTGGATCTCGGGGAGGACGATCTTCCGGGTGGTGCCGATGCTGACCGTGCTCCGCAGCACCACGAGCGGGTCGTCGCCGAAGCCCGGCGCCAGCCGCTCCACCGCCAGCCGAATCTTGTCGAGGTCGGGCTGCTCGGTCCCCGGCTCCAGCGGGGTGCCTACCGTGATGATGTAGATGTCCTGCCCGCTCGGCGGGGTCGAGGTGAGCGTGAGCCGGCCGTGCAGGTGACGCTGGAGCAGGGTGGCCAGACCCTCTTCCTGGAAATCCACCGTGCCGGTCGTGTTGACCCGGACGATGAAGTCGTCGTTGGTGTCGTAGCCAGTCACCCGGAAGCCCGCCTCCGCCAGGACGGCAGCCAGCGGCAAGCCGATGTGTCCGGTCCCCACCACACAGATCTTGGTCTCAGAGGTCATTCGTGATCGCTCCTTGAGGGTCGCCGGTGTGCATCAGCCGCTCGAGGATCGCCGGCGCGATCCGTGATTCGACGTAACGGAACTTCCCGGCCGCGGTCCGGGCAATCTCCTTACACGCGGTGAAGCTGACGCGGAGCTCGGGTCCGAACGCGGGAACGAACTGGGCGCGGAGGGCGGCCTGCTCCGGCTCGCCGAAGGATCCGGATGGAACGACCTCCACGAGCAGGTGGTCCGGGGCATCCTGGACGACCCGGAACTCGCGGACGACCGGCGAATCGCGAAGGATGTAGATGGCCGACAGCGCGTGTAGGACCCGCCCGGACGGCGTGACGAGAAAGTCGGTCCGCCGGCCCTCGACGCCCCGCAGTTTGGGGAGGCTTCGCCCGCACGGGCAGGGCGTCGGGTCCAGAGCGCCGATGTCGCCTGTCCGGTAGCGGATGATCGGGAAGGCCCGCGAGTCCAGGTTCGTGAGCACGATCTCGCCGCGCCCTTCGGCGTCCGGGTCGAGGATCTCGACGTGCATGCTCTCGGCGAGGATGTGGAGCCCGCCGCTCGGGCACTCGAGAGCCACCAGGCCACCGTCTCGGCAACCGTACTCCACCCCGACCGGGCAGCCCAGGGCGGCCTCGATGGTCTTACGCTGGAAGTCGAAGAGCGGCTCGGCGGTGGTGAAGACCGCCTTGAGGCCCCGTGGGGGGTCCAGGTGCTCCCGCTGGAAATAGCTCGCGACGAGATGGAACGCGCTGGCGTACCCGTACATCTGGGTGGGGCCCACGCTACGGATCGTGGCCGCGTGTCGGCAGAGGGCCTCGTCGCCCATGTCGAAAGCGGACAGGACCCGGGTGTTGAGCAGCCGGTCCCGGAACTGCCGGATGCGCTCGACCGTGCTGGTCCGGGCGGGGGTCCCCCACAGGACGATCTCGCGGGTCCCGGGCTCCACTCCGAACCAGCGGTGCGCCCGGAGTCGGCCGGCCTCACCCATTCCCATCCGCTCCATGTCGACCAGGACCGTGACCGGCGTACCGGTGGAGCCGCCGGACGAGCGTCGGTGCACGCCCGGGAGCGTCGCGCGGGCGCGCAGGTCGTCGAAGCGCGTCTGGAGGATGTCCCGCGTGAGGAACGGCAGGCGGCCCAGATCGTCGAAGGAGTGGACGTCTCGGGGCCGCAGGGCGTGCTCGTCGAGCAGGGTGCGGCAGTACGGAACATGCTCGTGGATGAACTCGAGGAAGCGCCGGAGGCGCCGGAGACGGTACTCCTCCAGCCGACGGGCAGGGAGCCACTGGGTCGCCTCGAGCTCGGCCAGGAGCCGGAAGGTCGGCTTGCCCTTGAGACGCTCATGGAACGGGAAGAGATAACGCGAGACAAGCCGCTCGTTCACGGCGCCCTCTTCAGAGCCTGGTTGAGCTCGTCGAGCGCGGACTCGACCGAATCGGTCCAGTCGAACGCCCGTGCGCGCTTCACCAGCGCGGCCCGGTCCCACGGGGTGTCGAGCGCTCGGTCGAGGGCCCGGCCGAGCGCGGGCGCGTCCCCGTAGGGCACCAGGATCCCATCCTGGCCGTCCCGCACGATCTCGGAGGTCCCACCGACTCGGGTCGCCACCGCCGGGGTGCCGCACGCGAGAGACTCGAGCAGGACATTCGGCCACCCCTCCGACTGCGTCGCGAGCACGGACACGTCGGCGGCGCTGAACCAGCGGGCCAGATCGGCGTGCGGGCGCGGCCCTGCCACCAGAACGTGATCCTTCAAGCCGAGGCGCCAGATGGCCTCGGTGAGCCGCCGCCGATACTGCTCGCCGGGGCGCGAGTTGCCCACCATCACGTACAGGAGGTCGGGGTGCTTCTCGCGGAGGGCCGGCAGGATCTCCACCACCGAATGCTGCCCCTTGCCCTCGTAGATCCCGGCCACCGTCAGCAGGATCTTTCGATCCTCGGGCAGACCGGCCAGCCGTCGGGCCTGCACCCGGTCCATTGGCATGAACGTCCGGGTGTCCACCCCGTTGGGGATGACTCGGACCCGCTCCCGCGGCACACCGAGACCGACCGCGACACCAGCCAGTGATTCGCTCACCGCGGTGACCCGATCCGCCCGCCGGAGCACCCAGCGCAGCTGGGGGCGGTGCAGGCGATAGCCGGACAGCCGGACAATCGTTCCACGCAGGGTCACGATGACCGGGCACGAGAACGTCTTGGCGAGCAGGGTCGCGGCCACGCCGTCCGGGAAGGCGAAGTGGGCGTCGATGACCTCGAACGGAAACGTCCGGCGGAGCCGGCGCGTGAAGGCCAGGAGCGAGAGGTAGTAGAAGGCTCCGTCCAGGAACTTGCCGTATCGCGGCACGGAGAAGAACCGAGGGTGGTAGACGGTCAGGCCCTCCTGGTGCTCGACCGCCGGCACCGTTGCCCGCTCCCGCCTGATCCACCGGTTCAGCGGGAACCACGGGACCGGCGCCACCACCACGAGCTCCGAGCGCTTGCTCAGTCGCCGGATCCGCTCGCGAACGAAGACGCCCCGCGTGGGCTGACTCGAGCTCGGGAAGGTGGAGCTGAGGACCAGGACGCGCATCAGACCGCTCCCCGGTAGGCCGGGAGGTACGCAGCCACGCTGCGGTCCCAGGTCCGCTCGTCACGGACCCAGCGGCGGGCGCTGGCGATCACGTGCCGCCGCAGCTCCGGATCGCCGGCGAGGCGCGTGGCCTGCTCTACGAGAGACTCACGGCTCTCGGCCTTGAACAGCAGGCCGGTCTGCCCGTCGGCGATGAGCTCGGCCTGCCCGCCCACATCGCTGGCGAGGACGGGAATCCCGGCCGCCATCGCTTCGAGCGGCTTCAGCGGCGTGACCAGCTCCGTGATCCGCATCCTCCGCCGAGGCAGCACGATGACGTCGAGCAGCGTGTAGAGGTCGCGCACCTGGTCCTGAGGCACTCGACCGAGCATCAGCACCGACGACCCGGCCCGCTGGGCGGCCGCGCGGAGGGCTTCCTCGTCACGACCGCTCCCGGCCAGGAGGAGCTTGGCACCCGGGACCTTCGCCACCACGCCCGCCATGGCCTCGACCAGGAACGGCAGCCCCTCGTAGAAGCTGAACGAGCCGATGTACCCGAAGATGGGGCCCGGCCCGAGCCCGAGGCGCTCGGCCAGCTCGGTGGCCCGCGGACGGGTCTCGAACCACTCCGGATCGACTCCGTTCGGCACGATAGCGACCCGGGCCGCCGGCACGCCGCGGGCGATGACCTCGGCCCTGATCCCCTGGCAAATGGTGACCACCGCGTCCGCGCGCCGCAGGACCGTCGATTCCAGGGCGCGGCTCAGGCGATAGCGCAAGGAGGTCTCGGTGTGCGTGCCGTGGCTGACCGCGGCGTCCTCCCAGAACGTGCGGACCTCGTACACGGTCCGCACCCCGAGGCGCCGACCGGCCCACAGAGCCGGAAGGCCATTCAGGAGGGGCGAGTGCGCGTGGATGACCTGGCTGCGCTCCTGCCGGGCCACCTTCTCGATTCGCGCGGCCAGCCGGCGCATGAGGAGCAGCTCGCGCATTACCGGGAGCCGACCCCCGGTCCGGCCCGTGCGGTAGTGCACGATGTCGTCGACCACGTCCCGGCTGTCCTCCGCGCTGCCCTGCTTGGGCGAGGTGAGCACCACCGGCTCCAGGCCGAGCCGGCGTTGGGCCCGCACGATGCTCCGGGAGCGATAGCTGTATCCGCTGCCGAGCGGCAGCGAATGGTCGAGCACGTGCAGGATCCGGGTGGGGCTCATGGCGTCCATGACAGCTACGCGGCCTGCCGCGTGGCCGCGGCTCCGCTCCCGGTCCAGCGCTCCATCCACAGCTCGAGGCACAGGAGCGCCCACAGGCGGGCCGAGTAGTCGCGCCGTCCGGAGTCGTGCACCCGCAGCAGGCGCTCGACCTCCGAGCTCCGGAAGATCCCGCGCTGCCGCGCGGCGGGGCTGAGGAGCGTGTCCCAGGCCATCTCGCGCAGCTCCCGACGCAGCCACGTGCCCAGCGGCACCCCGAAGCCCATCTTCCTCCGGCCGAGGATCTCGCTCGGAAGGGAGTCCGCCATCACCCGCTTGAGGAGGTACTTCCCGGTCTCGCCCCGCAGCTTCAGGTCCGACGGGATGGTCGCCACGTACTCCATCAGCACGTGATCCAGCAGCGGCACCCGAGCCTCGAGCGACACCGCCATGCTGGTCCGGTCCACCTTGGTGAGAATGTCGTCGGGCAGGTAGGTGGCCATGTCGATGTGCTGCAGCGCCGAGACCAGGTCGGGAGCCTGCTGGCGGCTCCCGAGCCGCTCGAACGCCGCGGGATCCGCCGCGCTCTCCGCGAGATCGCTGAAGTCGGTGGACAGGAGCCGCCGCAGCGTCTCGCTCCGCTCGTAGGTGACCAGCCGGTGGTAGCGCGCGAGGCCCTGGGAGGCGAGCAGCCCCGCGTACGCCTGGCCCGGGCCCCCCACCGGCAAGAGCCGCGAGACCATTCCCAGGAGGGGCTGGAGCAGCGCCGGCAGCCGCCCCTTCATGCGCTGATCCAGATCCTGGGCCTGGGCATACCGGCGGTAGCCGGCGAAGTTCTCGTCCCCCCCATCGCCGGACAGCGCCACGGTCACGTGCCGCCGGGTGATCTCGGACACGTAGTAGGTCGGAATCGCGGACGAGTCCGCGAACGGCTCGTCGAAGTGCCAGATCAGCTTCGGGAGCACCGCGAGGGCGTCCGGCTTCACCACGTACTCGTGGTGGTCGGTCCCGAAGCGGGCGGCGATCTGCCTCGCGTAGGCCAGCTCGTCGAAATCGGCCTCCTCGAACCCGATGGAGAAGGTCCGGATCGGCGTGCTCGACGCCTGGGCCATCAAAGCCACGACCGTCCCGGAGTCGATGCCACCGCTCAGGAACGCGCCGATCGGCACGTCGCTCACCATGTGAGACCGCACCGCGTCGTCCAGGTGCGCACGGAGCCCCTCCATCCACTCCGTCTCTCGCACGCCGGTCACCGGGGCGAACGGCAGCCGCCAGTACTCCGACAGCCGTGGCTCCCCCCCGTCGAGGGACAAGACGAGGGTCGTCGCGGCGGGCAGCTTCCGGGCCCCCGTGAAGATGGTCCGCGGGGCGGGAACGTAGTGGTAGGTGAGATAGGCGCCGAGCGCCTCCCGATCCAGCTCGCGCGGGAACGTCGAGTCCTCGAGGAGCCCCTTCAGCTCGGACGCGAAGAGAAGACGCCGACCATCCCAGGAGTAGAACAGAGGCTTGATGCCGACCCGATCGCGAGCGAGCACGAGCCGCCGCGTGCGCTCATCGAGAATGGCGAACGTGAACATCCCGCGAAGCTGGCGCACGCACTCCGGCCCCCAGGTCTCGTACGCTCGGAGAATGACCTCGGTGTCGGACGAGGTCTTGAAGCGGGTCCCCTTGGCCTCGAGATCGCGGCGGAGCTCACGGAAGTTGTAGATCTCGCCGTTGAAGACGATCCAGATCGCGCCGTCGTCGCTCGCCATCGGCTGGTCGCCGGTCGCCAGGTCGATGATCGCGAGCCGGCGATGGCCCAGTCCGACCGGTCCACGGCAGACGAATCCGTCACCGTCGGGCCCGCGGTGGCCCAGGACGGTCGTCATCGCCCGCAGCAGGGCCATATCGGCCGGCCGCCCGCCCGTCTCGACGATCCCCGCGATCCCGCACATCTCAGGCCCGCTCCGGCTGCTGGAGGCCCCGACGGGTCCTCTCGATCACACGGGACTTCACACGTGGGACGAGGGCACGCCCCGGCCCGGCCGCGAGGCGCTCCGCCGCGCTCACCTCCGCCGCCGCTTCCTCCGACAGCGACCAGAGGATCGCGCTCAGCCCCACCATCAAGAAGAACAGGTCGAAGTACGCCACTCCGAGGGACGCGCCGGTCACCAGGTAGGGGAAGAGGCCCAGCCGCGTCATCTCGGCATACCTCGACAAATATCCATGCGTCGGGTGATCCCGCCAGCGGCGGGTGACCCGGGTCAAGATGATCAGCGTGTCGCCCACCACTACCAGATACAGCCCGAGACCCAGGAACCCGTGCTCGGCCATGACCTCGAAGTACAGGCTGTGCGCATCGCGCGCCGCCGTGAAGTCGTACCCGTAGAACTTCGTCCACAGGTCCGGCTGCCACAGGGCCCGGAAGCCCTCACCGAAGAACGGATGCCGGAGTGCGATCTGGGTGGCGGTCTCCCAGGCCTCGATCCGCCCGGCCACCGAGATATCTCGTGTCTCCGCCGACTGTTGCTCGCCGATCGAGGAGATCCGGTCACGGAGACGGGCCGGCATCACCGCCATCGCCACCAGGCTCAGCACCAGCGCACCGGCCGCGAACCTCCATCGCCATGGCGAGCGCCACACCAGGCCGGTCAACACCACGAGCAGGCCGATGAAGGCGCCTCGGGAGTACGTGAACAGGATCGCGATGATGGAGAAGCCGAAGATCACGCGCATCAGCCGCCGCAGCCACACCCGCGGCTCTTCCCGGGACAGGTAGAGCAGCGTCGGCAGGATCATGCACAGGGCGAGGCCGAGGGTGTTGTTGTCCCAGAAGAAGCTCCGCTCCGGCCCGTACACCCGCTCTCCGCCACCGGTCCGCAGGACCCACAACCCGCCCTTGAGGCCGTGCAGGCCGAGGCTCACCGCGGTGACCACGTAGAGCCACCGCAGGCGTTCACGCTGCTGGAAGAGCACCATCGTGACGAAGGTCATCAACAGGGACTTGGAGACCCAGTCCCACTTCCCCCACGCCATCTCCGCGTCATAGGCCAGGACGGTGCTCGTGGTCATATGGATCATGAACAATCCAAGGAAGATCACGCTGGCGGTCCGGGGGAGGGGCTTCTTGCCCTCTCCGGTCATGAGGTAGCCGAGCAGGGTCGCCACCGCCACCATCATCGCGATCGGCAGGGTCCGCCCGAATCCCCACGTGAAGCTCTGCGGGACGAAGTAGGCGACCCAGAACCACGCCAGCACCCCGATCCACGGTCTCAGGAAACTGACCGGGACGAGGGCGAAGAGGGTGGCAACCAGAAGAAGATCGCGGATCGGGCTCATGGCATGACCTCGGCGGCGGGCTCCGGCTACTCCACCGTCACGCTCTTGGCCAGGTTTCTCGGCTGATCGACGTCGCAACCCCGAGCGATCGCGACGTGGTAGGCGAGGAGCTGGAGCGGGATCACCGTCACCAGCGGGGCGAGGAGGTCGACCGCCGGCGGCACCTCGAGCACGTGGTCCGCCCGACGGGCCATCGCGGTGTCACCCGGATGGGCGACCGCGATGATGCGGCCCCCGCGCGCCTTCACTTCCTCGACGTTGCCGGCCATCCGCTCGTAGGTCCCGTCGCGGGGAACGAGCGCGACCACCGGCATCGTCTCGTCGATGAGCGCGATGGGCCCGTGCTTCATCTCGCCCCCCGCGTAGCCCTCGGCGTGGATGTACGAGATCTCCTTCAGCTTGAGTGCTCCCTCGAGCGCGATCGGGTAGTGGACCCCTCGCCCCAGGTAGAGGAAGTTCTCGTGGCGGAACAGCCGACGGGCGAGATCGGCCACCGGCTTCTGGTGGCGCAGGGCCTCGGTCATGATGCCGGGGATCTCGAGCAGCTCGCTGGCCCGTTTCTGGGCCTCGGTCGCGGTCAGCGCCCCGCGCTGCAGCCCGAGGGCAAGCGCCAAGACGTACGCCGCGGTGATTGTGGCGGTGAAGGTCTTCGTCGAGGCGACCCCGATCTCGGGACCGGCATGGGTGTAAATGACGCCGTCCGCCTCCCGGGCCAGCGCAGACCCCACGATGTTCGTGATGGCCAGAACCGAAGCCCCTTTGAGACGCGCGGTCTTGGCCGCCCCCAGCGTGTCGGCGGTCTCGCCGGACTGGGAGATGGCCACGACCAGGGTGTCGGGGCCCACCACCGGATCCCGGTACCGGAACTCGGAAGCGAGATCCACCTCGGCGCTCAGGCCGGTGAGCCGCTCGATCATGAGCCGGGCCACCAGACCCGCGTGATACGAGGTCCCGCAGGACACCAGGACCACTCGCCGGAGCCGGGCGACCAGCTCCGGCGTCAGGTTGGCCTCCGGGATCCGGACCTCCCCGGTCTCGGCGTTCACGCGGCCGCGGAACGTCGCCGCCACCGCCTCCGGCTGCTCGTGGATCTCCTTCAACATGAAGTGATCGTAGCCGCCCTTCTGGGCCATGGCGGCGTCCCACGCGATCACGGAGGGCGTCCGCTCCACCGGTGCGCCCTCGAGGGTCGAGATCGCGAGCCCGTCACGTCCGATCACCGCCACCTCGTCGTCCTCCAGGATCACGACCTGCCGCGTGTGGGGGATGACGGCGGGAATGTCGGAGGCGACGAACACCTCGCCGTCGCCCAGCCCGACCACCACCGCGCCCCCGCCTCGCTTGGCCGCGATGATGCGGTCCGGCTCGTCGGCGGAGAGCAGGCAGAAGGCATACGCCCCGCGGATCTGCCGGAGCGCCGCCTTGACCGCGGATACGAGGTCTCCGCAGCGGGGTAGCTCGCTCTCCACGAGGTGGGCCATCACCTCGGTATCGGTCTCGGAGCGGAAGGTGTGCCCCTCCGCTTCCAGCTTGGCCTTCAGCTCGAGGTAGTTCTCCAGGATGCCGTTGTGCACGACCGCCACCCGCCCGCTACAGTCCACGTGCGGGTGCGCGTTGGCGTCGGAGGGACGGCCGTGGGTGGCCCAGCGGGTGTGCCCGAGCGCGGTCCGGCCCGCGACTGGCGCGGCCTCGATCACCTGTCGCAGACGCGCGATCTTCCCGACGCTCCGGCGCACCACGAGGTTCGACCCGGTCTGGACCACCAGCCCGGCCGAGTCGTACCCGCGGTACTCGAGCCGTCCCAGCCCGTCGAGCAGAATCCCGACCCCGTCCCGCTCTCCGACATAGCCGACGATGCCGCACATGACGAGATCTCCTTCCTAGATTCCAGCCACTTGGTAGTAGGCGAGTTTCATGGCGAACGTTGGGAGGTGCTGTTCCCACGGCCCCCCGCGCCGCAGCTCGAAGAGCGGTGTTTGCGCCGTGTTGAGGCCCCGACGGGTGGTGACCGCGCAGCGGAAGCCGGCCCGCTCGACGATCCGGACCGTCTCCGGGCTATAGTCGTCGACGCCGCCGTTGGGATAGGCGAAGCCGCGCACCGGCACTCCGAGCTTCTGCTCGATGGTCGCCTTGGAGCCGTGGATCTCGCTCCAGGCCGCCTCGGCCTCCACCCTCGACAGGATCGGGTGGTTGACCGTGTGCGCCCCGATCGAGAACCCGAGACCCCGCAGCGCGTCGACCTCGTCCCACGAGAGCATGAGCCGCTTCTGCCCCTCAGGGGTCACCGGCCCGAGATCGTGGATCAACCGATCCACCAACCGCCGGCGCTCCGGATCCGGCAGCCGCTTCATGTGCCGGAGGATCGCGTCCAACGCGCGAAGCCGCTCTGCCGTCGATCCGAGCGGCAGGCTCTGGCCCGAACCGAGTGACACGGCCTCACGCCGGGTCGTCTTCAGCCCCAGCGCCAGCAGGTCGTACCACGGGGTCTCGGACGTTCCCACGTACCCGGTCGTGAGGAAGATCGTCGCGGGCAGGCCGTATCGAGCCAGGATCGGGGCCGCATGGGTGAGCGAGTCCCGGTATCCGTCGTCGAAGGTCAACGCGAGCGCGTTCGAAGGCGCGCGGCCCTCACGCAGCCGCTCGGCGAGCTCCTCGACCGGAAGCACCGTGTAGTGACGGGCGATGTGCTCCATCCGGCCCGCGAACACGCTCGTGGCCATGGCGGAGAAGAACGGATCCTGATCGTCGTTCACCCGGTGGAAGGTGAGGATCGGCACGCTCGCGCCCCGCCGCAGGCGGCCCGCCATCGAGATCAGCGGACGGAGCAACCCGGTCCGGTAGACGATCGTGGCCAGCGCGCGGACGGCCTGGGCCCGCCGGTTCATGCGGCCGCTCCCTGGCGTAGGTGCCAAAGCTCGAGCATCAGCAGGTTCCAGAGCACGTCGCCGTAGAACGGCGTGGCGTCGGCCGCGTGCTGACGGAAGAGCCAGTCGACCGTCCCCGCGGCGAAGTAGCCACGCTCCCGCGCCTGGCGCGTCTCCAGGGTATCGTGTGCCAGCGCCACGAAGGCTCGGTGCCCTCGCAGCCAGTCACCGATCGGCAGACCGAAGCCGTGCTTGGTCTTCGTCAGCACCTCTCGCGGCAGCAGCGAGGCGAAGGCCCGCTTGAAGAGGTACCGCTTCTCGGTCCCGCGAACCTTGTCGCGGACCGGCATGGTGGCCATCAGCTCGACTAGCGGATGGTCGAGCAGCGGGAATCGCACCGCCAGGCCCGCGAGCTCGGCGGCCCGCGTCACCTTCAGGAGGTCGTTATCTCCCAGGGTGATCTTGAGGTCGACGTGGAGCAGGCGGTTGAGCTCCGCCGACGCCCGAGCCGCCCGATAGTGACGTCCCGCGACCTCGATCGGAGTCCGCGGGTCGATCGATCGCAGGAACTCCGGGTCGAGCAGCCGCTCCCGCTCCTGCGCCACGAAGAACTCGCTCGAGTAGAACCGCTCCGGATTCGGCCGCGAGGCTCGCGCGACGTATCGCTGCGCCTTGCCGAGCGGCGTCGGCCCGCCGTCGGGGAGCACCCGCAGCAGCGGCTCCAGGAACCCGCGACGGAGGGGCCGAGGAATCAGACCGTAGCGGGCCAGGATCTGCTCCCGACGGTAGCGCTCGTTGCCCCCGAAGATCTCGTCGCCCCCATCCCCGGCGAGCAGCACCTCGATCCCCGCCTCCCGGGCCAGCCGGGCACAGAGATACGTGGGAATCGCCGAGTTGTTCCCGAACGGCTCGTCGAAGCCGGCCACCAGATCCGGCAGGCAGGCGAAGGCCTCGTCGGCCGTGACCAGGTGCGTGTAGTGCGACGCGGAGAAGTGCCGCGCGGCCAGCTCGGCGTACTCGAGCTCGTTGTAGCGCTTCTCGTGGAACCCGATGGAGAACGCGTTGACCCGCTCTCCGGTCAGGCGGGTCATCAGGCCCACCACCGTGCTGCTGTCGGTGCCGCCGCTCAGGAACGCGCCGGTCGTCTTGGACTCCGCCCCCAGGAGGGCCTGGCGGATCGCCTCCTCGGTCTGCGACACGATCGCCGCCTGGGCCACCGTCCGGGGGCGCGCCTCCTCGGTGTAGGTGACGTCCCAGTACGTCTCGAGGGACAGCCGCCCGTCCTCCCACACCAAGAGCTGACTCGGAGCCAGCCGGTGGACTCCGCGGTACATCGTCTGGGGCGCGGGTACCGTCCCGAAGTTCAGGTACGCATAGACCGACGACGGGTCGATCTCGCGACGGATCGTTCCTAGCGTGACGGCATGCTCGAGCCGCGGGCCGAACGCGAGGCCATCGCCGGTCGCCGCGTAGTACATGCGCCGGAAACCGAAGCGATCCGTGGCCACCACGAGGCGCCGGCGGTCCGGGAACCAGAGCGCGATGGCGAAGGCCCCCCGGAGGGCACGGGCAAAGGCGGTGCCCTCGCGCCGGTACCGCTCGACCAGACTCGTCCCGATCGACGAAGCGCCCCCGCCGGTGATCTCGTCACGGTTGCTGATGTCGAGGTCCCCGATCACCACCGCGTCCCCGACCCGCTCGGACCACGCTCCGTCACCCACCGGAAGAAGTGCGGCGCCGTCGCCCATGACGATCCCGGACTCGGCGCGGAGCCCGCGGGCCCCGGCCACCGCGGCGACCTGACGATGGTCGATCAGCCGGGCGCGATCGAGAACGACGCGTCCCGCGACGCCGCGCATCAGCGGCCTCCCTCGACGGCCGACGGTGGGAACGCGCTCACCGGACGCCCGCCCCCCTTCTTCACCGGGGGCCGGACCACGGCAGGCGAACCTTGTGCCGCGCGCTGGATGATCCCGGCCAGCCTCTCCGCCATCACACTCCACGCCGCGTTGGCGGTGACGTACGCCTTCCCACGCTCCCCGAACTCGATCCGGCGGATCGGGTCCTCGAGCAGCTGGATCACAGCCTGGGCGATGTCGGCCGGCCCGTCCGCTCGGCAGACGGCTTGCTTGTCCTCGATCCCGAGCTGCTCGATTGCCTTGGTGTCGACGATCACCGGAATACCCGCCGCCATGGGCTCCAGGACTCGCCGCCGTAGATCGTTCCCGCTTCCGAAGAGGCCGACCGCCGCCGCTTGGCTGTGGAAGAACTGCCGCGGATCCGTCACCGGCGCAACCACCTCGGCCCCGAGCAGGCGGGCAGCCCGCGGGGTCGGAATCGGATCCCCGCTGGCCAGCACGACCCGCGCCTCGGGAATCCGGGCTCGAACCCTCGGGATGACGTGTCGGCAGAACTGCTCTGCCTCGCGAAGGTCCTGGTCGGAGCCGAGCGACGACGTCCGGAGCACGACGGTCCGGGTCTTGTTCTCCCGAGTGGGCCCGGCGAAGAGCTCGACGTCCACCCCACTCGGGACGACCGCGGTCTTGGCGTCGGGCACGAGCGAGCGGATGATGGTCTCCGCCGCGGGCGACTCGGTCACGCACCACGCGGCCCGCCGCGCCACCGCCGCTTCGGCCAGCCGGAGCCGACTCGCCTCCGTCCTGAAGAAGCGAGTGGCCGGGTAGGGGCCCCGGGCCGCCTGGGCCAGCCACCACTCGGAGTCGACCCCGGCGAAGTCCATGACCACCGGAATCGCCGGATTCAGGTCGAGCACGTACTGGATCATGCTCGACGACAGCACGAAGACCAGGTCGTAGTCGGATCGCCGGATGCGGTCTTCGAGGCGCGTCCGGAGGGCACCCGACCGGGCGTAGGACAGCGTGCAGGACTCGCCGGTAGCCGCCCGGACCGCCGCCTCGAGGGACTTCCAGGTCCGCGGCATGACCGCGAACTCGATGTCGGTGAATTCCTTCCGAAGGGCCGAGATCGCGCCGGTCGCGTCCGCGTTGTCCGTGACGAACGCGACCGTCAGCTGATGGTCCCGGGCCAGATAGCGGCCGAACTGGTACTCACGCGTGTCCCGGACCGGTCGGCGCGGCGGGGGGAGCCAGCGCCCGAGCATGAGAATGTTCACGGGAGATATTTCGTGAGCCGGGGCCCGACCAGCTTGGTGAGGAGCAATGGAGTGCGCTTCCAGGCCCGCACCGCGAGCTCCAGCTTCGGGTTCGACGGGCTCAGGTTAGGCATCTTGGCCCCGTCACGCAGGACGTACTGGTAGGGGAGCGGAACCGGCTCGAAGCCCCAGTGCCGCTTGAAGTTGTAGGCCCCCGTTCCTTCGCGGCTCCGACCGAAGTCGAACACCCGGTATCCCAGCTTGGCCACGTGGCAGAGCAACTCCCAGTACATGAAGTCGTTGACCGCGTAGGGCAGTGCGGCCCGGTCCGCCCCTCCGTAGTAGGGGAGCACCTGATCTTCGAAGAAGAGGGTCAGCACGCCGGCGACGGGGGTCTCGTCCTTCCAGATCGTCAAGAGCTCGCAGTCCTTCCCGAACTCGTGCGCGATCGAACGGAAGAGCTTCCGGGGAAAGACCGGCGAGCCCAGGGCGTGCACGCTGTGGGCGTAGATGTGCCAGAAGCGGTCGAGATACCGCAGCCCGAACTCGGCTCGGAGCCCGTGCTTGAGCCCTTGGCGGGTCATCCTCCGCTGCTTCCTCGGGATGGCGTTCAGGTTCTCTTGCTCGTCCGTGGAGATGGGCCGTGAGAACGTGACGTAGAGGGCCTTCGTGGGCAGATCGACCTCGTGACCGGGGCGATGCCGCAGCTCCACGTAGCTGGCCCCGATCCGCCCCGCGAGCTGGCTCGCCGCCTCCACGAGCGACGTCCGGGCCGCCGGCGACGTGGCGCAGACCCCCCCGTAGACGCCGTAGGGCACCGACACCAGCCCCCGACCGCCGAGCAGCCCGCGAATCTCGAAGAGGGGAAGCACACCCTCCACCCCCCCGCCCCGAACCGCCATGAGGTAGTGCGGCCGGTGGCCGAACGTCTTCTCGACCGCGCGCTTCCAGGCGAGCAAATGAAACGGGCTGCCCCCGGGCGTCGAGCGCACGAAGGTGTCCCAATCAATCGTCTCCGTCGTCAGGGGGCGAACGTCCATGGAAGACCTACTTCGCCCGGCCCAGGAGAACCCGCACGATCCGAGCGGCGGCCTTGCCGTCCCAGAGCTCGGGGAGACTACCCGCTTGCCACTTGCCGTCGGCGACCTCGCGCCAGTTCTGGTAGATCGCGTCTGGCGCCGTCCCCACGATGCGATTCGTACCGCGCGTGACGGTGACCGGCCGCTCGGTATTGTTCCGGAGGGTCAGGCACGGAATGCCGAGCGCGGTCGTCTCCTCCTGGATTCCACCGGAGTCGGTCATGACACAGCGCGCGTTCGCCATCAGGTTGACAAAGTCGAGGTACGGCAGCGGGTCCGCCAGCCGCAGCGCCGGCATGGGGGGCAGCACCCCGGCCAGAGCCTCCAGGTGCCGTCGCGTGCGCGGATGCACCGGGAACACCACCGGGATCTCGGCCTGCACCTGGGCGATGCCGTCCAGGAGCATCCCGAGCGTCCCCGCGTCGTCCACGTTGCTGGGGCGGTGCAGGGTCAGCGCCGCGTACCCACCCGGCTCGAGCCCGAGCCGATCCAGGACGTCGGATTCGCCGGCCTGGTCGCGGTAGCGGAACAAGGTGTCTATCATCACGTTGCCGACGAAGTGGACCTTGTCGCGGGCGATGCCCTCGCGCTCGAGGTTCTCGTTGGCGGCCGGCTCGGTGGTGAAGAGGAGCTCCGAGATCGAGTCGGTGAGGAGGCGATTCACCTCCTCCGGCATCGTCCGGTCGAAGCTCCGGAGCCCGGCCTCCACGTGCGCCACCGGATGGCCCAGCTTCACCGCGGTGACCGCGGCGGCGACGGTCGAGTTCACGTCGCCGACCACCACCACCACGTCGGGCCGGACCGACTCGAGGACCGGCTCCAGACGCGTCATGATCTCGGCGATCTGGGTCACCGTACCCGACGACTGCACCTTGAGATTGACGTCCGGCCTCGGGATCTCGAGGTTGGCGAAGAACGAGTCCGACATCTTCGCGTCGTAATGCTGACCGGTGTGAACCAGGGTGGTCGACACGTAGGGGTATTCCCCCAGCTCCGCGAGGATCGGGGCGATCTTGACGAAGTTCGGCCGCGCTCCCACGACCGCGACGAGCTTCACGCCACGCCTCCAGCAAGCGGCAGACCGACCTTGCTCAGAACCGTTCGCACCGGCCCGAACTCGAACTCCCGCAGTAGCCGCCGCAGCCTCGACTCGGTACCTCTCGTGTTGACGGAGTGCCGGAAGCGGCTGACCCGTCCCATCGGCAGCCTCGGCTGATCGGCATCGAGCTCCCACGGGTGGAGGTAGACCATCGCGGGCTGGCCTTCCCGCGCATTGATGTCCCGGAGGGCTCGACGCGTCACCCAGTAGGGGAGCAGACGGAAATAGCCGCCTCCGGCCACCGGGATCCGCCACCGTCCCCGGACCACCGTGGACAGCGGGAACTCGGTGAGCTCAGCTCCCGACTGCATCGTCCGGCGATGCGGGAACCGAGGCGCATCCGGGATCCCATATCGATCGTGCACGATCGGAAAGATGCTCGAGTCGTACTGGAATCCCTGGTCGGCCAGCACCTCGAGGCTCCAGAGCGTCTCCCGGACCACCGAGAACGTGGGGGCCCGGTACCCGATCACCCCCACACCCGCCGCGTCCTCGATCAGGCCCTTCGCCCGCTCCACGTCCGCGGTGAACTCCGACCGGCTCAGCCGGGTAATCATCTGGTGCGCGTAGCCGTGGCACGCCACCTCGTGCCCGCGCTCCGCGATCCGCCGGACCAGCGCCGCGTGGCGCTCCGCCACCCAGCCGAGCACGAAGAATGTGGCGGTCGTCGCGGCCTCGTCCAGGACGTCGAGCAGCAGCTCGGTGGTCCGGGCCACGCGGCTCTCCAGCTCGCTCCACTGCTCGCGGCGCACCACCCCCGAGAACACCTCGGCGTGAAAGTACTCCTCGATGTCGAAGGACAGCGCGTTAATCATCGAGCGCGACGGGAGCCAGCTTCGGATACTCGCTGTGCTCCGAATGAGACGCCGCGGCCACCACCCGGGCCAGTCCGCGGATCAGGGAGACCCGCGGAGCAAAATCGAGCAGCTCTCCCGCCACCGCCGACCGCGTGCAGATGCCGTGCGGCCGCGCCTCGCCCTCGACCCGGGTCCCGGAGACCGGGGGTACCCGCAGGAGATCCGCCAGGATGCTCCGGACGTCGGCCACGCTCACCATCTGCCCACTTCCCACGTTGATCACGCGACCCGACGCGCGCGGGGCCCGGATCGCCGCGAGGGTGGCGGCGACCGCGTCGTCCACGTACATGAAGTCTTCGCCGCTCCACTCGTCCTGCTCCAGGAACGCCCGCCCTTGCCGCAACGACTCGATCAGGTTCGGGACGAGCGGTCCCCCCGGCACGGCCTTCTGCCGGGGCCCGTACACGCTGAAGTACCGAAGGACGACCGTGTCGAGCTTGTGCCTCGCGTGGAAGGCGAGGGCGTAGGTCTCCGCCGCCACCTTCGACGCCCCGAACAGCGTGGTCGGCCGTAGGGGAGCGTCCTCGGGCACGTCGAGGACGTCGGGAGCCCCGTACACGGAAGCGCACGACGCGATGACCACGCGCCACACCCCCTCGGTGAGGGCCCCGTGAAGCAGGTTCAGCGTACCCTCCACGTTCACCGAGTGAATGTCGCCCGGATCCATGAGCGACGTCTCGGTGGCCGGGAGGGCCGCCAGGTGACACACGTAGTTGACGCCTCGGAGCGCCTTGCGCAGCAGTTCTCGATCCCTGATGTCTCCGACGATGACCTCCAGCCGGCTCCCGTTCAGCACCCCCGAGCCGCGGGAATGCCGCTCGGCGGCCGCCTGCAGGTTCGCCGCGAAGCCGGTGGACAGGTTGTCGAGCACCCGCACCGCCGCTCCGGCCTCGAGCAGTTGATCGACCAGGTGAGAGCCGATGAATCCGGCACCGCCGGTAACGAGAACGCTGCGCATGGTCTTTTCCTTACAGCGTGACGATCTGAGCGTGAGCCTGCCGATACGCCCTGAGCGCGTTGCGCGTATCCACCACCAGCTTTGCCCGACCCGCGATCATCGCGTAGTCGAAGCTGGTGTGGTTGGTGAGGATCAGCACACAGTCGGCCGCGCCGACGTTCGCCGCCGATGCCTCCACCGCGGAGTGCTTGGTGCCCTCGATCAACAACTGCGGGGCGAAGGGGTCGGCGTAGGTGACGTGAGCCCCCTTCCGCTCGAGCATCTCGATGATCTCGAGCGCGGGCGACTCCCGGATGTCGTTGACGTCGGGCTTGTAGGTCACGCCCATGACCAGGACCGACGCGTTCCGGATCGCCCGCCCGTGGTCGTTCAGCGCCTCTCCGACCAGGTTGACGACGTGCTCCGGCATCGCCCGGTTGATCTGATCGGCGAGCGCGATGAACTGAGCCTCGTAGCCGGTCAGCCGAACCTTCCAGGACAGGTAGAGCGGGTCCACCGGGATGCAGTGGCCACCGATGCCGGGGCCCGGGTAGAAGGGCATGAAGCCGAACGGCTTGGTGGCCGCAGCCTCGATGACCTCCCACGGATCGACCCCGATCTTGCGGCAGGCGAAGGCCAGTTCGTTGGCGAGCGCGATGTTCACGCTCCGGAACGTGTTCTCGAGGAGCTTGGCGGTCTCGGCCACCCGCGGGCTCGACGCCTCGAACACGGTCTTGGTGACCTGGCGGTAGAGGGACGCGGCCAGGGCGGTGCAGGCCGGGGTGACCCCGCCCACCACCTTCGGGATGGTGGCGGTCGTGTACCGCTTGTTTCCCGGATCCACGCGCTCCGGCGAGAAGGCCAGGAAGAAGTCGCTCCCGATCACTAGGCCGTTCTGCTGCAGCCGAGGAAGGACGACCTCCTCGGTGGTCCCGGGATAGGTCGTGCTCTCCAGCACCATCAGCTGGCCGGGATGCAGGTACGGCAAAAGGCTCTCCACCGCGGACAGGATGAAGGAGATGTCCGGCTCCTTGCTCTTGCGAAGCGGCGTCGGCACGCAGATGATCACCGCGTCCGATCCGCTCGTCTCCTCGAACGAGGTCGAGCCGGCCAGCCGGCCGCTCGCCACCAGCGGGGCCAGCGTCTCGGCCGGCACGTCCACCAGGTACGACTCCCCCCGGTTCAGGAGGCTGACGCGCTCCAGGTCGAGGTCGACTCCGCGCACCACGATTCCCGCTTTGGCCAGCTCGACCGCGAGGCTAAGGCCGACGTACCCGAGTCCGATCACGCTCACGCGCGCAGTACGCGCCTCGAGCTTTTCGCGCAAGATCTCAGTCCACACGGCTTGAGTACTCCCTGTCTTGGTGAGAGTTAAGGGTTAGGATCACGCGCCGTAGTAAGCGCTGTATTGCTTGTAGTAGGAGTTCAGCTGCTTCACCGGGGTCCGATTCAGTACCACGCCCAGGATCGGGGTGCCGGCCCTCTCGAGAATCGCCTTGGTCCGGATCACGTCACGCGGGCGGGTCTGCCCGACCGCTACCACCAGCACGATGCCGTCCGCCGCCGCCGCCATGTACAGGTTGTCAGGGATCAGCAGGATCGGCGAGGAGTCCAGCAGCACGTAGTCCGCCTCGTCCGACATGTTGCCGAGAATCTTCGCGAGTCGGTCGGTGCCGAGCCCGGTCCGTGCCGACGCGGAGAGCGCGCTACCTCGCGGAGCCAGCTGCACGTTGTCGGTGATCGGGGTGATCGTGTCGGCCAGCTTCGTGTTCCCGGCCAGTAGATCGGTGAACCCCTTCCGCTGATCGGTGTTCGCGATCCGGTGCAGGGTGGGCCGATGGAAGTCCGCGTCGGCCACGATGACCCGCTTGCCGACCTCGCCGAACGCGAGGCCGAGATTGAACACCACGGTGGACTTGCCCTCGAACGGCAAGGCGCTCGCCACCAGGACGCGCCGGAGAGGATTCTCCTCTGCGATCATCTGGAGCTCGACCCGCAGCCGCCGGAACGCGTCGACGAACAGGTGATACTCCTCCGGCTTGGCCTGCTCCTTCTCCCCGGATCCGAACATCAGCTTCTGCGACTGCACGTGCGGTACCGCGGTCAGGATCGGGAGACCGGTCAGGTGATGGATATCGGCCTCGCCCATGATCGGCCGGTTGAAGTACTCCGCGGTGGCCGGCGCCCCGAGCCCGATCACCAGCGCCAGCGCGAGGGCCAGCCCCATCATCTGGGCGCGCCGCTGGTTGGGGGCGGTGCTGGGGAAGCCCGGGGGATCGATCACCTTCACCACATTCATCTCGCCCTGCTCCCGGATCCGGGCCGCGCCCAGCTTGTCGGAGAGGAGGGTGCTCAGCTTGCGGTTGGTCTCCACGTCGGACGCCAGCCGCCGATACTCGAGCTCGTCCTTGGACAGCCCGGAGAGATCACGCCGGAGGTTGCTGATCTGATCCTTCAGCGCCCCTTCCTGCGCGTTCAGGGACACCACCGAGGTCTCCAGGGCCGCCACCATCTCCGCGAACGCGTTGCGATCGTCGGCCGGGAGCGATCCGGTGCTCGACGCGGTCGAGTCCTTCACCGCGTCGCCCAGCTCCCGCTGCACGTCCGCGATCTGCTGCATCAGGGACCGCAGGCGTGGGTGCTCGTCGGCGTATCGCGTCTTGGCCTCCACCAGCTGGGCCTCCAGGCTCGACAGCTTGGCCCGGAGCCGCGAGGCGCTCGCCGCGGACAGCGCGGTCGAGGCCGGCGGCGCCGCCACCGTCGCCGGCTTGGGGGCCGGAGCCGGCATCGACTCGAGTTTCGTCTTGAGAGAAGTCAGGCGCGTCTGGCTGATGTTCCGGTTGGCCTGGACCTCCGCCAGGGTCGTCTCCAGCTGGGACAGACGCTGGGCCGCCTCGGCGCTCTTGGCCGGGATCTGGATGCCGCCGCGGGACATGGTGAAGCTCCGCAGCGCGGTCTCGCTCCGGGCAAGCGTCTCGGACACCTGGGCGGTCTGCTGGGACAGGTACTCACGAGTGCTCTTCGCGTCGTCCACGTTGAACGACCGCGTCCGCGACAGGAGCACCTCGATGTAAGTGTTGGCGATGTCGAGGGCGATCTGAGGCTGCGAGGCCTCGGCCTGGATTTCGACGATTCCGGAGTTACCCGGCTGGGTGATGAACTTCACGCGATCACGGCGAAGCTCGGCGATGGCCTGCCGGCGCGGCGACGGGGTGGTAACCTCCTTGCCCCGTACCCGGGCGAGCCAGTCCGTCAAATCCCCCAGGTAGTCGCGTCCATAGGGGTTGTGGATGAGATCGTCGACCGAGGCCTTGGGCAACGCCTCGATCACCGAGGCGGCCAGCAAGCGGCTCTCCAGGATCGCCAGCTGCACGGGCAGGGGGCGATACGGGCTGAATTCCTGGAACACCGGGGCCCGGTCGGCCTTGTTCTCGATGAGTATCGTCGCCGTCGTCCGGTACCGCGGCGGCTCCTTCGACAAGACGTACACGGCCGGCATTAGCATCACCAGGGCCGTGATGGTCGTGAGCACAATCCATTTCTTCCGGCGCGCGAACAACGAGCGCGCGACCTGTACGATGACCGTCCTTGTGTCCATCAGGCGCCCCTCTCCTTTGATTTGAGGTCCACGCAGAGCGCGTTCAACGTCCTCGAGCGAAGAGGACGACCTGGACCGTGTTCAGAACGATCAAGAGATCGAGAAACAGCGAGAGATTCTTGATGTAGTAGAGGTCGTATTGGAGCTTCTCCACCGCGTCCTCGACCGTCGACCCGTACCGATACCGCACTTGAGCCCAGCCGGTGATACCCGGCTTCACCGCGAGTCGCTCCATGTAATAAGGAATCTGCTTCTGCAGCTCGCTGACGAACTCCGGACGCTCCGGCCTCGGCCCGATGAAGCTCATGTGGCCGACCAGGACGTTGAAGAGCTGCGGCAGCTCGTCGAGGCGCGTCCGACGAAGCAGCGCGCCGACCCGCGTGATCCGGGAATCTTTTTGGGTCGTCCATACCGGCCCCGTATCCTTCTCGGCGTCCTGCCGCATGGAGCGGAACTTGTTGAGGATGAACACGCAGCCGTTCTGGCCGAGCCGCGGCTGGCGGTATAGGATCGGCCCCGACGACTCGAGCTTGACCGCGATCGCGGCCACGATCATGAGCGGCAGGGAGAGCAGGAGCCCGGCGAGCGACACCGTGACGTCGAAGAGCCTTTTGATGATCTCCGTCCGGGGGGTCTTGACGAAGCCGTCCGAGAAGATCAGCCAGCTCGGGCGCACCGCGGTCACCAGGATCTTGCCGGTGGCCTTCTCGTAGAAGGTTGGCCAGTCCTCCACCCGGATGCCCCTGAGCCGACACTCCAGCAGGGCCTTCGTCGGGAAGTGCCCACGCCGGTCGATCTGAGCGATCACGACGATGTTGGGCCGGGTTTCCTCGACCAGTACGTCCAGGTCCTGGGTCTTCCCGAGGAGGACGTGCCCCTCGGGGACCATGTCGGCGGCCTCCGGTACGTCGTCGAGAAACCCGATGACGCGGAACGGCCGCGCGCTCGTCGGCTCCAGGTCCGTGATCAGGCGCCCCACCTGACCGGTGCCCAGTACGAGGACGCGAAGGGTCATCTGCTGCTGCGACCAGGCGCCGAGAATAGCGCCGCGCCAGACCGCAAGGCCCGGGATCGCGAACACGAACATCTGGAGGAAGGCGGTCCGACCCAGCCGGAGCATCGGGAAGGCGAACCCGACGGCGGCGATGATTACCCCGGCCGCGCCCCCGCAGATGAGCAGGCGGGCCACCGTCTCTCGCCGGGCCGAGGCCTGCCTGGGCTGATAGAGGTCGCCCAGGTAAAGGACGAAGACGAGGATGCCGCTGACCTCGAGGAACCGCGCCGTGAAGGACGCGCGACCCGCCCACGGGGCCGATAGCTCCGCTAGATAGAGCCCGACCAGGATGACAGCCAGGTCCCCGAGGAGGAGGACGAAGGCCAAACCCGAGACGTAGTGGCGAAATATGCGGAACATTGGCTCTGCCTGGGGGGAGGTAGGAGCAAGGGCAGTGCCAGGGGGGCTGCGAGCAGGTGTTCTATAACATATCGAATCTAAACACCAAACTAGAAATGGGCACGAAGAATTTCCGTCCACTGATTGGGAAATCCCCTTCCACTCCACCTGAATTCTGCGCAGTGCGGGAGCAGGTAGGGCGTCGAGGGAAAACCACCAACTTTATTGCTGACTTAACCGCTGCGGCAGGAATGCAACCGTTGCGCGGACTACGAGGCTAGAACGTGGCGAACAGATTGAGTGTTACGCGATTCTCTTTGAAGTTTCCGCCATTGTTGCCGTTATTGAAGGATCCCTGATCGAAGGCGGTCGTCCCGGTTTGCTTGGTGAAGTCGTAGCGGAGGCTGGCGGTGAGCCAGCGCAGGACGAGCCAGTTCAGGCCCGCTCCATACGTGAGCGTGGTCTGCGTCTGGTTCGTCTGGAAGTTACCGGTTCCGGTCGGGGTGGCCTCACTGTAGCGGGCATCGACCGTCGCGTTGATGAACGGCGTGAGCTGATAGAGGAAGTTGCCGAAGAACGACCGGCTCTCCACGGTGCCGAAATTCTGGCCTTGCTGGGCCGTCTGCTGGAAATCCTGGAGCGCTCCGACCGAGATCACCGCCCGGGTGAACCGGTAGCTGACGAGCGCGTTCACCGACACCGTACCTTCGTTGTCCTGGGTGTCGCTGTTCAGGATGCTGTAGCCGACCGCGGCGGAGAGGGAGAGGCCGCTTGGCACCCCGTACGCCCCGAAGACGGAGGCGTTGAAGATCTTGGTGTTGTCCTGGGTCTGATAGGAGTACGACGTCGAGACGCCGCCGGTGGTGTAGAGCCCGAAGAGTCGGGAGGCCGATGCGAACCCGGTGTGGCTCGTGGTATCGCCGCCGATCCCGGAGTTCGAGTTGTTGTTGCTGTTGTTCACCGTGTCCGTCTTCGAGAACTCGTAGCCCGCCCGGATCACGTAGTCGGTCAAGATGCGGGTGCTGGCGTTCAGGCCGAGAATGTTGGTGACCGTATCGTTCTGGGTCGAGCTATTGAGGCCCGTCTGGCTCGTGTTGCTTCCGGACGTACTCTCGTTGAAGAAGAGAACGTTCCGGTAGTAGGCCTGAGTGGCGATCTGCCCCAGCAGCCAGTCGGCGGTCACCCCGGCAGTGTTGGTGTCGAACGTCTGCCGCCCGCGACGAATGCCGAACTGATCGGCCGCCGCCGGGCTGTCGTTACGAATGAAGGTCTCGAGGAAGGTGAGGGCCAGCCGCGGCGTCAGCGCGTAGCGGATCGCGACGTTCAAGCTCGGGAAGACCTTGAGCTCGTCCCCGCTGTCCTTCGCGGTGTCGTGCACCAGATCCACGATCAACGCCGCCGTCCCGAACGTGCGGGCTCCGTTCATCAGCAGCCGGAACCCCGGCCCGAGGATCGAGCGGAAGTTCTCCTGGGTCCGGCTCGTCGTCTGGAAGAAGTTGTCGGAGTATTCCTCCGAGAGTCGCAGGGTCGGGTGGAACTCGAGCGTGGCACCACGGAACGTGGTCGTGGTCGCCGCAAATGCCCCGGGGATCGTCAGCCCCGGAATGCCCGCGGCTGGGGCCCCGCCCGGTGCCCCCGGCACGAAGAGCGGCGCCGGGAGATTCGTCTGCGAAGGAGCCGGGGGTGCGGGAGGCGTCCAGGGCGGCAGCGAAGTTCCCGGCGGGGTCGCGGGGGTGACGAGCGGCCGGCCGGGCTGCTGGATGAGGTACTGCTGGAGCGGGGCCTGTGGCTCGGTGCCCGGCGGGACCGACTCGGACTGCGGCCGGGTCTGCCCTTCGGTGCTCTGTGGCTTGTCGGTGCTCTGCGGCTTGTCGGACGGTGAGACCGGAGTCGACGGATCCGTCGAGGGCGGGGGAGGCGGAGTTTGCGCCTCGACCTTGGACGCGAATCCGCCCGCCACCGAGAGCGCAGTTGCGAGGGCGAACGCGACGAGAGCACGCGACCGCGTGCTCTCCGCCTTCGTACCGCCGTGGTGCTTAGAAGAGTCTTTGTGGGACAAAGATGATGTCGTTCGGTTGTAGCCGGGCATCGGGATACTCATCCGGCGACCGCATCATCTTATCAACATCGACCCGAATTCGTTCCTTCTTTTCTGAGTTTCCCCGGACGATGTCCACTCGGCCGGGAGCGGCCAGGGGGGTGAGCCCTCCGACCAGGGTCAGCGCCTTCAAAATGGTCAAATCTCCCGTATATTTAACCGCTCCTGGAGCCTTCACTTCCCCGTTCACATAGACCGCGTCGGCTAGGGGAACCACCACCGAATCGCCCGGCTCGAGCTTGGGGTTCTGGCTCATATCCCCCCGCTGGACCAGGCGGTTGAAGTCGATCGGGATCCGCTTGTCCGCGCGGAGCAGGAATCCCTTCTCCGCGTCCGCATTCGGCAGCACGCCGCCGTTGATCGAGATGGCCTGAAGCAGGGTCAGGTCACGCGTGAGCTGCATTACGCCAGGTTTCCCGAAACCGCCGATGAAGTAGACGGGACGGCTCCTGATCTCCTTGACGATCACGGTGACGACCGCGCCCTTGACCGTCTTCTCGTAGACGTTGGTCAGATGGTCCTGGAGCTGCTGGACCGATTTGCCCGCCACCGCGATCTCGCCCACCAGCGGCAGAGAGGTCCGGCCGTCCGGTCTCACGAAGACCTGCTGGTTGAGGTCCTTGTTCCCCCAGACCTGGATCTCGAGAAGGTCTTCCGGCCCGATGATGTAGTCCTTCTCGGCCGGAAGTGGCGCCGGCGCCTGCGCCGCCGCCGGGAAAGGCGTCAGCGCGGCAGACACCAGCAGCAGCACCAAAAGGGAAAACGCTCGTCTCATCATCGTTACACTCCTAGCGGATGCTGGCTCTCGGGCACGCGGTTGAACTGGACGAGCGGCTCGGGGCCGCCCTGTCGATATGCTTTCAGCTTGTACTGGAGGCAGCGGAGGCTGATGCCGAGCAGCCGCGCCGCCTGCGTGCGGTTGCCCCCCACCCCGTCCAGCGTCTGGAGAATGTACTGCTGCTCCAGCTCCCGCAGGGTCAGCCCGGCCGGCAGTCCCGGCCTCGGTACTTCCCCTACGCGCTTGCCCGCTGGCTCTCCCAGCGGCAGCACATCAACATCGATCGTATCATGGTCACTTAATACGACCGCCTGCTCGATGCAGTTCTCCAGCTGCCGGACGTTGCCCGGCCACTCCGCCCCCAGCAACAGCTCCAGCGCCCGCGGCGTCAGCCGCGGCACCCGCTTGTGGTGCGCCGCCGAAAACTTCCGCAGGAAATGCTCCACCAGCAGCCCGATGTCCCCCCGCCGCGCCCGCAGCGGCGGTACCTCGATCATCACCACCGCGATCCGGTAGTACAGATCCTCCCGAAAACTCCCCTCCCGCACCGCCCGCCGCAGATCCTTGTTCGACGCCGTGATCAGCCGAATGTCCGTCCGCGTCGGCTTGCTCCCCCCCACCTTCACGAACTCCCGCGTCTGGATCACCCGCAGC
>Ga0075425_100000948_pt1 | contig 27723 bp, 25 predicted proteins | sample SoiMethybrSBSTD4_FD_75300 | JGI IMG/M metagenome (GOLD analysis project Ga0075425, IMG submission 75300) | Bulk soil microbial communities from a Populus tree surrounding site in Tennessee, USA - Soil MetaG P. TD hybrid SBSTD4 | ecosystem: Environmental > Terrestrial > Soil > Tree plantation...
CTTAGGAACCGCCTCGGCAGGTCGAACTGGTGTCAGACACCGTTCGCGCCCGTGCTGGTCTACACCGCGTTTGCGGCGGTGTCTGACACCTTCTCGAGCCGCGTCACGCTCGCGAGCGACGAACCGGTGTCAGACACCTGCGCGTTCGGCCGCCGGCACCGACGACACCGCTTCCGCGGCGCGCTTGAGCGCGCTCAGCGCGCCCGCCGTGTCTCCCTCCTCCTCGAGCAGCGCGGCGAGGCGCCGACCGGCGTCGAGCGCCATCGGCCTCAGGTGCTCCGTGAGCAGCTCGAGGGCCTGCTCGAGCAGGACCTTCGCGCGGCCGCGGTCGCCTGCCGCGAGGAACACATCCGCGAGCGTGACATAGGCGTTGCCGCGGTCGCCCGGGCTGACCGCGTCGAGCAGCTCGAGCGTGCGGGCGGCACGGAGGGCCGCATCGGCGTGCCGGCCGAGCGTCATCAGCGCGCGGGCCTCCTCCAGCGAGAAGCGCGCATCGTCCGCTCCGCCGAGCTCTCGCCCGAAGAGCGTGCGCCCGCGGTCGAGGAGCCGCAGCGCCTCGCGTCCGTTGCCCGACTCGATCTCGGCATGTGCGAGCAGGTGATACGCCATCGCGACGTACGCGTCGTTCTCCGTACGCTCGAGGATCTCCAACGCCCGGCGCGCGTATCTGCCGGCGAGCTTCGGCTCGTGCCGCATCGAATGGAGCCGTGACTGTGACCAGTAGACGCGCGCCGAGGCGACCGGGTCGCCGGCGGCCTCCGCGAACCTGATCACGTCGGCGAGCGAAGCCTCGGCGCGGTTGAACTCGCCCGCGTCGATCAGTGCGTTCGCAAGCAGCACGGTGAAGCGCAGCTCTTCGATCGGCGCCTCGGCCGCGCGAGCCTCGGCCGCCGCGCTCTCGAACAACGCGATCGCCGCTTCCCGCGCGCCCGTCATCGCGTATGCGCGGCCGAGCGTGTCGACGGCGCCCGGATCGGCGTGCGCCTTCCGGCCGCGCAGCTCGTAGGCCTGCTCGAGCAGCTCGATCGCCTCGCTCCAACGCTCAGAGCGGAACGCGATCTGCCCGAGCCCGGCGAGCGCCGCCGCCCGCGCCGGGCTCCCGTGCTCGAGGTTGGCGCGGTAGATGCGTTCGGCCTCTTCGATCTCGCCGAGGCGGAGGGCCACCTCCGCGTCGAGAAGCTCTGAGGGCTCCGCCGAGGCTGTCTCGACGCCGGTGGCGAGCCACTGGCCCGAGACCTCGAGGCGGAGGGCGAGCTGGTTGATCATCTGGAGCGACGGGACGCGCGCACCCGCCTCGAGCCGTGAGATATAGGCCGCAGTGCAGCCGGGGAAGGCGAGCTGTCGCTGCGAGAGGCCGGCGCGCTCGCGCGCCGTCTTCAGGCGGACACCCACCTCCTTGGGTGAATCGATGTGAGTCGTCAATGAGCGTGGCATGACTTTCATATTAGTTGTCTGATGTCAGACGTGCTGCCAACCGCTTGTTCATGCGACGGCTGGGCCTGAGACAATGCGGACAAGGCCCCCGGGGGCTGTCCGCCAACTCCAGCAAGGAGACAGCCCAAACCATGCGCAGGTTCCTTCCGCTCGCGGTCTCGCTCGCGACCCTCCTCGCCGCGCTCCTCAGCGCGGACGTCACGTACTGGCCCTAATCAACCAGGGGCCGGAAGAGCCGCGGGGCGCGCGACGGTGGGACGCGCCCCGCGGCACCTGTTCGGGGGACGCGCGGCCGCGCCGGCGCGCCCTACGGTGCGCCGGTGGCCCCCCGCTCCCGCCTGCTCGCGGCCTCGCTCGCCGTGGCGAGCGCCTGCGCCTGGACCGTCGCCGGAGCGGGCGCGGGCGGGCGCGACTGGGCCGCCCCGGAGATCCGCGCCGTCACCCAGGCCGGCGTGCTCGGCCGCTCGGCCGCGACCTTCGCGCCCGACGCGCTGCTGACGCAGAGCGCGCTCGCGGACGCGATCGCGGCCGCCGACGCCGTCCAGCACCCGCCGGCCGCGCCCGCGGCCAAGCCGGCCCCGCCCACGGTCCTCTCGACGTTGCCGTCGAACGCGGTGGTCGCGGGCCCCGTCGACTTCACTGTGCAAGTGGGCGGCCGCGAGGTCGACAGAATCGATCTCCTGCTCGACGGTGAGCTGCAGGACACGCAGTTCGACGACCCGTTCGCGTTCGCCCTCGACACGAGCGCCCTCCCCGACGGGCCACACCGGATCTCGGTCGAGATGATGTTCTCCGACGGGGGGTCTGCGCTGGCCGTCTGGCCGGTCACGGTTGCGAACGCGCCCGGCTCCGTGCTCACGCGGCTCGGGCCGGCGGTCAAGGTGTCCGTCACGCGCTCGTCGCAACCGGCGGTGGCACCGCCGGCTGCACGTGCGCCGACGCGGACGCTCTATCACGCGTCTGCCCCGTCGCAGGCCGTCACGATCAAGCAGCTCGACGCCGCGCTCGTCGGCTACCTCGGGCTCGGCGGCGCAGCACGCGAGATCCAGCGGGCATTACAGGACGCGGGCCTCCAGCCGCCGGCGAACACCGGCACCGAGGCGGTAGCGCGGCTGCTCGGGCTGCGGCTCAACCACCCGAGCGGCCAGGACGACCTCGAGCTGCTGCCGTCGCAACCCGCGACGCGTGCGGAGGCGGCGTGGTCCTTCGCCCAGGTGCTACGCCTGGACCAGTGGGGGACGGACGCGGCGCAGCATGCGGCCGACGGCCTGACGCGGCCCGAGCTCACGCCCTGGCAGCAGCGCATCCTCACGAGCGCAGTGCGGTACGTCGGCTACCCGTACGTCTGGGGCGGCACGAGCCCGACGGCGCAGACGCTGTTCGGCGTCCAGTCGGCCGGCGGCTTCGACTGCTCTGGGTTCGTCTGGCGCGTCTACAAGCTGACGCCGTACGACGGCGCGCCGCAGCTGGCGACAGTGTTGCGGGGCCGGACGACGTACCAGCTGAGCGGCGAGGTCCCGAAGAGCGCGCGCATCGCCGCCGCGAAGCTGCAGCCCGCCGACATCATGTTCTTCGGCGCGCACGGGCCGGCGTCGAAGCCGAGCGAGGTCGATCACGCCGCGCTCTATCTCGGGAACGGCTGGTTGATCCAATCGAGCGGCGAGGGCGTCACGCTGGTGCCGTTCGACGGCTGGTACGCGAAGCGCTTCGCGTGGGGCCGGCGGCCGCTCCGCGAGGCCGGCCTCAATTGAACGTGGTTCGGCAAGAACCTGGTCCGGCGTCCACCACCCGCTCCCCGATCAGACGTCGCCGTTCGTCAGGCGTACGCGCGAACCAGGCTCACGAGTCTCTTCCCGAGCGCTCTGGAATCCCGTTCGCTCCGCAGGCACCATTGGGATGACGGGGGCGTCGATGCAGCGGGATCGAAGGGCGGTGTCTTGGGTAGACCGAAACTGACGAGCGTGCCGGCTCACTCGACCCGTCTCCACCTGCGCTTCGCCGTCGTCACGGCTGCGGTCATCGCGACGGCCGGGCTCGCGCTCTTCTGGTACGTCGAGCGCGAGGAGGTCCGGCAGGCCGAGCGGAACGTCACGAGCCGTGCCGTCTACGCCGAGAAGAGCATCCTCCGCGACGAGCTGCGGCCGTCCGACGTCGCAAGGCCGGTCACCGGCGCGCGCCTCGCGCGCCTCGACGACCTCTTCGTCAACCGTGTGCTGGTCGACGGGCTCCTGCGCGTGAAGATCTACCGGGCTCCGGACGGGCTCGTCACGTACTCGAACGCGCACTCGCTGATCGGGAAGCCGAACGACGACATCGGCGAGTTCCGCCGCGTGCTCGCGGGTGCGAAGGTCCGCGACGTCTCGCAGCTCAACCACGAAGGCGGGCCGGGCAAGGACGTCAAGGCGCTCGAGGTCTACGTGCCGCTTCACATCCGCGGCCGGTCGCAGCCGGTGGGCGTCTTCGAGCTCTACCAGTCGTATGCGCCGCTGGCCGCGTCGATCCGATCGTTCGTGCTCCCGTTCGCCGGGCTGTTGTTCCTCGCGCTGATCGGGCTGTGGGTGACGCTGTTCCCACTCGTGCAGCGCATGGTGCGTGCCGTCGAGCGCGACCGGCTGGCGCGCAAGAGCGCCGAGCTCGCGCTCGAGGAGACCTCCGAGCAGCTTCGCCAGTCGCAGAAGATGGACGCGATCGGCCGCCTGGCCGGCGGCGTCGCTCACGACTTCAACAACCTCCTGCTCGCGATCAACGGCTACGCGGACTTCCTCTCGATGTCGGTCGACGACCCGACGCAGCGACGGTACGCCGAGGAGATCAGGACCGCCGGCGAGCGTGCGGCCGAGCTGACGCACCAACTGCTCGTCTTCAGCCGCCGCCAGGTGCTGCAGAAGCGGGCCGTGAACCTCAACGACTCGATCCGCGACATCGAGGCGATGCTGTTCCGGCTCATCGGCGAGGACGTGAGGGTGGAGCTGCGTCTCGATCCGGACCTGCGTCCCGTCGCGGCCGACCCGAGTCAGATGGGCCAGGTGCTCCTGAACCTCGCGGTGAACGCACGGGACGCGGTGGCGGGCCGCGGGACGCTGACCATCACGACGCGCAACGACGAAGACGAGGTCGTGCTCGAGGTCGCCGACGACGGGGCGGGCATGGACGAGGAGACGCGCGCCCGCGCCTTCGAGCCGTTCTTCACCACGAAGCCCGTGGGGCAGGGCACCGGACTCGGGCTCTCGACCGTGTACGGCATCGTGACGCAGAGCGGCGGCTCGATCGACGTCGTCTCGGAGCCGGGAGGCGGCGCGACGTTCACCGTCCGGCTGCCCGTGACCGAGCTCACCCCGGAGACCGCGACGAGGCACCGACCGCCCGACCGGGCACGCGGCGTCGAGCGCATCCTCGTCGTCGACGACGAGAAGATCGTGCGCGAGCTCCTCGCGCAGATGCTGCGGGCGCAAGGGTACGAAGTGGCGATGGCGGGCTCCGCGGCCGAGGCCCGTGAGCTCGAGGGGCCGTGGGACCTGCTGCTCACCGACGTCGTGATGCCGGAGACCGACGGCGTGAGCCTGTCGAAGGACATCGACGCCAGAAACGTGATGTTCATCTCCGGCTACGACCAGGAGGCGCTCGTCGCAGGCGACGCCGCGTTCCTGCAGAAGCCGTTCAGCCGCGACGAGCTGATGCGCGCCGTTCGCGCGCTGTTCGACGAGGAACGCGCCTCGGTGCGCACGCTCGCCTAGTCGTTCAGGGCGCCGTCACACTCTTCCTCGAAGCCCTCTGGTCCGGTCTATAGGCTTGGCCGATGCTCGCACCGGGCATACCGGCCGACCTGGCGCAGTTCGCAATCGGGTTCGACCAGCGCGACCGCGCCCGCGTGCATGCGCTCTGGGAGCGCATCTTCGACGCCAACCGGTGGTCGGAGGGCGAGCTGACCCGCGAGTTCGAGGCCGCCTGGGCCGGCTGGAACGGCCTCGGCGCCGTCGCGTTCAACGGCTGGACGGGCGCCGCGCTCGCGGCGCTCGAGTGGGTCGGCGTCCGCGGTGAGACCGTCCTCTGTCCGTCCAACACCTTCATGGCGACGCCGCTGACCGCCGTCACGGCAGGCGCGAAGATCGAGTTTGTCGACTGCAACCGCGAGGACCTGTGCATGTCGTTCGCCGACCTCGAGCGGAAGGTGCACGAGCACCGGCCGAAGGCGGTCCTCCTCGTGCACATCGGCGGCCACCTCGCGTTCGACTCGGAACGGATCGCCGACCTCTGCCGCAGCGAGGGGATCGTGCTGCTCGAAGACTGCGCGCACGCGCACGGCGCCGAATGGAACGGTCGGCGTGCCGGGACGTTCGGCGACGTCGCCGTGTGGTCGTTCGCGGCGACGAAGACCATCTCGACCGGTGAGGGCGGAATGCTCGTCTCGCGGCACGAAGACGCGCTGGAGTTCGCGAGCGGCTTCCGGAACTACGGGAAGCCCGACTACGTGCACCACGGCCTGAACTTCCGCCTCAACGAGTTCACGGCCGCGCTGGGGATCGTGCAGGTCGACCGCCTCGACGAGATCGTCGCGTGGAAGAACGAGATCGCGCGCGTCCATCTCGACTCGCTCTATCCGTCGCGGCTGCAGCTGCCCGAGGGCATGACCTCGGGGCTGTACAAGTACGTCGTCTTCGAGCCGATCGAGCGCTCGACCGGCAAGGTGTACGACGAGCCGTGCCACCGCATCATGGGGCATCACGTCGACATGCCGAACTCGGACTGGGTCACGCAGAATCACTGGTGCGTGCCGCTGTACTACCGCCCAGAGGAGCAATGAACGACGTAGGCTCGACGGAGTCGCCCACATGAGGGTCCTCGTCACCGGCGGCTCGGGCTTCATCGGCTCGCACGTCGTCGACAAGCTGCTCGAGGCGGGACACCGCCCGCGCATCCTCGACCTCGTCCGGTCTCCGCACCATCCGCAGGTCGACGCGGTGGTCGGCGACCTCTGCGTGCCGGAGGTCTCGCGCGCCGCGCTCGCGGGCTGCGACGTGATCATCCATCTTGCCGCGCTCGCGGACGTCGACGAGGTCGTCACCGACCCGACCCGAACCGACTGCGTAAACACGCGCGGGACGCAGGTACTGCTCGAGGCCGCGCGCGAGACGCGAATCGGCCGCTTCGTCTACGCGAGCACGATCTGGGTCTACGGCGACGGGGCGGGGCCGGAGGCGGTCGGCGAGACTACGCCGCTCGGGCTCCCGAAGCACTTCTACACCGCGACCAAGATCGCCGGCGAGATGTACACCGCGTCGTACGGCGAGCTCTACGACCTCGAGTGGACGATCCTCCGCTTCGGCATCCCGTACGGGCCACGCGCGCGGCCGGCGGCCGTTCTGCCGGCGTTCACTGCGAAGGCCCTCGCAGGGCAGCCGCTCACGATCGCGGGGGACGGCACGCAGTCGCGCCGCTTCGTCTACGTCGAGGACCTCGCCGAGGGCGTCGTCGCGGCGCTCGTGCCGGAGGCCGCAAACCGCGTCTACAACCTCGTCGGGCGCGAGAACACCAGCGTCCGCGCGATCGCGCGGGCGGTGCGGGACGTCGTGGGGGACGTCCCGATCGAGCACATCCCGGGTCGTGCGGGCGACCTGCGCGGGGGCAACATCTCGGGCGAGCGGGCGGCGGTGGAGCTCGGGTGGGAGCCGCGCACGACGTTCGCCGAAGGCGTCAGGCGCTACGTCGAGTGGGTGACGCAGGAAGCCGGCACGCCGATTGCCGCGACCGCGTCGAGCAGCGACGGCAACGCCGCGGTCGTCTTCCGCCAGGAGTCGGCCGAGCTGTAGGCATCCGAGTCGTGCAACAGCACGACGTCCCCTGGACACAGTCGCGCCGACGCTCGTCGGGCGATCGACGACGGCGTCGCCCGGCGCTCCCAGTCGCGTCCCCAGCGCGACCAGAGGAGCGGATGCCAGCCACGCGCCCGGACGTGCGCGAGCGCGCCCGAGCTGAAGACGCCGTAGGGCGGGCGGTAGAGCGTCGGCGAGACACCCGCCGCGTCCTCGATCGCGGCGAGCGCCCGGTCGAGGTCCGTCGCAAGCTCGCGCACCCTGGTGCGCAGGATCAGCGTGTGCCGGTAGCCGTGGATTGCGAGCTCGTGGCCGTCCTCGACGATCCGCCGCGCCAGCGCGGGTCGTCGTGCGACCTGCTCTCCGACGAGGAAGAACGTGGCGTGCGCGCCGCGGCCGGCCAGCTCGTCGAGCACGGCCGGCGTCCCATCCGGATGCGGGCCGTCGTCGAACGTCACCGCGACTCGGTCGGTGCCCACGGTTCGCTCGATTCCGTATGCGCGCGCGAGCGGCGGCACGTGCGCTGCGAGCGCCGGGCCTACCCAGACCCTCACGTCACGAGCGAGAGCACGAGCGACGCCGCCGACGGCAGCGACCCGAGCGAGAGGCCGGGCGCCGTACGCGACTCGAGGGCCGCGCGGAGCGCGCGCTCCAACTCGCGCTCGCCCGCGACGACCTCGGCGATCCCGTAGCGGCGGAACGCGTCGTTGTTCGCCCGGATGTGGCCGCGCCCCCAGCCGTAGGAGATCGTCGGGCAGCCGCGGACATACGCCTCGAGCACCGTGAGGCCGCCGGTGGAGTGGACGAGCGCGTCCGCAGCCGCCAGCCACTCGCTCATCTGCTCCGTGAACCCGACGAGCCGAACGCGCTCGTCCGTGTACCGCTCGCCCAGGCGCGCGCGGAGGTCGTCGTTGCGGCCGCAGAGGCACGCGACGACATCGACGACGTCGAGGCGGAGCGCCGTGTCGATCGCGCTCTCGAGGTCGCCGACGCCCCAGCCGCCGCCGGAGACGAGCACGATCTTCCCCCCGGCCGGTAGGTCGAGGGCCTCGCGCGCCTTGGCGGGATCGCACGGGCGAGAGAACTCGGGCCGCGTCAGGCCATGCACGGCGTGCACGCCGGTCTCCGGTCCGGCCACCTGCCGCACTTCGTCCTCCGACTCGGGGTGCGTCAGCAGGTGCAGGTCGACGCCCGGGGCGGCCCAGTAGTGCATAGCGGCGAGATCGGTGATGCCGGCGGCGACCGGGATGTCGAGCTTGCCCTTCCGCCGAAGACCGCCGAGCACCTCCGTCGTCATCGGGTAGACCGAGACGATCACGTCCGGGCGCACGCGCTCGATGAGCGCGAGGACGCCGCGCGACCCGAACGCGCGCACGAGCCTCTGGGTCAGGCGCCGGGTCGGTCCGAGCGAGACGAAGAGCCAGAACGCCGCGTCCCAGAGCCACTGGAAGCGGAAGAAGACGACGCCCGGCGCGCGCTCGTTCAGCAGCACGAACGTGCGCCCCATCCCGCGGAGCCCGTCCTCGGTGACGACTTCGACGCCCGGGTCCTCGGCGCGGAGCTGGTCGGCGAGCGTGCGCGCCGGCAGGTCGTGCCCCTCCCCGACGCTGGCGGTGAGGATCAGGACGCGAGTCACGCGCCGAGCGTAGCGCCGCTACGCGACGGCGGCGAGCACAGCCTCGACCTTCTCGACGAGCTGCGCAGGCGTGAACGGCTTCTGGATGAACGGGCCCTCGGCGGCGGCGTCGGTGTAGCCGGAGGTATAGAGGACGCGCACGCCCGGCACCTCGCAGGCGACGCGGTCGGCGAGCTCGAACGCATCCATCTCGGGCATGACGATGTCGGTCACGAGCAGGTCGATCGAGCCGTCGCCGCGTACGAGGTCGAGAGCTGCGTTCGGCGAGGACGCCTCGAGCACGGCGAAGCCCGCCCGCTCGAGGGTGAGCCTGATGACGTCCCGGACGACCTCCTGGTCGTCGACCACGAGCACTGTCTGCCGCATGCAACCAGTGTCGCCAAAGGACAGCGTCACGCGCATCCCCGAAATGGGTTGCGAAGCCCATTCGGGCCGAGTTCACACCGCTTTCCTACTGATGCGTCGTCTTCACGGGCGGCCAGTGCGGCGAGATCGCCGGGTCGCCCAGGTCGCCGTAGGGGACGCAGTGCCCCGCAAGCAGCTGCCGGTCGGCCTGGAGGAGCTCGTTGACGCGCTGGTTCGTCGGCACCGCCCGCCGCCAGGCGAGCCGATAGGCCTGACCCAGCCGCACGAGCTGCTCCGGACGCAGCTTCCGCGGCGAGCGCACGAGGAAGTAGCCCGGCGCCGGGCGCACGACGACGGCGCGCGTGCGGGCGAACGCCCGGGCCGCAGCGCGCTCCTCGTCGCCCGCGACCACGTAGAAGAGCCAGACGCCGTAGCGCGGGCTCGCGTCGCCGCGCAGGAACGGCTGCGCGCGAGCACACGAGTCGTCGTCGACGAGCAGGAGGGAGCCGTCGCGCAAGGAGACGTACCGGTCGAGCAGGTTCGCGGGATGCCCGTAGTCGAAGGAGGAGAAGTTGACGCCGCTCGTCCCGGTCGAGCCGAAGAGCACCGACCCGGCCGGCTGCCGCGCGGCGGCGTTGGCGATCGACTCGATGCGGATCGCCTCGGTGCGGTCGCGGTGGCGGAGCGTGTCGTGCAGCTCGACGGTGAGCAGCCACCCGACTGCGACGGCCGCGACGAGCAGCCGGAACGGGCCGGCGAAGCGCGCGAGGCCGAGGACGCCGGCGAGCACGAGCGCGAGGAACGCCGGGATCGTCGGGATCATGTAGCGGTCGAAGAACAGGGCCGAGTCGCCCGAGGCCGGGACGACGGAGAAGAAGACGACCGGCGCGGCGACGGTGACGACGCAGAACGCGACGGCGCGCCATTTGCGCGCGAGGAGCAGGACGACGATGCCGACGAGAGCGAGGAGCGTGAACGCGTTCAGGTCGTGCGCACCGGGCGCGACGAAGGTGCGGGCGTCCTCCCACACCGGCCTGCCAGAGAACGTGCGTCCACGCGCGGCGCCCGACGAGATGCCGTAGCGATCGCCGAGCACGTGCAGCGTACGCACGTAGTAGGGGACGATCGTGATTGCGAACGCGAGCAAGCCGGGCCACGCTTCGCGCAGGACGGTGCGGGGCGCGCGCGGCGCCCAGAGCAGCGCGGCGACGAGTGCCGTGCCCGCGTAGAGCGGCGCGGTCGGATGGACGAAGACAGAGAGACCGAGCGCCGCGCCGGCCGCCGCCCAGAGGCGGCGGTCGCCGTCCGCCGCGGCCTTCAGCGCAAGCACGGTCGACCACATGATCCAGGCGAAGAGCAACGTGTGCGGGCGGCCGAACGTCGCGTACAGCACGGGGATCGGCGACGCCGCCGTCAGCACGACGACGCCGACGGCCGCATCCTCGCCGACGAGGCGGCGGGCTACGAGCGCCGCGGCAGGCAGCGCGAGACACAGGAAGACGAGCGACGGGATGCGCAGCGCGCCGAGGCTCGGCCACCACCCGAGCAGGAAGTGCTCGAGCCAGAAGTGCAGCGGTCCACCACCGCGGTCGGTCGAGACGATGTGGAAGACGTTCCAGAACGAGAACTCGCTCACGCGGATCGTCAGCTCTTCGTCGACGTTCAGCGGCGTCCACCAGACGAGCGGCAGCGCGAGCCAGACGAGCAGCCCCGCCGACCCGAGGGTCGCGAGCGGGAGCGCCGCCCGTCTACTCAGCAGGCCGAGAGGCAGCGAGCGCCTGTGTGTCAGGCGTCTCGGGAGCTGTGCGGTACGGATGCTCCTCGGCCACATCGGTCTCGTGGTAGACGCTCTCGACATTGACCGCCCAGATGTCGTGCTCGGCGCCCGCGACGAGGTTGTCGACCGCGCGCATTGCCGTGAGCATCGAATGATCGGAGTTGTTGTAACGGTGCAGGCCGTTGCGGCCGACCTGCTGGAGGTTCTCGACGCCGTCGAGCCACCCCCGGATCGTGCGCACGCGGCCGGCGTAGTCCGCGTCGTAGATCGGATACGCCTTCGGCACGCGGATCGCGAAGCCGCGCTCGACCTTCGACCGCTTCGCGAGCCCCAGCTTCTCGAGCTCGGTCGCCGCGAGCTCGACGAGCGCGTCGTCCGCCATCGACCACAGCTCATCGCCGGCGAAGCAGAAGTACTCGAGGCCGACGCAGGCCTTGTCGGCGTCGGGGACCATCCACGGCGACCAGGAGCGGTAGTTCTGGATCCGGCCGACGCGCACGCCCGGCTCGTGGACGTAGATCCAGTTGTCCGGGAAGAGATCGCGGCCGTCGACGACGAGCGCCACCGTGAGGAAGTCGCGGTAGCGAAGCCCGCGTGCCGCCTCGAGGACGTGGCGCGGGGGCGCCGGGCTCACCATCTGCACGATCTCTCGCAGCGGCAGTGACGAGATCACGCCGTCGGGCAGCGTGTGCGACTCGCCGCCCGCCTCGACCTCGACGACGCGGCCGCCTGCGAGCTCGAGCCGCGAGACGGGTGCGTCGAGCCGCACCTCGCCTCCCTGCTCCTCGATCGCGCGCGTCATCGCCTCCCACATCTGACCGGGGCCGAAGCGGGGGTAGTTGAACTCGGAGATGAGGCTCTTGACCTTGTTCCCCTTGTTGCCGAAGAAGGCGGCTTTCGCCGCGGAGAAGAACGACAGGCCCTTGATCCGCTGCGCCGCCCACTCCGCCCTGATCTCGGACGGCGGCACGCCCCACACCTTCTCGTTGTACGTCTTGAAGAAGAGCTCGTAGAGACGGCGACCGAAGCGGTTCGTCACCCAGTCCTCGAGCGACTCGTCGACCTTGTCGCGCCTCGCCGCCGCGCGCACGTACGAGCCCATGCAGCGCACGAGCTCGACCGGGCCGAGCTTTCTGATCACGTCCGGGCCGCGGAGCGGGTAGTCGAGGTAGCGCTTGTTCCAGTAGATGCGCGACATGCGCGGCCGGCGGAGGAACTCGTCGCCCAGGATCTCGTGCCAGAGGGCGTCGACTTCCATCGCCTTCGTGAAGAAGCGGTGGCCGCCGAGGTCGAACCGGTAGCCGTCCCGCTCGACCGTCTTCGCGAGCCCGCCGACCTGGGTCTCGGCCTCGAAGACGACGACCTCGCGACCCGCTCGGCCCAGGAGGTAGCCGGCGGTCAGGCCCGCGGGCCCGCCGCCGAGCACGAGCGTGGTCTGAGGGATCTCGTTGTCCATGCGCCGCCGCTTGCCCAGGGGCGGAGCCTAACCAATACGGCGATAGACGAATGCCTGGAGCGGCTTGAAGTAGTTCTTCTTCGCGGCGATCTCGTCGGTCACGATGTGCGCCACGAGTTGAATGCGGCGGTCGCGCTCCAGGAGCCACGTCCATGCTTGCGACTTTCGCCACACGAGCTTCGTCCACTTTGCGCGCCAGGCTCGGTAGTCGCGGAAGACCGGCGCCACGACGACGAACTCGCGGCCCTTCGGCACGGTCGCCAGCAGGCTGTCGAGCTCCGGCTTCGCGCGCGTCGCGCGCAACCGCTCCACTGCATCGCGCCAGTCGAACACCTGCGTGTCGCGGACAGGCCCGAGGGTCGTCGCCCACCGCTCGCCGGGCCCGAGGTAGTAGCGCAGCACCGGCGTCTGCTCCGGGTGCGTCGAGACGATCAGCTCCCCGGGATGCACGTACGACGCAACCGCGGCCATGATCTGTCGCGCGTTCTCCTTGTCGTTCCGCACCGAGTAGAAGCTCCAGAGGAAGATGACGGCGACCAGCGCGACCAGGCCGAGCCTCTGCGCCCGGACGATGCCGCGGGCGGCGAGCAGGAGGATCGGGCCGAAGACCACGGCGAAGTAGCGCGCTGTCCACGCAGGCGAGATCTGAGACGAGATGAACGCCGCGACGATCGTCACGCCGGCCATTGCCGCAAGGGCGAGCACGATCTGCCGTTCCGCGCCGCGCCGCTCGCGCACGACCGCGGCGAGCGCCGCGCCGCCGACGAGCGCGAGCGCGTAGTACGAGCCCTCGCCGCCGAGCACCGACATCGGCGCGAGGACGAGGTCGCGGAAGCTCGGCGTTGTCGACCATGGCGCTCCCGTGTGCTTCGCCTGGAAGAGCAGGATCGGCACCCACGGCAGGTAGAGCAAGGCGACGCCGCCGGCCGTCACTGCAAACAGCCCGAGCCGCTCGCGCACGAACAGCAGCGTCGCAGCGGCAATGCCCAGGCACAGGAAGAGGCCCCAGTTGTGCGTGTAGACCATCAGCGCCGTCGACGGCACGAGCAGCGCGACCCACCACCGCCGGCCGCGCACGATCCCCTCGACGTACGCCCACGCGATCACGAGCGAGAGGAGCGCCTCGAGCTCGTACATGCGCGTCTCCTGCGCGTAGTACGTGAGGAACGGGTTGAGCGCGGCGAGCAGCGCGCACACGAGCCCGGTCGCGCGATCGAAGACCGCGCGCGCGGCCGCGAACGCGAGCGGGATGCACGCGAGCCCGAAGAGGAGCGAAAGCGTGTGGGTCGCGCGCTCTGTGTCGCCGAACGCTCGGATCCAGAGGCCGAGCAGCATGTAGTACGCAGGTGGCGAGCCGTCCTGGTGCAGCAGCGACGGGATCGACGACCAGTGGTGGTGGGCGAGCCCGACGGAGATGCCTTCGTCGATCCAGAACCCTGCGTTCAGTTGCCGCGTCCGGATGAAGAGCGAGAGCGCGACGAGCGCCGTGAGGACGACGGGCGTCGCCCACCGCCAGTCGATCACGTCCTCCCAGCGCGAGACGGCGTCCCGCAGCTGACCGACGCGGGGCCTCCGTGCGACATCGGCGCTCGCCAAATTAATCGTATGACCGGCAACGTTTGCCGGCCCCCTGGCCTGCGATCACGCGGCGCGCTGCTACAGCCTCGGTCGCGTCCATAGGCAAGCTATGAACGCTCCTCGCGTCCTTGCATCGCTTGGTGCTCGGGACACAGGGAACGCGCAACGTTGCCGGCCACACGACTGGTTGAACCTAGCAGCGATACTGCTGCGCGTGGACGAGAAGCGCGCGCGGGAAGCCTGGGCGGCGTGCGAGCGGTTCCTGACGGGGTTCGCCCCGACGGAGCGCGACCCGCACTCGACGCTGCTCACGCTCGCGGAGCGGGCGCCGGCGCTCGGCGACGCCGACCGCTACGGCGGGGGCGTCCTGGCGGAGCGTCTCGAGGCGCGCGTCGCGGGACTGCTCGGCAAGGACGCAGCGGTCTGGATGCCGAGCGGGACGATGGCCCAGCAGATCGCACTTCGCATCCACGCGCGCCGCACGGGCGGGGAGCTCGTCGCGTTCCACCCACTCTGCCACCTCGACGTGCACGAGGAGCGCGGTTACGAATGGCTGCACGGCCTGCGCGCGTCGCTGCTCGGCCACCGCGACCGTCTCGTGACCGCGAAGGACGTCGAGGAGCTTGGGGAACCCGTCGCGGCACTCCTACTCGAGCTGCCGCAGCGCGACCTCGGCGGCCGGCTGCCGTCGTGGGACGACCTCGTCGCGATCGTCGACGCCGCACGTGCTCGCGGTGCCGCCGTGCACCTCGACGGCGCGCGCCTGTGGCAATGCGCGCCGTTCTACGAGCGCGGTCTTGCTGAGATCGCCGCGCTCTTCGACACGGTCTACGTGTCGTTCTACAAGGACCTCCGTGCGCTCGCAGGCTGCATGCTCGCCGGGCCCGGGGACGTGATTGCCGAGGCGCGGGTGTGGCAGATCCGGCACGGCGGACGGATGTTCACCGCGTATCCGTTCCTCCTGTCGGCGGAGTCGGGACTCGACGAAGTGCTGCCGCGAATGCCCGCGTACGTCTCACATACCCGCGCCGTCGGCGAGGTGCTCGCGGGCCTCGACGACGTGTCCGTCGTGCCGAGCCCGCCGCAGGCCGCCATGTTCCACCTGCACGTCCGACGCGATCACGAGCGCCTCGAGGAAGCGAGCCTCGAGCTGGCGGAGGAGACGAAGACGTGGGTGGCCTCCTTCTGGCGCGTCGGCGCGGACCCGGCCGTCGCGGTCACCGAGATCACGATCGGCGAGGCGAACCTCGCCGTCATGCCCGGCCAGGCCGCGGAGCTCTATACGGAGCTGCTTCGGCGCTCGGCGTAGAGGCTCGCCACCGTCCGCTTGCCGTTCAGCATGTAGACCACGTCGACGGTGTCGTTCTTGCGGTAGGTGCCGGCGACGCCGAGGAAGAGGCTGAACCACCGCCAGAAACCGAGCCTTCCCTCCTGGGCGAGCTCCTTGCGGAACACGAGCGTCCGCCCGAGCTGCTCGTAATCGACGCCGGGCTGCTGCGGAACGCCGTTCACGTACACCTCCAGCGGCGCCTCGACGTGGCTCGGCAGCTCGACCTGACTCCGCGATTCCACGCTCTATACGATGCCATCCGGCGTGCGCCGCTTCGCCCTTGCCATCCTCGCCACGATCGCCGTCGCACTCGTGACGACGGCCGTCGCCTATTCAGGCAACGGCGGGTTTCTCCCCGGCGAGCCGCACTCGCCGAACGCGCACAACATCCACAAATCGTTCATCATCGTCGCGATCTTCACAGGCCTGATCCTGCTCGGCGTCGAGGCCGCGCTCATCGTGTTCGTCGTGCAGTACCGGCGCGGCAGGCGCGCACGGACGGCCGAAGGCCCGCAGATCCACGGCTCGACGAAGCTCGAGATCATCTGGACGGTCTTCCCCGTCGTCGTGCTCGCGGTCATCGGCAGCTTCGTCTTGTACCTGCTGCCCGGCATCGCGGACGCGCCGAAGGCATCGGCCGCCGAGCAGACGCAAATCCGCGTTGTGGGCAAGCAGTTCTACTGGCAGTTCGAGTACCCGAACGGCGCGATCTCGATCGATCACCTGGTCGCGCCGGCCGACCAGGTCGTCAACGAGCACATCACGGCGCCGACGTGGGACGTCATCCACTCGTGGTGGGTGCCCGACCTGGGCGGCAAGTACGACGCGATCCCGGGTCGCGTCAACAAGACCTGGTTCGAGGCACCGGCCGGCACGTACGCGGCACAGTGCTACGAGCTCTGCGGCATCCAGCACGCCGACATGAGTGCGACGGTGACGGTCGTCCCGCGCGCGCAGTACAACGGGTTCATCGCCAAGCGGCGCAGCGTCGCCGGGATCCTCCCACTCGGCCGCGAGGAGTGGGAGGGCGTCTGCCTGAAGTGCCACCGGCTCGACCACAAGTACATCGGCCCTGCGCTCGGCGGGAACCCGCTGCTCGCCGACCGCCGGGCACTCGAGGTCCTGCTCGAGAACGGCCGCGGGCAGATGCCGTCGGTCGGCCGCGGCTGGACGGAACGGCAGTTCACCGCGCTGGTCTCGTACACGAAGCGGTTCGCCGGCGGAGGCGGCGGCTGATGGCCGCCATCGAGACCGTCCGCCCATATCGCGCCGACTGGCGCAGCGGGGGCGTGACGTCCTGGCTCACGACCGTCGACCACAAGCGGATCGGAATCCTCTACGTCTGGACCGCGCTCCTCTTCTTCGCGATCGGGGGCGTGCTCGCGCTGCTCATCCGCGCGCAGCTCGCGACGCCGGACGAGCACATCGTGACGAAGAACTCCTACAACGCCGTCGTGACGATGCACGGGACGACGATGATCTTCCTCGTCATCGTCCCGATCCTCGCAGGCTTCGGGAACTTCCTCGTCCCGCTGATGATCGGCGCGCGTGACATGGCGTTTCCTCGGCTGAACGCGTTGTCGTACTGGTTCTACGCCCTTGGCGGCATCGTGCTGATGCTGAGCTTCTTCGCGAAGGGCGGCCCGGCGCGCGGCGGCTGGACGATGTACGTGCCGCTGTCGACGCTGCACATGCCCGGGAACGGCCCGGACCTGTGGATCCTCGGCCTGCACGTCCTGACGTTGTCGTCGCTCGCAGGCGCGATCAACTTCGTCGTCACGATCCACAACATGCGCACGCCCGGCATGTCCTGGATGCGCCTGCCGCTCTTCTGCTGGGCGATCGTCACGTACGCGTGGCTGCTCATCATCGTCCTGCCGACGCTCTCGGCGGGCCTCACGCTGATGCTGCTCGACCGGCAGGTCGGGACGCACTTCTTCGATCCGAGCCACGGCGGCAGCCCGATCCTCTACCAGCACGTCTTCTGGTTCTTCGGGCACCCCGAGGTCTACATCATGATCCTGCCCGCGATGGGGATGATCTCCGAGATCCTCCCGGTGTTCGCGCGCAAGCCGATCTTCGGCTACAAGGCGGTCGCGTTCTCGACGGCGGGCATCGCGTTCTACTCGCTCCTCGTCTGGGCGCACCACATGTTCGCCGTCGGTCTGCCGCTCGGCCTCGACATCTTCTTCATGGTCAGCTCGATGATCATCGCGATCCCCACGGGCGTGAAGATCTTCAACTGGCTTGCGACCATCTGGCGCGGCAGCATCTCCTTCGACACGCCGATGCTGTGGGCGCTCGGCTTCATCGCGGTCTTCACGATCGGCGGCGTCTCGGGCATTTTCCTCGCCGCGTTCCCAATCGACTGGGCGGTGACCGATACGTACTTCGTCGTCGCTCACCTGCACTACGTGCTCTTCGGCGGCTCGATCTTTGCCATCTTCGGTGGCCTCTACTACTGGTGGCCGAAGATGTTCGGCCGGCTCCTCGACGAGCGGCTCGGCCAGGCGCACTTCTGGCTGACGTTCGTCGGCTTCAACCTGACGTTCTTCCCCCAGCACATGCTGGGGATGCTCGGGATGCCGCGGCGCGTCTACACGTACCATCACGGTGGGCTCTGGGAGGGCTACAACATGGCCTCGTCGATCGGCTCGCTCGTGATGACGCTGGGGATGCTCGTGTTCGTCGCCAACGTGATCAAGACCTCCCGCGTCGGTGTGCGCGCGGGCAACGACCCGTGGCTCGGCGACACGCTCGAGTGGTACACGACCTCGCCGCCGCCGGAGTGGAACTTCGACAAGGTGCCGTACGTGACGTCGGCCCGGCCGCTCCGCGACCTGCGGCGCCGGCTCGCGGAGACGCGCGGGTTCTGATGGGCGCCTGGGCCCGGCTCACGGCGGTCGCGGCGGTGCTCGGCACGGGGCTCGCCGTCGTCTCGGGCGCCGCCGGCTGGGATACGGCGCACCGGCTGCTGGCCGGGCTCGCCCTGCCGCCGCTCGCCGCGCTCGCCGCGACGGCGTGGGTGTCGTCGCGGAGGCTGCTACCGGCCGCGCTGTCGGCGATCGTGCTGTTCGGGCTCGCGGCGCTCCTGACGGGTCGGGTCGTGCACCTCGCGTTCGCATCGCTGGCGCTGGCCGCGACCGTCGTGCTGGCCCTCGGCACGTTCCGGGGACATGCGCTGGAGGGGCCGCTTCGTGACTACGTCACGCTCACGAAACCGCGCATCATGTCGCTCCTCCTCCTCACGGGCGCAGCCGGTGCGTTCGTCGGCGCCGCCGGGACGCCGGAGTGGGGCGTCTTCGCGCTCACGATCGTCGGCCTCGCGCTCGCCTGCGGTGGGGCGTCCGCCCTGAACCACTACCTCGACCGCGACATCGACAAGCTGATGGGGTCGCGGACGGCGTCGCGCCCGGTCGCAGCCGGTCGCGTGCCGGCCGAGCGCGCACTCGAGTTCGGCCTGGCGCTCTCCGCGCTGTCGTTCGTGCTGCTCGACTCGCTCGTGAACCTGCCGACGGCGCTGCTCGCGCTCGCGGGAAACCTGTTCTACGTGCTCGTGTACACGCGCTGGCTGAAGCGGTCGACGCCGCAGAACATCGTCATCGGCGGCGCCGCGGGCGCCGTCCCGCCGCTCGTCGGCTACGCGAGCGTGAGCGGGCACCTCGGCTGGGCAGCGCTCGTGATGTTCGTCGTCGTCTTCATGTGGACGCCGCCGCACTTCTGGGCGCTCGCGCTGATGATCAAGGAGCACTACGCCCGCGCCGGCGTCCCGATGCTGCCCGTCGCACGAGGCGACGCGGAGACTGCCCGCCAGATCGTCCGCTACACACTGCTGCTCGTGGCGGTGACGCTGGCGCCGGTCGCGTTCGGCACGTTCGGCCTCGTCTACGGCGTCGCCGCGGCCGTCCTCGGTGCGATCTTCACCTGGTATGCGCTCGAGGTGCGGCGCACGCTCGAGCGAACAGCGGCCGTGCGCCTCTTCCACTACTCGCTGCTCTACCTTGCCCTCTTGTTCGTCGCGATGGCGATGGACGCGGTCCTCTGATGGCACGGATGGTCGATGGCTGAGCCGCTGTCGGAGCCGACACCGCCGACGAAGCTCGTCGAGCCGCCGGACATCGCCGAGCAGGAGCTCTCGCGCATGAACCTGGAGTGGGGATGGGCGCTGCTCGGGCTCTTCATCCTCCTGTTCGTAGGCACCGTCGGCGTCGCGTTCGTCTACCTCTGGCTGAGCTGAGGGGCGTCTTCATCACAGACCTCCGCCCGGCGCCGACCGGGCGTCGGCTCGCCGTGAAGGACCTCTTCGACACGGCCGGGACCCGCACGACGTACGGCTCAGCGATCTTCGCCGACCACGTGCCGGACGAGACGGCGCCGTGGGTGCGGCAGCTGGAGGAGCGCGGCTGGGTGAACATCGGCAAGACGAACCTGCACGAGTTCGCGTACGGCGTCACGTCGCAGAACCTCCACTACGGCGTCGTCCCGAACCCGTCGTACCCGGGCCGCACGGCCGGCGGCTCGAGCGGCGGCACGGCCGCGGCGATCTCGCTCGGCGTCGCGGACGCAGGGCTCGGGACGGATACGGGCGGCTCGATCCGCATCCCCGCGGCATGCTGCGGGATCGCCGGCTTCAAGCCGACGTACGGGCTCGTGCCGATCGAGGGCGTGTTCCCGCTTGCGCCGTCGTTCGACCACGCCGGGCCGATGGCGCGGAACGTCGCGGGCTGCATCGAGTTGCTCGGCATCGACGTCCCGTTGATCGCTCTCGGCGACCTGTCTCTCGCCGTCGCGTGGGCGGACAGGGCAGAACCGCTCGTCCGCGAGCGCGTGCTCGCGAACGCCGGTCGCGCGCGACCGATCGACTTCCCGACGGCCGAGAGCGTCGGCCCGGCCTTCATGCGCGAGGTCGGAGACGTCCACCGCGACCTTTACCCCGAGAACGCCGAGCTGTACGGCGAGAACATTCGCGGCAAGATCGAGCGTTGCATCGCGCTCGGCGACGCGGAGTACGAGGCGGCCGTCCGCGCGCGCGCCGAGCTGACGGAGCGCGCCCATGCCGCGCTCGAGGGCTACGACCTGCTGCTCACACCGACGCTCGCGTTCGTGCCTCCCCCCGCGGACGTCGTCGAGCCGGAGGTGCGCGCCGCCTTCACCCTCTTCACGTTCCCGTTCAACGCGCTCGGATGGCCGGCGCTTGCGATCCCCGCCGGCCCGGCGGAGGACGGCCTGCCGGCGTCGCTCCAGATCGTCGGGCGCCCCGGCGAGGATGCCCTCGTCCTCGGCGCAGGGCTCGCGATGGAAGCGGCGATTGGTGTCTGATCTGACACCTTCGCCGTCAGACCGTCTTGCAGGCGCAGGCCGAAAGGTGTCTGACACCTTCGCGAAACGAGCGACGCCGGCGAACGACGCAACAGGTGTCAGACACCGGCACGCCACGACGGTGTCAGACACCGGCAGACCACGCTCACGAAGCGACGGTGTCAGACACCTTCGCCGCCAGACCGTCCCGCAGCCGCAGGCCGAAAGGTGTCTGACACCTTTTCGGAGCCCGGTCAGCTACCGAGCTGAGGAACGGGTGTCAGACACCCGCGCCGGCGCGAACCGCCTCTTCGTACATGCGGTCCCGGGCGAACTGGTCGAGCTCGGCGCTGAGAAGGTCGCTCGGGGTGTCGTAGAGGACTCGCGGCCTGGGGAGCTCCTCGCCCGCCAAGCGCACCGCGACCTGGGGCGCCTCGGCGAGTGCGATGTCCTCGATGGACCGCGCGAGGCGCGCGCTCAGCCACGCGCGGAGTAGCGTGACCTCGGCACGCGGTCCGGTGAGTTCGATCTCCTGATCGCGGATCTCGGGCCAGTGCCGCGCGAGCTCGAGGCGCCAGCCCTCGGTGCGGCGCCACGCGATGTCCGACACCGCGACCCGCTCGAAGATGTGCGCCAGGTCGTGATAGCGCAGGTCGTCCCACTCCTCCGAGTCGACGATGAGCCGGTCGACCACGTCGACCATCTGCTCGAGCTCGGTCGATCCGAACGGCGGCTCGCCGCGCCAGCGACAGAACACCGGCAGATCGGCGATGAGGAGCGGCTGGACGATCGAAGCCGGCGCGGCGGCACGCCTCCCGCGCAATTCGAGCTCGATCACCTCGCCGCAGATCGCGCGCTGGCCGACCGGGAAGCAGCGGAGCGACACCAGCGCGTCGAGGCCGTCCTCCTCGGCGTCGGCCCGCGGGACGAGGAGGATCGTTCGCGACGGATGCCGCTCGCCCATGCCGGCGAGCGTCTCCTCCGCGGCGACCTGCCATTGCACCGGGACCCACGCGATGTGGGTCATCACCGACGTGCGCAGGTTCGGCTGGGCGCCCTCCCGTGAGCTCTCGACGCGGAGCCGCGCAAGCTCGCGCTCGATCTGCGCGATCGTCGCGTTCTCCCCCGTCCAGTTCATCTCGGAGAGGGCGATGCCGCTCAATGCAGCCTCCACACGCGGCCGTCGCGCGCCAACAGCGCGTCGGAAGACGCCGGGCCCCACGTGCCGGCCGCGTAGTTCGGGAACGACGGCCGGTCGCGCTGCCAGAACGCGACGATCGCGTCGACGAGCGCCCACTGCTCCTCGATCTCGTCCGAGCGCGTGAACAGCGTCGGGTCCCCGAGCATCGCGTCCAGGATCAGCCGCTCGTACGCGTCCGGGAGGCCCTCGCGGAACGCGCCGCCGTAGAGGAAGTCCATGTGCACGGTGCGGATCGTCATCCCCTGCCCCGGCACCTTCGCGCCGATCGCCAGCGAGATCCCTTCGTTCGGCTGGACGTGGATCAACAGCACGTTCGGGGGCACTTCGGACTGCCCGTCCTCGAACGGCGGGTGCGGTGCGCGCTTGAACTCGATCGCGATCGTCGTCTCGCGGCGCGCGAGCCGCTTGCCCATCCGCACGTAGAACGGCGTGTCGGCCCAGCGCCAGTTGTCGACGAACAGCTTCGCCGCGACGAATGTCTCGGTCATCGAGCTCTGCGCGACGCCGTCCTCCTCGCGATAGCCGCGGACCTCCACGCCCTCGATGAAGCCGGGCCCGTACTGTCCGCGCACGACGTGCTTCGGGCCCGGCGTGTGCAACGACTTCAGCACCTTGAGCTTCTCGTTGCGCACAGAGTCTGCAGTGAAGTCGATCGGCGGCTCCATCCCGGTGACGGCGACGAGCTGCAGCAGATGGTTCTGGAAGATGTCGCGGATCGCGCCCGCGTGCTCGTAGTAGCCGGCGCGGCCCTCGATGCCGATCGACTCGGCGACCGTGATCTGGACGTGGTCGATGAACTGGCGATTCCAGATCGGCTCGAAGATGCCGTTGGCGAAGCGCAGCGCCAGCATGTTCTGCACCGTTTCCTTGCCGAGGTAGTGATCGATGCGGAAGATCTCGTTCTCCTCGAACGACTCCTTCAGCAGCTCGTTCAGCTCCCGGGCCGAGGCCAGGTCGTGGCCGAACGGCTTCTCGATCACGAGACGCACCCAGCCGTCGGCACTCCGCCACCGCGCGATCTTCCGCACGAGCGTGCCGATCGCGCTCGGCGGCACCGCGAAGTAGTAGACGCGGTTGCCGTGCGTGCCGCGCTCCTGGTCGAGCTCGGTCAGCGTGCGGGTCAGGTCCTCGTCGTGGCTCTCGTCCGCGAAGTCGAGCGTGACGTACCGCATGCCGGAGGCCAGCTGCTCCCACACGTCGTCCTTGAACGGGTCACGGGCGTACTCCTGCACCGCGCGCTTCATCCGCTCGCGGAACTCGTCGTCGCTCTCCTCCGAGCGCGCGGCGCCGACGATGCCGAAGCTCTCCGGCAGGAGCCGCCGGAACGCAAGCGAGTAGACAGCCGGCATCAGCTTCTTCGCCGTCAGGTCCCCCGAGGCGCCGAAGATCACGAAGAGGCACGGATCGGGCCGCCGCCGGACGCGCAGGCCCTCGAGCAGCGGGTTCGGCTCTTGCGTGAGCGTGGTCAACGTGGATCCTGGGACGCCGCCTGCGCGGCCTGGACCGCCTGCACCGCGTGACCCCCGAACTGATTGCGAAGCGCCGCGTTCACCTTCGCGGCGAACGACTCGTCCTGCCGTGACGCGAAGCGCGCGAACAGCGCCGCGGTGATCACCGGCACGGGAACGTCCTCGGCGATCGCCTCGGCGATCGTCCAGCGACCTTCGCCGGAGTCCTCGACGTAGCCGCGGATCTTCTCCAGATCCGAGCCGTCCTTCTCGAAAGCGGCGTGCAGCAGCTCAAGGAGCCACGACCGGACGACGGAGCCGTAGCGCCAGATGCCCGCGATCTCGTGGAGGTCGAGATCGAACTCGGACTTCTCCATGACCTCGAACCCCTCGGCATACGCCTCCATGAGCCCGTACTCGATCCCGTTGTGGACCATCTTCGTGAAGTGCCCGGCGCCCGACGCGCCGACGTGGGCGTAGCCGTCCTCGGGCGCGAGCGCGAGGAAGACCGGCTCGACCTGCGAGACGGCGTCGTCGTCGCCGCCGACCATCAGGCAGTACCCGACCGACAGCCCCCAGATGCCGCCGGAGACGCCCGCGTCGACGAACTTGATGCCGCGCTCCTTCGCCTCGCGGTAGCGGCGCTGCGAGTCGCGGAAGTTCGAGTTGCCGCCGTCGACGATCACGTCGGCCGGGTCGGCGAGCCCGAGCAGCGTCTGGAAGGTGTCCTCCGTGACCTTTCCGGCGGGCACCATCATCCAGAACGTGCGCGGCGTGTCGAGCTGGTCGCGTAGCTCCTCGAGCGTGTGCGCTGTCGACTCGACCTTCGGATCGAACGTCTTGACGTCGTGCCCGTGCTGGTCGAGGCGCGCCGTCATGTTGCCGCCCATGCGGCCGAGGCCGATCATCCCGAGTTGCATTCCTCGCTTACACCTCCTCGAGTCGGATCCGCGCGACTCGGCGGCCGCGCTCCTGCAGCGATGCGAAGTCGCCCGCGGCCTGCGCGCGGATCAGCTTCCCGAAGCCGAACGGCTGGTTGGGAATCGGCAGCTCGTCGCCGGTGTCGTCGACGACCTGGAGGAAGAGCCCAGTCGGGGGCCCGCCCTTGTGCAGCTGCCCCGTGGAGTGGAGATAGCGCGGGCCGAAGCCGTGCGTGACGACGCAGCCCGTCGCCCGCCGAGCTTGCTCGGCAAGCTCGGCCAGCTTCGCCGCTGCGGCTTGCGTGGGGTTCACGTATGCAAGGATGGCAACGTAATCCCCCTCCTCCGCCTGGCTATACAGCTCCTCGGGCGAGCCGACCGGGCCCACTAGGGGATCCTGGCCGGAGGCCAGGATCCGCTGCGTCCGGTCCTTGGCGCTCTGCACGTCCGGCTGGTCGAACGGGTTGATGCCGAGGATCGAGCCGGCCACCGCGGTGGCGAACTCCCAGCGGAAGAACTCCTGCCCGAGCTCGTAGTCGCCGGAGAGCCGCACCTCCTGCCATTGCCGGTCCGGCCCGTCTGCGGGTTCCTCCGGAGCCGGCACGAGCCCTTTCCCGTGCTTGCCGGTCGACTCCGCGAGCAGCTGCTCGGCCCAGAGACCGAAGCCGCCGGGGTTCGGCGAGATGCAGACCTTGTCCCGCCGCTCGCGCCAGTTCTCGCCGAGCGAGAGTCCGAGCTCGAGGCCGGGGTTCCCGTCCGCGAGATGACAGGCCTCCGCCATCTCGATCGTCCGCTCGAGGAGCCGCTCGAGGTCGATGCCCATGAGCGCCGCCGGCACCATCCCGAACGGCGACAGCGCCGAGTAGCGACCGCCGATCGTCGGCTCGCCCGGGAAGGTCGCAGCGAACTCGCGCTGCCGCGCGAGTGTCTCCAGAGAAGAACCAGGATCCGTAATCGCAACCCAGAGCGCGCCGTCGAGGTTCTTCTCCCAGAAGTAGTCGGTATGCGAGCGCGTCTCGAGCGTCGTGCCCGACTTGGACGCGGAGATGAAGAGCGTGCGCGAGGAGTCGAGCTGCCGTTCCAGGTCGCGGATCGCCTGCGGGTGCGTCGTGTCGAGAACGTGGAACGTCTCCTGTCTGAACGTCCGCTTGATCACCTCCGGGGCGAGGGAGGAGCCGCCCATGCCGAGCAGCACGACCGCGTCGATGCGGTCGACGAGCGAGTCCGCGAACTGCAGCAGCAGGTCGATGTCCTCCTGCATCCGCCACGGCTCGTCGAGCCAGCCGAGCCAGTTCCCCTCGTCCGCGCCGGTCCAGACCGACGGGTCGCGCGCCCAGATCCGCTCGACGAGGGCCGCCGAATCAGGCTCCGACGACTCGACGCCGGCGCTCACGCCGCCGCCAGCGCCCCGCGCTTCGCGCGGATGCTCTCGACGATCTCGTCGAACGAGTCGGCGAACTTCTGCACGCCTTCGGCTTCGAGCGTGTCGGTGACGTCGTCGTAGTCGACGCCTGCGTCTGCGAGCTGCCGGAACAGCTCCCGCGCCTCGTCGATCCCTTCGAGCACGGTGTCGCCGCGCAGCTCGCCGTGATCCTGGAAGGCACGGATCGTCTCGAGCGGCATCGTGTTCACCGTCTCGGGCCCGATGAGCTCCTCGACGTACATCACGTCGCGGTACTCCGGGTTCTTCGTCGACGTCGAGGCCCACAGACAGCGCTGCTTCGTCGCGCCCTTTCCTTCGAGGTAGCGCCAGCGGTCGCTCGCGAAGACCTCGAGGTAGTGCTGGTAGGCGAGCTTCGCGTTCGCGATCGCGAGCTTGCCCTTCAGGTCGGGCCGACCGAGTGCGTCGAGGCGCTTGTCGGTCTCCGTGTCGACACGGGAGACGAAGAACGAGGCGACCGACGCGACCTGCGCCGGCTTGCCGCCGGAGGCGACGAGGCGCTCGAGGCCGCGCAGGTACGCCTCGACGACGGCCTTGTAGCGCTCGAGCGAGAAGATCAGAGTGATGTTGATCGACGTGCCTTTCGCGGTGCACTCCTCGATCGCCGGCAGGCCCGGCGCCGTGGCCGGGATCTTCACGAACAGGTTCGGCCGCTCGACCTCTTTCGCGATCCAGCGCGCCTGGTCGAACGATCGATCGGTGTCGTACGCGATCCCGGGCTCGACCTCCATCGACACGTAGCCGTCGACGCCGTTCGACGCGTCGTACGCGGGCTTCAGCACGTCGCACGCGTCGCGAATGTCCTGCAGCGCGAGCGAGAAGAAGATCTCGGTCGGGTCGTCGGTCTCGCCGAGCAGGCGCTTCAGGTCCTTGTCGTAGGCGTCGCTGCCCGAGAGCGCCTTCTGGAAGATGGTCGGGTTCGAGGTCACACCGGTGACTGCGTCCTCGTCCATCATCCTCTTCAGCTCGCCCGTCTTCACGAGGTCGCGCGACAGCGTGTCGAACCACACCGCCTGCCCGTGCTCGGTCAGCTCATGCAGGCGTGACTTCGCCATGTTTCATCACCCTTTCCATGTCCGCGACCTTGAGCAGCCGCGCTGTATATCTAGGACCTCCGTCGAATCGGGCTCGCATGAAGATCGCCACGAGCTCGCCGGCCAGCGACGGGCCCACGACCCCGGAGCCGAGGCAGAGAACGTTCATGTCGTCGTGCTCCACGCCCTGGTGCGCGCTGAAGCTGTCGTGGCACACGGAAGCGCGGATACCGGTCAGCTTGCAGGCGGCGACGGCGGCCCCGACACCGGAGCCGCAGACGAGGACCGCCCGCTCTGCGTTCCCGTGCTGGATCGCCTCGCCGACCTCGCGCGCCTTGTCCGGGTAATCGACGCGCACGATGTCGGTGTCGATGCCGAGGTCGAGGACCTCGTGCTCCGACAGTGCATCGAGGACAGCCTCGCGCAGGTGCACGCCGCGGTGGTCGAACGCCACCGCCACCCTCACAGGACTTCCACCCGCGCGATCTTGCCCTCGTCGAAGGTAAAGCGAAGGGGGAGAGTGCGCCCGTCGGCCTGCACCATTGCGATCGCGTGCCCGTCGAGGCGCACCTCGATGCCGTTGATGCTCACGGCCGGCAGCTCGCCGTCGAGCGTGAACCCGGGCGAGACGAGCTCGAGGAATGCCCTGATCGTCTCTGCTTCCTTCATGCGACACGCTCCAGCAACGCGGAAGCGCGGGCGACGACGTTCTCGATGTTGTAGCCGAACTGTTCCAGGACCGTCGCACCCGGTGCGGAGGCGCCGAAGTGCTCAAGGGAGATCGAGTCGCCGTAGTCCCCGACCCATCGCTTCCACCCCAGCTCGACGCCCGGCTCGATCGAGAGACGCGCCCGCACCTCCGGCGGCAGCACCTCCTCACGGTACTCGCGCGGCTGCTCCTCGAAGAGCTCCCAGCAGGGCATGGAGACGACGCGAACCGCCGTGCCGTCGGCGGCCAGCTTCCTGCCCGCCTCGAGCGCGAGCGCGACCTCGCTGCCGGTTGCGATCAGGATCA
>Ga0075425_100000949_pt1 | contig 27718 bp, 29 predicted proteins | sample SoiMethybrSBSTD4_FD_75300 | JGI IMG/M metagenome (GOLD analysis project Ga0075425, IMG submission 75300) | Bulk soil microbial communities from a Populus tree surrounding site in Tennessee, USA - Soil MetaG P. TD hybrid SBSTD4 | ecosystem: Environmental > Terrestrial > Soil > Tree plantation...
CTCCTCAACTGGACGATCGTCGAAAGCAAGGAAGGCCTGGCGCACGTCCGCGAAATCGCAGCCGTGAAGGGAATCGGCGTGCTGTGGCCGGGCGCCGGCACGTTGCGGGGCGTGTTCTCCACGACCAACGCGGCGGGGGAGCGCGTGCTCGATCAGGCCGGCTGGGAAAAGGCGATTCAGACAGTGCTGTCGGCGTGCAAGGAGTTCCACGTTCCGTGCGGATTCCCGGCAACGCCGAACGACATCGAGCTGCGGATGAAGCAGGGGTTCAGCGTCTTCGTGATGAACTGGGGCGACGCCGGCTTCAAAGCGATCGAGCTTGGCCGCGCCGCGTCCGGGCGATCCGCGACGCAGTGATCGCAGTCCGCCCGAACGCCGACGCGACCACTATTTCGAGCTGAACGAGATTCCGAGCTGCGAGCCGGCGCGGTTGGCGTGGACGTCGAACACCTGCTCGACATTCACGTACCAGTGCAGTCCCCACGCCTGAATGTAACCGGCGCGATAATGCGCTGATGCCATGCTCACAAACAGCCCCAGCTCCTCTTCCATGATGTACCGGCCGACCTTCGCGTTGTAGGTTGGATAATTTCCGACGCCCAGCGCTATTGACGGCACGCCGAAATTCCAGCGACCCCATTCCGCAACCGTGAGGTAGTAGCCAATGGTGCCGTGCATCGTGCCGTTGTCGTACCCGGCGGCGACGCCGAGGTGATGCTTGGTGATGAAGTGGCTGTGCGTCCCGACATCGGGCGTCTTCGGCAACGCGGCCTCGCGCTGCGCCTGACGAAGGTCGATCAGATCAAAACTGAGTGGCTGTTGCAGCGGCAAAAGCGAGAATACCGGCGCTGTCGCGCGCGACGGTAACAGCTCCTCCGCGAAGACAGGTGATAGCGACGCGAAGAGCAGCACCGTCGTGAGCATCCACCGCATGGAACCCCCCCAAGGTTCGGCAAGCGACCGGGTCGTGGTCGGAAGGAAGGCTCACTATACGCTATCGACCGGCGTTTTTCCCAGAAACAGCTTTCGTCTCGGAGGCGAATGCGGCCTCGATCTCCGACTGCGCGTTACCGACCGTGCGCCTGTTCGCCCCTCAAGGTGAGGCAGGTGCTGGTCGCCTTTGCGATCAGCCGTCCGCGATCGTCGGTAATCGTGCACTCGGCGACGCCGACGGTGCGTCCGCGCTGGAGGACGGTGCCGACGGCAACCAGGTGCGCGGCTCGCACCGGCCGGAGGAAATTGATTTTCAGTTCGAGCGTCGTAAAACTTTCGCCCTCTTCGAGCATCGAGGCATATGCCGACCCCATGGCGACGTCGGCGATGTCGCACAGCACGCCGCCGTGCAGCGTCCCCATGGGATTGTGGTGCCGCGCATCGGCGTCGAGCTCGAAGCGCGCCTGCCCCGGCTCGATCGCGGTCATGCGAAAGCCGATCAGCGTGGCAACTGGCGGCGGCGGCACCTCGCCGGCGACGGCGCGGCGCATCATTTCAAGGCGTGTCGGCATGGAGGCTGGTACGCTAACACAGGCTTCCGGAGTGAAAAGCACCCGAGGGTGGGGTGTTAAAAGCACTATTGAGTGCCTTTCACGGAAAGCACCCTGGAGTGCTTTCACTCCCAGGAGCACTTATGTTCGATCTTGCGGAGTTCCTTCACTACGTCGGCCGCGTTCGCGAACGCACGCGCCGCGTCGCCGCGTGTATCCCGGCGGAACACGTCGAGTGGACGTACAAGCCCGGCGCCTTCACGCTCGGCGATCTCGTGCGCCATATTGCGGTCGCCGAACGGTTCATCTGGGCCGAAACGGTACACAACCGTCCGACCGCGTACGTGTCGCACGGCCGCGAACTCGCCGACGGCCGCGATGCGGTGCTCGCGCTGCTCGACCAACTCCACGAAGAGTCAGTCGCGCAGTTCCGCGCATTGACCCCCGAAATGCTCGTCGCGAAATGCGCGACGCCGGAAGGGACGCCGCTGACGACATGGAAGTGGCTGCGGATGATGCCCGAGCACGAAATCCACCACCGCGGGCAGATCTACACGATGCTCGGTATGCTCAACGTCCCGACGCCGCCGTTATACGGCCTGACGTCGGCGGAGGTCAGGGCGCGCGCTCGGAGTGAAAAGCGCCGAGGGTGCTCGGAGTGAAAAGCGCTCAAGGGTGCTCGGAGTGAAAAGCATCCGAGGGTGCTTCTCACTGAGAGCACCCTGGCGTGGTTTTCACTGAGAGCACCCTCGACTGCTTTTTACTGCCTCGGGCAATCCCCGGTCGTTGCCTGCACGCTGACGACGCGGAATTCGGGGAATGCGGGAGCGCTGGTGGCGCCGGCCGCGGCGGTCGGGGATGCGGCGCCTGGCGTCGACGGGACGACCGTGCCGACGATCTGGACACGCTTGCCGATCCACGACGTCATGTCGGTGCCGCTCAGGCGATAGCCGCTCAGGCTCGAGGCCGAGCTGCCGGCCGGCGCCGTGCCGGCGATCGACGCGCTCGCCCCTGCGGTTGGCGTCGCGCCGGTGACTCCAGCGCTGCCGGTTGCGCCAGCCGCACCCGCTGTGCCTGCGGTCCCCGTTGTTCCGGCCGTTCCAGCTGTGCCGACGCCTGCCGAGGTCGCGCCGGCCGGTGGCGGCGCGCCGACGCCGGCGCTCGCCGTACCAGCGGTTCCAACACCGCCGGTTACGCCGGTCGGCTGAGTTGCGCCAGACGACGCGGCGTCAGGTACAGGTGACGGCATCGCGGCGGCATTCTGGCCCGTGGGGATCACCATGGCGTTGCCGAGCGTGATTGGCTGAGCATTTTGACCGCCGCCGACGCATCCCGTCATCGTGATCATGCGCGCCGAATCGGCCGGCGCCGGGGGCGCCGGGGTCTGAGCGGACGCGACGGACGAGCAGACAAGCGCCAGTCCACACATCACTGCTGTTTTCATTGGCTTCTCCTCGCGCCAAGGGGCTGCAAGTCGATCGCCACGAACGTTTGGGTGACGTCCCACGCCAACCCGAGTGTGGACGCGGACGTTCCCGGCAGCTGATCCTCACTTGTGCGGCTGACCTGGCGGCGTATGACAGCATCGCGACCACGGCTTTGACGAACCGCTTCGGCTGCTGAGGCGAGGTCAGACTCAATGGGGTCGGGGGCGCGGCGAAATCCCGACATTTCGGTCTCGCAGCGCCTGTCGTCTGTTCTCCGGTTTACGCCGAAGCCCTTGCCGTCGCGGTCGCGACACCGTACGGCGTCGGCGCATCGGTCGCACGCGCGCGGTTCGATTACGAACGGCGCCTCGTAGCGTGCGACGGGGCGACCCGACGCACCCCTCACGGCCAGGGTTGCTCGAACGGCGACCCGACTGCGGCTGGGCGAGCCGGCGGTTGCGGCGCGCTGATCGGACTGGACGTTGGCGGGGGCGCCGCCCTGCGATTTTCGCGTGGCGACTGGCGCGATGGCGCGCGCAGCGACCGCGGCGCAGGCGGCGGCACCACGAAGGCGGGAAGCCGCAACGAAAACGATGACGCGGGTGGCAGAAACCTACTCGCGAGGAGCAGAAAACTCGGCGTCGCTCCGGAAATCCGTATCGCGCCGCAGAAAATCTTCGCCTCGCTGTCCGCAAACCATGGCGCGTCGGTCGAAAAGATCGAGTGAAGCGTCGGAAATATCGGCGCGTCGACCGATGTTGTCCACGGCGCGGACAGATGTCTCGCCTGCGCGGACAATACAACCGCGCGCGACCGACGAACGTCGACGCGACGATCAAAGACGGTGACGCGACGTCTCGCGATGGATCGTCAGCGGCACGAAACGATCCGTGCGCAGACGAAACGGCCACGCATCGAGCCGAAACCATGCGTGCACGAGCCCACGTCGACACGCAGCGCGGAAATGTGATCCCGGCGCGCGCCGGATGGCCGCGCAACGAAGAAAAATCATCTCTCAACGAAGGACGGCGCTCTCGGCGCTACGAAAAGATGGATTCGTTGGTCTCTGGCCGACCGGCCCGCCGACCTAGAGCGGCGGTTCCTCCCAGTAGTCCCAGCTGACGGCCGGCGACCTGGAGTACCAGGGCGGTGCGGCGAGCCAGTCATTGCCGGGGTCGCCGATCGGTGCGCCCGGCGGCGCGTCGGGCGCCGGGTGCGGCACAGGACGCGCGAGATCGGCCGGTCGTTCGAGGAAGCGCTTGATGTCGGCGGCAAGGAGCGTGCGTGATGCGGTGTCGGCGTCGCTCTTCGCGACCTGCGTTTTCAGCCGCGCCGCGAGCTTCGACAACTTCATCGACGCGACCGCGCGGACCTCGTTGTTGGGCGACGCGGTCGCCAGCCACATGACCCGGTCGACAAGCACGCGCTCTTCGGCGCGCCGCACCGCCGCTTCGTAGCCGTTGGCCGACGGCGCGTCGAAGGTTGCCGCGGTGAGCCGATCGATGACGTCCTCGAGGCCGGGCATCTGCGGATTCACCGCATGCTGCGCGACCATCCGCGCCGCGCGATCGAGCTGGAGCGTGAAGCCGATCGTCACGTCGGCGGCGACGGTCGCGGGCGAGAGCGGATCGAACGTGTCGCCGGTGGTCCGCGGGAAGAGCTCGCGATGCAGGCCCCAGCCGGGCGGACGCGGCGGAATCAGATCGAGCACCGGCTTGGGCACGGTGAGCTCCGACGGCCGCAAGGTCGCGGCCAGCGCGTCGAGCGCCTTGCGCTGATCGTCGACGCCAACGCCTTTGGTCGGCGTGCGGTGATCGCCGCGCATTCCGTAGATGTAGTCCTGGCCGGCGACCATCGACGCCGTCGATTCGACCGCGTAGCGGTGATACATGTAGATCGGCACGAGCGGTTCTTCGATCGTCGCCAGCGGGGCGCCGGCGCGAATCGTGTGTTCGCCGATGCGGTTGAGCGCCGAACGCCGCACCTTGAGCAGCCGCAGCAGTTCATCCGCCTGATCGACGCCGTTCGACCACTGGTCCACCTTCGGATTCGAGTCGGTGTCCTGGTTGGTCATGTAGCGCAGGTCCTGCGACCACGCCTCGTCGAGGATTTTCGTCAGCGCGGCGCGCTCGGCCTTCTCGTCGGTGCCGGCCGGGAACTGCCGATAGCCGTAGTTGATCGTCACCTTGTCCCAGTCGCCGATGTGTTGTGGGTAGGCGTCGGAGAGATCGATCGATCCATCCGCATTCAGCTTCTCGAGCGGATGCGGATAGTCCATCACCGAGATCCAGCCTTTCTCGCTGTCGTAGTAGTTGTGGCCAAGGCCGAGGGTGTGGCCGACTTCGTGGGCGGCGAGCTGGCGGATGCGCTTCAGCGCCGTCTCGTACAGCACCGTCGGCTTTTCGCTGCCGGTGGTGTACGGGGACAGCAGCCCTTCGAAGATCAGATAGTCCTGGCGATCGCGCAGCGAGCCGAGCGTCACCGTCGCCTTGATGATCTCGCCGGTCCGCGGATCGGCCACGCTGCCGCCGGAACTCCAGCCGCGGGTCGAACGATGGACCCAGTTGATCATGTTGTAGCGGATGTCCATCGGATCGGCGCCGGCTGGCAGGACGTCCACCTTGAAGCCGTTCTTGAAGCCGGCGGCTTCGAAGGCCTGGCCCCACCAGCTCGCGCCTTCGACGAGCGCCTTCTTCACGTCCTCCGGTGCGCCCGAATCGACCCAGTACTGGATCGGCTTCACCGGCTCGCTCATCGCCGCGCTCGGATCCTTCTTCTCGAGACGATGACGGCGGATGTAGCGCATCTGCATCGGCTCGCCGATCGGCACGCTGTAGTCGACGTACGTGAGGCCGCCATAGCCGGCGCGCGGATCGTCGTCGCGCGGCTTGTAGTGGTTGTCCGGCAGTTCGACCAGCGACACGTGCTCGCGCATCGTGACCGCTTCGGCAGTCGGCGTCACGCTGGCGACCGATCCGGAGAAGAGCCCGCCGCCGCGTCCACCGCCGCCGGCACGGCCGCCACCCTCGCCGATCGCGGGCGGACCCTGCGCCGGGCCGCCACCGCCGCCGCGTCCCGACGCGGCTTCGTTGACGAAGGTGAGCGTCATGTCGATCTCGGTGTTCTTGGGGAATGCCTTCGTATTCTGCAGGTAGAAGGCGCTGCGCGTCCGGTCGACACGGTAGGTGCCGGGCCGCAGCGCGCTCGCGGCGCCGGTGACGTCGCGCAGCAGGAAGTCGGTGCCGTCGACCAGCACATGACCGTTGCTCTCGCCAGCGATCGGGAAGCCCCAGAGAACCGACTTCGCGAAGGAGTCCTCCACCGATTTGCGCTCGAGCGGATTCGGGCTGCTCGAGCGAAACGACTGGTTCGGCTGCACGAGCAGCACGCGCGGGCCGACGCGTTGGAAGTAGACGAGACGGCCGCCGCCGCCGGCCCCGCGGTCGAGGCCGATGTCGTTCGAGCCGAGGCCGGCCGACAGCCCTGTGTTCAACAGAAAGTCGGTATCGAGCCGCGGAATTTCGATGAACAGCGATCCGGTGCGCTCGTCCCAGTAGAGCGGGAAGTAGCCGTCGATCTTCTGCATGCCGGTCGTGCGCGCCTCGATCGCAGGAATCGGTCCGGCGGCCTGCCCTGCGCCCGCCTGGCCGCGGCCGCCGCCGCCTGCCGGCTGCTGCGCGGCGAGCGTTGGCGAACCATGAGCAGGAAGCATCAGGACCATGAAGGAGAGTACGACGCCGAACGTGATGGATGCTCGTAACATAGGAAGCCTCGTGATTTGGTGAGGAATTCTAGCGCAGGAGGAACATGTGACCGACCTCGAGACGCTGCGGTATCCCGTCGGCCGATTTGCCCGCGCCACCGTACCGCTGGCTCGCGACGAGCGCGCCGCGCACATCGCGACGCTCGACGCGGCGCCGGCGCGGTTTCGCGGACTGGTCGCCGGACTGTCGGACGCGCAGCTCGACACGCCGTACCGGCCCGACGGCTGGACGATTCGCCAGGTGGTGCATCACGTGCCCGACAGCCACATGAACGCATACATCCGGACCAAGCTCGCGGTCACCGAAGACAATCCGCGAATCACCACGTACGAGGAGCAACTCTGGGCGGAATTCCCGGAGGCGAAGCATGGTCCGGTCGAAGTGTCGCTCTCGTTGCTCGAGGCGCTGCACCGCCGCTGGGTCGGTTTCCTGCGCGCGCTGTCGGACAGCGAGCTCGCGAGGACGTTTCAACACAAAGAATGGGGCAGCATGACCGTCGACGAAGCGGTGGCGATGTACTCGTGGCACACGCGCCACCATGCCGCCCATATTGAGATCGCGCTACGCGCGACTCACGAGAACCTCAAGCCTCGAGCCTCAAGCGAAGCCGCGAGCCGGCTTGGGACGTGAGGGGTGCGGCTTGAGGCCGAGGCTTGCGGCTGTGCTAGGATCCCGCGCCTATGGCGATTCTCGAGGATCCCGAACGGTACGAAGTTCGCGCGCTCACCGCGCTGGTACCGTCCTTTGCTGGTTTGCGCGTCGTCGAAGTGGGCTGCGGCGATGGACGGCTCACGCGCCGCTACGCGTCGCGTGCCGCATCAGTCCTGGCGATCGATCCCGACCGAACAGCAATCGCGTCGCTTCCCCGCCGGCTGAAGAACGTCGAAGCGAGGGCGGTGCCGATCGAGGAGTTGTCACTGCCGCCGCAGAGCGCCGACGTGGTGCTCTTCGCGTGCTCCTTGTGATGAATCGCCATTGAGGGCATGGTCGATGCCCTGCGCTCCGCACATCGGATCGTTCATCCCGATGGATGCGTGATCGATCTTCATCCGACGTCCGACCGCCCGACGGTGGAAGTCGGCGGCCGCGTCGTCGGTCACGTCGCTTCCGGCGACGGGCCAATCCGCCATGCCGGGGCGGCGATCGCGATCGCCAATGCAATAGACGAGGGTCTTTTCGCGGTCGAGCGGCGGGAGCGATTCTGCTTCCACACTTACGGTGAGTCGCACACCGAGCTCGCCGATCACATTCGGACCACCTGGAAGAACGGCGCCATCGACGCACCGACGCTGCAACGCGCACGGACGGCGCTGCGCTCCGAACCCGGCGCATCGCTCCGCGTCACCGAGCGCGTCGTCGCGACGCGTCTGCACCCGGTGCTATCGCCATCGCCATAAAAGCCTTATGCGTTGCAGAGCTTCGTTCTCGGCAGTTTGCGGCCGGAACGAAGAGTGCATCTGAACCGACGCGGAGGCCTTATGCGTGCCTTGCACGTTCTCGGTCGCGCGATCTTCGGCGGCTTCTTCGTCTATAACGGCATCAACCACCTGCAAAACTCCAGCGGGATGGGCCAGTACGCAGCGGCCAAAGGCGTACCTGCTGCAGAGCAGGCCGTGCAGGCCACCGGGTTGATGCTGCTCGCCGGCGGCCTCAGCATCATGGCAGGCCTGAAACCGAAGCAGGGTCTCGCCACGATCATCGCGTTCCTCGTCCCGGTCTCGCTGCAAATGCACCGCTTCTGGGAAGAATCGGACGCGCAGAAACGCCAGATGGAAATGATTCAGTTCATGAAGAACATGGCGCTCGTCGGCGCAGCGCTGACCTTGATGGACCGCCGCGATCCGTGGCCTGCGAGCCTCGATAGCGCGCGTAGCAACAACGAGGAAATGTTCGTCCGCCTCGGCGGCCGCGATCTCCGCGCGCTGCCCGCGTAGGGCGGCCGTGGAGTCCGTCTCGTCACGATGACCGCTGTCCTGCAGTCAGTTCTTGATCCAGCGGGTCCCCAGGCGGCGCACATCAGCTGGCTGTGGTGGCTGATGTTCTGGGTCACCACGGCGGTGTTTCTCGTCGTCTTCGCGCTCACGCTCGCGGCGGTGTGGCGCGGTGGGCGTGCCCAGGCTGCCATCGCCGACACGGCCGACAAGCCGCTCGCCGCGGCGGTGTCGTTCGGCGTTGCCCTCACCGTCGTAATTCTGTTCGGTCTGCTCGGCGCGACCATGTGGACGCACCGGGCTGTGCTCGCGCTTGGCGCTGAGAGCGCCGTCACCGTCAACGTCACCGGCCATCAGTTCTGGTGGGAATTCGAGTACGACGAGGCGGTGCCGTCGCAGCGGGTGACTACCGCGAACGAGCTGCACATCCCGGTCGGCCGCCCGGTTGTGCTGAAGGTGACGTCGCGCGACGTCATCCATAGCTTCTGGGTGCCGAACCTGCAGGGGAAGCGCGATCTGATTCCCGGGATCATGTCAGCGATCTGGCTGCAGGCCGATCGTCCGGGTGTGTACCGGGGCCAATGCGCGGAGTTCTGCGGCAAGCAGCACGCGCACATGGCGTTCGAGGTCGTCGCCGAGCCCGACGCGCAGTTCGAGCGTTGGCTCGACGCGCAGCGCCAGCTGGCGAGCGCGCCTCAATCAGCAGCGGCAAGCCACGGCCGCGACGTCTTTCTCACCACGCAGTGTGTGCTCTGCCACACCGTCCGCGGCACGCCCGCGGCCGGCAAGGTCGGGCCCGACTTAACGCACGTCGGCACGCGCGGCAAGATCGCGTCGGGCACGCTCCAGACGAAACCTGATGACGTTGCACAGTGGATTCGCGATCCACAGCACGTCAAACCGGGTTCGCAGATGCCGCCGACGCGTCTCACCGACGCCGATGTGCAGGCGCTGTCGGAGTACCTGGTGAACCTGAAATGAAGAGGCGCGATCAGCATCCTCGTGATGGGGGTGTCGAGAGACCGCGCGCGAAGGCGGAGCTGCCGCCGGTGCTCGAGGATCCTCAAGAGCTTGAAGAGACATGGGCTGACGAGCCGGGGTTATGGGGCTGGCTGTGCTCGGTCGATCACAAAGCCATCGGCCGGCGGTATCTCGGCACCGCGACGGTGATGTTCCTGCTCGCCGGCGGTCTCGCCGCGCTGATGCGCCTGCAGCTGTCGCGTCCCGAGAATCCGTTGATGGGACCGGATCTCTACAACCAGCTGTTCAGCACGCACGGCACGACGATGATGTTCCTGTTCGCCGTGCCGGTGATGCAGGGGCTCGGCGTCTACTTCGTGCCGTTGATGGTCGGCGCGCGCTCGATCGCGTTTCCGCGGATGGTCGCCTACAGCTACTGGATGTATCTCGGCGGCTGCATCTTTCTCTACACGTCGCTGTTCCTGAACACCGGCCCTGATGTCGGCTGGTTCAGCTATCCGCCGCTCTCCGAGCAGCTGTTCGACCCGACGAAACGCCCGGACGTGTGGGCGCAGATGATCACCTGGACCGAAGTCGCATCGCTCGCCGTCGCCGTGTCGATCATCACCACCACGTTCAAGCTGCGGGCCCCGGGCATGGCGTTGAACCGGATCCCGATGTTCGTGTGGGCGCAGGTGGTGACCTCCTTCATGGTGGTGTTTGCGATGCCGGCGGTGATGATGGCCAGCACCGCGCTCATCCTCGATCGGCTCGTCGCCACGCACTTCTTCGACGTCGACCGCGGCGGTGACGCGCTGCTGTTCCAGCACCTGTTCTGGTTCTTCGGCCACCCCGAGGTCTACATCATCTTCATCCCCGGGACCGGCATCGTCTCAACCATCATCACGACGTTTTCGCGCCGGCCGATGTTTGGCTACCTCGCGGTGGTGCTGTCGCTCGTCTCGACCGCTTTCATCGGCTTCGGCCTGTGGGTGCACCACATGTTCGCGACCGGCGTGCCGCAGCTCGGCGCCAGCTTCTTCACCGCCGCCAGCATCATCATCGCGGTGCCGACGGGCATCCAGTTCTTCTGCTGGATCGCGACGATGTGGAGCGGCAAGGTGGAGCTCAAGTCGCCGATGCTCTGGATGCTCGGGTTCTTCTGGGTGTTTCTCATCGGCGGGCTGACCGGCACGATGCTGGCCGCGGTACCGCTCAACATCCAGGTGCACGACACCTTCTTCGTCGTCGCGCACTTCCACTACGTGCTGATCGGCGGCGCGGTGTTTCCGCTGTTCGCGGCGTTCTACTACTGGTATCCGAAGATCGTCGGCCGGATGCTCAGCGAACGCGCCGCCGCATGGGGCTTCGGGCTGTTCTTCATCGGCTTCAATACGACGTTCTTCCCGATGCACATTCTCGGGCTGCACGGGATGCCGCGGCGCATCTATACGTATCTGCCGGAAACCGGATGGGGGCCGCTGAACCTCGTCGCCAGCAGCGGCGCGCTGTTCATGACGGCCGGCGTCATCGTCGTTCTCCTTGACGCGTGGCGCGCGCGGCACGCCGGCGCGCTCGCCGGTGACAACCCGTGGGCGGCGCCGACGCTCGAGTGGACGACCTCGTCACCGCCGGCGCACAGCAACTTCCTCCATCCGCCGACCGTCGGCTCCGCGTACCCGGTCTGGCAGGATTCGCCGGACCAGGCCGTCGTGGTCGGACTGCGCAGCGACGTCCGCGACGTGCTCGTGACGCACTTGCTCGATACCGAACCGGATCATCGCAGCGTGTTCCCCGAGCCCTCGATCTGGCCGCTGCTGACTGCCATCGCGACGTCGGTGATGTTTATCGGCTCGATCTTCACCGCCTGGGCGGTCGTCTACGGATCGATTCCGATCTTCATCACGATGGTCGGCTGGTTCTGGCCGAAGTCGCCCGACGAAGGCGGCACGCAGCCGTGGCCCGCCACGGAGCGCACGCTGCCGCTGCCGAATGAGGCGCCGGAAGGGGCGATGCCGTGAGCGCCCGCGCGACCGTCGACGTCTCTCGCCTGGCGCCGGGCGGATTCGGCAATCGCAGCCTGATGTACTGGGGAACGCTGGGCATGTGCCTGATCGAGGGCACGGCGTTCGCGCTCACGATTGCCTCGTACTTTTACTTGCGGACCAGGAACCCGCAATGGCCGCCCGACGGCATTGCGCCGCCCTCTTTGTTGTGGGGCACGGTCAACGTGGCGGTGCTGTTGCTGAGCGGCATTCCCAATCAGCTGGCGAGGAAGGCGGCCGAGCGCGTCGATCTGCATGCCGTTCGCGTGTGGCTGGTCGTGTGTCTGCTGTTCGGGATTGCGTTCAATGCGGTTCGCGTCATCGAGTACTTCACGCTGAACGTGTTGTGGAACACCGATGCCTACGGGTCGGTGGTCTGGCTGCTGCTCAGCCTCCACACGACGCACATCGTCACCGATTTCCTCGACACACTGGTGCTGACGACGCTGATGTTCATCGGGCCGGTCGAGGAAAAGCGCTTCGTCGACGTCGAGGAGAACGCGGTCTACTGGTATTTCGTCGTCGGCGCGTGGCTGCCGATTTACGGGGTGATCTATTGGGCGCCAAGGCTCATCTGAGATCCGACTGGGCGCTGTGGGCGGGCATCCTGGTGCCGCCACTCGCCTGGGCGTCGGACGAGACCATCAGCTACTCGCTGGTGAAGTGGGCCTGCAACCATCACACGACCACGTCGATCCAGGCGCTCACGTTTGCGACCCTGGCGCTGATCGTCGGCGCGGGGGTGCTGGCGTGGACGGCGCCGCGTGAGCGTGGTGCGGCCACCGAGACCGAACGCGCGCACTTCATGGCGATGCTGGGAGCGGCGACGACCGTGTTCTTCATCGTCGTGACAATCGCGATGGCGGTGCCGAAGTGGGCGCTCCACAATGTTTGTATCTAGCCTGATCGCAGCGACCGGCGCCGCGTATGCGGTCGGCGTCGTTCGGCTGTGGCGCCACGCCGGTGTGGGACAGGGTGTGGCGCGGTGGCAGGCGTTCGCGTTCGCGACCGGCTGGCTCGCGCTCGTCGCGGCGCTGTTGTCGCCGCTCGACGAGCTCGCGGAGCAGCTCTTCACCGCGCACATGGCGCAGCACGAGCTGCTGATGGTGGTCGGTGCGCCGCTCATCGCGCTGGCGTCGCCGCTGGTCGCGATGCTGTGGGTCCTGCCGCACGCCGGGCGGCGGCGCGTCATGCGCGTGATGCGCGGCCGGCGGGTGTCGCTGTTATGGGCGGCGTTGACTGCGCCGGCGACGGTATGGCTGCTGCACGGCCTCGCGCTGTGGATCTGGCACATGCCGGCCCTCTACGATGCGGCGCTGCAGAGCGAGACAATTCACGCCATCCAGCATCTGTGCTTCTTCGTGTCGGCGTCGCTGTTCTGGTGGGGCATTGCGCACGGCCGCTACGGCCGCGCCGGCTATGGCGTCGCCGTCGTCTACATCTTCGCGACGGCGATGCACAGCGGGGTTCTCGGCGCGCTGCTGACGTTCTCGCCGCACGTCTGGTACCCGTTGTACGAGCATGCGAGCACCACTTTCGGCCTGACCCCGCTCGAGGATCAGCAGCTCGCCGGCCTGTTGATGTGGGTGCCGGCCGGCGTCACCTTCGTCGCCGGCGGCCTGTATTTCTTCGCCGCCTGGCTGAAAGAATCCGAGCGCCGCGTACTGCATGCTGCCCGGTGAGCGTGCCGCCACGAAGACACGAAGGCGCGAAGACACGTCTGTCTGATCGCATGCTGCAGTTTCCTCTAGATGCCGCAGCGCACCGAGACGAAGAAGAACACCGTCTTTGTCTTTCTTCGTGTCTTCGTGTCTTCGTGGCGGCAGCCCTGCTGGGGATGTGGGGGTGTGGCCGGGACAACAGCGTGACCTTCGCGCGGCTCGCGGAACGGGGTGCGTCCTGGGCGGCCTCCCTCGAGTTCGCGCAGGAGCTGGCGCAGCAAGGGATGGTGCCGAGGCGATACGTCGAGGATCTGATGTCGACAGCTTCCCAGGAGTTGACGACGCTCACGGCGCAGATCGGCGACAGCGAAGGCATCGATGGCGACCTGAAGCGGAAGGCGTCGGCCAGCTGCAGCGGGCTGGCGGCGCTCGCCGGCGACGCTGCGCGTAAGCACGGAATGCCGACGCAGGCGTCGATTCGCGAGCTCGAACTGCAGCTGCGCGCGATGGCGCAGCAGGCGCGCGGCGGCGCGATCGCCCGATGAAGAACCTGACGAAGATCGGCCTGGGCATTCTCACGAGCGTCGGCGGATATCTCGAGGTGGGGTCGATGGGCACGGCGATCCAGGCGGGCGCCGCGTTCCGCTATGAGCTGCTCTGGGCGATCGCGCTCGGCACGGTCGGCATCGCCTTTCTCGTCGAGATGACCGGACGGCTCGCCGCTGTGAGCCATCATTCGGTGGTCGCCGCCGTCCGCAAGCGGTTCGGATTCAGGTTCCAGGTATGGCCCCTGCTGTCGCAGATCCTCGTCGATCTGCTGGTGCTCGCGTCGGAAGTCGGCGGCGCGTCGCTCGCGCTCGAGCTCGCGACCGGCTACTCGTTCCGCCTGTTTGTGATTCCTGTCGCCGTGTTGATCTGGGCGCTGCTGTGGTTTGCGACCTTCGGTGCGATCGAGCACAGCGTCGCCGTGCTCGGCCTGGTGACGCTGTCGTTCAGCGTTGCGGCGTGGTGGCTGGGACCCGATTGGACGGCCGTCCGTCACGGCCTCGTGCCACACCGGCCGGCCACTGACGCGGCGCAGTACGCTTACCTCGCCGTCGGCATTCTCGGCGCGACGATCAGCCCGTATCTGTTCTCGTTCTATTCCTCCGGAGCGGTCGAAGAGGAGTGGCGCAAGGAAGACCTGATGCCGAACCGGATCGTCGCCGCGCTGGGGATGGCGTTCGGCAGCCTGGTCGCGATGTCGGTGATGGTGGTGGCGGCGATGGTTCTCGCGCCGCGCGGCATCGAAGGCGAGATGTACCAGCAGGCGGCGACGATGCTGAGCCTGCCGTTGGCCCACTGGGGCTTCCGCCTGTTCTGGCTGTCGTTGTTCATCGGCTGCGTCGGCGCGGCGCTCGAACTCGCGCTCGACGTCAGCTACATCGTCGGCCAGACGTTCGGCTGGGCGTGGTCGGAGAATCAGCCGCCGGCCGAGGAGGCGCGATTCGCGCTCGGATATTCCCTCGCGATCGGGGTCGCCACGACGCCGTCGATTCTCGGCATCGATCCGTTGAAGCTGACGATGTTCTCGATGGCCGTGACCGTCGTCGTGTTGCCGATTCTGATCGGGCCGTTGCTCGTGGTGATGAACGACGCGGAATATCTCGAGCAATACACCAACGGCTGGATCACCAACCTCGCGGTCACGACAATCGTTCTCCTTGCTTTCGTGCTCGCAGTGCTCGCCATCCCGCTGCAGCTCATGGCGCAATGATGGACCTTGCACGCGACCTGCTGGACGTCCAGTTGCTCGACCCGCGGCAGCGGCCGATCGGCCGCGTCGACGGCATCCTGCTGGAGGTCCGGCCCGGACAACCGCCGTCGGTTGCGGCGCTCGAGGTCGGCGCGCTGACGCTGCTGCGCCGCGTCAATCGCCCGCTTGCGCGATGGGTGCACCGCGCCGTGCTTCGCTGGCTCGGCGTCTCGTGGCGGCCCGTCCGGTTCCGGCTCGAACACTGGGGCCGCGTCGGCGTGGACATCGAGATCAAAGTTGGTGAACGGGCCGAACGGCGGCTGCTGCGCTTCGAACGGTGGCTCAGCACGAAGATCGTACGCCGCCTCCCCGGCGGCACGAAAGGGAAGAAGCAGTGAGCGAACCGCGACGGCGTCTCGTCCGCGTCGAGGACCTGATCGGCCAGCGCGTGCGCGAGCGTTCCGGTCGGATCGTCGGCCGCATCGAAGAAATTCGCGCCGAGCAGCGCGGCGAACGCTACGAGGTCACCGAATATCACCTTGGCAGCGGCGCCATGCTCGAGCGGCTCGCCATCGTCGGCCATCTGTTCGGGCGGCAGTCGGACACGATCATTGCGCGGTGGGACCAGATCGACGTCCAGCGGCCCCACGCGCCGGTGCTCACCTGTCCGGTCGAGGCGTTGAAACACGAGAAGCGATGACCTGCGACGGGCTCGCTGAAGGCCTTGTCGACTGCCGACGGGTTCGATCGTCTATCCTGCAACGGAGGGCAGCCGATGTCGAAATACACGCTGATGCTGAGGGAAGACGGCCACACGTTCACGAAATTTTCGCCGGCGGAGATGCAGGCGATCATCGCCCGCTACGGCGCCTGGCGCGACGAGCTGCAGCGGAACGGCAAGTTCGCCGGCGGCCACAAGCTGCGCGACGGACAGGGGCGGACCATGCGCCGCAACGGCACGAAGATCGTCGTCACCGACGGACCGTTCGCCGAGGGCAAGGAAGTAATCGGCGGCCTGTTCGTGATCGAGGCCGCGTCGTACGACGAAGCCGTGTCGATCGCGAACAGCTGTCCGCACCTCGATTTTGGCAGCATCGAAGTGCGAGAGGTTGAAGTCACGCCGCGGCCGTGACCGATCTCAACTTCCAGCGCGTCTCCAGCCAGATTGTCGCCACGCTCACGCGAATCCTCGGCGCGCAGCACCTGGCGCTCGCCGAGGAAGCCGCCCAGGACGCGCTCGTCAAGGCGCTCCAGCTGTGGCCGCATGAAGGCATCCCCGACAATCCGACGGCGTGGTTGATCCAGGTTGCGAGAAACCGCGCCGTCGATCGCCTGCGGCGCGATCAGCGGAGCCAGCCGCTCGACGACGACGTCGCCGCAGGCCTCGCGTCCAGTTCGACGCCGGAGCTGCCGCCGCTCCGTCACGAGGCGGCGCCGCCCGACGACGACGAGCTGGCGATGATGTTCCTCGCCTGCCATCCGACGCTGTCGCGCGAAGCGCGCGTCGCGCTGACGCTGAAGATTGTCTGCGGCTTCGGCGTCGCCGAGATCGCACGGGCGTTCATGTCCACCGAGGATGCGATCGCGCAGCGGCTGGTTCGCGCGAAGCGGCAGCTGCGCGAGGCCGCCGTCGCGTTCGAGCTGACCAGCGCCGATTACCCGGCGCGGCTCGACTCGGTGCTCGACGTGCTGTATCTCCTGTTCAACGAAGGCTACGCGGCGCACAGCGGCGACGATCTGGTGCGCGCCGACTTCTGTCGCGAGGCGCTTCGCCTCGGCGAACTGCTCGCCGCCGGGGGTCCGAAGATCTGCGCCGAGGGTGCGCCCGCAGTCCACGCGCTGCTGGCGCTGATGTATCTGCAGGCAGCGCGGCTTCCGGCGCGCGTCGGCGACGACGAGGAGCAGACCCTGCTAAGACTGGCGGAACAGGATCGGACGCGGTGGGACCACGCGGCGATCGCGCACGGCCTGCGGCATCTCGACGCGGCGTCGGCCGGCGACGCGCTCACCGTTTACCATCTCGAAGCCGGCATCGCCGCGTGCCACGCCGTGGCGCCGCGCTACGACGAGACCGACTGGGCGAACATCGTCGATCTCTACGACGCGTTGATTGCGATCAAGCCGACGCCGATCGTCGCGCTGAACCGTGCGATTGCCGTGTCGCGCCTGCGCGGACCGCGCGCCGGGCTGGCGGCCGTCGACGCCATAGCCGGCGATCCGCTGCTCGCCCGCTACTACCTGCTGCACGCGACCATCGGCGAGCTCGCGCTGGAGTGCGGCGATCGCGAGCGCGCCGCGGACAGCTTCACGGCCGCGCTCGCGTGTGAGTGCTCCGAGCCCGAGCGCCGCTTTCTCGAGCGGCGACTGCAGCAGGCGGTTCCGACGTAGCCGACCGGCCGCCCAAGCGGTGGGGGGGCGCGGCAGTCGGTTTCCCCGCGCCGTGGAACACGTCTACCATTCGTGGCCGGAGCCGCCGGGTCGCCTCTCCTTTCCTGGAAATCTGCTTCCACCGTCCCGGCGATAACCACTCGTTTGGTCATCAGGGCCAAAGAAAATAGCGATGAGCTCAGTGGCGTATCGATTGCACGGAGCGAGCCCACGGAGAACGTTCGCATGCTGCAGGATTCGGCTCCGCTCGTCAGTGTGATTGTTCCTGCCTATAAGGCGGGTTCATATATCGCTGAGACGGTCCGTGCAGTCCTCGCGCAAACCTTCAAAGATTTCGAACTAATCGTCATCAACGACGGCTCGCCCGACACGGCCGAGCTTGAAGAGGCGCTCGCACCTTTTGGCGCATCGATCGTCTATCGCCGCGAGCCGCATCGGGGTGCGGCCGCGGCCCGCAATGTCGCCTTACGAGTGGCGCGAGGCACGTACGTCGCGTTTCTGGACGCCGACGACAAATGGCTGCCGACCTATCTCGAACATCAGGTCGCCTTTCTCAACGCGCACCGCGGGGTCGACCTCGTCTACTGCGATGCGCGGCTGACCGGCAATTCGCCGCTCGCCGGCCGCACGTTCATGGAAACGGCGCCTTCGCGCGGCCCCGTCACGGTTGAAGGCCTGCTGTCGCTGCGCTGCAACGTGATCGCCTCCGGGGTCGTCGTCCGGCGAAGCGTCGTGCTTGCCGCCGGGTTGTTCAACGAGTCGATCGCGCGCGGCCACGACTTCGATTTGTGGGTCCGACTGGCGCGAGCCGGCGTGCGCCTCGCGTATCACTCCAAGATCCTGTTGATCCGCTGCATCCATGAAGACAGCCTGTCCGGCGACTCGCTCACCGAGTGCGACCGTGCGCTGGCCGGACTCCGGCGGATTGAACGGACGCTGCGGCTGTCGGAGGCCGAATATGCCGCGCTCCAGCGGTCGATGGCGTGGCTGCATACTCGACGCGAACTCGAGCGCGGGAAGCAATACCTGCGCAATCGCGACTTCACCGCGGCGCGAAACGCCGTCGCCTGGGCGAACCGGATCCGGCCGCGGCTGAAGCTGCGGGCCATCCTCATGGCACTTCGCGTCGCGCCGTCGTGGGTGCACCGGCTCGACCGCGCCCGTCAACGCCGGATAACCACCTCGTCGGTCTAATGATCGCCGCACGCCGTTCAGCAGGGCGAGCGCCATCGTCGCTCGCCGGCGCATCGTTTATTTCCTGCGCCGTCGACGAGTGGTCCGACGTGCCGCGCTGCCGCCACCACGTCATGTCGCGGATTGCGCTGCGCAATCGGGTGTTGTTTACGGGACCGCCCTGGTATGTGCGCGACGTGTTCGCATCGCGCGAGACGCGCCGCGGGCTGCGGCGCGCCACCGAGACGCTGTTCACGTATCGGCCGCCGCGCTGGCTGCCCTACAACTACCGGATGCCGACGCTGAACGAGTACGTGCGCCGATTGCGCGCCGCCTGTATCCGTGGCGCGGCGCGCCGCGCCGGGCTCGATCGACCGATCCTCTACATCTGGCATCCGTCGTTCGCCGAGTTGATCGGCCGCCTCGACGAATGCCTCGTCGTCTATCACTGCTACGACGAATACCGCGCCTTCAGCGGCAGCGATCAGCAGCGCGTCGCCGACGATGAGGCGCGTGTGCTGGCGCGCGCCGACCTGGTATTCACGGTGTCGGAAGGGTTGCAGGCGAGAAAGCGGCTGCACAACCCGAACACGCACCTGATCCGGAACGGCGTCGACTATCCGTTGTTCGCCACCGCGCAGAATGCGGCGACGCCGCGACCGCGCGAGCTGGACGGCTTGCGCGGACCGATCATCGGCTGCGTGACGCGGATCGTGCCGGAGTTTTTCGACGCGGCGATGCTGCATGCGGTCTTCAGCCGGCGCCGCGACTGGTCCTTCGTCGTCGTCGGTCCCGAGTGTGCCGGCAGCGCCGATATCGAACGGCTGAAGCGACTTTCGAACGTGCACTTCCTCGGCCGCCGCGAGCTCGCGGAACTCCCGGGATATCTCAAGGCGTTCGACGCGTGCCTGATTCCGTACGCGCTCACCGAGAACAAGCGGCTGGCCGATCCCTTGAAGCTCTACGAGTACCTCGCGGCAGGTAAGCCGGTGATCAGCAAGCCGCTCGCCGCGCTCGCGCCGTTCGCCGACGTCGTGTCGTTCGCGGCCGATGCCGATGAATGGGTGTCGGCCATCGACGCCGCCGTCCGCAGCGACGCGCCGGATCACGTCGCCCGCCGGCAGTCGGTTGCCAGCCGCCATACCTGGGACGAACGCGTCGACGACATCCTGACCTTGGTCGCGGGCGCGCTCGAGGGACACGCTGTGGCGCCGCCGGCGCTCGCCCACTGGACACCACGCCATGAACTCGCGAACTGACGTCTCGCTGACCACGCAGGCGTTCTGGTTCCTCGTCGCGAAGACGGTCGGGTTCGCGTTGACGATGGCGCTGCCGCTGGTGCTGGTGCGGGCGCTCTCGCAGCTGGAGTTCGGCGTCTACAAGCAGGCGTTCCTGCTCGTCAGCACTGCCGTCAGCATCCTGCCGCTCGGCTTCGGGATGAGCGCGTTCTACTTTTTCCCGCGCGCCCAGACCAACCATCGCGCCATCGTCCTGCACATCCTGAGCATTCATCTCATGGTTGGCGCGCTCGCGGCCGCCGTGCTGCTCGTCTGGCCGGGTTCGCTCGTCCTGATCTTTCACAGTACCGATCTCGTGCCTTACGCGCCGCTGCTCGCCGCGATCGTGCTGACCTGGACCGTCGGATCGTTTCTCGACGTCGTCGCGGTCGCGCGGCAGGACATGGTGGCTTCGACGCTGTTCATCGTCGGCAGCCAGGCCTCGAAGACCCTGGTGTTCATCGTCGCGGCGAGGTCGGGCGGATCGATCGGTGCGCTGTTGATCGCTGCGGTCGTGCAGGGTGTGCTGCAGATCGCCGTGCTGATCGCGTACCTGCAGTGGCGCTTTCCGGGCTTCTGGCGTGCCTTCGATGTGCCGATGCTGCGGACGCAGGTGTCCTACGCCGTCCCGCTCGGCTTGTCGAGCCTGGTGTTCAAACTGCAGAACGACGTGCCGCACTACTTCGTGGCGAGCGCGTTCGGCGCGTCGGCCTACGCGATCTTCGCGGTCGGCGTGTTCAACCTGCCGCTCGTCGGGCTGTTGCGCGAGTCGGTCGGCGCGGTGATGCTGCCGCACGTCAGCCGCCTGGAGGAGGAACAGGACGCCGGCGCGATTCTCGGCCTGGTCGCCCGCGTGGCGCGAAAACTCGCCCTGGTGCACTTCCCGCTGTACGTGTTCCTGCTCGTGGTCGGCCGCGAGTTCATCGTGCTGTTGTTCACGCGGCAGTACGAGAGCAGCTGGCCGGTATTCGCCGTCTATCTCACCGTGATCCCGCTCGGGGTGATCGTGCTCGACCCGATCACCCGCGCCTTTGCCGCGCAGCGCTATTTCCTCTTGAAGCTGCGGGTGGTCCTGTTCGCGCTGATGACCGCGACCTTTGCGTTCGGGATCAAGCGGCTCGGGCTGCTCGGGACGATCTCGGTCGTCGTGCTCGTCCAGGTGGCCGGCATGGTCGGCGCGGCCTGGCGCTTGAGCTCCGTGATGCGGTTGAAGCGCCGCGACTACTCGGTGTTCACACCGTTGCTGCACATCGCCGCCGCATCGCTCGCAGCCGGCGCCGTCGCGATCGCGGTGCGACACACACTGCTGGGTTCGCGGCCGTTCGCGATCGTCTCGATCGTTGCAGTCGCCTACGCACTCGCTTACGCCGCGGCGCTCGTCGCCGCGCGCGTGCTGAACAGCGAAGACATCGCGGCGATTCGCGGCATCTTCGGCATCCGGCCGTCGCCGCCGGCCGCGCCGGTTGGCCGCTCGATTCTCGTTGAGGCTGAACGATGACAGTCCTTCGCCGCATCATTGTCAACGGGTTGCTGGCATTCCTGGTGTGCGGGTCGCTCTACGACATCACCCGCGACCAGGAGCACTGGCCGTTTTCCCAGTACCCGATGTTCTCCGGCATCTGGCGCGCGACGACGTTCCGTTGGTACCGCCTGGTCGGCGTCCGCGACGACGGCGGGGAAGTGGTGCTCGATCGCGCGCGCTACATTCAACCGTTCGACCAGTCGCGGCTCCACCTCGCGTTCGTGCAGCTGGCGTTGCGGTCCGACGCCGACAAGGCGATTCACGCCGCCGTTGCCAACTGCCTCGCGCGCTACGAGCGGCAGCGCACACTGGGCGAGCACGATGGACCGCCGCTGCGCGCGATGCGGCTCTACCTGCTGGAGTGGCACCTCGACCCCGAGGCCCGCAACGTCGATCATCCCGATGGCCGTCAACTCGTCGCCGAGGCGCGGAATGTAAGAGGTTATGAAGTTCAGTAGATCGGCTATTGAAGCGTGGAACCGATTCTGGTTCGACCCCGGCCCGGCCACCCGGCTCGGCCTCGCGCGCGCGGTGTTCTGCCTCGTCGCGTTCCTCTTCTACCTGCCCCACGACTTCTCGGAGTGGGCGACCGCCGCGCCGTTCTGGATGCCGATCTGGCTGTTCGACAACCTGCACCTCCCGGTGCTGTCGGTCACGTCGCTCGCCGCGGCGCAGTCGATCTGGAAACTGTCGCTCGCGCTCACCGGCATCGGTCTCTTCACGCGCGCGAGCAACGTTGTCGCCGCGGTGCTCGGCACGTATCTGCTCGGGCTGCCGCACAACTTCGGCGCCACGCAGCACTACGACACGCTGGTGGTGTTCGCGCTCTGGATCCTGGCGTTCTCGCGGGCCGGCGACGCCTACAGCCTCGATGCCTTGAGGAGGCGGGCGCAGCATCGCCGTCAGCGGCCGACGTTCGACGCGGAGTACAGCTGGCCGATTCGCGCGATGTGGGTGATGACCGCGCTGATGTTCTTCGGCGCCGGGACGTCGAAACTGCGCCACTCCGGCATCGAGTGGGCGCTCTCGGACAATCTGCAGCTGTTGCTGGTGCGCGCCTACTACCACGTCTCCGACGGCGATCCGCTGACCTCGCTCGGCCTGACGGTGGCCAGGCATGCGTGGCTGTCGCGCGCCATCGCCTGCGGCGCGTTGGCGCTCGAAACGCTCTATCTCGTCACGCTGTTCAGCCGCCGCCTCCGTCCCTTCGTCGGCATCGGCGGGATGTTCTTCTTCGTCGGGATTCGTGCGCTGATGGGCCCGACCTTCGAACCGTACCTCGTGTGTGGGCTGTTCCTGATTCCCTGGCACCGCGCCGAGGCCGCGGTGCTCCGCGTGCTCTACAATGCGCGGTCGTATGCTCCGCACGCTGCTGGTGATCCCACTGGCGCTGGCCACGTTCCAACTGCCGCCGCGTCAAGCTCCAGCGTCCGCTCCGCCGCCGGACACTGACATCTTTCTCGCCTCGTTCGCGGCGCGCGCGCCGGCTGCGGTGTCGCGCGCCGTGAACATCACGCATACGCCCGGTTACGACAACCAGCCCTCGTTCACGCCCGACGGCGCCTTCATTCTGTTCACGTCGAATCGCGGCGCCACGCAGACCGACATCTATCGCTACGAGATCGCCGCGGACACGACGACGCGCGTGACCAACACGCCGGAAGGCGAATACTCGCCGACCGTGACGCCCGACGGCCAACACATCTCGGCGATTCGCGTCGAAGCCGACGGCACGCAGCGGCTGTGGCAGTTCAACCTGCAGGGTGCCGATCCGTCGCTCGTCCTGGAACGGGTGAAGCCGGTCGGCTACCACGCCTGGGCCGACGATCATACGCTCGCCTTGTTCGTGCTCGGCAACCCGGCCACGCTGCAGCTGGCCGACAGCCGCAGCGGCAACGCAACCGAGATCGCGCGCGGCATCTCGCGATCGATTCAGCGCATCCCGCGCAGCGGCACGATCAGCTTCGTCGACAAAGACGAGGACGGCTCGCTGATGATCCGCGAGCTGGATCCGAAGACCCGCGCCGTGACGACGCTGGTCGCCGCCGTCGCCGGCGCCAAGGAAGCCGATCTGGCGTGGACCCCGGACGGCGAGCTGCTGATGGCCGAGAAGGACGTGCTCTACGGCTGGCACCGCGACGCGACCACGTGGAGCCGCCTCGCCAGTCTCGCGCCGCTCGGCATGCACGGCGTCACCCGCCTCGCCGTCAGCCCGAAAGGCGATCGCATTGCCATCGTCGCAATGGCCACACCCTCACGCTGACTTCGTGGCCGGAACCACGAAGACACGAAAGCACGAAAACGATTTGCTCTTTCTCGACATCGAGGCGTTCGTCTACGCGAGAAAAGTCATTTTCGTGCAGTCGTCGCGCGTGCGCGAACAGGTTAGGATTACCGCCATGCTGAGACGCCTTTCCGTGCTGCTTGCCGCGGCGTCGCTGGTGGCGCCGCTCGTGGCCCAGTCGCGCCTCGACGCCGACATCAACGCCAAGATTCGGCAGGAAGAGAACGCCCACTCGAAAATCATGCACACGCTGCACGTGCTCGCCGACGTCTATGGGCCGCGCGTGACCGGGTCGCCGAGCCTCAAAGCCGCCGGCGAATGGGCGATCCAGGAGATGGCGTCGTGGGGGTTCAGCAACGGCCATCTCGAGTCGTGGGACTTCGGGCATCCGGGCTGGGTGAACGAGCGGCTCACCGCCCATATCACCTCGCCGGTGAAGGACGCGCTCGTCGCTGAAGTGCTCGGGTGGACCCCGGGCACCAACGGCGTCGTCACCGCGCAGGCATATCTGCTGGCGCTGCCGGATCGGCCGACCCCCGAACAGCTCACCGCGTTCCTCGACGGCGAAGCGCGCAACGTCAAGGGCCGCATCGTGCTGGCCGGCAAGCACACGGCGGTCCCGGTGAACTTCAATCCACCGGCGAAGCGGCGCCCGGACGACCAGGTGCGCGCCCAATACGATCCCGACAATCCGAACGCCGGCCAGTTCGGCCGCGGCGGCCGCGGCGGCAACCAGACGCCGTCGCCGATGACGACCAACGAGTTCAACCGCCGCGTCGACGAATTCCTCGTCGCCAACGGCGCACGCCTGCGCGTCAACGATGCCGCGCGCGAACACGGGCAGATCATCGCGTTCAACAACCGCACCTACGACCTCGCCAGGGCAGTGCCGACCGTCGTCCTGCGGAACGAAGACTACGGGCGCATCGCCCGCATTCTCGGCGACGGCACGGCCGTCGAACTCGAGTTCGACATCGTGAACAAGGTCTACCCGGAGGGACGGACCGCCTACAACACGATCGCCGAGATCCCTGGCGCCGATCGCAAGGACGAAGTGGTAATGCTCGGCGGCCATCTCGACTCGTGGCATTCGGCGACCGGAGCGACCGACAACGCGATCGGCTGCGCGACGATGATGGAAGCGGCGCGGATCCTGAAAGCGATCGGCGTGACGCCCCGGCGCACGATCCGCGTTGCGCTGTGGAGCGGCGAAGAAGAGGGGATTCTCGGATCGCAGGCGTACGTGAAGGAGCACTTTGGCAGTTTCGAGAGCCAGAAGCCGGAATACGCGAAGCTGGTTGCCTACCTGAACATCGACTCCGGCACCGGCCGGGCGCGAGGCGCGAGCGTGTTCGGGCCGCCGACTGCCGCGACTATCGTCCGGCAGGCGCTGGCGCCGTTCGCGGACCTCGGCATCGCCGGTGCCGTGGCGACCATCAGCCGGACAGTGGGCGGCACCGACAGCACCGCGTTCAACAACGCCGGCCTGGCCGGGATCGGGTTCAGCCAGGACCCGATCGAATACAACACGCATACGCATCACACCAACCTCGACACCTACGAGCGGATCGTCGAAGACGATGTGAAGGCGTCGGCGATCGAGATCGCGGCGACGCTGTATCAGCTTGCGATGCGCGACGAGATGCTGCCGCGTCTCGCCGCCGCGGACATGCCGCCGCCGCCAAAGCCGAGTACCGCGCAGAATTAGAAATTAGGAATTAGGACTTTGGAATTTGGAATCTGGAATTCGTGAACCGTCCGACGTGCGAATAGCCGTGACACGCATTCCACATTCCGAATTCCAAATTCCAAATTCGAGCTTTCGGCGCGAGCTTGGGCTCCTTGATTCGGCGGCCGTCGTCGCCGGCGGGATCATCGGCGTCGGCATCTTTGCGAACCCGTCGAACGTCGCGCGCGTCGTCGACGAGCCGCTGCTGATCCTGATCGTGTGGGCGATCGGCGGCGGCATCGCGCTGATTGGCGCGTTCGTGTGGGCGGAGCTCGCGTCGCGCTTTCCCGAAGTCGGCGGCCAGTACGTTTACCTCCACCGCGCCTATCATCCGGTGGTCGGGTTTCTCTACGGCGTCGCGCTGCTCTTCATCATCAACGGCGGATCACTGGCCGCGGTGTCGATCCTGTTCGCCAGCTACGTCGATCGCTCGTTCGTCGCGCTCGGCCCGGCCGGGATTCGGGTGGTCGCCGCGGCGGCGCTCATCTCGCTGACCGCCGTCAACGTCGTCGGGGTTCGCGCCGGATCGCGCACCAACAACCTGCTGATGGCGGCGAAGGTCGCCGGCATGCTGGCGCTGGTCGCGCTCGCCTTCAGCCGCGGCCTTCATCCGGCCAGCCGCTTCGACGCGTCGCCGGCCGTGGTGTTTCGCGGTGCGTCGCTGCACATCGTGCTCACCGCGCTCGTGCCGATCCTGTTCGCCTACGGCGGGTGGCAAAGCTGCGCCAACATTGCCGCCGAGATCAAGAACCCCGCCCGCAATCTCGCGCGCGCCAACGTGCTCGGCGTCATCGCCGTGGTGGTCCTCTACCTGTCGCTGAACCTCGCCTACCTGTGGGTGCTGACGCCGGCACAGGTCGCGGCGTCGCCGGCGCTGGCGGCGGACATGGCGCGGGCCGCGGCGGGGGAGGCCGGCGCCCGCTTCGTTGCGCTGCTCATCGTCGTCTCGAGCCTCGGGTTTCTCGCGGTGGTCATCCTGACGGGCCCGCGGCTGATTTACGCGATGGCCGCCGACGGATTGTTCTTCCGCCGCGCTGCCGAACTCCACCCGCGCTACCGGACGCCGGTGTTCGCGCTGTGGTTCCAGGCGGCCGTCTCGCTCGCGCTGCTGACGACGAACACCTACGATCAGCTGTTGTCGTACGTGGTCTTCGCCGACTGGCTGTTCTTCGGGCTGACCGCAGGCGCGCTGGTCATCGTGCGCCGCCGGCCGTCCCCGTCCGGCGACATCGCGCGGGCGCCCGGCCATCCCTGGACGACGGGTGTGTTCATCGCCGTCGCGGCCGGGATCGTCGTCAACAGCTTCTTCGCGTATCCGACGCAATCGGTGATCGGATCGATCATCCTTGCAGGCGCCGCGATCGTCTTCGTTATCACGCGATGACCTTCCACGACCTCGAGTACATCGGTTGGGCGAAGTCGCTGCCGCGCGCCGCCATCAACCTCGCGCGCAGCGGTGTCGAGCCGTGCCCGGCGTCGCTGCTGCAGCTGACGTCGAAGGATCTCGTCGTCTCGCTGCCGGTGAAATACGGCTACCAGCCGCTGCGTGAAGCGATTGGCGCACGCTACGGGGTCACGCCGGCGCAGGTCTTTCCCGTCTCCGGCGGCACGAGCTTCGCGAACTGGGTGGCCATGCTGGCGCTGCTCAACGGCTGCGGCAGCGGCACGGAAGTGGTCGTCGAGCGGCCCACGTACGAGCCGCTGCTGCGCATCCCGCAGGGGCTCGGTCATCGCGTCCGGCGACTCGATCGTCGGTTCGAGGACAACTACGCGATCGATCTCGATCGGTTCGCCGCGCTCGTCTCGACGCGCACGCGCCTGGCCATCGTCACCAACCTGCACAACCCGTCGGGCGCCCGCATTCCGATGACGACGCTGCAGGCGATGGCGGCGTTGCTCGCGCGCGTCAAAGGCTATCTGCTCGTCGACGAGGTCTATCTCGAGTGCCTGTTCAGCACGCGCACTGAATCCTCGGTCCACGCCGGCTCGAACGTCGTCGTCACCAACAGCCTGACCAAGGCGTACGGGCTGGACGGGATGCGTGCTGGATGGATCCTCGGTCCGGCCGCGGTCGTGGCCCGTGCCGGCCGGATCAACGATCTGATGACGAACAACAGCGTCGCGGCCGGCGAGCGGATGGCGCTGGCCGCGTTTCGCCGCCTTCGTGCGGTCGACCGGCGCGCGCATCGCCTGCTCGATCCGAATCTCGCGCGGCTGGGCGCGTTCTTTGGCCGCGAGCGGCGGCTGACGGCCTATCTGCCGGACGGCGGCAACGTCGCCTTTCCGCGCGTGCCGTCGAGGATCGACACCGATCGGCTGGCGGCGCACCTGCTCAAGC
>Ga0075425_100000952_pt1 | contig 27679 bp, 27 predicted proteins | sample SoiMethybrSBSTD4_FD_75300 | JGI IMG/M metagenome (GOLD analysis project Ga0075425, IMG submission 75300) | Bulk soil microbial communities from a Populus tree surrounding site in Tennessee, USA - Soil MetaG P. TD hybrid SBSTD4 | ecosystem: Environmental > Terrestrial > Soil > Tree plantation...
TCGCCGGACCCCGACCCCTGGTCGCCGGACCCCGACCCCTGGTCGCCGGACCCCGACCCCTGGTCGCCGGACCCCGACCCCTGGTCGCCGGACCCCGACCCCTGGTCGCCGGACCCCGAGCCCTGGTCTCCCTGTCCCGACCCTTGGTCGCCTTGACCGGATCCCTGGTCGCCCTGTCCGGACCCCCCACCGTGCGTGGAACCCTGACCGTGTCCGGATCCCTGGTCGCCTTGACCGGATCCCTCACCGCCGTGTCCTGACCCGGGGCCGGTATCGCGTGTCGCTCCGTTCTGGCGATGGTCGGCGGCATGCGAGCTTCCGCCGCGGTTCGCGCAGTCGGATGCCTGCTGCGCCTTCGTCGACGCGTGCTCGTTCGGGCCAGGGCCGTGCACCGGATCGCATCCAGGACCCGCGTGTTGCGATGGTGCCGCGCCGAGCGCAGCCGCGCCGAGCACGGACGATCCATCGCTGCGGCCCTGCGGGGGCGCGGTCACGACGGGCGTCCGGGTCGGGCCGAACTGATGGGAGGCGCGCCATCCCTGCAGCGCGAACGAGGCGCCCATCGTCGCGACGATCGAGAAGATCACCGCCACGGTGCCGACGAGGACGCGGGCGGCGGTCCGCCCGGCCGCGACGCTCGTGACGTCGCGCTCCTCCGGCTCGATCCACGTCACGTCGGCGACCTCGTCGGGCTCGTCCTCGACCGGATGTCGGAGCCGGTTGCGCTCCGCCGCCCGTCGCACCGCGGGACCGAGGTCCTCGAACACGAGATCCGGGAACACCTGATCGGCGGATGCAGGCGGGACGATCCCCTCGGGCCAGACGACGATCAGCTCCGAGGCCGGAGAGAACTCTTGCGCCGTCATCACCGTCGTGGCGGGGACGCCCGCGTCCACGACGATCACGTCGGGCTCGATCCGCTGCGACAGGAGCCGCGTCAGGTCGTCGTCGTCGGAGGCGGAGCCGAGGATCTGGAAGCCTTCGCTCTCGAGGATGTAATGGAGGGGTCCGGGTGATGCGGCGGCCTCGGCCACGACGATGCGGACGACGGGATCCGTCGCCTTCCGACGGGGAAGAGGCGCTCCCCAGGTGTTGAGTGCGTCGACCAATGGACAACCCTCCGGGCCGCCCGCGTCTGCATATCGTGCCTTGCGCATGCGGCGGTTCAAAGGCGGGGAGCGGGTGAAATCTATCCGGCCCGACCGGGCTACTCCACGCTCCGTAGCTCGCTCGGGCGAGCCTCAGGCGCCCAGGAACGCGGCGAAGAGACGTGCGTACGCACGCGCTGCCGCGATCAGCTCGTCGACGCGGACCCACTCGTCCGCCGCGTGCGCCACGCCGAGCGAACCGGGGCCCAAGATCACCGTCGGGATCTTCGCTTCGTTCAGGTAGTAGCGGGCGTCGGTGATGCCGCTGAAGCCGACGGAGGCCGGCGGCGAGCCGCCGGACTCCGCGGCGACCGCATCGCGGGCCAGCCGGACGATCCGATCGTCCGGCGGCGCCTCCGCCGCGTCGGACCAGTCGCCCAGCTCGAACTCGATATGGACCTCGGGGTACTCGTCGCGGATCGATGCGGCCAGCCGTTCGAACGGCGCCAGCACCTCGCCGGGATCCGTCTCGCCGGGGATCGTCCTGCGGTCGATCTGCACGACGCAGCGGTCCGGGACGACGTTGGGCGCGCTCCCGCCTTCGATGATCGCGGCGTTCACCGTCGGGCCCCCGACGAGCGGGTGGGTCCGGTCGGGGAGCGCCTCGGACAGCCGGAGGAGCAGCCTCGCCATCGACGTGATCGCGTTCACGCCGCGGTGCGGTTGCGAGCCGTGCGCCGCGGTCCCGAAGGCCGTGGCCTCGATCCACGCGCCGCCCCGCTCCGCGAGCCCCAGCTGGAGCTCGGTCGCCTCGCCGACGATCGCGGCGTCCTGGTCGAGCATGCCCCGCTCCCAGAGCACCTTCGTCCCGTGGATGCCCGAGAGCTCCTCGTCCGCTACGAGGTGGAACCATAGCGATCCGCCCAGCTCGATACCGGTGCGCCGGATCGCGGCCGCGCTGGCGAGCGCGGCCGCGATCGCACCCTTCATGTCGACGGCGCCGCGCCCGATCAGCTTCCCGTCCACGACCTCGCCCGCGAACGGCGGCCGGCTCCACGTGTCCGCGGAGCCGGCCGGCACCGTGTCGAGGTGTCCGTTCCACGCGAGGGACGGGCGAGCGTCGCCGCCCATCCGGGCGACGACGCTCGGCCGGTCCCCATCGCCGCGGACGATCTCCGGCGACTGTCCGACCGATGCCAGGATCTCGGCCGCGACGCCCGCGGCCACGTCCTCGGTCCCGCCGGGGTTCTCTGAGGGTGCCGCGATCAGCGCCCTCGCGAAGGTGAGCACCTCATCCGGATCGACCGCCGTGCTCGCCGCATCGGCCGCGGGCGAGCGGACGCCCTCCGGAAACGTCATGGCGGGCAACGTACCAGCGACGTCTCCTACGATGGTCCCGTGATCACGGATCAGCGGTCGGCCTTGCGCTCCGGGCTCGAGGCCGATCCACGGCCCGAGCCCGACCCCGGCGAACGACTCGCGGCCGTGCTCACGCTGCTGATCGAGGAGCCCGAGCCGGCCTTGCTGTTCACGGAACGTGCGGCGACCCTCAGCCGCCATCCGGGGGAGGTCTCATTCCCGGGAGGGCTCGCCGAACCGCAGGACGACGGTCTGGTCGAGACCGCGCTCCGGGAGACCCATGAGGAGATCGGGCTCGACCCGGCGCTCCCCGACGTCCTGGGAGCCCTGTCGCCGATCCACACGTTCGTCTCGGGCGTGCTCGTGACGCCGTTCGTCGCGGTGATCCGCACCCTGCCGATCCTGCGCGTGAGCCTCGCCGAGATCGCGCGCGTCCTCACGGTTCCGACGGCGACGCTGTCGCGTCTCGAAGAGCAACGTGAGCTCCACCGGGAAGGCGGCCAGGTCTGGACGGGATGGTGGTACGAGACCGACGAGGCGACGATCTGGGGAGCGACCGGCTTCATGCTGCACGCGTTCCTCGACCACGCGAGGAGGCGAGCGCCATGGCTGATCTCCAACTGAGCCCGGAAGACCGCGAGCTCCGGCTCCTGCTCGGGGACGTCCACACGGTCGCCGTCGTGGGCCTGTCGTCGAAACGGAACCGTCCCTCGTACCAGGTGGCCCGGTACCTCCAAGAGCACGGGTACCGCATCGTCCCCGTGAACCCGAACGAGACCGAGGTACTGGGCGAACCCGCCTATCCGTCTGTGCCGGAGATCCCAGGCGACATCCACGTCGACGTCGTCGACGTGTTCCGCCGCGCGGAGGACACGCCGCAGATCGCCCGGGACGCGGTCCGCGCCGGCGCGCGCGTCCTGTGGTTGCAGGAGGGGATCTGGAACGACGAAGCGGCGCGGATCGCGATGGAGGGCGGCCTCGAGGTCATCATGGGCGTCTGCATGCGGCACGTCCGCGAACGCCTGATGGGGGAGGAGATCGCATGACCAGGTGGGAGTACTTCGTGGCGCCGCTCCTCGAGCACAACCCGGGAGAGATCCTCGACACGTTCGGCGAGGACGGGTGGGAGCTCGTCGCCGTCACGCAACAGCAGACGCCGTCGGGAGGCACGTCGCTGATCGCGTACCTCAAGCGCCCGAAGGCGTGACCCGGCCCCTGCTCGCGGTCGACCACGTCGTCTACGCCGTGACGGACCTCGACCGGGCGGGGGCTCGGTTCCTCGAGGACGTCGGGCTCGGGTCCGTCGCCGGTGGCCGTCATGCGGGATGGGGCACGGCCAACCGCATCGTCCCGCTCGGGGACGCGTACCTCGAGCTGATCACCGTCGAGGACGAGACGGTCGCGAGCAGATCGCCGTTCGGCGCGTCCGTCCTGCGCGCCGTCTCGGACGGCGACGGATGGCTCACCTGGGCGGTCCGCGACGATCGGCTCGACGCGACGGCCGCGCGGCTCGGGCTCACGATCGGAGCCGGTGAGCGCACCCGACCGGACGGCGGGATCCTCCGTTGGCGGAACGCCGGGGTCGACGATCCGACGCGGTCGGCGGAGCTGCCCTTCTTCATCGCATGGGAAGGACCCGAGGCGATGCATCCGGGACACATGCCGGTCGAGCACCCGTCGCACGCGGACGGCATCGCGTGGATCGAGCTGCGAGGAGATCCCACCGCGTTCGACCGGTGGACGGACGGCGCCGACCTCCCGGTCCGGTTCGCCGACGGGCCCGAGGGTCTGCACGCGGTCGTGCTCCGGATCCCGGACGGCGATCGGATCCTTCGATGAGCTAGCCGAGCGCGCGCTCGAGGTCCGCGATCAGGTCGTCCACGTGCTCGACCCCGACCGAGAGCCGGATCAGCTCCGGAGGGATCTCGAGCGGGGATCCGGCGACGCTCGCGTGCGTCATCGGCCCCGGCACCTCGATCAGCGACTCGACGCCGCCGAGCGACTCGGCGAGGAAGAACACCTTCGTCCGCTGCGCGAGCGCGATCGCCTCGTCCGCGGACCCCACCGTGAACGAGACGATCCCTCCGAAGTTGGCCATCTGCCGTGCGGCGACGTCATGGCCCGGGTGAGCGGCGAGGCCGGGATAGTACACCTGGTTGACCATCGGGTTGCCGTTCAGGAAGGCCGCGATCGCCGCCGCGGAGGCGCCGTGCCGCTCCATCCGCATCGCGAGCGTCTTCAGGCCGCGGAGCGCGAGATAGGAGTCCATCGGACCCGGCACCGCGCCGACGGCGTTGAGCAGGAAGCCGAGCTCGTCGAGGAGGTCGGCATCGTTCGCGACGAGCGCCCCCCCGATCAGGTCCGAATGCCCGCCCAGGTATTTCGTCACGCTGTGCACGACGACGTCGGCCCCGAGCGCCAGGGGACGTTGCAGGGCCGGCGTCGCGAACGTGTTGTCGACGACGAGCCGCGCGCTGCGCTCGTGCGCGACCGCAGCGACCGCGGCGATGTCGACGATCTTCAGCAGCGGGTTCGACGGCGTCTCGATCCAGACGAAGCGCGTCTCCTCGCGGATCGCGTCGCGGATCGATGCCGGGTCGGTCATGTCGCACGTCTCGAACCCGAGCCCCCATGGTTCGAGGACGCGGGAGAGCAACCGGTAGGTCCCGCCGTAGACGTCGTCGGCGAGCAGGACGTGGTCGCCGGGACGCAACGTGAGGAGCAGGGTCGTCTCGGCGGCCATCCCGCTCGCGAAGGCGAGGCAGCGCTCGCCGCCCTCCAGGGCGGCGAGCGCTGCCTCGAACGCCGCGCGCGTCGGGTTCCCTCCGCGCGCGTAGTCCCACACCTTCGGCGCGCCGACGCCGCCCTGCGCGTACGTCGAGGTCTGATAGATCGGGACGTTCACCGACCCGTAGAGCGGCTCGGGGTCTTGGCCGGCGTGGATCGCGGCCGTCTCGAAGCTCATCGCATCTCCGGGGGGATCGCCCATCCTCGCCTCCTCAGCTCGTCGACGGCGGACGCGCCGGCTCGGGCCCTCGCCCACAGGTGCGACTTCCGTTTCGCGTCGTGGCCCGGCGCGAACTCGTTCCGGGTCAGCTCATGGCATGCGGGATCGCCGCACGCGCACTCGCGGAACAGGGGCACGGTCGTCTCGTCGTGCGCCTCGTCAGGTGCGGGGCGGTACGGCCGCGCGGGGAGGCTCGCGACCGGGAGCACGATGACCCCTTCCCTGGGGTCGCCGGGCGCGAACCGGCGGCCCTCGACCGCGAGCAGACCCGTGAGCGCGCAGAGCGCCGCGTCGACGCGGTCCGCCGACGTGAGCTCCCAAACCGGGACGCCGTGGGCGGCCAGGATCCGCTCGCGCCAGGGCTTCTTGCGGGCGCCCTTCGGGGGCAGGACGCCCGCCAGGACGGCGGCGCTCGCGTGCGGGAAGACCTCCATCGCAGTGCCGCGGGGGTTCCCCGCGCGGTAGCGCGGGAACCCCCGCGCCCCCGCGACCCGGAACGTCTCGAACCCGAGCTCCATCCACGCGTAGAACGGATGACCGCGGCCGTCGTGGCGGGAGGGCGTGTTGAAGGCGTGGATGTTCACCTGGGCGAGCAGTCGCTCCGTGAGCCGCGACGAGCCGTTCGGCGCCCACGCCGGTGGCGAGTCGATCGCGATCACGTCCGGGTGGAGCTCGTCGATCAGCAGGCCGAGCCGCTCGATCGGCACCCTCGACACGATCCGGACGGGGCTCCGGGCCTCGTCCATCAGGACGACGTCGAGACCCTTGCGCGAAGCCCCGACGTCGATCCCGAGGGCGAGCACTACCTGGAGGGTGCCTGCCGCCGATGCGCGAGGAAGTCGAGCAGGTCGCTCCTGGTGAGCACGCCGATCACCTGGCCCGCCTTCACGACGAGCACCGCCGGAGCTCGCTCGAGCTCCTCGAACGCCCCGTCGACGGCGCCGTCCCACTCCACCGCCGGGATCGGCGGCGCCATCACGGACGCGACGTCGGCCTGCAGGGCGTCGGGGTCCCGGAACACGCGCTCCAGGAGCTCGCGGTCGCGGATGGATCCCACCACCTGCGCCACGTCGCTCGACTCTTCTCGGAGGACGGGCGCCTGCGAGATGCCGTGGGTCTGGAGGACGTCGACGGCCTGACGGACCTTGTCGTGCGCGAGCACCGTGATCACCGACGGCATCTCGGCGCCCTTCGCGCTCAGGACCTGATCGACCCGCACGACCTCGGGGCCCTCGAGGAACCCGTACTGACGCATCCACGAATCGGAGAAGATCTTCGACAGGTACTGGCGGCCCGTGTCGGGCAGCAGGACGACGATCGTCGTCTCCTCGTCGTAGTCGCGCGCCACGGTGAGCGCGGCGGCGACGGCGGAACCTCCGGAGCCGCCCACCAGGATCCCCTCGCGCCGCGTGACGTCCCTCGCGACGAGGAACGCCTCGCGGTCGGGCACCCGTACCCACCGGTCGACGACCGAGGGATCGAACGTGTCCGGCCAGAAGTCCTCGCCGATCCCCTCGGTGAGGTACGGACGGGGGTCGTCGCCCGTGTACACCGACCCCTCGGTGTCCGCGCCGACGATCGTGACGTCCGGCTTCATCCGTTTCAGGGACCGCGCGACGCCGGTGATCGTGCCGCCGGTCCCCACCCCCGCGACGAACACGTCGATCCGGCCGCCGGTCTGTTCCCAGATCTCGGGTCCGGTCGTCTCCTCGTGCGTCTGCGGGTTGACCTGGTTGAAGTACTGGTTGGGCTGGAACGCGCCGGGGATCTCTGACGCGAGCCGGTTCGCGACCGAGTAGTAGGACTCCGGCGACTCGCGGGGGACGGCGGTCGGACAGATCACGACCTCGGCGCCGTACGCGCGGAGGAGCGCGATCTTCTCCTGGCTCATCTTGTCCGGCATCACGAAGATGCAGCGGTAGCCGTTGATCGCCGCCGCGATCGCGAGCCCATGACCCGTGTTGCCCGAGGTCGGCTCCACGATCGTGCCGCCCGGGCGCAGGAGGCCGCGGCGCTCCGCGTCCTCGATCATCCGGATGCCGATCCGGTCCTTGACCGACCCGCCCGGGTTCAGCATCTCGAGCTTCGCCACGATCGTCGGGCGAAGCCCGCGCGTCACGGTGTGCAGCCGGACGAGGGGCGTGTTGCCCATCGCGTCGAGGAACGTGTCGAGGACCTGCATCGTCGTGGAACGGTCCGTTTCTCTCAGCAGCGGCCGGTCCATCGTCCCACGCTCCGACGCCGCTGTCCTCGGCGGGCGCGGGAGCCTCCACGGGCGCTCAAGGTGGGGACGGTAAGCTGCCGATGCGTCGGCGGCGATCCGAGCGCTGAGCAGGGGGGCACGTGGGTGACGTAGACCGCGGCACCGAGGCGGGCAGCGAGAAGCTGCTCGTCGTCGACGACGATCCGTTCATCGCCCGGCTCCTCGAGATCGAGCTCGCCGCCGCCGGGTACCGGGTCCGCGTCGCGAACGACGGGCAGCAGGCGCTCCAGCTCGTGCAGGAGGACGCCCCGGACCTCGTGATCACCGACGTGATGATGCCCCACGTCGACGGGTTCGAGCTCACGCGGCTGCTACGCCAGGATCCTCGGACGGCGGCGGTCTCCGTGATCATCCTCACGGCGCGCGGACTCTCGGCGGACAAGCTCGAGGGCTTCGCGATCGGCGCGGACGACTACATCGTCAAGCCTTTCGACACGCCGGAGCTGCTCGCGCGCGTGCGCGGCGTGCTCCGCCGTTCGAAGGAGATGAAGGACGAGTCGCCGCTCACGGGGCTACCCGGGAACGTCCGGATCCAAGAGGAGATCGAGGACCGCGTCTCCTCGGGCGAGGACTTCGCGCTCCTGTACGCCGACCTCGACCAGTTCAAGGCGTTCAACGACCACTACGGGTTCGCGCGCGGCGACCAGGTGATCCAGGAGGTCGCGCAGATGATGGAAACGGTCGTCCACGACCTCGTCCAGGACGACGCGTTCGTCGGCCATCTGGGCGGCGACGACTTCGTGATCGTGGTGCCGCCTTCCGGCGCGGCCCTCGTCGCGGACACGATCGTCCAACGGTTCGACGATCGCGTCCCGGAGTATTACGACGAGCACGATCGCGAGCGCGGGTGGATCGAGGTCCTGAACCGGCGCGGGGAACAGCAGCGCTTCCCGATGCTCACGATCTCGATCGGCATCGCGAGCACCCAGCGCCGCGGCTTCGCGCACTTCGCGGAGGTCGTCGCGGTCGCGACCGAGATGAAGAACTTCACGAAGTCGACGCCCGGATCGTCGTGGGCGATCGACCGCCGGACGACCTGAGCCCTCAGCGGGCGTCCGGCAGCATCCCCGGCTGCGCCAGGAAGTAGCCCTGGCCGTACCGCACGCCCAGCTCCAGCAGCGTGCGGAGTTCGGCGTCGGTCTCGATCCCTTCCGCGACGATCGTCATGCCCATCTCCTGCGCGAATGAGATCAACGCCTTCGCGATCGCCCGTTTGCCGCGGTCTTCGTCGATCGAGCGGGTGAGCGAGATGTCGACCTTCACGATGTCGGGCGCGATCTGGAGCGTGTGGCGGAGGCTCGCGTAGCCGGCGCCGGCATCGTCGATCGCGATCCGGACGCCCATCCCGCGCAGCGGCGCGAGCCATCGGGCGAGCTCGTCGTAGTCGTCGACCGCCTCGTGCTCGGTGATCTCGACGACCATCCGGTCGGCGAGCGGCTCCAGGATCGGGGCCAGGTCGACGGAGCGGGCGGCGCGATGCGAGCAGTTGACCGAGAGGTAGGACCGGGGCGGGAGCTTCGGGAGCCCGATCGTCGCCTGCCGGATCGCCGCGAGCTCGAGGTCGACACCCAGGTCGATCCCGCGCGCCTCCGCGAACCACTCGTCGGGCCGCCGCATCGGGAACGAGCGGAAGCGCGCGAGCGCCTCGACGCCGATCACGTCGTGATCCTCGAGGTTCACGATCGGCTGGTAGGCCATGGACAGACCCTCGCCGGCGATGAACCGGTGGATCTCGTCGCGGCGCGCCTCGATCTGCTCCTCCTCGATCTCCTGGCGCCGAAGTTGGGATGAGAGCTCGTGCACGATGCCTCCAACGACTTCGTCGGAAAGACTCGTGCCACCTTGAGCGACCCGGCGGATCGATCCGAGGATCTCCTCCGCGGCCGTACCCTTGACCAGGTAGCCGACGCAGCCGGCGCGTAGCATCTCGAGGACCGTCGGGCGGTCCTCGAACGCGGACAGCGCGATCACGCGCGTCGAGGGCGACAACCGCTGGATCTCGCGCGCGGCGCGCGGGCCGCCGCCGGCGGGCATCTTCACGTCGAGGAGCGCCACGTCAGGCTGTTCGCGCTCCGCGAGCGCGATCGCCTCGTCCGCGTCGGCGGCGGCGCCCACGAAGAACACCTGCTCCTCCTGAGCGAGTAGCTCCGCGAGGGCACCACGAAGATGCGGCTCGTCGTCGGCGACGAGTACTCGGATGCGTTGTGGCGCCCGGAGTTCCCGGGCGGCTGACAAGGGGAAGCTGCCCACGGCTTGCGAACCGTACCCACCCCTCGGGGCCGTTTCAATCGCCCGGCGGAAGGGGCCGCGCATCCCCCGGCCGTCCTACTCGTGGTTCGCTAGGTGAGACGGGCGGCCCACTCCTCACGGAGGATGCCCATCACGAGCGCATCGCGGAACGCTCCCTCGAACCACGAGTGCTCTCGGAGCCGGCCTTCCTCGACGAAGCCGACCTTCCGGTAGGCGCCGACCGCGCGTTCGTCGTCGGCGAGGACCTCGAGCCCCACCTTGCGCATGTTCAGGTCTCGGAAAGCGAAGTCCACGAGGGTCCGGACGGCGTCCTGACCGAAGCCCTTGGACCAGTACTCCCGGCCGAGCGCGATCCCGATCTGGCACGAGCGTCGGTAGTGACTGATCGAGTGGAGCCCACATTCGCCGATCGCCTCGTCGTCCATCTCGACGACGAACCACATCTGCGAGCGATCCTGCTCCTCGAGCCGTTCGTCGAATCGCTGCTCGCGCTCCGCCAACGAGAACGGACGCGGCGGCGCGTCGTCCGAGCGCGCCATCAGCTCGAGATCGCCGTCGAACAGCTCGTGCAGGCGTGCGAGATCCTCGCGTTCGATCGCGCGCAGCCGCACCTGCGTCCCGTTCAGCATCCCTCGAGGCCTCCGGCGGTCGAGTCTAGTGGCGGGTAGCCTTGCCGCCGTGCCGGTATCGGTGGGCGAGCCCTTGACGCTCGAGGACGTGGTCGGGGTGGCGCGCGGCGCGGACGTGGCGTTCGCGGGTCCCGCGCGCGAACGCGTCCGCGCCGCGCGCGGGGTGGTGGAACGCGCCGTCGCGGCCGGCCGCCGGATGTACGGCGTGACGACCGGCTTCGGCGCGCTCGCGGACGTCGCGATCGCGCCGGCGCAGACCTCCGCGCTCCAGCACGGCATCGTCACGTCGCACGCGACCGCGGTCGGCCGTCCGCTGTCGCGCGAAGAGGCGCGCGCGATGCTCCTCCTCCGTGCGCACGTCCTCGCGCTCGGACACTCGGGCGTGCGCGAAGAGGTGATCGACCGCATGGTCGAGATGCTGAATCGGGATGTGATCCCGGCCGTTCCCGAGCAAGGGTCGCTCGGCGCGTCGGGAGACCTCGCGCCGCTCGCGAGCCTCGCGCTCCCGCTCATCGGCCACGGGCGACTGCTCTCGCCGGAGGACGACGTCTCGGCGGTCCCGGCCGGGGACGTGCTCGCGCACGAGGGCCTCCCGCCGCTCGAGCTCGAAGCGAAGGAGGGTCTCGCGCTCGTGAACGGGACGCAGGGGATGCTCTCGATCGGCGTGCTCGCGCTCGCGCGCGCCGAGGTGCTCGCCAGGACGGCCGACGTCGTGGCCGCGATGACGATCGAGGCCGCGCTCGGCACCGACGCGCCGTTCGACGAACGGTTGCAGCGGCTGCGTCCGCACCCGGGTCAGACCGCGAGCGCGGCGAACCTGCGGGCGCTCCTGGCCGGCTCGCCGATCCGCGAGTCGCATCGCGATTCGCCGCATCTGGTCCAGGACGCGTACTCCCTCCGGTGCGCGCCGCAGGTGCACGGCGCCACCCGCGACACGTGCGCGCACGTCCGGCAGGTGCTCTCGATCGAGACGAACAGCGTGAGCGACAACCCGATCGTGCTCGTGGAGGACGACGACGTCTGGAGCGGCGGGAACTTCCACGGCATGCCGGTCGCGGTCGCGCTCGACGCGCTCGCGCTCTCGCTCGTCTCCCTGTCGTCGATCAGCGACCGCCGGCTCTATCGCCTCCTCGATCCGGCCACCTCGAACGGGCTCCCGCCGTTCCTCGTGCCCGAGAGCGGACTCAACAGCGGCTTCATGCTGATCCAGTACACCGCGGCCTCGATCGTTTCGGAATGCAAGGCGATCGCGCACCCCGCCTCCATCGACTCGATCCCGTCGAGCGCGGGACAGGAGGACCACGTGAGCATGGGGATGACGAGCGCCCGGCACGTCCGCGAGATCGTCGCGAACGCCGAGACGGTCGTCGCGCTCGAGGCGATCGCCGCGGCGCAGGCCATCGACCTCCGTGCACCGCTCGACCCGGGTCCCGCGACCGGTGCCGCCGTCGCCGCGATCCGCGAACGCGTGCCGTTCGTCGAGCACGACCGTGAGTTCGGCCCCGACATCGAGTCCGCCGTGGAGCTCGTTCGCCAGGGCGCGCTCCTCGCGGCGGTCGAACCGGTGACCGGGCCGCTCCGATAGGTGCGGATCCGCGTCGAGACGCTGCTGCCTTGCGCGCCGGAGGAGGCGTGGGCGGTGCTGCTCGCGTGGGAACGCCAGGCCGACTGGATGCTCGACGCCGACCGGGTGAGGGTGGTCGGCGACCGGCGCGAGGGCGTCGGCGTCCGCCTCGCGGTCCGGACGCGGATCCTGGGCCTGCCTGCGTTCACCGAGCCCATGGAGGTCGTCGGGTGGGAACCGCCGAACCGGCTCGAGATCCGGCACGGCTCGATCGTGGTCGGCCGAGGGACGTGGCTGCTCGAGCCGGAACCGGGCGGGACGAGGTTCGTGTGGATCGAGGACGTCCGGCTCGGCGTCCCCGTCGTCGGGGAGCTCGCGTCCCGGCCGTACGCGCCGATCCTCCGCCGGCTGATGCGACGCGCGGCGGCCGGCCTCCGGCGCCGCGTGATCGACGCCGGACCGAGCCGGTAATCGCGACCGGCGGTGCTAGCGTGGGAGGCGAAGCGGGGGAGCCCGGTGGGCGGGCTGAGAGGCCGGGAACGGAGCCGGCGACCCTTGGAACCTGATCCGGTCAGGACCGGCGGAGGGAGCTACCGAGATCTGATGGCATCCGGGACCGCTCGCCTCGAGCGAGCGCTCGAGCGCGAGACGCCTGAGTGGGGGATCCGCCCGGTCCCCGCCGCGCTCAAGCGGTTCGGCGGGTGGGACCTCGCCGTGCTGTGGGGGGACCTGTCGATCGGGCTCCTCGTCCTCGTGAGCGGCGCCCTCCTCGTCCCGGCCCTCGGCTTGCCGTCCGCGACCCTCGCGATCCTCGTCGGGACCGCGATCGGCGTCGTCCCCCTCGGCCTCGTCGCGGCGGCAGGCGCCCGCGAGGCCGTTCCCGCGATGGTTCTGTTCCGGCCGGTCCTCGGCCTCCGCGGCTCCTACCTGCCGTCGGTCGCGAACCTGATCCAGCTCGTCGGATGGACGGCCTTCGAGTTCTGGGCGATGGGGCGCGTCGCGAACGCGGTGTCGGTGAGCCTGTTCGGGGTCGATGCGCCGTTCGCGTGGATGCTCGTCGTGGCGGTGGCGTGTACGGCCCTCGCCCTCGCGGGCCCGATCTTCACGGTCCGCCGATGGCTCGAGCGCTTCGGGGTGTGGATCGTGATGGGCGTCGCGGTCTGGATCACGGCGAAGGTCATCGGGGATGCGGCGGTCGGAGCGCTCTGGTCTCGGCCGGGTCAGGGAGGCCTGCCGTTCTGGCTCGCGGTCGACCTCGTGATCGCGATGCCGATCTCGTGGCTGCCGCTCGTCGCCGACTACACCAGGTTCGGCCGTGACCCCCGGCACGCGTTCGTCGGCACGGCGGGCGGTTATGCGGTCGGCAACGTCTGGTTCTACCTGCTCGGCGCCGTCCTCGTCCTCGCCGCGGGATCGGGCCCCGACGTGCTCGACATCGGCACGTCGATCGCGGCGGCGGCCGGCGGAGCGGTGATCCTGGTGGCCCTGCTCGTGGGCGAGACGGACAACGCGATGGCGAACGTCTATTCCTCCGCGATGACCGTGCAGAACGCGCGACCCGGGTGGTCCCAGCGCGCGCTGATCGTGTCGGTCGGCGCGGTGGGGCTGGCGATCGCGTCCGCGATCGGCAGCGACGCCGCGACGGCCCTGGAGAACTTCCTGCTGCTCATCGGGTCGGTCTTCGTGCCGTTGTTCGCGGTCTTCCTCGCCGACTGGGGGATCCGCGCGGGGGGCCGGTTCGGCGAAGAGGCGATGTTCGACGGCGCGCCGCCGGGGATCCGGTGGCGCGCCGTCGTCCCGTGGGCGGTCGGGTTCCTCGTGTACCAGTGGTGCGCACCGACGACGCTCGTCGGCTGGTGGTCGAGCGGGCTGGAGCACGTCCTGCACGGCTGGCTCTCGCTGCCGTTCCCGCTCGTCGCGAACGCCGCCCTCGGCGGCAGCGTGCCGGGGTTCGTCGCCGCGTTCGCGGCGGCGCTCATCGTCCTACCGCGTCGCGCCGCCGGCCGCCTTGACCGTTCCATGGTTCGCTGAGGTCAGCAGCCGAACTTGACCTGGCATCCCTCCGGGATGTGTCCGCCGTCCCCGGGGGTGCTGATGATCGGTTCGCCTCGGTGGCAGCCGTACTTCACCCAGCAACCCTTGGGGATCTGACTCCCGTTCACCGCGTGCGTTGCGACCATCGTTGCGATCTGCGCCGGCGGATGCTGGAGCCGCGCACCACCGCCTGACGACCAGATCGACCTTGCCTGGCTCGCCAACACCAAGACCGAGAACGCGAGCGCCAGCGCCACCAGGGCGACCATCACCTTCGAGCGCTCCGGTCCGAGAACCTGGGTCGACATGATCGGCCTCCTTCTCCGGCGGGGCCTTCGCCCGCCGACGGGGGGAGGCTGCTTCCGGCCGGTTTCGGAACGGTGGCGGGACGGACTGCGGCTCGACTGCGGTCGGAAGATCCGTCAGGAGCCGCAGGTAGCGTGGTACGGCCGGTCGGGGAGGAACTCCTGCCATTCCTGCGGGGTGAAACTTCGTCCGGCGACCTGACAAGCCCTCACGAGCCAATCCGACTGGTCGACGTCCCAGATCCAGCCGGCGCCGGTGTCGGAGACCACGACGACGTTCTTGCCATCTGGCGTGAACATCGCCGCGGCGTTCCGCTCCGCCACCGGACCGGGGAACGGATCGCCGATCGTCGACCGGGTCGGCACATCCCACAGCAGAACGTTCCCGGCCGTGTCCGCCCCGACGGCGGTGCTGCCATCGGGGGCGAGGTCCACGGTGTCGGCGAAGCCCGTGAGGCCGGTCAAGGGCGCGCCCAACGGAGTTCCCCCCGGCAGACCCCACAGGCGCACGATGCCGGTCTGGCCCCCGGTGATGAGGGTCCCGGCGTCGGTCGACAGGTCGGACGCCAGCACACCCGCGTCGTCGGCGCGGACCGTGCCCACGATCCGTTGCGTGGCCGTGTCCCAAATCACGAAGTACCCGCCGTCGCCCCACCCCGTCGAGATCACGAGTTGCGAGCCATCCGGCGTGAAGTCGAGCTCTTCGACGGTGCCTGGTGTCCGGAACCGCTCGGGCCGTTGCTGCGGCGATCCGAGTTTCCAGATGAAGAACAATCCCCGGTGCACCGGGCCGCTTCCGCCCAAGAGCATCTTCCCGTCGGGGCTGAATGCGAGCGCGCTCGCCCGCTGGGGCGCGTGGAGGAACGCGATGATCTTCCCGGGAACGACGTCCCAAAGACGCACGTCACTGGGGCCCACGTCGCTCGCCGACCCGACCGCGAGGGTCGCCCCGTCGGGACTGAATGCCAGCGACTCCGGACTCGTGTCTCGGTAGGGGATACGACGCACGACATGAAGGTCGCCGGTATCGATCAACGTGACCATCCCGTGCTTGCCGAAGTCCGCCCCCGGGGAGCTCGCCACCGCGAGCAGCTTCCCGTCCAGACTCATCGCGAACCACGGCCACCCCGGGAAGCCGGTCCCGGCGGTGAACGGTCGATCGAGACGGTGGCTGCCCTGAAGATCCCACACGAGGACGTCTCGGTTGCGATCGGTGGTGTACGCGGTCGTGCCGTCCGTCGATAGCACCGGACCTCGGAGCGGAAGATTGCCGGTCTCGGCGAGCGTCGCACGCACGGATGCGGTCGCGACGTCCCAGATCAGAAGACGCGAATCGTTCCCAACGGTGACGACCGAGCGTCCGTCGGGGGTGAACGCGACGCCGACGGCCTCGTACAGGGTCTTGTAGGGCCCGCTGTGTCCACCTGAACCGGGACGAACATCGCCCGTTCGAAGGTTCAGGAACGAGACGTTTCCTACCGAGGTAGTTCCTCCATCCGCGTAATCGGTGTTCTCGATCAGCGCCGCAACACTGCCGTCCGGGCTGACGGCGACACCCTGACCACCGGGCCCGTATCGGCGCACCTGCGTCAGGTTGGGACTCCACAGGAGTGTCGGTCCGTTCGTGCGCGTCGTCACGAGCCCGCTTCCGTCCGGGGCGAAGGCCATCGCGAACATGGAGAGCGGCGCGCTGATCTGAGGGAAAGCCGCTCGATCCTTTCCCGGCGTCATGACCCTTCGACCCGCGGGCTCCAGCGTCACGGGGTCGCGGACCACGAGGACCTCTCGGAGGTCGGAGCCGTGCTCCGCGGTGACGAGCTCGTTGCCTCGAGGATCGAACGCGACGGCGTCGACGGAGGCCCCCGCCGGAACAGCGTCGCCCATGGTTCGGCTCACGACGTCGATCGGCACGATCTCGCCCGTGGAGGTCGTGACAGCGAGGATCTTCCCATCGGGGCTGAACGCGGCGTGTTCCGTGCCGGCCCCGACGTCGACCCCACCGGTGGGCACGTTCTGAGCCGTGTCGAAGAACTCGATCGTCGGGCCGGCGTCGCCGATCGCGATCGTCCGCCCCTCCGGAGAGATCGCGATCCATTGCCGCTCGCCTCCACCCGGCGCAGGTGCACCCTGCGGATAGATCCGGCCGGTGATCGCCGGGGTGCGTTCGAGCGCCGCGAAGAGCGCGCTCCGCGTTTCGGGCGAATCGTCGATCTCGACGGCTTCCCTCGCCATCAGCAGAGCGAGCTGGGGATCCGCTTGGAGACGCGAACCCGAGGCCAGGCGTCCGGCGTCGGCCAGCGTCAAAGCGTCGGTCGCCCGATCCCGCTGGGTGAGCGCAAGGTCCCCGATCACGAGGGAGGCTACGAGGAGCACGGCAACGCCCACCAGGAGCCCGCGCAACCGGCGGTTCGTTCGACGCGCCCGCACCGCTTCGCCCTCAGAGGCGACTCGACTCGCTCGCAGGAACTGTCGTTCCAGGTCGTTCAGGTCTGCCTGATGTGGTTCGGCCCAATCCCACGCGGCGGTGAGTCGAGCGCCCCGGTAGAGATCGGCAGGGTCGCGACCGCCCTCGTCCCAGGTGCGGGATGACTCGGTGACGTGACGATGCAGCCTGCGTCCCTGCGCGTCGTCCTCGAGCCAGGTGCGGAGCCGCGGCCATTCCTGGAGCAACGCTTCGTGAGCGACCTCGACCGTTCCTTCCGCGACGGTGAGGAGGCGCGCGTCGGTGAACGACGCCATCGCGTGAGCAGCGTCGGCGTCGCTTTCGAGGTCGAACTCGGAGAGCGGCGCCCGACGTCGAACCACCTCGGTCCCTTCACCCGGCGCGGCCAGGCGGAGCAGGATGCGCTTCGCTGCGGTCTGCCCGTCGGCATCGAGCCGTCCGAACGCCTCTTCAGCCAACCGTGCGACGGCTCCTTCGACCCCACCTGCCATCCGGTAGTCATCCAGTCGAAGCGTCCGATCGCGGCGGTGGCTCCACAGCTCCAGCAAGGCGGTCGAGAGGAGTGGGAGGCCACCAGGTTGACCGGCCGTGTCCGACACGAGCGCGTCGACGAGGCCGTCCTCGACGGTGAGGCCTGTTCGTTGCGCGGGCAGCTCGATCGCCCTCCGGAGTCCCTCCGCGTCCATCGGGCCGACGAGGATCTGGTCGGAGGCGAGGAGGGATGCGAGCGCCCGGTGCTCGGCGCACCGCCCGTAGAAGTCCGCGCGCATGGCGATCACGATCGTCGTAGTGCCATCCGGAGCGGTGGCGGCCTGCGAGATGGCATCGAGGAACGCGGTTCGCTCTGCTACGTCGGAACAAGCCGTGAACGCCTCTTCGAACTGGTCGACCACCAGGAGCGAAGGGTGCTGATCGTCTTGCAACGCGTGACCCAACGCGGCGAGCGGGTGGTCCCCAGGGCGGATCACCATCCCGGTCCATCCATCGCTCCCTGGCAGCGCGCCCGCTCCGAACGCGTGGACGAGCCCTGCCCGCAGAAGAGACGACTTCCCGCTCCCCGACGGTCCGATGAGTGCGAGGAACCTTCCCTGGGCGAGATGACCGACCGCCTCGGCCACCACCTGCTCGCGGCCGAAGAAGTACTCGGCATCGACCGCCTCGAACCGAGCGAGTCCTTTGTACGGACACACATCGGTCGGCCGCGCGCCGTCCGAACCCGGCGGCCGCGTGCGTTCGAGCTCGGGCTCGTGGGCGAGGATCGCCGTTTGTAGTCGTCGGAGCTCGGGGCCCGGCTCGACCCCGAGCTGACCGACCAGACCATCGCGTGCCCGCGTGAAGGCTTGGAGCGCCTCTGCCTGGCGCCCCGCTCGGTAGAGCGCGACCATCAGCTGGCCCCATCGCCGCTCGCGCAGCGGCTCCTCCCGGACCATGGCCTCCAGCTCGGGGACTAACTGTCCCGGATCCGAGCCGGAGAGCCTCGACTCGATCAGGTCCTCGACGGCCGTGCGTCGGAGTTCGTCGAGTCGATCGGCTTCGGTCGCGCCGAACGCCGTGTATCGATATCCCTGGTACGCGTCGCCTCGCCACAGCGCCAAGGCCGACCCGAGCGCGTGGTCGGCGTCGGCGAGCCGGCCTTCATCGAGGGATCGGTGTCCTTCGTACGCGAGCCGCTCGAAGTCGACCGCGTCGATCTCGTGCCCGTCGCGTTCGAGCGAGTACCCGTCCGCGCGGAAGACGATGAGGTCGGCCTTCGAGCCGCCGGGCCGGCGGGAGTGGAGGTCACGCCGCAGCCTCGACACGTACGAGACGAGGGTCTTCTCGGACGTCCGCGGCGGCTGCTCGCCCCACAGCTCCTCGATCAGGTCGTCGACGGACACGACGCGTCCCGCGTGTGCGATCAGGCAGGCGAGGATCGTGCGCTCCTTCGCGCCGGCGATCGGCAACGGGTCCCCACCGTCGTGCGTGACCTCGAGAGGCCCGAGGACGAGGAAACGCATAGGCGCAGGCTAGTCCGGGCGGCCGATGCCAGCTAGAGGCCTTCCGGACGCTGAGCCTTCCCAGAGCTAGGCGGGCGGCGGCGCGAGCACGAGCAGCACGACCGACGGCTCGGCCGACGCGTTGCGCAGCATGAGCTCGTCGCCGGGCGGTACGAGCGCCGACTCCCACTGCTGCATGCGAGCCCGCCCCTTGCCGATCTGCGCGGCCACCTCGCCGGCGAGGACCACGACGAGTCCCTCCGCCTGATCGTCGGACACCGGACCGAGGCCCTGTGACCCCTGGAGGCAGACGACCTGGCTGAACACGCGCTCGGTCTCGAACAGGACCTCGGTCCTCGCCGCTTCGTCGTTGAACTGGACGAGGTCGGTGACCCGCCTCGTCTTCAAGGCGCGGTCCTCAAGGGCGGCTGTCTCGGATCCGGCACGGCCGCTCAGCCTACCGGCCCCTCCGCACCCCGGGCCCCAACTAGACTTGGGCGCTCGCGCTCCAACGCTTCTCCCAACCTTCGAGGAGGACCCGCCCGGTGACCACGTACGCGTTCTCGACCGAACCGGCTGCCGACATCGATGCCGGACTGTTGATCCTTCCGGTGTTCGAGGGCGGGGATCCAGGACCCGGTGTCCGGGAGGTCGGCCTCGCGGACGCCTACTCGGCCGCGAGGCGGAACGGGAAGAAGGGGGAGAACCTTTTGGTCGCGGGAGGCGATGGGGAGGCGTTCGCGGCCGGCGCCGTGCTGCTCGTCGGCGCCGGGCCGAAGGCCGAATTCGACGTGACCGCCCTGCGACGCGCTCTGGGCTCCGTCGGGGCAACCGCGCGGCGCTTCGGCTCGGTCGCCACGACGTTCCCCCTCGCGCTCGGCGCCCGCCAGGCGATCGAAGGGGTCCAGGCGGCGGCCGAGGGCCTCGGCCTCGGCGCCTATCGGTTCCGGCGGTACAAGACCGGCGAGGACGACGGCGCGCCGCTCGAGCGCATCACGATCATCGGGTCGTCCCGCTGGGACGCGAAGGCGGCGCGCGACGCCGTCGCTCGCGCCGACGTGCTCGTCGACGCCGCCTGTTGGGCGAGGGACCTCGTGAACACGCCGGCGGGGGACCTTCCGCCGGCCGAGATCGCGAAGGCCGCCCAGGCGATGGCGAAGCAGGCGGGGCTCACGTGCAAGGTGTGGAACGAGACCCAGCTCGCGCAGGGCGGCTTCGGCGGGATCCTCGGTGTCGGCAAGGGATCGGTGAACCCGCCGCGCATGATCGAGCTCACCTACCGAGGCGCGGGCGCGCGCTCCACCCCGATCGCGCTCACCGGCAAGGGGATCGCGTTCGATTCCGGCGGCCTGTCGCTGAAGGACGCGACCGGGATGGAGACGATGAAGATGGACATGGGCGGCGCCGCGTCGATCCTCGCGGCGATGAAGGCCGTCGCGCGCCTGAAGCTGAAGATCAACGTGATCGCGGCGATCCCGTGCTCCGAGAACATGCCGAGCGGCTCGGCGCAGAAGCCGGGTGACGTGATCACGCACCGCGGCGGCACGACGTCGGAGGTCCTGAACACCGACGCCGAGGGACGCCTGGTCCTCGCGGACGCGCTCGCGTACCTGGCCGAGCAGGAGCCCGCGTGCATCGTGGACACCGCGACGCTCACGGGCGCATGCATGATCGCGCTCGGGACCGACATCGCCGGCGCGATGGGCACGAGCGACGACCTCGCGGGGGAGCTGATCCGTGCCGGCGCGGCGGCCGGTGAGCCGATCTGGCAGCTGCCGCTCCATCCGGACTACCGCAAGCTGATCGACTCGAAGGTCGCGGACATCAAGAACATCGGCAAGCGCTACGGCGGCGCGATCACGGCGGCGTGGTTCCTCGCCGAGTTCGTCGGCGACATCCCGTGGGTCCACCTCGACATCGCGGGCCCAGCGTTCTCGGAGCACGGGAACGACCTGGGGCCGGCCGGCGCGACCGGGATGCCGGTCCGCACGCTCGTCGGGTTCCTGCGGGGGCGCGCCGACGGCGCGCGCAGACGGTAGGACCGTGGACGACGACGCCGAGGGGCCACGGACGGGCCCGGTCCTCGGTGTCTTCGCGCACCCCGACGACGCCGAGATCGCGGCCGGTGGGGTCCTCGCGAAGTGGGCGGCGGCCGGCCGGCAGGTCCATCTGCTGATCCTCACGAACGGTGACCGCGGATCCCAGGATCCGTCCGCGAGCCGTGAGGCGCTCGCGGCGCGGCGTCGAGCCGAGACCGAGGCGGCCGCCGAGGTGATGGGGCTGGCGTCGGCCCGAGTCCTGTCGACGCACGACGGGGAGCTCGAGAACACGACGATCGTGCGCGAGGCGGTCACGCGCCGGATCCGCGAGGTCCGAGCCGAGACGGTGATCAGCGTGGACCCGACCGCCGTCTTCTTCGAGAACCGCTACTACAACCACTCCGACCACCGCACCGCCGGCTGGATCGCGCTCGACAGTTGCTTCCCCGGGAGCGGCAACCCGCACTTCTTCAGCGAGCATCTCGGTGAGGGACTGAAGACGCAGGACGTCCACGACGTCTGGCTCGGCTGGTCGAACGATCCGAACCGGACCGAGGATATCAGCGGGTTCTTCGATACGAAGATCGCCGCGCTCGCGAAGCACGACAGCCAGCTCACCGAGGGGATCCGGTTCTTCGATGAGTTCTTGCGCAAGGAGGCCGCGGGTTCGGGCGCGAAGATCGGCGTCGAGCACGCGGAGGAGTTCCGCGTGCTCGATCTGAGCTGATGGACCGCACGAAGGACGGCGCGCGGCGGTGGTTCGACCGGCGCGCGCGGAGCTACGAGGGGGGCGTGACGTCGCGGTGGCGCGACCCGGTCCAGCGTGCCGCGCTCGAGGCGCTGGACCTCCGCCCGGACGACACCGTGCTCGACGTCGGGTGCGGCACGGGAGCCGCGTCCAGGATGGCCGCGCCGGTCGCCCGGACCGTGGTGGGCGTCGACCTGTCCGGAGCCATGATCGAGGAGGCGATCGGGCTCGCGGCCCGGCTCGAGAACGTTCGCTTCCAGCGCGCCGACGCCGAGGCGCTCCCGTTCGCCGACGGCTCGTTCACCGCCGTCTTGTGCTCGAACTCCTTCCACCACTATCCCGAGCCGGCGCGAGCGGTCGCGGAGATGACCCGTGTGCTCGCGCCGGCGGGACGGATCGCGATCGGCGACGCCTGCGCGGACCTGTGGACCGCCCGGGTCGCCGACCGGTTCCTGCGGAGGTTCGAGCCGGGACACGTCCGCCTCTACCGGTCCGGAGAGCTCGGCCGGTTCCTCGTGGACGCCGGGCTGCGCCGCGTGCAGCTCCGGCGGGTGGGCGACGGCGGATTCGCGATCGTTCGCGGCGTCCACTGACGTCAGCCGAACTCGACGACGAGCGGCTCGGCCCCTGCCGGACGACCACGGTGTCGAGTTCAGCGTGAAGGGATGTACGGGATGGTGACGGCGCTCGTCGTCCAGTGACGACGAGCCGGCGCCTACTCCTTGACCCCGATCGCCAGGAGCACGTCGCGACGGTCGTGGAGCGGATCCGGGAACCGCTCGGCGAAGACCGCGCGGGCCTTGGCTCGGAACGCCGCCCAGCTTTCCGGGCCGAGCATCTCCTTCGCGAAGCGGCCGACGGCCCAGACCTCGAGTCCGTCCAGGTACTCGTCGAGCGGGTAGCGCCACTCGTAGCGCGCGGGCTCGGTGCGGACGTGCTTCAGCCCGGCGTCGATCAGCACCTCTTCGACGGCCTCCCGGCGCGTGAATCGGTCGTGGTTGGGGATCGCCCTCGCGACCGAGGGCTCGAGCAGCTCCTGCGGCACGACGTCGGTGACGAGCTCGAGCCAGGTCTCACCGAAGGCGTCGCGAGCATCGGTCCAGGTCGTGAACCCGATCGTGGCGCCGGGTCGCGCGACCCGGATGATGTCGTACAGCGCGGTGTCCACGTGCGCGAAGTGCGCGAGGACGAAGGTCCCCACGACCGCATCGAACGTGCCGTTCGCGAACGGCAGATCGATCGCCTCGGCCGCGGCGAGCCGCAGGTCGGCGTGCGCGGCGTGGCCGACGCGGAGCATCTCGATCGAGGCGTCGACGCCGACGGCGTCGGCGCCGATCGACCGGGCCGCCTCGGCGGCGACGCCGGTGCCGGTCCCGACGTCGAGCACGCGCTGGCCGGCGTGGACGCCGGCCAGCGCGAGCAGGTCGCGCGCAGGCTCGACGAACCGCGGCGCGTGCACCCGCTCGTAGGTCGCCGCGACGTCGTCATAGGAGCGCCAGTCGTCCATGGGCGGCAAGGGTACCCGGGGTCGTCGTGAACGTCGGCCGCCCGACGCCCCGATACCCTGTGGCGCCATGTCGGGGACCGGCGCGTGACGGGGATCGCGGGGGTCCTCGCACTCGTCCTGGCGGAGACGATGGCGGGCGCGGCGGCGTTCACGTGGATCCCGCCCCTCTGGAACGAGACGAAGCGGTCGTACTTCACGCTGTGGACGGGGCTCGCGGCGCTCCTGTTCGCGTGGCCGGCGTGGCTCGCCGCCTCGTCGGGCGCGGTGCCGGGCGACGACGGGGGAACGTGGACCGTGGGGCTCTCCCTCGCGACCGCCCTCGTCCTGACCCTCGCGTTCCTCGCGTTCGCGGCACGCCTGCCGGTCCTCGGCCGGGTCCTCGGCGCGCTGTCCGTCCCGGTCTCGGTCGCGGTCCTGGGCGCGATGGCCGCCACCGGGCGCCAGGCGTACGCGGTCTCGCTCTTCCAGGTGCTCGCGGGCGCCGCGTTCCTCGGCGCGGCCTACGACGGGCTCTTCCTCGGCCATTGGTACCTGACCGACCGGAAGCTGTCGCGTCGTCCGATCGGGCGCGCGACGATCGCGTTGATCGTGGCGACCTGCGTCGAGATCGTCGCGATCGTGACGAGCGGCTTCGGCGGGACGACATCGAGCGCGGCCCTCAACCCCTTGCTCACCACCGGCGCCCTGGCGCCGTGGATCGCGATCGGGATGGCCGTCGCGACGCTCCTGATCGCGGCGCTCGTGCACGCCGCGCTCAGGGGTGAAAGACCGTCAGCCGTCCAATCCGCGACCGGGTTCTACTACCTGGCCGTCGTCACGGCCTTCACCGCGGAGATCGCCGTGAAGACGAGGTTCCTTCCGGGCTAGGGTTCTCCGATGCGCGCGTTCGCGATCGTCGCCGGTCAGATCGTCCTCATGGCCGCGTGGTGGAGCGTCGCGCGCCGTCGGCGAGACCTCTGGCAGGTCATCCCGACGGTCCTCGCCGTCCTCGGCATCACCGCACTGTTCCTGGCGCCGGACGCCCACCCCACGGTCTCCGCCACCGTCGCGGTGGTGGTGGGCGCCGCCACCGGCGTCGCCCTGTTCGTCGCGACGCGGATCTTCGTCGCGGTCGCGATCCACTGGCGACCGTTCGCGCGGCACGTGATCGCGGCCTACCGCGAGGCGGGGGAGGAGCCTTTCGTGCGGTCACTCGTCCTGTCGCTCCTCGTCTCGGTGCCGGGGGAAGAGCTGTTCTTCCGCGGGCTGACGCAGCGGACCCTGGCAGAGACCTCGCTCGGGGCGGGCGGAGCCGCGCTCGTCGCGCTCGTGCTCTACGTGCTCGCGAACCTGCCGAGCCGATCCCTCCCGATCGTCGCGGGCGCGATCGTGGGCGGAGCGGTGTGGGGGGCGCTCGCCTGGTGGTCGGGTGCCGTCCTCGCGCCGCTCGCGAGCCACGTCGCGTGGACCGGACTGATGCTCGTCCTGCCGCCCCGCGTCCCGGAGCCCGCCGGATGAGCTTCGTCTCCACCGCGGTCCAGGGCGTCCTGGAGGAGGGCCAGTTCTGCGCGGTCGCCGCCTCCACCCCGAACGGCCCGCACTGCACGCCGTTGGTGTTCGCGTACAGCGGCGCGCGGCTGTGGCTCACCACCTCACGCGGTTCGGTCAAGGCGCGGGCCTGGCGCGTCGACCCAACGACCGCGGGGTTGATCAGGCACGGGGAGCTCGCGGTGACGTTCACGGGGACGGTGAAGACGTACGACGCGCTCGACAAGCGGACGTGGGGTGCGGCGGTCGCCGGCGCGACGTCGATCGCACGCGCGACGGCCGGGTTCAGCCGGAAGAACGCCCGCTTCTTCGCGGGGTACGCGTTCGACGCCCGGCAGGTGCCCTTCGCGTGGACGCCGCCGGGCCGCGTCTTCGTTGGGATCGACGTCGAGCGGGTCGCCCTCGTCGACGACGACGGCGTGCAGGAGGGGCGCGGCCGGTGGGGTGGTGACCTCGTGTCGCACCCGACGTTCCGGCGCTCCTCCTCCGGGAGCGACCCCCTCGAGCCCCTGCCGCGCGACGTCGCGATGGCGATCGGCCGCGAGGGGAGCGGGGCGCTCGCGATCTCGGGCGGACGAGGCCTCGCCGTGCTGCCGGTCCGGTGGCGAGCCGAGCCCACCGCCCTGTACGCAGCGGTCCCGGCCGAGACGCTCGCGCTCGCGAGCGCCGATCGCGATGCTCCCGTCGCGCTGACGGTCGACACCCCCTCGGCGTGGCGGGCCCGCGACATGGTCGGCGCGATGATCCAGGGCCTCGGGTCCTTCTTCGTCGATGGCGAGGTCGGATCGGGGGGCAAGACGGTGGGCGCGATCGCGCGGAGCATCTCGCCGAGCGCGGGCGCGCTCGTTCGGATCGCGCCGCTCCGCGCCGTCTGGTGGAAGGGCTGGACGAGCGGCAGCACCGTGCCGGGATGACGAGCGCCGAGTGCTCGGTGGAGGTCGACGCACCGCCCGAGGCGGTGTGGCAGGTCACGAGCGATCCTCGCAACCTGCCGCATTGGGACAAGCACATCGTGGCGGTGAAGGTCCCGTCGTCGGGCCTGCGGGTCGGATCGCGGTACGAGGTGGTCCTCGGCTTCATGGGCGTGCGCACCTCGGTGCCCGCGGAGGTCCTCGAGTGGGAGCCACCCTGGCGGGCGACGCTCCGGCTGGGCGGCGTGCTCAACGCGACGGTGACGACCTCGGTCGCATCGCTGCCGTTCGAGCGGAGCCTGCTGCGTCATCAGATCGACTACCGGTTCCGTGGCCCACTCGGCTCGTTCGCGGCCGCGAGCGTCAACGCGGTCGGCGGCGCGCAGTTCGCGCTGCGACGGGGAACCCTGGCGCAGAAGCGCGAGATCGAGGCGCGCGCCGCCGCGCGCTAGTCGTCGGGGGCTCGGCGCTCGAGCCGGCGGCGGCGCGCGCCGGAGACGAGCCATCCGGCGACGAACCCGAGGGCGGCCACGACGACGAGGAGGATCCACAGCGGGTACTGGCCGTCGAGGAAGAGGAAGCTGATCCGGGTCCGCTCGCCGTTCTGCAGGACGAAGAGGAGGATCACGACGAGGGCGATGCCGGCGACGATCAGCTTCAGGCTCGGCCCCTCACGACGCTCGACCCAGTCCTTGCCGCCCGGGTCGCCGTCGCCGTCCATGTCCCCCCGTCGCCGCACGCGGTTCGCCTCCTCGGGTGACTGACCCCGCGTCATCTTGCATCATCGAGCGCCGTGGGTCTCGGACGGGTGGCGTGGGCGGGCGTCCTCACGGCGGGCGCGTGCGCGATCGGCGTGGGGGCGATGAAGGGCGCGGACGGGCCCGCCGTGGATCTAGAGCTCTTCCACGAGGTCAACCGCGGCCACGGCCCGGACGCGGACCGGGCGTTCACGGGGATCACGGAGCTGGGCTCGTACTACGCCGCGGGGGCCGCCGCGGCGGTCCTCGCGGTGAGCGGGCGGCGCCGGGCGGCGCTGCGCGCGCTCGGCGCCGCCACCGCCACGTGGCTCCTGCTGCAAGGCATGAAACGGATCGTCGACCGCCCGCGTCCGTCCGACACCGATCCCGAGGGGACGCGCCTGCTCGTCGCGCGCCCGAGGGGGACGTCGTGGCCGTCGTCCCACCCGGCCATGCTCACGACGTTCACACGGGTGGCCGCGCGCGAGACCGGGCTCGGCCCGGTCTCGCGCGCGGCCCTCACCGCGCTCGACGTCGCGGTCGCGACGTCGCGCGTCTACGTCGGGGTCCACTACCCGAGCGACGTCGCGAGCGGGCTGCTCCTCGGCCGCGCCGTCGCCCGGATCTGGCCGCGCGGCCGCTCGTGAGACCGCTGCTACGCTCGGCCGGATGCCTGCGCTGATCGCCTCGGTCGGCTGGCCGGTCACCCCCCGGGTCCTCGGCTTCTCTCCGCACGGCGTCTTCATCGCGATCGGCTTCGCGATCGGCGCGTGGCTGTTCGGCAAGCTCGCGCCGCGCCGCGGCATCTCGGTCGACGCGGTGAACTCGATCGTCTTCTGGTCGCTGATCGGCGCGATCGTCGGCGCACGTGTCGCGTACGTGATCGCCCACGCGAGCGACTTCGCGTCGCCGGTCGAGTGGCTCGAGGTCTGGAAGGGCGGGATCTCGCTGCTCGGCGGGATCGCGGGCGCGACGATCGCGAACGCGATCAACATCCGCAGGTTCAAGCTTCGGTTCTTCCAGGTCGCCGACGCGCTCACCGCGCCGCTGGCTCTGGGCATCGCCGTGGGGCGGATCGGCGACCTCATCATCGGCGACCACCTCGGCAAGCCGACGTCCTGGCTGCTCGCGTGGACATGGAAGGGGGGTCAGCTCGCGCCGCCGTTCGTCTGCAACGGGACGAGCTGCCAGGCGCAGCTCCAAGGGGACCACATCGAGGTGATCAAGCGCGGATCGGCCGAGCTGCACGCCGGGACGCAGCTGATCGCGCAGGGCGTCGGGGTCCACCAGAC
>Ga0075425_100000953_pt1 | contig 27667 bp, 22 predicted proteins | sample SoiMethybrSBSTD4_FD_75300 | JGI IMG/M metagenome (GOLD analysis project Ga0075425, IMG submission 75300) | Bulk soil microbial communities from a Populus tree surrounding site in Tennessee, USA - Soil MetaG P. TD hybrid SBSTD4 | ecosystem: Environmental > Terrestrial > Soil > Tree plantation...
CGAGAAGACGCTGGAGGGCACGCGGGCGGGGCGGCGCGCGCACATGGGCGCGACGTCCGATCTGCAGGCGGTCGCGGCCGAGATCAACGAGCAGGTGCGGGTGCTCGACGGGCTGATGCAGTATCGGTTCCGCGGCAACGGGGAGCTGATGGGTGAATGGGCCGGTGTCCGCAATGTGTTGGGCCCGTTCCGGTCGAAGGTGCAGCAAGAGCCGGGCGGGCCGGCCGGCGGTCAGACGCCGAAGGCGGCATGATGGCGACAGTAACGCCTGAGGCGGAGAAACGAGGCGCGGTAGACTGATCACCTGCCGCGCCTTGTTGTTTTCGCCGTCCTTTCGGTTCGGCTGGGTTTCGGGAGTACCGCATTTCCGCCCTAGGGTTGCAGCAAAAACATCCTAACGCACGCCCGCCCTGGTCGTAGGTTCGCACGCTCTAGTTGGTAACTCAGAGAGGGCGTTCGACCGCTGCTTGACTAATTCTTGACGGCCACCGGCTACCGTGGTGGTGGACGACCGAGACTCGTAAGCGCGGGCGCAAGTTAGGAGACTATCAATGGATGAACTCTTCCGTTTCGCATTAACGCGGGCGGCCGACCCCACCGAGGCTGCGACCATTCCCTTGGAACGGAGGAGCAAGTTCCAGTCTAACCCCCCTGACCCAGGTCCAGCGGGCTTAGAGAACATCGCGGCGAAATCGCTCGATTACTCGGCAAAGTGGGAGGCGTTCGAAGCTGCCGCACTGCGGTACGTGCTAGATCCATCGGTTATGACCTTCATCGAGTCGCCTGACCTGACTGAGTTTGCGCAAGCCGGCACGCTATTCCTGAAGCAGCTCAAGAAGGAGCATCATGACAAATGGGCGGCCGACACTCGGGCCTTTGTCGACCGCTATCAAGGGCAGGGCGCGAAACTTGGTGAGCTAGATACAGGACTTGCGGATGTGTTCCTGAGCCTGACCATCCTCCGCTGCGGTGGACCGACGCACGTCCACGGTGTGATCCAAAGAAAGCACCTGTCGCCAATTCAGGGTGAGCTCATTCTCCACAAGCCATCCCTCGAGGAGCTTGCCGAGCTGCTCCGGATCGTCCACCTGGTCCGGTTGACGATAGCCTCGCCTCCGCAGAGCGCTGCAGAAATCAACGCGATACTCCACGCGACCCTGCTGCTGCCACCCAAAGTCTTTGCTTCGTTCGAGAAGCCGGTTCATCCGGTTGGGGTAACGGACCTTCTTCTGGTCAAGCAGCACGTCCTCCGCTACGAACTTGGCGAGATCGCGCGAATCGAAAACATTCTCCGGGGCGAACTGCGGGATCATACTCAGAAGCACACGCTCTCAAACGAGCGCGACACGTTCGTCCAGACGGATAAGGAAACGCAGACTGACCAGGAATTGACCAACACAGATCACGTGAGCCTCCGAAGTGAAATCGCGTCGACCCTGAGCGAAGATACAAAAGTGGACGCCGGTCTTCATGCGCAGTACACTGGCGTCGTCAATATCCAGGCCGACCTGACGGCCGCCTACAACAGGTCCTCCACCGAGGCGAAGAAAAGCGCCACGGAAATGGCAAAGGATGTTACCCAACGTGCCGCCAAAAAGGTGACTGAGAGAATTCAGCAGAGCGAAACAACCAAGGTCATCGAGACATTCGAGGAGACTGAGGAGCAGAAGTTCGAAAACAAGGACAGCAATGTTAGCGGAGTCTACCAATGGGTAGAGAAGGTCTACCTCGCCCAAGTCTTCAACTACGGCAAGCATCTGATCTTTGACCTGATGGTACCCGAGCCTGCGTCCTCGGTCCTTCAGGCTGACAGCAAACCGTTAACGCCGCCGCCGACAGAGCCGGACCCCTTCGACCTCGACCCGCTGGCCATAAGTTATCTACCGGGTCCTGGGTATTATGGTACCTATGTAGCCAAGTATAACGCGATCGGCGTTTCCCCTGCGCCGACAGACTCGATGGTCGTGGCGAGCGCGAAATCATTTCCGTACCAAGACGATCAATTCATCGCCGCGTCGGAGGTTATTGCTATTGACGATGGCTATGAGGCATACGCCGCCAACGTCGTGATAGACTACCTCACCAACGACGATGCACACCACAATGCTCACAACGCGGGTGGCCAACAGATCTGCTTCGTTGATGTGACGCTCGGAACGGGGACCGTCGTCCATGCCGAGGCCGTGTTCGATGGCAATACTCCGCGACGGGGCTCCAAATCGGAAGCGGTCCCCTTCAATCCGGTGAAGGAGCATTCGATTCCATTGTCGATCATTACGGATGACATTGATGAGCTGTCGGTCAACGTCGAAGTACTGTGCCGGCCAACCGCGACGAAGATCGCCAAATGGCAATTAGAAACACATCAGGCGATCGCCGGGGCGTGGCAAAAGCTGCAGGACGAGTACAATGCGAAGTTGGAGGCTGCGAAACTGGAACAGCAGCGGATCGGGATACTGGGGGAGAGTCCTGCTGAAACAAACCGGCAGATGGAGCAGACTGAACTCAAACGAAGCTGCATAGCGATTCTCGATAACCGAAAGGTGATCGGATACAATGAAGTAGAGGTCACGCCGCCAAACACCCTGACAACGCCGCGTCTCAGCGCTCCGACGTTCTTTGACGACGGCGCTTGGGTCCGATGGTTCGAGCAGGCGTTCGAGTGGGACAAGATGAGCTATGTGTTCTACCCTTATTTTTGGGGTCGAAACACAGAATGGGAGAACCGCCTGAAGCGGAGGTATGATAGCGACCCGCTCTTCGAGAACTTTCTCCGTGCAGGGTACGCACGCGTGGTGATCCCAGTCCGCAACAGCTTCCGCAAGGCGGTCAATTTCTATTTGGCGACAGGCCGTCCGTGGATGGGGGGGGATTTGCCGAGCGTCGGCGACAGGACGTACCTGCCGATTTCCGAAGAGATCAAGGAGCAGAGTGGAGCACCCGGGCAGGAGAAGCCCGTAGGTGATCCTTGGGAAATCCGACTTCCTACGCGCCTCATTAAGCTCCGCCAGGATGATAAGTTGCCCCCCGATTGGGAGTGGTTAGGTCACGACAATAAGGTCCCAGTCGGGTCTTGGACATGGAGAGGAGATACGGAGGGATAGCGGGATGGTGCAGTGGATCACTACCACGGAGCAGCAACGATGGGCCTGAACGGAAGTTGGACGACGATCAAGAAGCCCAGCGGTGATGAGTGGCAAGAGGCACGGTTCACGACGGATGATCAGCGCGAGAAGCGAGAACCAGTCGAAGTCGGAGCGTTCAAGTTCGAATCAGGGTCCACCGACGTTGCTTTGGTCCTAGCGGGCGTACATGGAAGTGAGCCCACCGGAGTGGAGGTAGCCCTACGTTTGATCGATAGCCTTAAGAGCAAGAGGAAACGACCAAACTTCACGACAATAGTTATCCCTCGACTCTTTGGACCAAAGCGCTTCGCCAAAAAGGATTTGCGGTACGTCGTGGGCGAAGACGCGCTCTATCGCCCCAAGCATGGCAAGAGGGTGATGAATATCGAACCGAATCGCAACCTCCCTCGCGTAGGTGAGAGTTATGCTGACGTGCAAGACAGAGGGTCGCGCTCTGGAATTGAGTTGATCGATTACTATGATAGGACGTTTGACTACAGGGACGATAAGAATGTTCCACTTGACACGATTCTCGCCGACATGATGCTTGCCGAGAATCGGATCTTGGTTCAGATCATCCAGCAAGAGAAGCCCAAGCGTACCGCGAGCCTTCACGGGAAATGGAAGTACAACGCGTTCGGTGACGGTCCGGGGATATTTGTAGACCCGCGCGGGGGGTTTGGCCCTTTACTGACGTGGACCAAGGACGGACAAATCGATGATCGTCTCGCTCGAGCAATGGTGCAGACTGCGTTGAAAGCGTTGCCGCCTTCACTCATCCCTAGCCTCAAGAAGATCGGCAGTGAAGCGAAGAAGCCGTGGGAACAGTTCCATCCTTTTGCTGGCAACTTACTCAGCCCAAGCGGCCTTGTGAGTATCGACAAAGGAACGGTTCATTACCCTGTAGCTTCGCACGCGAGGGGAACGTCCCTCGGAATGTGGGGAAGCGCCGAGCAGCTTCATGAAGAAGGAGCACCCACGCTTCGAGACGCGATGCCAGTCATCACCGTGGAGATCGCGAGCTTCGAGCAGAAAGTCGATCCCAAGCAGATGATCGGTCCAACGTTGCGGTCCTTGCTGGAGGATTTTCTCATGTAGGCAATCTATGGCGATTCCAGGCAGCACAAGCCGCTGTAGCTGAGGAGTGCGATCGAGGTTCGTGGATATCGTCCTCGGGCCCAAGAAGAGCGTTGGTCCAGAGCGCTTAGCCATCCGTCACCGGTACCAGGTTCGGTGGACCGCATCCGCCTTGACTTGTCTCACACGTCCGAGGACCTCGAGCCACGTGAGCGGAACTGCGGAATGCGATTCCGGCCGGGTCTTGTCTGAGAACAGTTGCTACAAGACGCAGCCCCACACAGGCGTCCTTACCTCTGGCGCGCGGTCGCTATCGGTGAATATTGAAACAGTAACTCAGATGCTATGAACCCCGAGGCGCGATGGTGTGTGGATCGCCAATGCCTCGGGGGGAGCCAATCGCGAACCCGGCTGAGCGAGATACTCGCTTGGCCGGTTTTTTGTTGTTGTTGAGGTTCTAGCCATTGACTCGAACAGGAGTTCCACATGGCAGGTCAGTCCGGTAGCCAATCTCTCAGTCTCGGAAGCAGAGATGCCTTGCAAGACCCGGGTCGAGGCGGCACATGCTCGGTCGCCCTGGTCCAAGCCACCTTCGAGTACGACCGCCCAGTTGGTGCGGCAGGGACCGTATCGGCTCTCAGGATTGAGGGAGTGTCCGGCGGTGCACGCGAAGTAGAGGTCGCGCTCCGAAGCTGGGCACTGCCCGGACCGACCAGTCAGCGCGCGGCAACCGCGGCCGATGGCAAGGGCACTTTCACGGTCGACTTCGACCTCGGTGCGACCCCGCTTCCGCTTGGCAGTCAAGTCACCGTCATTGCCGTGGTCACAGACCCTGCGGCTTGCAACGCGAGCGTGGAAATGGCGGTAGTGCTAGGCGCACCCACCCCGAATGCCCTCCTTTCGGTTCCAGCGCGGGATGCCGGCTTTGCGCCCTCTCGAGACCGATTCGTTGCCGGGGACCCCGATCGTTTCGTCTTTAGTCGCTTCTTCCTCCCGCTCGCTTGTTCATACGGTGAGTTCTTGTCTGTGGACAAACGGAGGCTCCTCAGAATGGCGGTCAGAGTCGGCGGTCCGGTTGGTCTATCTGAGAAATGGGTTTCCGAGCTGCAGAAGGCAACGACAGAAGCGGTGGGAGCAGTCGCGAAGGCAGCCGACGGAGGGGGCAACGCCCTCCGGGAGCGTGAACTCTACAAAGCGCTTGCGACCGCCGAAGGCAAAATACGGGACGAGAAGCCCCTGTACGTCGCTGTCCGGAACGGAGCCGCTCTGAAGCAGGGGAAGCGAGGACAGGCGGTGGCGTCCGGTATCAATCCTGCTGGAAAACTGGACACAATGCGTCTGGCCCTGGCGGGTGGGGTGGTGGCGGTTTCCGCGTTACCCGCCACAGGAACCGGCCCGCAGGGGAACGAGAGTATTGAAGCTATGAGGACCAAGAACGTCGTCGGTGTCATGTCCCGCTTTGCGGGGGGACCGTTGGGCATCACCGAGGGCGTCACCCGCTACCTGAATCTCGGTTGGCTCGGCGTACTCTATTTCAACCGGGTCCGGATGCGACCCGCCGGGACTGTCGCCGGCGAACGAATCTATTCGGTATCCCTCGCGCCGGGCGAGGAGGTGACGTACACCCAGCGCAGCGAGACGAAACGCAGCCGCTTCTTCGAGGAAGTCGTGGACAGCGCCGCAGAGCAGGAGCTTGAGTTCAGCAGCACTTGGTCCACTGACCTGAGTCAAGCAACTACGGAAACGGACTCCTATACCTCGACCAAAGACCTGGGATTATCGCTCGGCGTCAAGGGCGAGAACGTGACCATCGGTGGCAGCGCCTCGGCCTCCGTATCGGACATGAATTCAGCGACTCGAAGCGAGCAAACTTCACGAGCTCAATCGATGACGAGCCGTACTGCTACGAAGCTTCGCTCTGAGCACAAGACCACTTTTAGGGTGGGGACTGATATTACTGAAGAGTTCGGCTCTCGACGGGTGCTGCGGAATTCCAATCCCCTTCGACAGGTCACCTACCATGTCCACAAGTTGTACGAAAAGACACGAATTTTCATGGAACGCTACGACGCGCGTCTGTGTCTGGGTGTGTTTGTAAATGATCCCGGAAGGGAACTGCGGCAGGAGGTATTCGACGAGTTCACAAAGCTAGACCCCGTCGGGTACGCCAGCGCCTACCCTGGTGATGCTGCTGGAAAGAAGGACGAGTCCAGGTCGATGCCCAACACGTACCACGAAGACGCCGGTCTCACTGAGTATGCGCGCGCAACGTTTGAAGTCGACATCCCTCCAGGGATGGTCCTTAGCGGCTATGAATTCAAGGTCACGAAATGGACGGTGATGATCCCCAAGGTCAAACTCAAGAACGGGACGCCAGTCCTCACGTACGACTCCGAGAATCGCGCGGTCGAGGAGTATTATGGGCGTGGAGGACAGGTGACATGGGTCGAGCAGCCGCCAAAGGGCAAGGGGGGGAGATTAACTGCAACTGTCAGCGTCCTCCTTCCGGAGGAGGATGGTTTAGGGTGGTATACCGGTGGAGTGGAGGGTACGATGACATGGCTGTGGGCTCCGCCGGAGGCGGTTCTCGATGATATCACCGAGGAGAAGGCAAACATTCGCGCCTCCTTCTCCCAAGATCGAGTCACAGCTGTTCTCGATGAGGTCGAGTCGGGTGCTCGCGACGCAATCTTCCGACGCCTGATCGAAGAGATCATCCTTCCAGGGTACGCCGCTTCGGGAATCAACCCACCCCTTGATGTGATCGGAAACGTGAGACGCTATTTCGACTGGGAAGATATGTATGTGGAGTACATTCCGTGGTGGATGACCGCGGCCGGGCAGCAGAATCGGGACGATCTGCGACGTCGCCTCCTTACCCTGCCTGGTGATACTCGGACCGACTGGGTATTGCGAGATTTCCTCGTCGCCTCCTGCGCCAAAGTGTATCTCCCCCTGCGTCCGGGCTGTGAGCAAGATGCGCTAAACCTCCTCACGGGAAGGGCGACCCCGAGCCAAGCGCTCGGCGAGTGCCTCCGTGAGTTCAATTCGTATAGGCGAGACAACTTCGCAGCAATCGAGCGGCCTTTGCCAAGCGCCGAGGAGGTCGTGGCGCCGAGTGACCCCAGTGCAACACCCGCAAGTGCGGCTGCGTGGCAAAGTCCGTGGGAGCAACTGCGTCGGAATTTTATCGTCCTTGATGAGTGGGCAGAGTACACTCCTACGGACGGCATTCACGCGGAGCCGGTGGTGGGAAGCTGCGCCGGCGCCGATGAGGCAAGGCTACAAGCACTGGCCTCCGATCTGCGAAGCGCCGCGGCCATCCAGGAAGAGACGGAAGCCCGCGCCACCCTCGATCGCGAGTTGGCTGCGCGGACCGACATCAAACCGACCGTAGTGGTGGGAGACCCTACAGGGCGGCGACCCTAGGGAGCGCCAGGTGCCGCTCGACGTTCCGGACCCCGCGAAGGAGGAGCTCGACGCTCGACTGCGCGCCGCATTCGAGCGTGCCCAGGCGAGATGGACGAGAACGCGCGACGGTCTGCCCCCGCTACCGGGTCTGTGCCCCATGAAGCGTGCAAAGAAGACAGCGCCAACCCGCGCACCCGCCGACTGGTTGTCGTGGGAGTTCCCTAAGATGGCGATCGAATTCGCCAGGCGCGCCCAGGCGGAAAGTCGTGTCACAACCGAACTGCTCGACGCCGTGGTATCAGAAATCGCCACCGTCAGGTTCGACTACGCCCGTGTAGCGTCGACCGTGACTGCATTGACGGCTGCTAAGGTCGGACCGGAAAAGATCGAGCGCCGAGAGGCATGCCCTCTAGTCCGTGAGTACCTCCAACCACTGCTAGACGCCGACGCATATCGTGGATGGCTTGACGAAATGGCCCGGACGCAGTGGTTCTGGAAAAGTGGGGCATCGACAGCGGCGGCGGTCCCGCTGGCAGTGCGGACGAGGGAATACAACAGAGACAGAGCCCTCATGGAGCGCTGGCACGGCGACCCACCCGCCGGCGCGCGTGCGGCCGCTTCAGCGCGCATGGAGGCGTTTGTTGCGCACGAACCGACGTCCTCGCAACTCCCCATAGTCAGGTTCAGGGACGGCGTCGCTCCGGCCAATCTCTTCATCAGCGAAGTTGCCGTATCTGCGAGCGGGTACTTGAGGGCCATTGACCCGATACTGCGCATCGTGGCCGGCCCACTCGGGCTGGCGGGCGCGTTGCGGGGCGTAGCCTATGGCATGGTGGTCTTGGCCCTCGTCCCGGTGTTCTGTCTTTACGACAACTATCATGGCACGTGCGTTATTGAGGAGCTACTCCCCCGCCTCAGCAACTCCCTGGCCGTGATGGCTGAATACGCGCGCCGTTCCCTCCCAGTAAAGCTCGTGCCTCGACTGCAGGGACGGCTCCTCCCCGAGGACGATGGACGCGTCGTCACGTTGCTCGATGCCTTTAGCGCCTTCGCTGCGTCACTTGCAGGGGCGACGCGCGATAGCCACGATCGACTACTGCATGTCGCTGCCGACCAAGGCGGCCGCGTCCGGACACCGAAACGCTTCACCAAGAGCGGATCGTGGACGTTCAACATCAAAGAAGGCAGTGAAGACAGTACGCTCGCGGAGCACACCGCCCCCGAGATGCTCGAGTACCCAGTGGTCAAGGGACGGCGAGTCAGCAGCTACGATGAGAGTAAGGAGATCTACTGGATCCTCCCGGCCTTATGGACACCCGTCGCGACGGCATTGGCCTTGTGCAACCAAGCTGGGATGCGAGTCTGGTTCAACGCTGCGAACAACCGTTGGGGAGGCAAGCACCCCCCTCACGACACACACCGCCAAGGTGCGAGTCTAGACGTCGACGTTGGGTTCGCGTGGCTGGAGGGTAGCAAAGTGCCCAACGTCAAGAAGCGAGATCCCCAACACGTTCCTCTCCCGGATAATCTTGTGCCCAGGAACAGCTCGAACGCCGAATGCTTGCAGAGCATGGACCGGATTGCTGGATGGATCTTGACGCAGGCGTTTCTCCTTGTGGGTGTCCGATATTTTGTATACGGGGACTGGGCGTTGGTTGAGGAGGCGGCGGCCCACTTGGCCGCGCAGGTTAACATCGAAAGGCCGGCGCGTCTCGACGGCCGGGTCGATGTCTTGGGGCACAACGATCACTGGCACTTCGAGATGTCCGTCGGAGACCGAGCCTCGGGAGTCGATCCCTACTTGTGGCAGGCGTCGGACCCGGACCTGCTCAGCCACTTGTACGCACTCGCCGTCGAGCGGGACAAGAACATCGCCTTCTGGCGGACAATGGCGGGCCCCCTGAAGGATCCTCCAACGCAAGAATCAGACTTCAGCAATGTGCGTGATGCAGAGAATTGGCAACGGTGGTGGTCGTGGGGGCATGGGTCCAAAAGCGAGGCGGGATTACCTCTCCTTCCAGTTTGGGCTCCGGCGGCCGAAAACCTCACTCGGGGTTCGCAAACCTGCAAGAAGGTTCCTGAGGGAGACTTCCCGAGTTCTGCCGGTGTCGGCGAGATGTCTGGGTGAGCCCAGGCGCTGGCCGGGTATGTTCAGCTCTTCCTGCCGTCGTCGCCGTCCTGACGCATTGGCAAACGTGAGAGTTTTCCGAGCAGGGAGGTGCGTTCGACGGGCTGGTGTTGCCCTAGCAAAACTCCAGCCAAGAATCGAAGTGCCGGCGCAATCATGTGGGTGCGGCTGCCGCGCCTTGTTGTTTTCGCGATGAAAAGCAGATCCTTCCTAGGGGCCGACCGGCTGCGTGACGTCGTAGATGGGATGGAGCTCCCACAGGGCGCGGACCGACGAATTGCAGCGGCCGTGCTGGCTCGCGTGCTTGACCCCTTGAGCTGTCTTCTGGTGATAGCCATCGAAGAACGCGGCGCCGGTGAAGGTTACCTGGACCGGCGCGGTCAGGTCGCCGTTCGAGCCGAGGTGGGTGGTATCGACCAGGCCGGCGAGCTGGTCGCGCGCCTGGCCGTAGCGGCTGCCGTTCGTGGGCGCGGGGATTTCGACGATGATGCAGGATGCCGGGACGGGCGTGGATTCTTCCTCCGTGATCTCAATGTGCCAGTCGCCGTCAGATTCACGCAGTTTGATGCGCCGCACGTAGGCGGTGACGGAGTAGACGTTCTTTTCGCGGCCGATCCGTTTGGCGCATTTGTCTTTGGCGGTGATGGTGCGCGGCGTCCAGGTCAGGATGTCGGAGACATCAACGGCTGTTGATGTCTGGTGGGCGAACGCCGTGTCGATTTTCTCGCTCCAGCGGTAGTGGGGTTCGGGGCAGGTTTGGGCGTGGGCGGTGGTGATTGCCAATGCGGCGAGTGCCGCGACGAGCGTCGGCGTGCGAGGCGTCATGGGGCGCTCCTGGACGTGATGGACTGAAGGTGGTGGTTCGCGGGGCGGGTCGTTAGGGCGACTTTGATGCATCGAGGGGTGGGTTTGCGGCAGCCGGCGAAGGCGGCGTGATGGCGCCGGAGGGGTCAGCGGAGGCGGCGAGGCGCGGTGGCGTGGGTGGCTCCGCGCCTTGTTGCTGTCACAGCGGATTTGAACCGGCGACCCCCTGAACCCCATGTGGCTGGTTAGGGAAGCAAGTTACGACACCGAGTAGCAATCACGCGAGGTCCTGGGCGTCGGTGTCGTAACAGCGAATCCGAAGATCAACCGAGTGTCGTGAGAAACTCACAGCAGAACTCACAGCGCAAACGAGAACGAAAAAAAAGAGACCTCGACCCCCTGAGACGTTCAGGGGGTCGTCATGTTCTCGTCGGGAACTCACCAACAGCTCACAGCATCTGTCCCATAAGAGCGGCTCAGAGGGGCTGTGATGATCTTCAAGGAGCCCGGGACTTGGGTTGCACAAGGCCGATGTAGCGAGGCCGAATCGCTGCCTGTAAGATGGGCAGGTCATTCCGAATCACCGTCAGGCCGCCCCTTAAGGTGCGTTGATGATTCTTGCCGAGAGTTACTTGCGCATTGCGCCAAGCCTGCCCGCGTCTGAGAGGCGAGCACTTGGCTCGCAACTATTCCCAATCGGTGAGACGGCTGCCAAGGAGTTCCTCCGCTCCTACGCTGCGGAGCGGTTCGTCGAGATTGTCTTGGAGGACGGATCGACGAAGCTGTGGACTCGGCTTCGCGCCTCTGCGATTGGGCTTGTGGCACTTGTTGGAGGCTACGGGACCATCAGGGCCGGGCTTGACTACGTCCGGCACGATGGCCGGGCTGCTGCCACGTGGATTTCCCGCCAAGTCGCTCCACAGTTGCCAGCAGTGCCCAACCTTCAGCGAAACCGGGCTCCAGGCGCGGTGCGCCTTCGACGACTATTTGAGCTTGTCGAATCGGGCGACATCACCGCGGAAGAGGCCTCCCGCCGCGCCGAGACGATTCTGCATGAGTACGGTGAGACCCCTGATACGGTGAGCTCCGTAATGCGCGTGATGCAGGAGGAGTTCACTGATATCAAGCCGACCAACGTTAAGAGCCCTAAGGCTCCCCGCACTCCGCCCCCACTCGACAGAGCTCGCCCGATTCGCGGCAAGCGCCTCAGCGTCTTCCGCGATCCAAGAACTGGCCGCCTGATCTTTTCGGAGTCGTGATCTCTTCCTGTCCCTGGGTCGCCTATCGCGCGCCTGAAGCTGGCGATGCGCGTAGATTTAGCAAATGAACTCTCTTTCAGGGCGCCGCAGGTTAGGCGCACCCCGTTAGCCATGTCAAAAGACTTCGCGCCGAACAGGGCGACCGCAGTTCGCGATGCGTTTACTCAAGCATTCGAGGGCGTTCGAGTACTCAGGGACGCCAAACTCATGCAGCCATGCCTCGTCGTACTCTACTCAGCGATTGATGCTGCCGCTTGGATGGCGGCGGAGCACGTCGGCGACGTAACAAGAAGCGACTTCCTGTCGTGGGTGGATCGGTTTCTGCTCCCTGAGTCCAAGCTGGATTGCACCGCGTTCGATCTGTACGGAGCTCGTTGCGGCGTACTTCATTCCTTCTCCGCATACTCATCCCTGCAGCGCCAGGGTAAGGCGCGACTAGTGTGCTATGTCTGGGGGGCGGCGACGGTTGCAGATCTGCAAGACAGGTTGAAACAGTTGCCCGCTGCCGGCGCTGTTGCTGTACACATCGATGACTTGGCGAACGCGCTTATCCGAGGCTGGGAACGCTGTCTATTGTCCCTCGAATCGAAACCAGACGCTGTTCAGCGACTCGCGCATCGTGCTGGTCATTTGTTCTCTTCTGTCCGGCCGGACCCGGTGACGGGGGCACTCGCAAATGTCCGCGAGATGAAGGGCTAACGAGCAATTGTTGCTGACGGCGCTATCGTCGGACGCGGCTGGGTCGCTGCGCTCGCCAGCCGCATTGTCTCTGGAGCGCCGCAGCTTAACGCCGGCGCGTTAGGCAGCATACATGGCATCATTGGCGACAGAGAAGGATCTCCACAGAGAGCTTCTGAGCCTCTACACGCGCACAGGTGAGGCCACCGGGTATTGGGCCCACTATTTTCTACGTGAAGTGCGCAAGTACGGCGGTCTCGCGGTGGCCAAGAAGCTCCTGGGCGCTAGCCGAGTAAGTACGGGTTTCGATCGGCTCATCGCGGCAAGACGGGCAGATCTCTCAATAGAGGCTATAGCGCTGTCTTCGCGCTTCAAGCGCTTGTTCTCGGCCGAAGAGCGCGCCATCGCTTCAAAGCGGATTAAGGCATTGCCAAGCTCAGCGTTTCCAACGAATCGGGTTCGTAATCCGGCGTTCCCCACTGATCTTGTTGGCGATGCCTACGCTGAGGGCTCCGTCGAACGCGTTATTGTGAACCGGTACGAGCGCAACGGCAGAGCTCGCCTCGCATGCATTCGCCATAACGGGGCCAGGTGCGCCGTGTGCGATATTGATTTTGAGGAGCGATACGGCGAGATCGGCAAAGGCTTCATCCACGTTCACCACAAAAGGTCTCTCGCCGCGCTTGGGAAGCGCTCCCGGCTGAACGCGGTCAGGGACTTGGTGCCGGTTTGCCCCAACTGCCACGCGATGCTCCACAAACGAGAGCCGCCTTACGATGTCGAGCAGTTGCGCGCTATCCTCCGATTTGCCTAACCAGGAGTTGCAGCTGACGATCACCTCAGCGAATCTTCCCGCAGTAGGCGGCTGTTCTCGAATGGCCGAAGAGATCAAGAGATCCTGGCCAGCGCTATCAGACCTTGTTGCTCCACTTCTCGATTAGCGCGTGGCGCACCAGCTTCCGGGCCGCGGCTTCCGTGAGCCCCGACTTTGTGAAATTCGAGAATCGCTTCTGGCCGCCGGTCGGCCGGACCCAGTGAGCGGTGACTTCCCAGGTTGCCCCGTTGCGCGAAAGGTCAACGCGTCTCTTCGTTGCTAGCCCGGACTCGTACCAAGATCCCACGCCCCACTCCGCGCCCTGTTGGTAGTGCCAATCGAGCGATTCATCAACGAGTGCCAGTTCGTTCATCATCTCAAGAACGTTTGAGAACCGGAGCGCTGGGTTAAGGTCGAGAGCCTTGCTAACGACCTTTTGCAACCGACCCGGTATGTGCTCAAGGAATCGGTTTCTCTCGGGGAATGCGCCAGTCCTTATGGAAGCGCCCTCGTCCGATCCGACATTGTGTGCCTCAGCTTGGCGCGCAAATTCTGTTTCGCCGGCGCACATCCGGTAGAGTGTAAGGCCCGCTTGGTATATGTCAGCGGCTCGGGTGACTTTCTTGCTCGACCGGTTCCACTCTGGAGGGGCATGGGGAGCGTACCCGCCATACCACCTAAGCACGCGACCCGTGCTATCCATCTGCCTGCACAGGCCGAAATCTGCTAGTGCCGCCGTGTCCGAATCGTCTAATAGAACGTTATTGGGCTTCACATCCAGATGGAGAAGGTTGCGCACGTGGACGTGATGCAGGCCGCAAAGGAACTCAATGCCGTAACGAACGATCTCTCTCGACGTCAGGTATCGGGCATCGAGAACGCGTTGCAGCGTTCCACCCCGATAGAAAGGCATGGCTAGGTAGATGTATTGATTGTCCTGACATGCGTACTTGATCTCGACTACGTGTCGGTGGCGCACGTAGTACAAATGGCGAGCCTCGTCGAAGTACGTTGGCGGGAGATTGTTCTTGGGAATGCGTTTGACCGCGAGCTGCGTCTCGAGCTGTACGTCCGTAGCCAGGAACACCGCGGAGTTTTGCCCCTGCCCCTGCCCGATCTCCTGGCCCAGCTCGAATTGCAGCGTCGTTGTGGTGGGCTGCGTGCCGAAACTAGGAAGCGGCGGAAGGTCTACCATCACGCTACTCCCGTTTTCCCCTGATTCGTGCTACTCAGCCCCGCACATAACGCGACCAACACTGCCTCACGCTCAAGTACGTCAAGGGCGTCCCAATCTGTCTTTACCAACTGAGGGCGCGTCCCCTCTATGTACTCCTTGACCACTGCACGGTCGTCCTCACCGAGATGTGACGCGATGGTGGCGATGGGTCCGGCAACGAAGCGTTCAACGTCACTACTCGCAAGGAGCTCCTGAACAACACCCTCCAGGTTTAGACGGAAAGGATCCTTCCGCTTTGCCAACGACTCGATGGTGCGGAGACCGGCGCGGGTCGACCCCGTCTCTTCTATGATATCGAGCAGAGTGGTGCGGATGAAACGCAGCTGGCGCGGCGCATAAAGCGCGTACGGCACACGAACCTCCCCGTTTCGCACGAGCGTGAATTTCCCGTCCGCCGCCGGCCCGCTCACGACAGCGTAGGTGACTTTCTTAGGGTCCACGCGAAAGCCGATGGCGATTGGCACGCCTGCACCCTCACTTGTCGAACTGGCAACTCACGACGGAACGCCGCCACACCCGAACGGACAGTCGCTCCGCGCAGCCACAGGACCAAGCCAAAGCGACGCGGATGAGTCCGCGCGGAGCGAGGTGAAATATGCAGACTGCTGGAGGACAGGCGGGCGAGCTCCGATGCGCTCTCGCGCGAAGAGGCTCGCCAACCACAGCCCTGCCCAATGGGACACGAAGCTAATGGTTGGAATCGGCCCGCCGCCGGGTTCGTCTCGGGGGTGCAAGCATCGCGCGCATCCGAGCCCCGCAACGTGATAGGATGCCATCGCAGAGTAGTGCGTTGTCGCGCCCACACCAAGCCAGAAGGGAGCGGCAGCCTGCACTTCCCACCGACTTGGAATGTCATCGACACCGACAAGTACCGCTGGTGCCGGCGGCCCAAGCTGTTCACGAAACGTGGCATCATACCGCTGGGGTATCGGCTCGATGCGGAGCCCTGCGAGTCCCATTTCCGCCAGATCAACGGCTTTTAGGACGGCCGAGCGAGAACGTCGCAGGAGTGAATAGCGGTTCAGGTTCGTCAGGTCGGCCACCTCCGGTTCGATCACACGAACGGCCCCTCGCGCACCGGGAATCCGGCAGAGCGCGTACAAAGCAGCCTGGATGATTGCACCTCCGCTGACGCAATCGAAGCTGCCCATGTCGCCGGACGGTGCTGGCGTTCCAGCCGGCGCCAGACGCACGATCGCTTCAACGGTCGGGGCAAATAATTCGTCGAAGGCATTCACGTTCAGTGAGCTGGAACGCAGTTGAGCAACAGCGGCCTTGAAGGCCTCGCCCGCCGCGAGACCGGCTGACGCCAGCGCCCCAAACGGAGAGGCATGATCGCACCAGCGCGTACCACCTCCGCTGACGATCCCACCCGACCAAGCGTCGGCCTGGAGACGAGCAACGCGACGCGCTCGGCCCGACCACGGCGTATCACCGATGATGATTGCCAGGTCCAGCTCTTCTGCCGGCAGGGTCGCCGCTCCATGCAGCTCAGGAATGAGGTCCTCCAGAGCGTCCAGCAGGGCAGCCTCCAGTCGGTCACCGCGAAGCGGGGTATGCTTGCCGAGCAGGGGCAAGTCGGGAGCCACCAGATGTACGGATGCCCCCGACCGGGCAGCGAGCAAGGCGCTCGTCACGAAAGCATGTTGAGCTGACTCTACTTGTAGGTTCGGTCGATCACCAACGATGGCGATTCGGGTTCTTGTGAGGGCCTCCGCAAGATTCCGGTCCGGAACATCAGGATGAACGTGATCGCGCAGCAGGAGCAATGTGCGGGCAAGGCCTTGCATCGTCGTGCGAGCGGGTACTTCAGTCACACAACCTCCAACCGCTCGCCGACTGGCACTTCCTGCCACCTCCCGTCGTGGCGGAGTTCCGCCAGGTAGGCGTCCGCGAAGTCGACCGAACCCTGTGCAAACCGGGGTATTACGAGCGACAGAAAACCTGCCGTGTGGATGATCGGCCACCCGTCGTCCGTGGCCGAATGAAATGCGCGACCGGGATGCGTGTGGATCTGCACGCGAATGCCAGAACTGGTTGCCATAAGCTCTTTCCAAAACTCCGTCAGCCAGGCACCATCCAGCTCAAAACCGTCACCGCGTGCATGGTGTCGAGGGTGGACGACCCGGGTGATGAGTCTCACGTTGTCCCAAGGGCTCGTCCAAAGGACCTGACACTCTTGCCTGCCGAGGCCGCATCGACGGAGCTCGACGAAGGTCTCGTCGAGTACAGCCGCGGGCACCCGATACCGCGCCCCCAGTGGCAGGGTCAGCCACCCTTCACGGCGCTGGGCCGCATCAGGAGATGATCGTCCGGCTTCACTCCGACCTCGCCAAGCTTGGCGGCGTCGGGCAACTCCACGTTGGCCTGATTGAAGAGCGAAAGAATGTGCGGCTGGTTAGTGACGCCGAACTCCCTAATCGCCTTCGTCAAGAGCACGTTGACAGGCTCGTTGACATTCACGGTGAACGACTTCTCGACGCCGTTGTAGCTCACGAAAACGTCGAACGTGTTGGGGGCTTCGTGGCCCCGTTCCTGGGCGCCGCTGGGCGCCGCCAGTACCTCGGGCATTTGTGTGCCCTCCTGCGTCAAAAAGGTCTTGCGCGAGGGGCCGCGCAGTGATACTCTAGTATCACGCTGGCTAATCTATAACTGGAGGTAATACGTGTCAAGTCGCGAGCGTCGTGCTGATCCGAAGCAGACTGCCGAGACGTTTGGGGAGCGCCTTGGGCGCCTTCGCGAAGATGCTGGCCTTTCGCAGAGCGCCTTGGCCCGCCGAGTTGGGGTTTCCCAGTCGGCGGTCTCTCAAATGGAGTCGGGGGAGCGCAGCCCTTCGTATGGCATGCTGATCCAGCTAGCAGACGCTTTGGGTGTCAGCATAGCCTATCTGGTGGGCGCGAAAGTCGAGGAACTTTCCCCAATTGAGGAGAAGCATTTCCGACGATATCGCGCTCTGCCAACTGAGGCCCAGCAGGAGCTCACCGCATACGTTGATTTTCTGCATACGAAATACGCAAAGCGGGATCGTTAGCGATGCTTAACCCCGCTCCGCACAAGGTCAACACAATTCTTGAGCAGCAACTCGACGAGCGACTTAAGGAATTCGAGGTGGCGATAGGGGGGGACGCACTAACGTTCTGGGGGCCGCTCACCTTTCCAGTGGATGACACTATCCGCGAGGCGGTCGAGGAGCTCCGTAGCGGTAAGGGAGAGGGTGAGAAACTTGCGGTTCTACTACAGACAGAGGGCGGTTACATCGAGACTGCAGAGCGGATTGCCCGCGTTTTTCGGAGACACTACAAGGTTGTGGAGTTTGTGGTGCCGAATTACGCGATGTCGGCGGGGACTGTTCTCGCCATGAGTGGTGATGCGATTTACATGGACTACTTCTCGGTGCTTGGCCCGATAGATCCGCAGGTTCCTGGTGCCGGAGGAGCCCTAGTGCCAGCTTTGGGCTATCTGACTCAGTTCGAAAGGCTTATAAAGAAGTCCAAGAACAAGGCCGGATTAACACATGCCGAAGAAGTGTACTTGATCACAAAGTTCGACCCTGCAGAACTATATCGTTATGAGCAAGAGCGCGATCTTTCGATCTCACTTCTGGAAAAGTGGTTAGTTACTTACAAGTTCAAGAATTGGAATTTGACTCGGACAAGGAAGAAGAAGGTCACGCCAGCAATGCGACGTAAGCGGGCCAAGGACATTGGTATGATGCTTAATGACACGGAGAAATGGCATTCTCATGGAAGGGGCATATCGCGGGACGTGCTTGTCGCAGAAGTCAAACTTGAGATCGATGACTTCGGTAGTAACGCCCTTCTTAATGAGAAGGTAAAGGGATATTATCGGTTGTTAGAGGATTATATGCAGAAGCATCAGCAGCAGTTTGCGGTTTTGCACACGCGGGGGCACTATGTACCTTTCTTCTCGGGAGGGTGACATGCCCAAATCCAATAAGTACCGAAAGGCTATTGGTGAGGCAATTCGCTCTCGCGATTTGAAGCAGCTGAAGCAAGTGCTAAAGACCATCGAAGAGTTGCGGAGAGAGGGTTATGCGGGACCAGGTTATAACTTGGTCTCGCCCTATGCTCGAGGTCCCGGTCGGATGGGAGATGACATGGAAGCCGACCCTGTGCCCCTAAGAAAACGTCGGCGATAGCCCTATCTCCGAACGAACGCCCCAGCGACTAATTGCTGGGGCTCTTTTTTCATGAGGGAGCGAACGTACGTGCAATCGTATTCTCAGTACCGCCAATCCGCATGTGCCAGCGGTGCACGGTTCAGTTCATCCCGGTGGTGCCTCCACTGCGGCATGAACCGACTCATGTACTGCTTGAATCGCTCGTCGTGCCGCCGCTCTATGAGATGAACCAGTTCATGCAGCACGACGTACTCAAGGCACTCGCGCGGCTTCTTGGCCAGCTCTGTGTTAAGGCGGATTGAACGCGCCGTCGTGTTGCAGCTCCCCCACTTCGTCCTCATGTGCTGCACGAACAGTCGTTGTACCTCAACCTTAAGGCGACGCTCCCAGATCTCGATGAGCGGCTGAGCCGCGGCCCTCAGCGTCTGCCGGTACCAGCTCGCGACGAGTGCCTTCTTCGCCTCCTCACTAGCACCGGCCCGGACTCTCAGCACCAGGGCTCCAGGACGGAGCTCGACCTCGGGGGCAGCGTCCTCTTCAAGGACTTTCAATAGGTAGCGCTTTCCCCAAACGTAGTGGCTCTCGCGGTCGACATACTCGCGCCGGCTTTCCCTTTCCTGTGCCCGCACGCTCGTACGTTGCCGCTTGATCCAATCCAGCTTTGAGACCGCAAACACACGGATGGTGTCGACACTCATCCGCTTCGGAGCCGAGATTCGCACCCGGCCCGTCGGGGGATAGACGCTGAGATGGACATTCTTGATGTCCTTCAGAATCACATCCACGGCGATGTCGCCCAGGCGGAGGCTGGTCAACTCAGTATTCCCTCTGCGCCTTGACGATGAGAAAGATCCGCTCTACCTCAGCTTCATCATGCAGCACGCCGAACAACGCTCGCTTGATCATTTGCTCTCGGGCCTGAACGCCCCGCCATGCGTCGAAGCGCGCGTTACGGACCGCCTCATCGACCTTCAGGGCGAGCGCCAGCGCGGTCTTGGGCTCTGAAACCCGGGGAGCTGTACCGTTCTTCAAGTTGTTGTACAAGGCGCGGACCGCTGGCCTATCCCGCAACTCGGCAGGAGCATCATCCTCCGCTCCCGCCTCGACCCGACGGGCCAGGTCCCCGATGCGTTTGAGGTACTCCTCGTACTCGATCGCCCGTGCCTTACGCGCCGCGATGATCTCATCGAGCAACGTGGACATCTTGTCGTAGTACGCCGGATCGGTCAGTTGCTCATGAATAATCTTCCGCCTGACGTTGTTCTCTATGGTCTCGGCGATGGCAGCGTCGTTCCTCAGGCTGCCCAACCGGGTGGCAATCGCGTTGGCAATGCCGCTTTTCACGATCAGCTGCACAAGGCTAAGGTTGTCAAACGGGGAAATCTTCCGTGGCTGATCTGCTTCGATGTACGTGTCGATCAAGTGCCGCATGTCAGCTTCGTATGCCTTGAGGTCGAGCGTCTCCCCGCTGGCGTTGCGGATGATCTGTCGCACATCGAGATAGTGCGCGACCTGATCCTTGATGCGGCGCACATCCGCCAGGCTGTATCCCGCGCCGTCCAACTCGTCGGCGATGTTGGCGTAAGCGCGGACCAGGGCAGCGGTAGCTTTGTAAAGCGCGGCACGCTGTGGCTCCCGCACCTCGAGGTCAGCCGGAATCTCAGTGTTGCCGCAGAAGTAGTGGATGTGCTCGAGCTCGCCCCGCGGAGGTTCCACCGGCTCGCAAATTAGGGAAAGCGTTTCGATGGCGGTGTCGAGACGTTCTCTCCCCTTGGTCAGGCGATCCTGGATCAATACCTCCGGGTCCGCCCCACCGGCGCTGTGGTCCAGTTCGGACGCGTAGACCGCAAGCGCGTTTTCGACCCTCTTGAACAGATCCTTGTAGTCAACGATGTACCCGAAGTCCTTGTCGTCGCCGTCCAGTCGATTGACCCGGCAGATTGCTTGGAACAGCCCATGGTCCTGCATCGACTTGTCGATGTACAGATAGGTACAGGGAGGTGCGTCGAACCCGGTGAGAAGCTTGTCGACCACTACGAGCAGCTTCATGTTCGCCGGCTCTCTGATGAAGAGCCGTTTGGCGTGCTCCTCGTAGGTCTCGGTCTTGGACATCCCCGGCTTGGGATCAACGTCCTTGAGTAGCTCGGTGTAGGTGTTGAAGATGAATTGCTTGTCGGTTTCCGAGTTGGCGCCCGTTTCCTCGAGCGTCACGTCTCTCGTCTGCGGGTTGTACGACGTCACCACCGCGCACCTGCCCTTGAAGGGCGTCTTCTGGAACAGCGTGAAGTATTTGCACGCCTCGTAGATGCTAGAAGCCACCAGGATCGCGTTGCCGCGTTGACTGGAGAGACGGGGTTTGACGCTGAAGTCGAAGACGATGTCATTCACCACCTGCTCCATCCGTGACCTGGAGCTGAGCACTTGCTGCATCGTGCCCCAATGCTTCTTTAGCTCGTCTCGCTGCCAATCGTTCAAGCCCTTCGTCTTCACCTCAAACCAGGCGTCGATCCTGTCCTCAGAGCCGAGCCACTGATCGATGTCCCTCGCCTCGTACACGAGGTCAAGGACAACGCCGTCCTCCACACCTTCGCTGAACTTGTAGGTATGGATGTAGCCGCCGAACACCTCCAGGCTGGTCTGCGCGTCCTGCTTTAGCAGCGGAGTGCCGGTGAAGCCGACGAAGACCGCGTTGGGCATCATCGCCTTCATTACACGGTGCAGCTTCCCGCCTTGTGTGCGGTGGCATTCATCTACGAATACGAAAACCTCACCCACGGTGCGATTGGGCTCCGCCTCTAGCTCCCGGATGAACGCGTCGAAGTCGTCCAGGTCCCTATGGCCGAACTTGTGCACTAGCGAGCAGAGAAGGCGCGGCGTAGCCTGGCCAAGCTGCTTCATCAGGTCGCGGCCGCTACTGGTGCGGTAGATGGCCTCCCCGGTGCCTTTGAAAACCCCCTCGATCTGCTTGTCGAGCTCGTCCCGGTCGGTAATGATGGCGACGCGGGCCTTGGCGATGTTCTCGAGGATCCACTTCGCCAGGAGCACCATCACGATGCTTTTGCCGCTGCCCTGGGTATGCCAGATGATGCCGCCCTGCTTCTTTCGTGAATGGGCCTGAGCGGCCTTGACGCCGAAGTACTGGTGCGCACGGGGCAGCTTCTTCACGCCAGCGTCGAAGAGCACGAAATCGTGCATAAACTCGATAAGCCGGTCCTTGCGGCACATAAGGAGCAGGTACTTGTCCAGCTTGAACCGGCTGTTGTCGGCTTCGTCTTCCTTCCACTTCAGGAAATACTTCTCGGGCGTGCCGATCGCCCCGTATTGCAGGCCTTCGGAGTCGTTGCCGGCAAAGATGAGCTGCACCGTGCTGAAGAACCACTCGTGGAACATCGGTGTCTGATTCGACAGGCACTGCCGAATACCGTCGCCAATGCTCACGCGGCTGTTCTTCAGCTCTAACACGCCGACAGCGATGCCGTTCACGTATAACACGATGTCAGGCCGCCGCTCATAGTTGCCGGCGAGTGTCACCTCCTCTGCTATGGCAAAGTCGTTTCTCTCCGGCTCGTGCCAGTCGATGAGATGGACCGTTTCCGTCACCTTGCCCGCCTCGATCCTAACGGGCACGCCATAACGTAGGAGGCTATAGACTGCCTGGTTGTTGCCGTAGAGAGAGCGGGTGTGGTTCGACGCTTCGGTATGGAGTTTGTGCAGCGCGACACCGATCTGCGCCATGCTATAGCTGCGCTTTACCAGCCATTCCGAAAGGATACCGTCCTCGATGTTGCTGTTGCCTTCGCGGTCGGTCCAATCGCCGAGGTACCGGTAGGCAAGTTCATCGCGGAATAGGGCGATGATGCGGTTCTGCGTGGCGCGTTCGGGCTGACCGACGAGGTTCATAACGGAGGTACCGTCCAGCTCAGCAGCTCCTGCATTATGCCTTGCTTGACCTGCCTGGCTTTGGCGAGTCTCAACTCTAGCGCTGTGATCTCTGCCTCCATGTCAGAAAGGACGGCGGCAACGGCGGCTTGTTCCCCAACGGTCGGTGGTGTTCTGTAGCGGAAGTGTACGAAGTCCTTCTGGTACAGGTGATTGATGGTCGAGCCTGCGCTGAGCTGACCGAGAAAGTCGGTGAATACTTTGGAGCATAGGAGGTAATAGAAGAACTCGGGATGAAACGAGCTATTCACCGGCCGAATGACGAAGACTCCGCTGTTCAGCGTTGCGGGTCTAGGCAATTCGGTTACCAATGCGATCTTCCCGATGGTGCCGTCCTTCGTCACAAGAACATCATTCTTGCTCAATTGAATGTTCTTGTCCTGTTTGTAGCGCGACTCGTCGATGTAATGGCAATTCTCCCAATCGATGTAGCCATTCTTGAAATCGGTGCCTGTCACAAGGTAGTAATCCCCAGCGTCTCGGTACTCAGCTGTGGTAAGACCTTGCCATCCAATTCGCGCTTTGAGTATTGCCGTATCACCCAGTCGCTTTTCGAGCCACTCCCCGGTGAAACCGGGGAGGCGCGTCTTGCCCGTAAGCAGTTCCAGTTGCGGATCTACTCTGCCTTGAACGGACGCGACACGGCTGACCACCTGTTTGAGGGAAACTTCGTAGCGTTCGGCAAGTCGTTTCACTCGCTGGGCAAACTCCCGGCTCACGCGGTCGAACGCCGCCCTAATGACAGCATCGAGCGCGCCAAGCCATTTGTCGTCCACCACCAGCGCCTTGATCTCAACCTCCGTGAGGGTCGGATACTTCGTGTATGCTTTGGTGTCGAGCGCTAGCTCGGACTCCTTGAGCCGCCTCTTGAGGGCGGCTTCCTCACCGTTGAGCCTCAGCCACTCGCTCAGCACGGCTGCTTCTTCCTGCGATCCTTCGCCTTCGATCTCCTTCAGTCGAGCGGCGACGGTGACCTTGTTCACGTTCTGCAAGTCGGCGAGGACGCCGTCCTCGCCGGTCTGCTCACCTTCCAAGTCGGCGAGGTGGGCGGTGACGCCCTCGAGTTCAGCCGCGATTTCGTCAACGGCCGCCTGCTCCTTGGCGAAGTAACGCGCGACGATGAGAGCTTTCGGGATGAGATCGCACGTCCAGCCCTTGTCCTTCTCTCTTCCCCTCTTGTCCTTCTCGATAACTCGTGTGGTCTCGGCCTTCCAGCCATCGGCGGCGATCAGATAGCAGTCGTCCTGCATTGTCTCGGCCCAATAGTCCATCAGGTGCTGATAGACATCGTAGGGATCGATGAGAGGCTTGCCGATGTAGTGTGCGAGCAGCCCCTCCGCCAATGTCGCAATCACCTGTTTCGGATGGCAGCCTACGGTCAAAGCCTTGAGCGTCGCAGCGCTGCTCTGACGCCAAGCGTTGAAATGATCGTTCATGCCCGTGATGAACGTAGCGAACTCAGGGTGCCCATAGATGGTGGATTTGATAGCCGACTCGTCCACGGCCAGAGCGACGTAACCGGGGCGAAGTTCCTTGAACAGCATGCCCCTCAGGTGCGGGCAAACGTCCCAGTAGCGCTCCAGCGCATCAATGTCGGCGATCGGGATGCCTCCCTGGAGGTGGCCGCCGATGTCCTGGAGATCCTCCGGCGTTTGGCTATCGATGTAGCGCGGCAGGTTGAGATTGAATTCGTTCTTCTCAATCTCTTCCACCGAGACCATGCGTGAGTACTTCGGGACATCCACCTGCTTTCTGAAAACGTCCACGATCTTGTGGATGTCCTGCTCGCGCAGACGGTTCTTGGGACCATCCTTCATAAATCCGCGGCTGGCGTCGATCATGAAGATGCCCTTGCGAGTCTGGGCACCTTCCTTGTCCACGACCACAATGCAAGCCGGGATGCCGGTTCCGTAGAACAGGTTCGGAGGCAACCCGATGATGCCCTTGATGTAGCCCTTGCGAACAAGGGCTCTGCGGATGTCGGCCTCGGCGTTCCCGCGGAACAGGACACCGTGCGGCAGGATGCAGGCGCCCTTGCCCGTGCTCTTGAGCGAACGAACGATGTGCAGCAGGTAGGCGTAGTCGCCCTGGCGAGTAGGAGGCGTACCGAACGGCTTGAAGCGATCGAAGGGATCGTTGGCCAGATCGAGGCCGTTACTCCAGCGCTTATCCGAGAACGGCGGATTGGCGACGACGTAGTCGAAGGTCTTGAGGGTGCCGTTTTCCTTGAACTTCGGGTTGGCCAACGTGTTGCCCTGCTCAATGAGCGCGGTCGGGTTGTTGTGCAGAATCATGTTCATCCTGGCGAGCGCGCTTGTAGACGCATCTTTCTCCTGCCCGTACAACGTGACCGCAGTGCCTGCCTCGTCGCCCACCTTCAGGAGCAGTGAGCCAGAACCGCACGTGGGGTCATATACGGTGGTGGCTGCATTGGTCTTCGCTTCGCGAATGCCGATCAGCTGAGCCATGATGCGACTGACCTCTGCGGGGGTATAGAACTGGCCTTTGCTCTTGCCACTCTCGGTGGCAAAGTGCCGCATCAAGTACTCGTACGCGTCCCCCAGGATGTCGTCGCCTTCGGCGCGGTTCTTCGAGAAATCGAGGGCCGCGTTCTCGAAGATCGCGATGAGATTGGTGAGGCGGTCGACTTTGTCTTTGCCATCGCCGAGCTTTGTCGAGTCGTTGAAGTCGGGGAAATCGGACAACTTGTTCGCGTTGGCGAGCGGCGCGATGATCTTCTTGTTGATCTGGTCACCGATGTCGCTCTTGCCTTTGAGAGCGACCATATCCGCGAAACTCGAGCCCTTGGGAATCGAAATGGGTGCGTAAGGTTGGCCGGCGTACTTGTCGCTGATGTACTTGATGAACAGCAGCACGAGGACGTAGTCCTTGTACTGCGAGGCATCCATACCGCCCCGCAGTTCGTCGCAGCTAGCCCAGAGAGAGCTGTAGAGTTGGGATTTCTTTAGGGGCATAACGTCGCTCGTCTCAATTCTGCAGCACAGAGGAATGGTCGGTTAGGGGGTTTTTGCTGCATTGACGGGCAACCTTGAGGCGCTCATCGGCGAGCTAGGCTGCGCTAGCCAGGGCGTGCCAAACCCCGCCGCCCAACGGCGTACGTCCGAAGGACCTTCAGATACTGTTGCACTGTCCTCCCGCGTCTGCAAATTGACCGTGTGCCACGCTTCACGAAGTCTTGCGTCCTCACGTGGGTAGCCTGGCTGCTCTCTCTCCCGTTAGCAGCGCAACAACTCGAAATCCACTTCCTCAACGTCGGCCAAGGCGACGCCGCCATCATCCAGGAAGGTGGCCATACGGCGATCATCGACGCCGGCCCGTCCGGGATCGGTGTATTCCTCACGACCTTTCACATCGACACAATCGATCTCGTCATCGCCAGCCACCCGCACGCCGACCACATCGGCGGGATGCCGGAATTGCTCCAGTCCCACGTCGTGCGGTTCTACCTCGATAACGGCATCCCCCACACAACGGCCATCTACCGGCGGACCCTCGACGCCGTGCGCGCGAGCGGCGCGCAATACCTCAACGCCACGAATCGCACCATCACGCTCGGCGCCGCGCAGCTCCATGTCCTCGCGCCGCCGCCCAACACGACGATCAACAACGGCTCCGTCGGCATCCTCATCGAATACGGTCAGTTTCGTGCGCTCTTCACCGGTGATTCGGAGCAGGAGGAGCTGCGATACTGGCTCGCGTCAGGCGCGGTTCCGCACGTCAACGTGCTCAAAGTCGCCCATCACGGGAGCCCGAACGGCACGAGCGAAACCTGGATTGCCACGACCAAGCCGCAAGCAGCCGTCATATCGGTCGGGGCAGGGAACTCCTACGGACATCCCTCCCCAGTCGTGATCGCGGCGTGGGAGAATGCCGGCGCGCGCGTCTATCGCACCGATAGCGACGGCACCGTCTTTGTCGTCGCGAATGAAGACGGCAGCTTCGTCATCACGACCGATCGCGCCGAGTCGAACGGGGTTGTGCGGTTCCAGCCCTTCGAGCAGGACTCGGCTGTCTCGCCGGCCGCGCCGGTCGAGGCCGAATCGCCCGCGTGCTGCCGAGTGTGCTCGGCCGGCAAAGCGTGCGGCAACTCGTGCATCGCTCGCGACCGCCAGTGCCACAAACCGGCAGGCTGCGCCTGCAACGCCAAGCCATGAAATACGCCTTCTATGCGGTGGACCGGCTCGAAGGCACCATCGCCGTCCTCGTCAGCGACTCGGGCGCGACGGTGCAAATGCCACGTGTCGAGCTACCCACAGGCCTTCGCGAAGGCGCGGTGCTGCGGGTGCGCTTCAGCGCGCAGAACCTGCCCGATTGGTCGAGCGCAGTCATCGATAGGCAAGAAGAGGAGCGCCGGCTGAGGGAAGCGAAGCAGATGCTGGATGAGATGAAACGGAGCGATCCGGGCGGGGACATCAAGCTTTAGTGTATGAGCTTCACGACTCCGAGCACGAGACCAGCGGTCGTGGCGGCTTGGCCAATCCAGAAGACAAACATTCGCTTGGTGAGCGTCGTCTCGAACTGCGCGAACTTCTGATCCATGCGCGCAAAGCCGACCTGCATCTCCGCCCGCAGTTCGGTGCCGAGCCGGTCGATCTTTGCTTCCAGCTCGACGACGCGCTGCTCGAGCTTCGCATCGAAACGATCGAAGTTGAGCTCGTTCAGCTCACGCAACTCGCCGCGGTACGTCGCATCCACCATGTTGAACATATCATACGCTCGGCCGCTTCTGGGATCAATAAAACGCGAGGCCAATCCTTCGATGTCAACCGTGAACTTGCCTCCGCTTCTCCCGCTCCTCGCCGTGCTCCTGGCCAGTGCAGCCACGGCGCAGGGCCAGACTCCGGTGGACCCGGCGCTCGTTCGCTACATCGCGAGTGTCCGGGCGATCGACAACCACGCCCACCCGATGCGCCCAGTCGCCAAAGGCGAGCCAGCCGACACGGAGTACGACGCGCTGCCGCTCGACGGTATCCCGCCGTTTCCCTTGCCGTGGCGGCTCACGCTCGACGCACCGGTATGGGCCGAGGCGGCGC
>Ga0075425_100000955_pt1 | contig 27666 bp, 23 predicted proteins | sample SoiMethybrSBSTD4_FD_75300 | JGI IMG/M metagenome (GOLD analysis project Ga0075425, IMG submission 75300) | Bulk soil microbial communities from a Populus tree surrounding site in Tennessee, USA - Soil MetaG P. TD hybrid SBSTD4 | ecosystem: Environmental > Terrestrial > Soil > Tree plantation...
CCACCGCGACCCGGTGCACCTGCGTACACCTCAGGGTCTACTTAGCGCTGCTGCCTTCCGGCCCTGACGCGGTTCGCAGGCTGAAGTTGCACAGGGTCCGGGCCGCGATGCAGCACACCCCGCGGGGACACGCGGCCCCCGCAAAGAATCAGTTTAGCGTATTCAGCAGACGAGTAGCCAGCGACTGGTAGATCTCCACGGCGTGAAGCAACTCGTCGATCGACAAGTGCTCTTCGTCGGTGTGCGCGACATGAATCGAGCCTGGACCAATGAGGAGCGGCGTGCCCCAGCGAGTCAGCCAGGGCACATCGGTCGTGTACGGAAACACGGCTGATTCGAAACCCGGCAGGGTTTGTAACCGAACGGCGGGAACGTCGAGCACATGTTCGATGCTGACGAGGCTCTCGACCACTTTCAGCAGCTCGCGTACGTGCGTGCCCTCGCCGACGGTGCGAAACATCAGCTCGGCCGAGGCGTGGGGTGACACCACATTCGGTGCGACACCGCCTTCGATGAGCCCGACCGTGTAGTGTGTGCGGCCGAGCAGCGGATCTTCCGGAAGCGCGACGCCGCGGATCACCATCAGCGCATCGAGCAGCTTGTCGATGGCGGAGTCGCCGAGCTCGGGAAATGACGAGTGGGCGGCGCGCCCGCCGGCGTGCAGGCGCACGCGCAGGATGCCGCGCGTCGCAGCGCCGAGCCTGTTGTCGGTCGGCTCTCCGTTAATCAGGTAGCGGACACCCTCGGGCGCTTGGATGTTGGCGACACGCGCGCCATCGCTCCCGCGCTCCTCACCGGCGACGACGAGCAGCGCGATGCGCGTCTCGCCCGCTGCCCGCAGCGCGTCGACCGCCGCAACCTGCGCCGCGAGGATGCCTTTCGCATCGCACGACCCGCGGCCAAAGAGCAGCCCGCGTTCGACGCGACTGGGGAAGAACGGCGGAACGCAGTCGAGGTGCGTAGAGAAGACGATCTGCGGTGGCGCGTCGAGATGGGCGTAGACGTTGAAGCGCCCAGCCTCCTCCGAAGAACTGTCTCCGCGAGGCAGGGCGTCTATCGGCTGTTCAGTAACCGCGTATCCGCGATCGCGTAGAAAGCGCGAGAGCCACGCCGCCGCGTCGCCCTCGCGTCCGGTGGTGGAATCGATATCAACGAGTGCGCGCGTCAGCGCGACCGGATCGATTGGATCCATCTGAGGCCTGAGGCCTGGGCCCTGAGGCCTGCGCGGGTGCGTCGTCAGGCCCGCGCCGCAGCGCCGAGCATTTTCAATTGCTGCAGCACGCTCATGATCTTCTCGCGTGCCGCCTGGCTCGGCGGCACCATCGGCAGCCGATACGTCTCCTCGATCAGCCCCATCGCCGCCATCGCCGCCTTGCACGGGATCGGGTTCGATTCGATGAAGTTCACCTGGATCAGCGGCAGCAGCCAGTGATGGAGCTTGCGCGCAGCGGGGTAATCGCCTCTCTCGCAGAGTTCGACGATCTGCGCCATCTCCGCGGGTGCCTCGTTCGAGGCGACCGAGACGACGCCCTTGCCGCCGACCGCCATGTGCGCGACCGCCACGGGGTCGTCGCCGCTCAGCACGAGGAAGTCTTCGCCAGTCGCGGAAATGATCTCGGAAACCTGCGGCAGGTCGCCGGGTGCTTTGATGCCGACGATGTTCGGAATCTGCGACAGCCGCACGGTCGTCTTCACATCCATGTTGATGCCGGTGCGGCCCGGAACGTTGTAGAGCACGATCGGCAGGCGCGTGCCCTCGGCGATCGCCTTGAAGTGCTGATACAGACCTTCAGGTGTCGGCTTGTTGTAGTACGGCGTCACCGACAGGATGCCATTGACGCCGACTCGCTCGAGATCGCGCGCCAGCTCGATCACTTCCTTGGTGTCATACCCGCCCGCTCCCGCGAGCACGGGCACGCGTCCGTTGGCCTCCTCGACCACGAGCTCGACGACGCGCAGCTTGTCGCGATGCGTCAGCGTCGGAGCCTCGCCGGTCGTGCCGCACGGAGACAGGAAGTGCACGCCACCATCGATCTGCCGCTTCGCCAGGCGCTTGACCGCAGACTCGTCGAGAGAGCCGTCCTTGGTGAACGGCGTGATCAACGCGGTTCCGACGCCAGTGAAGGGGGTGCGCATACGGATCTCCTAGTAGTGCAGATTGCTGATTGCTGATTGCAGATTCATTGTGTCAATGCTGAATGCTGAAGTCAGAATACTGCTGATTGCGTCATTCAGCTGCCGATTGATTCATTCAGCAATATTCAACACTCATCAACCTACATTCGATCACTCATTCCGCAATCTGCAATCATCCTTCTTCATTTCTCAACACGTCCTGCATCGTGTACCAGCCGCTGCGACCGTGGATCCACTTCGCGGCCAGCAGCGCGCCGGCCGCAAAGCCGCGGCGATCGCGTGCCGTGTGCGTGAGCTCGATCGTATCCGATGGGCCGTCGAATCCGATCGTGTGAACCCCCGGAATCGCCCCGGCTCGGGTCGACGACATGTCGATAGCACGATCGAAGCCAGCCTCGAGCATCGCCTCGCGGAGCGTCAAGGCCGTTCCCGACGGCGCGTCGCGCTTGGTGGCGTGGTGCGCCTCGTGAATCCATGCGCCGAACTGTGCGTGCGGCTTCATCATCCGCGCGGCCTCTTCGACGATCATCTGAAAAATGTTCACCCCGATGGAGAAGTTCGCAGCCGCCACGACTCCTAATCCCGCCGAAGCCGCCGCCGCCTGGAGCGGGCGCGTCACCTCGCTCAGCCCAGTCGTGCCAATCACAACCGACATGCGGCGTTCGACATATTTCTGAAAGTTGCCGGCCACCGCAGCCGCGACGGTGAAATCCACTGCCACGTCGGCATCGGTCCACTCATCGCGGTCGACATCGACGCGGCCGACGACGTCGAACCCCTGAGCCGCCGCCATCTCGTCGACCATCCGGCCCATCTTGCCGTAGCCCACGATAAGCAGCTTCATCGTTCGACTCCGCTCACGATGACCCCGAGCGACTCAGCATCGCTGAGGAGTCGAGGGGTCATGTGAAGAACTCCTCGTGCAGTCGCTCCATCGCGTGAGGCAGGTCGGCCTGACGCAGCACCACCGTGATGTTTCGGCGCGAGGCCGCTTGCGAGATCATCCGCAACGGCACTTCCTCGAGCACGCCGATCACCTTGGCGCCGAGCTCCGGGGCGTCGCGCAGCACATCGCCGACCGCGCACAGCAGCGCCATCTCGCGCTCGACCGAGACTTCGGCGAACTCCGACAGCGCCTCCACGATGGCGTCGAGATGACGTCGATCGTCGACGGTCACCGACACGCTCACCTCGGACGTCGTCACCATGTCGACGGCTGTGCGGAAGCGCTCGAAGACCTCGAACACGCGGCGCAGGAACCCATAGGCCATCAGCATGCGGCTCGAGGTGATGTCGACAACGGTGACATCGCGCTTCGAGGCGAGACCGGTGAGTCGGGTCGCCCCATTCGATCCGATTGCGGTGATGAGCGTTCCGGTGCCGTCCGGCTTCCACGAGTTCAGGATGCGCACCGGAATGTTGCGCTTGACGGCCGGCAGAATCGTACTCGGGTGCAGGACCTTCGCCCCGAAGTACGCGAGCTCGGCCGCCTCGTCGAACGAGAGTTGCGACACCAGGCGCGGCGATTTCACGACGCGCGGATCGGCGCTCAGCATGCCGTCGACGTCGGTCCAGATCTGGATCTCCGAGGCGTCGATGCCCGCGCCAACGAGCGCTCCGGAATAGTCCGATCCGCCGCGGCCGAGCGTCGAGGTGTGTCCCTCCATCGTCGCGCCGACAAACCCGCCGATTACTGGCACGCGACCGCCCTCGAGGATGGGCACCACGGTCTTGCGCAGCGCAGCGTTGGTTTCGGCCGTGAGCGGCGTGGCACGTGTGTGATCGTCGGTGGTCACCACCGCGACGCGTGCGTCCACCCACTCCGCCGGCACACCCGCTGATGTGAGCGCGGCGGCCACGACGCGCGACGACATCAACTCGCCCATGGCCGCCACCACGTCGAGCGTCCGTGGCGAGACCTCGCGAAGCACCGCCAAGGCGCGGGCGATGCCCGTGAGCTGATCGAAATGATCGGCAAGGTGCGCAACCAGCGGCACGCTCTCGGCTCCCGGCACCAGCTCGCGCACGACACTGAGATGGCGCTGACGCATGTCTTCGATGCGGGGCAGCGCCTCGGCCAGACGATCGGATCCGGCGGCGGATGCCATGCCGAGGAGCGAGTCGGTCACGCCGCTCATCGCCGAGACGACGACCGCAGGACCGCGCCCATCGCGGGTGCGTGCGGTCCGAACGATCTCGATCAAGCGGCGGATCGCTAGGGGATCGGCGACGGACGTGCCGCCAAATTTCTGGACAACCATGATGGTGGAGTCGAATCAACTCCCAAACGCCAACGCCCAACTCCCAAGAAGACCTGACCTTGTTGGAGTTGGGAATTTGGAGTTGGGAGTTAATTAGCTTACTTCAGTGTGCGACAGCTTGTCCCGCCGCTTCCCAGGAGGCCATGCCGCCTGCGAGCTCGAGGACATCGAGACCGCGCTGCTGCAGCAGGCCGGCCGCGATCGACGACCGGTATCCACCGGCGCAGTGCACGAGCACTCGGCGATTCGCAGGAAGTTCGTGCAGCCGCTCGCGCAGATGATTGAGCGGCAGATTCAGGCTGCCTTCGATGCGCCCCTTGGTCAGCTCTTTCGGCGCGCGGACGTCGATGATGACGGGTGGATCGGATGAGGCGATCGCGGCTGCCGCTTCGGCAGGCGTGATGCGCGCGGTACCGGTCATCAGCTCCGGCCGCGATTCGAGGGCGGTGATCCCGTTGCGCAGATAGCCGACCAGACTGTCGAAGCCGATGCGGCCGAGACGCATCGCCGCCTCCTCCTCACGCGTCGGTTCCGCAATCACGACGATCGGCTGGTCTTTGTCGAGGATCGTTCCGGCCCACGTGGCGTAGCTGCCGTTGAGCCCGATGTTGATGCTGCCAATCAGATGGGCCCGCGCGTATTCGGCGGGATCGCGCACGTCGAGGATCTGCGCACCGGCTTCGCGCAGCGCCAGCACGACATCGACGTCGAGCGGCTTCAGCTGATCTCCCAGCATCGTCGCGAGCGTGCGCCGCTCTTTGGTGTTCAGCACGGCGTCGTAGGTGAAGTACGACGGCGCGTCCGGCTGATCCGCCGTGACCAGCGCGACGAATTCCGATTCGTCCATCGGCTGCAGCGCATAGTTGCTGCGCCGCTGCTCGCCGAGCGTCGACACCGTTTCGCGGCTCAACTGCTTGCCGCAGAGCGAGCCGGCGCCGTGCGCAGGGTAGACCAGCGTCTCGTCGGGCAGTGGCAGCACCTTGTCGTGCAGCGATCGATAGAGATGCCGTCCCAGTTGATCCGCCGACCAGCCGAGCGACGCGCGCAGATCGGGGCGCCCGACGTCGCCGATGAACAGCGTGTCACCGGTGAGAATCGCCTGCGGGCGCGTCGCGTCGCGATCGAGGTCGAACACAAGAATCGAGATCGATTCGATGGTGTGGCCAGGCGTTTCGAGCACGGTGAGACGGACGCGTCCGAACTCGAGCTGCTGGCCGTCGGCCATCGACGTGAACGCGTATTCCGCCTTGGCCTTCGATCCGAGGTAGATCCGCGCCCCGGTCCGATCGCGCAGCTCGAGATGCCCGGCGACGAAGTCGGCGTGGAAGTGCGTCAGGAACACGTGCCGGATCTCGAGCCCGTGTTCCTCGGCGTCGGCGAGGTAGCGATCGATGTCGCGCTGCGGATCGACGATCGCGGCGGTGTGGCTCGATTCGTCGCCGACCAGATACGACGCGTGCGCCAGGCAATTGAGGTAGTACTGTTTGAGAATCATAGGTACCAGGCGGGTCTGAAGACCCGCCTCTACGTGTCGACTGGTTCGGCGGGTCCCAAGACCCGCCTCTACGAGTGTCGATAGCCGCTGCCGTAGCGGCGGCTCTTCAGACCCGCCGTCGATGTCAGTGTTCGACAGGGGCACCAACGAGGTTTCCCCACTCCGTCCACGATCCATCGTAGTTCTTGACGTCGGTGAATCCGAGCAAATACTTCAGCACGAACCACGTGTGGCTCGAACGTTCGCCGATGCGGCAGTACGCGATCACCGGTCGATCACCTTCGATCCCGTGCGCCGCGTAGAGCGCCTGCAGTTCATCGCGGCTCTTGAACGTGCCATCGTCGTTGCAGGCCTTGGCCCAGGGAATGCTCTTGGCGCCGGGGATATGGCCGCCGCGTTGGCACGTCTCGGGTAGTCCCGGCGGCGACAAGATCTCGCCGGTGAATTCCTGCGGGCTACGCACGTCGACCAACGCGACGCTCCCCGTCCGCATCGCGTGCTGCGCATCCGACAAGAAGGCGCGCACCGCCAGATCGGCATCCTTGGCGCGATAGTGTTTCTTCTGGACGAGTGGCATGTCGGTGGCGAGCGGACGCCCTTCGGCCAGCCATTTCTTGCGTCCGCCATCCATGATGCGCACGTCCTGATGTCCGTAGATCTTGAGCTGCCAAAACGCCCACGCGGCAAACCAGTTGTTGTTGTCGCCGTAGAGCACGATGGTCGTGTCGTCATCGATGCCGGTGCGGCCAAGCAGAGCCTCGAGCGCCGCCTTCGAGACGATGTCGCGGACCACGGTGTCGCACAACTCCGTCGTCCAGTTCCAGGCCGACGCCCCAGGCACGTGGCCCTGATCGTAGGCACCGGTATCGACGTCGACCTCGACGACGCGAACCGCCAGGTCGCTCGCATGTTGTCCAACCCACTCCGTCGATACCAGGACCTGTGTGAGCACGTTCGTTGTCATGCTGCCTCCTCGATTCCTGCCGCGAGGAGTGTGTCGCGTCAGGTGGCGGCACTCCATTGAAACGCCATGAGGAAGCTATGAGTTATCGATGAATCCTATAATCTGCCCGTGTCGCGGATCCGATTCGACCGGTTCGAACTGGACGTGACGGCCGGCGAACTTCGCAGCGGCGGCGCGGTCGTCAAGCTGCAGCCGCAGCCGTGCAAGGTCTTGGCGCTGCTGGCCAGCCGCGCCGGCCAACTGGTCACCCGTGCGGAGATTCAAAGGCAAGTCTGGACCGACGATACATTCGTCGACTTCGAGCAAGGGCTCAATTACTGCGTCCGGCAGATTCGCGCGGCGCTCGACGATCAGGCGGAGACGCCGCGATTCATCGAGACGGTGCCGCGCCGCGGCTACCGGTTTCTGGCTCCGGTCACCGCGGCCGCGTCGGCGCCGCAGGCGCCGTCGCGCGTCATGCTGGCGGTGCTCCCTTTCGAGAACCTGAGCGGCATCGACAACGACGAGTACTTCAGCGACGGGCTGACCGACGAGATGATCGCTCAGCTCGGACGCATCAACCCGCAGACGCTCGGCGTGATCGCGCGCACATCGGCGATGCGCTACAAGGGAACCGACAAGAGCATCGGTGCGATCGGCAGCGAGCTCGGCGTCGGCTTCGTGCTCGAAGGCAGCGTCCGCCGCAACGCGACGCGCGTTCGCGTGACGGCGCAATTGATTCAGGTCTGCGATCAGTCGCTGGTGTGGGCCGATACCTACGAACGCCACGTCGGCGACGTGCTCTCGCTGCAGCGCGACGTCGCGCGCGCGATCGCCGGAGCCATCCAGATCCAGCTGACGCCGCAGGAGCAGCAGCGTCTCGCATCACTGCGACCGATCGACTCACGAGCCTACGAGGCCTACCTGCAGGGCCGCTTCGCCTGGAATCAACGCACGCGTCAGTCGCTCGAGCGCAGCGTCCGCTGCTTCCTCCAGGCGATCGAGATCGATCCCGAGTATGCGGCGGCTCATGCCGGAATCGCCGACGCCTACATGACCCAGCTCGATTACAACTACCTGCTGCCACGCGAGGCGTTTTCGCTCGTCAACCGCGCCGTCCTCGAAGCCATCCGGCTCGAGGACTCGCTCGCCGAGCCGCACACCTCGCTTGGCCACTTACGGCTGCACGAGTTCAACTGGCGGGCAGCCGAGCAAGAGTTCATCCGCGCCATCGCCCTCAATCCCGGCTACAGCACCGCGCATTACTACTACGGCAACCTGCTCGCCGCCCTCGGCCGCTACGACGAGGCGATCGACGAAGCGCAGCGCTCGCTCGATCTCGATCCGTTGTCGCTCAACGCACGTCAGAACCGGATGTTTCTGTACTACCTGGCGCGCCGCTACGACGAGGCCCTGAATCAGGCCGACGAAATCCTGCAGATCGATCCTCGCTTTCTCGGCCTCTACTACACACTCGGTCTCGTGCAGGACCGTCTCGGCCGCTTTGAAGAGGCGACGAGATCGTTTGAAGTGGTCAGCCCGGCCGGCATCCGGCGCGGGTCGACGGTGGCGGCGGCCGCTGCGGTCGTCGTGGCACGTGCGGGACGTCGAGACGACGCGCGGGCAACCCTGCAACGGCTCGAAGGAATGAAAGCCGACGAGTACGTCTCGTCGTACGATCTGGCACTCGTCAGCCTGGCCGTGGACGACGTCGACAAAGCGCTCGCCCACCTGTCCAACGCGATCGAGGATCACGCCTCGTTCGTCCCCTACATCAACATCGACGCACGGCTGGATCCACTGCGCACGGATCCACGCTTCGCTGCGATCATCGAGCGCCTGAAGTTCCCGAGAACGTAGTGTAGGCCGGGGCTTGAGACCAGGCGCCAAGAACTTGGAGATAATCCCCACGTGCCTAAGCGACTCATCGTCCTCGCGATCACGTTCTTCGTCTTATCGGATTCGGCAACGGCGCAGTGGATCCGCTATCCCACCGCGGGCGTGCCGCGGACGCGTGAGGGCAAGCCGAATCTCACCGCGCCGACGCCGCGCACGGCCGATGGCAAGCCTGATTTCTCCGGCGTGTGGGAGAACGACGGCTACGGGGGTCCCGGTCAGGAGGGAACGGGTCCAACGCCGAAGACGGTGTTCTTCGATCTCTCGAACGGTCTCAACGGCGCAGTGCCACCGTATCAACCGTGGGCCGCCGATCTCTACGCGAAGCGCAAGGCCGATCTGGCGAAAGACAATCCCGACGCGCGATGCCTGCCGATCGGTCCACTGCAGATGCTCGCGCATCCACTACCGAAGAAGATTCTCCAGACGCCGGGCCTGTTGGTGCTGCTCCACGAGCGCAACATGGAGTTCCGCCAGATCTACACGGACGGCCGGCCACTGCCGTCCGATCCGAACCCGTCGTGGTATGGCTATTCGTCGGCGAAGTGGGATGGCGACACGCTGGTCGTCGACACCATCGGCTTGCGCGATGGTCTGTGGGCCGACTTCTGGGGCAGCCCACTGACCGATCGCGCGAAGATCACCGAACGCTTCCGTCGTCCCAACTACGGCACGCTCGACGTGCGCGTCACCGTCGACGATCCGAAGGCGTATACCAAGCCGTGGACCGTGACCGTCAATCAGCACATCGCGCTCGACACCGATCTCCTCGAGTACTCGTGCCTCGAGAACGAGAAGGATGTGCCGCGGCTAGTTGGGAAATAACGAACCACGACACACAGAGGCGCAGAGGCACCGAGGTTGACCTGATTGATCTCTGTGCCTCGGTGCCTCTGTGTGTCGTTATTTCAATTCGTCATTCATCCACTCGTCGACTCGGCTGCGAATCGCATCAACCGTCACGCCGTTGTCGCGGAGCATCGATGACGCGAGCGTGCCCTCGTCCTGCAGCAGACCCAGCAGCAGATGCGGCGTGCCAATGTCGTTGTGACGGAGGCGATCGGCTTCGGCCGCGGCCAGACCGATCGCGCGCTTTGTCTCGTCGCTGAACGCGATGATCACCGAGATCGACAGTGGCTCACCGGCCTGCCGGCTCACGCGCACGCTGGCACGGATGTCGTCGAGCGACAGACGCGTGTCGGAGAGCACCGGCGTGGCCGCACGCATGACGCCGAGCAGCAAGTGCTCGGGGTCGATCGAGGCGTGTCCGAACTGCCCCGCCTCGTAGCGTGAGAAGAACGTGGCCTGCTTCGCGCGTGCGGTGAATCTGGGAAACAGTCGGGCCGCCGACTCACTCGGCACCGCCTCGGCGTGTTGACGCTCCACCGACTCGACGCGTCCCTTGAGCTGCGACCAGTTGAGAAACCCATACCGCTTGGCGATCGCGTGTTGAGCGTCCGCGAGCGTCGCCTCGGGATCACACGTCTGCAGATCGTGCAAAAGCTCTTTCGCCAGCTTCTTGAGGTATTCGAGATTCGGACGAGGCGGGAGTTCTGAAGACATCGCTCCTCCTTCTACGGCCCGATGTCCGCTCGTGGGCAGAAGAGAGGTGGATGCTCAGACGCGCAGGTGGGATCGTCCCTTTCCGCGGACGGGGTGCAACCTGTATTGCAGAGGGAATGTTATCACGGAGAGAAACACACGATCACGACACACAGAGGCGCAGAGGCACCGAGGTTGACCTGATTGATCTCTGTGCCTCGGTGCCTCTGTGTGTCGTCGAAACTATCTGGCCAAGGGGTCAGGCCTGACTTGGAATTTCACGAGTTTGCCCTTGGTCCCCTTCCCACCTTCGATGTGCCACACGAAGTGCGTGCCGTAATTCGCGTAGAGCGCGCGGCCCTTCCATCCGGCGTTCGGATCGTCGATGCGTCCGTCGAGACCGCGTGAATAGAAGCCGAGTGGATACGGCACGCGCAGCGTCGTCCACTGCTTGGTCGCCGGATCGAGTACGAGCAGCGCATCGGAGTTCGATCCGGTCGCAATAGGTTTGTTCTCACCCATGCCGAGCGCGTTGTGCTGGTCCACCCAGTTGAAATAGTGGAAGTCGGCAGGGATGTTGGTGCCGCGCAGCTTGGGGCCGTCGGTCTGATACAGCGTCCAGCCTTCCTTGCACTGGCTGCCATCGCGCTTGGCCGGGCCATTGAGGTCCGTGCACTTGCGAATGTCGAAGCTCGCCAGGTGGCTGCTCGCCGCGAGCGCCGTCCACACGACGCCGTTCTTGTCGATGTCGACGCCGCGCGGATCGAAGCCGGGCTCCGGCACCTTGAACAGCAGCGATTTGCACGAGGACGGGGGATTGTTCCCGCGCGATAGGCGTACGAGATAGCCCGGATAGCTTTCGCTCACGCCCCACACCGAGTCGTCCACCGGACTCGGGATGACGGCGTAGAGCGAGAAGTTGATCAGCGTGTCCTTCGTCGCGTCGAACGCTTGCGCTGGACCGCGCCCGCGTCCGGGAGCCCCGCTGCCGCCAGTGGTGTCGCCGGCATAAAGGACGGAGTCGGCGCCGCGGCCGGTGGGCATGTTGAACGGCCGCGTGATCTTGCCATCGCCGTTGGTGTCGAGCACTTGACCGCACCAGCCCACGGCCTGCTGCTCGTCCTGCGTCTTGTCGTACACCTTGGTGTCGATCCAGCCGAAGATCGGTCCACTCAGCTCGTTGAAGTACACGGTCTCATCGGCATCGTTGTCGAACTGCAGGTGATGCGTCGCGTAACAGGTGTCGATGAGCACGAACTTCTTCGTCTTCGGGTCGAAGAACGACGCCTGCCGGCCGCTGCCAGTCAACGGGAACCATTCAGCGAACTTGTTCTTCGGATCGTTGCACCAGCCCGGATCCTGATTGGGGCGGATCTTCGACGTCATCCACACGCGCCCTTTGCTGTCGAGCATCGGGTTGTGTGGATCGGCGGGGTTGTACGGAGGATTCGCCCAGAGCCACTGATCGCCCCACCACAGCGATGGCCGATTCGGCTTCGGGAATCGCGACGGCACCGTCTCGCGCGGCGCACGCGTTGGGATCTCGAGTTCCTCCGTCGTGTTCGTCTTCGGGTCGAGTACGACCAGCGTGCCATGGCCGGCCGACACTGCGTAGATCGGCCCCTTGGCGTTGACGGTCGGATGATTCTTGTCGGTCGAAGCCTCGTCGTGCATGAACGAGTGATCGGTGCCCCAATCCCACAACGTGAGGACGACGTTGCGTTCGATGCCTTTCGGCCGCGGCGGCGCCGGCGGCACCTCGCCCTTCTGGATCCGCTCCGTCCAGTCGGAGAACGTCTTGAGCGACGGCTCCTTGCCCTGGTTGGTCAGCACCGAATACATCGCCGTGCCGCGGACGCCGGTTCCGAGCCGCCACTCCCATGCTTCGGCGTGCGTCTTGAGTTCGGGCTTCGCCTTGAGCACGTGGTCGACGCTGCGCGTCAGCTTGTTTCCGAGCTGATGACAGAAGTTGCAGTCGGACTTGAGCGAGTTGATCCAGTGGTTCTGCGACAGCATGTTCGGCCCGACGCCATTGCCCTTCTCGCCGGTGCCCGGGAACAGGCCTGGATCCGGAGGCTGCAACAGCGACAGCCAGTAGTTGCCCGGATACACCTGCGCGGCTTCCTGCGGCGACTTCGCGTTCTGCACACGAAGCGTGACCGCAGTGGCGCTTGGCTTCACTTGCTGCTTCGCCGAGTCGACCAGGCCGTAGCCGCGCACCCACACGCTGTACGTCGCAGCGGGCAGCTCGGGCACCATGAAGCGGCCGCGATCGTCGGTGACGACGATCTTGATGAAGTTGGTCGGCAGATCCTTGGTCTCCGCAATCACCCACACGCCGGCTTCAGGCCCGGAAGCGCCCTGCACAACACCTGTGATGTAGTCGGGGGCCGCCTGCCCCTGCACGCTGACCGACACCATCGTCGCAATCAGGGCCGCAATCGCAGTACCGAATAGTGCTTTTCGCATCGTCATCTCGCTATCAAACACCGACCTTGGACAAGCGTCCCGGCGTCTGCCGGACCGAACCGCTCGACATTATCTGAAAAATCCATCCACAGGCCAATCACCCGCGCGAAGTATTTCGATCAAATCTCACGGGTTTACCGAAGAAACACGCGCGCGGACGAAGAGAACGTCGCGTCGGTGGCCGCCCCCGGCACATACTCGCACTGAACGCGATCGGCCGCGAGCATCTGCACGAGCAACAATCCCACCTGCGATCCGAACGTCGAGGTGCCCGCCGCCTGGAACAACCGGTAGGCAATCTTGCCGCTCGAAGGCGAGACATCGCGCGGCGAGATCGATCCCGGCGGCACGCCAAATGCTCCGACCACACCCAATGCGCCTCCGCTCGCGATGCGGATACTGGCCGGCTCGTAGTTGTCGTACACGAACGCCAGATGTCGCGACCACGCCGACGGCAACGTGCTCTCGGACGGGGGCAGACCCTCGGCGAACCAGTTCCCGCTCAACCGCCCGGCGACGTCGTAGTTGAAGGTGCCGTCCCTGTCGTCGGCAGATCGCCGGACCAGCGCGTACAACTGCGTGCGCAACGGCTCATCGAAGTGCTTCAGCGGTGCGTCCCCATGCAGGCTTTCAGAAGCGTACCGTGACGGGGCTAGAAACGGTACCGTCATCGCATCGTTGATGAGTCCGAGATCGATGCCGAAGGCGCCGCCCGACGTCACGCCAAGCGTCTGTCCTGCCGTGACTGCACTGCCCTGTCGAACGCTCGCGTCGACGACGACGTGATCGAGATAGTACGTGAACGTCGACGCGCCCCGGATCAGCAGCTTCACGTCGCTGTTGTGGCTGATGATCGACTGAATGGTTCCATCGCCAGGCGCCACGACGGTACGCGGCGGCGACGAGGGGTTGTTCAAGCGGTGATAGAGATAAATGTGGTCGGTCGGCAACGTGTGATCGGGCGGATTCAGGTTGCCGAGAGGCGCGATGAACTCGATCGCAGACGGTACGATCGGCGACGCGCGAAACGCGAACGTCGCTGACGAACCGCCTGGCGCCGGAGACGGCGACGTCGAGGGTGGCGAGCTGTCATGGCATCCGATCGCGATCGCGATCGCAACAATCAGCACACCGCGTTTTCCACTCTTTCCAAGTGTCATCCGCTAGCCCATCGGCTTCGAGGGATCCCGCCCATTGGCGGAGAGCCACGGATAGCGCGCTGTGTCGAGGCCCGCGTAGTCCGGATCGAGGTAGATGAAGCAGCGCTGAATCAGGAAGTCGCGTACCTCGAAGACGTCGCACCATCGGCCGGCATGCGAGACGCCGGCGCGCCACACGCCGTCCTTGTACTCACCGGCACTCGTCCCTTCCACCGCGAAGACATCGGTCCCGGTCATGATCCAGTTGAACGTGGCGTAGTCGTGCAGAATGTGCCGGATGCCAGCGCCGAAGTCGGAGAACAGCTGACCGATTTGCTGCTTGCCGGTCGCAAGTCCCCACTTGGGGAAGAACACCTGCCCGTCCTCGGCGAACAGATCGAGGATGCTGCCGCCGGTCGAGGTGACCCCCTTGTTGTCGAAGGCTTTGAGGTACTCGAGCGCGACGGACTTTCGTTGCTCGTCGGTCATCGTGCCGCGTGTAATCGCCATGGGCGAGAGGATACACGCGGATGCGTCAGGCGGGTCTAAAGACCCGCCTCTACGAGACGACGCGCAGGGCGATTCCCGAGCTGTTCGACGCGCGCACCAGCGGTGCGGGCTCGGCCAGGTCCGGCATCGGCGCCGCGACGAAGAATCGCCGGGCGATCTTCGCGAGCACCCGCGCGCGCTTGGCTGACCTCGCGACGCGCGCGCTGTCGGTGGCGATCCCGGTGTTCGCGTACATCTGTCGATAGAGTTTCGAAAGCAGCACGAAGGCTAGACGCGACTTCAGCGACTTCACGCACGACGAGCGCTGCCACACCACCCCAAGCGAGTAGAAGCGGTTCCACACGCCTTGCGTCCGTATGCGGATTTCATCGGCCGACATCACCGGATGCGGCGTATAGATCCGCGGACGTCGCGAGTTCGGAATCAGCCAATAGCGCGTCAGCGGAATGCCGTCGATTTTCGGCACGTCGACGGCTTCGCGCTCCCACTTCTGGAAGTCGAGCGTACCTGGCAGCGGCTGCAGCATCACGAACTGCGCCATGGTCACACCCGCACGGTGGGCCAGATCGGCCGTCGCATCGAACGTCGTCGGCGTATCAGTCGGCAGGCCGAAGATGAACGAGCCGAGCACGTGCAGATCGTGTTTGCGGAAGGCCTGCAATCGATCGACAAGCGACTCACCCGACTCATTGAAGTTCTTGTAGATCGCTTTCAACCCTTCCGGCGTCACCGACTCGACACCGACCAGCGCCCCGCGGATGCGGGCGCGGCGCATGGCGTCGAGGAACTCGGGGTCCTCAGCCACTTCCATCGTGATCTGCGTGAAGAAGACGGTGTCGGAAGGAAGCAGCGCCAGCTGCGCCATCAGATCGAACCGTTCCTGGCGCAGCTCGCTGAGCGACGCCCATTGCGTCTTGTCGGAACGGCGATCGGCAGCCAGGAGATCGGCGCGCGTGACCGGGTAGAAGTTGTCGTCGGCGAGGACGATGAACCTGAAACCCTTGCGCCTCAGCGCGACGACCTCGCGGATGACGGAATCGACATGCCGCTGCCGCGGCTGCTGACCGTCGGTCCGCCAAACCGAGCAGAACGAGCAGTGCTTGGGGCAGCCGCGCACGGTCTGCACCGACGCCCACATGTACTTGCCCTCGGGAAGCAGGTCCCATCGCGCCGGAACGAACGATTCGCCCGAGATGCGTCCGCCGTCGTACTCCTCCGACAGCGTTCCCGCCTCGCAGTCGTGCAGCACTCGAGACCACACCAGATCGCCGTCGCCTTTGACGACGGTATGAGCAGAGCCGTGCTCGCGAACTTCTTCCGGGTAGAGCGTGGCGTGAATGCCACCGTAGGCGACAAACGCGCCGCGTTCGCGGGCCAGTCGCCCCAGGTGATATCCGCGCAGCGCGTTGCCGGTGTGAATGCCGATCCCGACGACGTCGCCCGGTGCCACCGTGTCGAGATCGAACGGGTCGATCGTCTCGTCGACGACGGCGGGTGTGCCGTAGCGCTCGGGCGTCGCGGCCGCCAGGACGTACAGCCACCGCGGTGTGATGACCGCAGTACCAAAAGATAAATCGCTCGGGTTGACGAGGTGTATGCGCACGCCGTTCGTCCTTTTAGAAGGAGCTCGCGATTCGCTTCCCGAGCCGGGTGAAATAGCCTGCGGACGCCACGGCGGCGTCTTGCGATTGGTGACCCACTGCAACTCCAGCGGCGGCGCTTCCCGCCGCAACCTCGCGCCACGGAACGATGGGCCCGGCGGCAGTCGCAGGGCCGGATGATGTCAGCGGACGCGGCGCCGCCGCGCTCAGCGCCCCGGAGACACGAGAGGCGGCGATCGTCTCGGCCGTCCGCTCGCTCGCGCCTTCGATAGAGTGGGAGGCCGCAGCGGTCTGCGCCGTCATCGCGGCAGCGACCGGAGCAACCGCCGCACGCGCTCGAAGCTGCGTGTCGGCGCTTCTGAGCGCTGGCAACGGCGCGCTGGACTGTTGAGTCGAGGCCAGATCATTCGACGCGATCGCAGACAGAGGCGACGCGATCATGTCATGCGACCGGGCGTCGACGACAGTCGTCTCGAACTCGCGCTCGACGGTCGCCTCGATCGCACGAACGTCGCCAAGCATGATCGCCAGCACGCACAGCGCCGCGCTCGAGCCCGCGGCGGCGAGCCGCCAGAGCGTTGCGGTCGCGCCGTGATTGCGCGAGAGGATGCGGACGATACGTCGGCGCAGGCTGACGGGGCCGATGGCCGGCAGCGCCGCTTGCCCCAACGGCCGGAGGACCGGCAGACTCGCGAGCTTCACCAGGCTGGCGGCGTATCCCTTGGCCGACCCAGTGACGGCAACCGCCATCTCGTCGCACGCGATCTCGCGTTCGTTTTGAAGCTGACGATCCAGCCACCAGACCGCCGGATGCCATCCAGCGACGACTCGGATGCAGGACAGCAGGAGGTGCACCAGATCGTCACGCCGCTGTACGTGGGCCCATTCGTGGATGACGATGTGATCGAGTTCGTCATCGTCGAGCTGATCGAGCAGCGCGGGGGCGAGGGCAATCGTCGGCGATCCGCAGCCCAGCACCGCCGCCGCTCGCACGCCGTCGGACATCGTCAGCTCGGTGCGCCGTCCGCGCCGCATCACCGACGCCCAGTGCGGCAGCCTGACCTGTCGTGCCGGCGCGATGCGCGTCGACCCGCGCTTGATGCGCCGCAGCGACTGCGCTGCGAACACGAGACGAACGGCAGCAATCGACGACCAGAGCAGCCAGAGAGCCGCGATCGTCACGTTCGACGTCCACCACGCGGCCGGCACCGACAACAGGGGAACAGCGGCCGTCGAGCCCGCGGGGCCGGGCGATGTCACGGCCTGGAGGACGGCCTCGGAGGCTGGACCAGGCGCCGCGCCGAGCGCAGCCACGATTGGCAAGGCCAGCACCGACAGCAAGGCGGCCCAGACGGTGAGATACCGATCGCGCGCGCGCGAACGTTCGATGGCGACGAGCACGATCGCTGTTACCACCGCGATCACGCTTCCCTGCCAGATCCAGTTCAGAAGAACGTCCACGCGAGCTCCTGTCACGCGTCTTCGATCAGTTTCTTGAGTCGCCTGACTTCCGCAGGATCCAACGACTCGTCTTCGAGCACGTTGAGCACCAGCAGGCTTGGCGAGTCGTCGAACAGGCGGTTCGCCAGTTGGCGCAGCGCCCGCACTCGTGCTTGTCGTTCGTCGACGCGCGGACGGTAAATGAAGGCGCGAGCCACCTTCTCGTGCGCGACGTAGCCCTTGACCTCGAGGATTCGCAGCATCGTTTGCGCAGTGCTGTACGTCACGGCGCGCTTCTTGCGAAGGGCGTCGACGACATCGGCTACTGTGGCCGTCCCGAGCTGCCACAACACGGCCATCACCCGCGCTTCGGCATCGGTGAGAGCAGGTGAACGCTTGCGCGGCATCGGTATGGCGTGAACTCTTAAAAATTTAAGACTTCGAGAGTCTAGCAGCAGCATCCGCCGTCGTCAACGACAGACTTAAGAGTTCGTCGGCGCTGGTGCGTATACCGTGACAGGTCCTATCGTTACGACGAATATCCGCGCGTCGCTGTCGAGGATGTCAGGCACGGAGCTGATGCGGGACGAGCACCTCGATCACCTGCCCGGCGACGGGATGGCCGTTCCTCAGACGCGCCGACCAGTCGTGGCCGCACGACGGGCAGGTGAACCACGCGATCACCGCCGAGCGTTCGGGCCACGCCGGCACATCCGGCAGCCCGCAGTGCGGGCACCTCGTGGTTACCATCGATCCCGGTCTGCCTTCGCGACCCATGCTCCATCCTTCCGCAACGGTCATGCCGTCGGCAGATCGCGTCTGCGGCTCGGAACTCACGACTCGCTGGCGCCGACATCGGAAGATTTCCCCTCGTTCGGAACAAGTCCCCAGGTCGGCGCGCCGATACCCTGCGAAGCCGGCGGCGAACGTCATCAGCGCGGCGGGTCGGTATACTTGTCGCGAAGCGGACACGATCCAGCGCGCGCGGATCGACACATCGGCCGCTCGACGCCGTGACTGGCCCCGATCACGTTCAGCAGCTCACCGACATCAAGCGCGCGCTCGATCATGCGGCGATTGTGGCGACGACCGACGTGTCGGGCCGCATCAGCTACGTCAACGACAAGTTCTGCCAGATCTCCGGCTATAGCCGCGACGAGCTGCTCGGGCAGGACCATCGCATCATCAACTCGGGCCATCACCCCAAAGAGTTCATCCGCGAGCTGTGGCGGACGATTGCCAATGGGCACGTCTGGCACGGCGAGATTTGCAATCGCGCCAAGGATGGTCATCTCTACTGGGTCGACACGACGATCGTGCCGTTCCTCAACGAGCAGGCGAAGCCGTATCAGTACATCGCCATTCGCGCCGACATCACCGCGCGCAAACAGGCTGAAGAACAGCTCGCGCGTCAGGCAGCGCTGGCTCAGGTCGGTCAGCTGGCGGCGGTCGTCGCGCACGAAGTCCGCAATCCACTCGCCGGAGTGAAGGGCGCGATTCAGATTCTGATGTCGCGACGCGCCGGGGACGATCCGGAGCTGCCGGTGATGCACGACATCGTGGCGCGCATCGACTCGTTGAGCGAGCTGATCAACGACCTGATGCTGTTTGCACGGCCGCGCGCACCGCGGCTGCACGCGACCGAGCTTCGCGCGCTCGCCAGCGATGCGATCACCATCGTCCGCCGCGACCCGGGTGCGGGACACATCGAGTTCAAGGTCGAGGGCAGCGAGATCACGGCCGACGTCGATGCGGAAATGATCCGAGCCTCGGTGTTGAATCTGCTGCTCAACGCCGTGCAGGCGATGGGCGGCGAGGGGCGCATCCAGGTCGGGCTGCGGCGGGACGGCAGGCTCGCCGAGATCGCGGTTCGCGATAGTGGTCCGGGCATTCCACAGGACATCAGGGATCAGGTGCTCGAGCCGTTCTTCACCACCAAGGCGCGAGGCGGCGGACTGGGCCTGCCGATCGCCAAGCGCACCGCGGAGATGCACGGCGGCACGCTGACGCTCGACTGTCCGCCCGGCGGCGGCACCATCGTGACGCTATCGCTGCCCGTAGCGAGTGGGGTCACGAGTGGTGGTGCGATCGCATGATCGCCTGGGAACAGAAAGCGGTGTCGGCCGACGACGCCGTCGCAGTGATTGCCAGCGGCATGAAGGTGTTCGTGCATGGTGCCGCGGCGACGCCAACCCCGCTCCTCGACGCGCTGACCCGACGGACCGACATCGAGAACGTCACCCTCTACCACCTTCACACGGGCGGACCAGCACCATTCGTCGATCCGGCCCATCGCGGGCGCTTGTTTTCGGTGTCGCTGTTCGCCGGTCCGCCGGTGCGTGCCGCGATCGACAGCGGCGCCGCCGATTTCATACCGGTGTTTCTCTCCGACATACCGGCTCTCTTCAGCACGCGACAGATTCCGCTCGATGTAGCGCTGTTGCAGCTGTCGCCGCCCGACTCGCACGGCTACTGCACGCTGGGAACGTCGGTGGATGCGGCGTTGGCGGCATCGCAGAATGCGCGCCTCATCGTGGCGGAGATCAACGAGCGGATGCCGCGCACACTGGGCAACACCCTCGTCCCGCTCTCGAAAGTCGATCGCTTCATGCGATCGTCACGACCCCTGCACGCCCACGAGCCGGCCACGCCGTCGGCAGTCGAAGAAGCGATCGCCGATCACGTCGCGCCGCTGGTCGACAACGGCGCCACGCTGCAGATGGGAATCGGCGCGATTCCCGACGCGGTGCTGGCGCGGCTGCACTCGCGCCGCGATCTCGGCATCCACACCGAAATGTTCTCCGACGGCGTCGTCGATCTGGTGGAGGCCGGTGCCGTCACCAACCGGCTCAAGCAGATCCATCGCGGACGCATCGTCACGTCCTTCGTGATGGGCACGCAACGCCTCTACGACTACGTCCACGACAACCCGTTCGTCGAGTTCCACCCGTGCAACCGCACCAACGACACGTCGATCATCCGCCGCAACGATAAAGTGGTCGCCATCAACTCGGCGCTCGAAGTCGATCTCTCGGGCCAGGTCGTCGCCGACTCGATCGGCTTCCGGATCTACAGCGGCATCGGCGGTCAAATGGATTTCATTCACGGCGCCGCGCTGTCGAGCGGCGGCAAGCCGATCATCGCGCTGCCGTCGACCGCCGCCGGCGGCGCGATCAGTCGCATCGTCCCGGCGATCAAAACCGGCGCCGGCGTGGTGACCACGCGCGGCCACGTGCACTGGGTGGTCACCGAGTATGGTGCGGTCAACCTGTTTGGGCTGACGCTGCGCCAACGCGCCGAGGGGCTCATTCGTATCGCCCACCCCGACATGCGCGGAGAGCTGACGCACGCGTTCAAAGAAGCGCGGCACGTCGTGCTCGGGACGTAAGCACGCGAGCACGTCAACACCTGCGCACCTGACCACCGGCGAACCTCGGGTTGCGGAGGAAGACCCGCTACGGCGGAAATTCCCCCACCCCGCCGGCTCTCCACAGTCGACATCGCGTCTACGCGTGTGCGTTCGAGTTGGTACGAAGGCTGCTCTTCTTGGTGACAACCGACGCCTCGCGCGAGCGAGAAGGAGGGCGACGTGAGGAAGACCACACGGATCTTGGTGCCGACGGATTTCAGCGACACGTCGGACGCCGCTTTGACCTACGCACGAACACTGGCCGACTCGCTCGGGGCGTCGCTTCATCTCGTGCACGTGTTCGACGATCCCTATGGCAACGCCCTCGTTGCGGAGATGAGCCCGTCCGTCTACGACAGCATGCGGGCCACCGAGCTCTCGCAGGCGCGACGCCGTCTGCTGCGCCGGCTGCCGCCGGCCGATCGCAAGCAGTTTCATGGGTCCACCGCGATCGTCACCGGCTCGCCGGCGCAGGCCATCGTCGACTACGCAACCGACCGCGGGATGGATCTGATCGTGATCGGCACGCACGGCCGCAGCGGTTTCGCGCACCTGATTCTCGGCAGCGTCGCCGAGCAGGTCGTGAGAACAGCCACCTGTCCGGTGTTGACAGTACGCGCGAAACAGGCTGCGGACGTGCGCGAGACGGCGGAGGCGGCGGTCGCAGCCAGCGCCTGACGTCGAGACAGCATCCCGGAGACGACCTGATGACCACTTCGGCAACGGACTCCCTCAAGGCGGTGTTCTGGCACCGCGATCTTCCGCCGGTCGATGCGGACGTCATCGGCGAGCACACGTTGGAAGCCGTCAGCGGGCGCGTCCCCGGGACGCTCAGTCATCGCGACGAGATTTGGGATCGCTGCTACGACGAGTTGATGGCGAACACCGACGAACGTTTGCGTCAGGAGATCGCGCGACTCGGCGGACGCTACGCGCACGTCCTCCACGAATCGATCGACAGCCGGCACGACGACCGCGCCAATGAGGCGTGGTTACATGGACAGTTTACGTACGTGCTGTACCGATGAAACTGCCGGCGCGTCTAAAGAGGCGCCGCTACGGCAGCCGCTGAGAAGCTCTCGTAGAGGCGGGTCTTTAGACCCGCCGTCTCAATAGAATCCGATCCCGCGCCCCATGATTCCCACTCCAGACCACAGCAGCACCGACACCACCGCCACGATCTTCGCCATGCGCGAGTTGGCTCGTCTCTGGTCGCCGAGCGCGATGCGCTGACGGATCGCGAACGTGAAGATCAGCGCCGCGGCGAGGAAGTACATCTTCAATCGAAACGCTTCGTTGAAGTAATACTTCGAGAACGCGAGCGACGCCAGCAACGGCACGCCCGTGAGAAACATGACGATGACGCTGCCGATCAGCCACGGCCGCGCTTCGCGCGCGACGTCGCGCACGGTCTGGCGGGGGAACACCCATCCGAGCAAACGCAGATCGACGACCAGCACGGCGCCGCCGATCACCGCGAGCGCCAGCAGGTGCCCCGCTTCGAACGCCGCGAAGGCCCACAGCGATCCGTTGACGGAGGTGCCGAGCCAGGAATGTTCAATCCATTGAAACAGTGTCTGCATGCGACTCCTCCGGCGCTACGACAGCGGCGGGAACCAGTTGTACGCGACGAAGCGGCCGGTCAGGACGATGAACGCCCACAGGCCGATCGAGGCCATGCCGGCCACGCGCGCCCCGCGCGGCGTCACCGATGCGGTATCCCATTCCGGCAGACGCCGTTCGACGCCAAGATGAAAGGCAACGGCGTTGAGCAGCGCGAGGAAGAGACCGAACGCTTTCAGGCGGAAGAAGATGTTGCCGTAGAAGCGAACCGGATCAGAAGCGAACAGCAGCAGCCCGCTGATCACCATGAGACCCGCGCCCAGCGTGATCCACGGAATCAGCCACGCCCATACTTCGGATACCGCCACGCGGCGCAGTGACACGCCGATGAGCCGCAGATCCCAGAGCAGCAGCAGACCAACGAACACACACAGACTGAGCACGTGCACCGATTCGATGACCGGATACACCCACGTCGATTCGCGAATGCCGGTGCTGAACGGAGTATTGCCGAGCCATTGACAGAATGAGAGCAACGTCGCCATATACAGCCAGCGTAGGGGCGACGTCGGCGCGGTGCATCTGAAGTCTTGATTAATTCTTTGTCAGATGAACGGATCCTGACGCAAGACTGAAGTTCGCGTCAGAGTTCCGGAGTTCCGAAGTTCCTGAGTTCGGAAGTTCGACGGAACCTGGCACTCACGAACTCGGAACTCTGGAACTTCGAACCTCGGAACTGCTCTAAAACACGTATTGCATCCCCACCTGCATCGTGCGGTTGCCGACGCGCGATGTGATGTAGCCGAAGTCGGGTAGCGTCGGATTCGTCACCGCGTTGCCGAGGCGCGTACGGTTGAAGATGTTGAACACTTCGAGGCGTACATCGAAGCGTTGTGTACCGAGGGTGGCGAAGCCCTTGCGCAACGACATGTTGATGTCCCAGAAGCCGGGCTGGCGCAGCGTATTCTTCGCCTGCGACGTCGCGAACGTGCCGGTGGTCGGAATGCGGAACGCGCTCTTGTCGAACCACGTCGAGCGCGCGAGCGAGTCATCCCAGTCGGTCCGGACCGCGTTGGGATCGCCCACCAGTTCGTAGAACTGTGGCCCGCTTCCAGGGCCGACACCTGCCACGTCGACCGCTGTGGTCACGCTGAACGGTGCGCCCGACTGCGCCTGGAAGATGCCCGACACATCCCAGTGGCCGAGCACCCAGCGCATCGCCGCCGGCTTCGAATCGAATGTCGGGAAGCGGTAGCGCACCTGCGACACGAGCACGTGCGGGCGATCGAGATCCGAGATGCCGTAGTAGTTGCTGTCGTCGTACGCGTTCGGCAGGATGTCGCCGCGTCCGCTGCCATCGTCTCTGGTGCGAGAGAACGTGTAGGCCACGCTGTAGCCGACGCCGCGTGTCGCGCGCCGCTCGACCTGTGCCTGCAGGCTGTTGTACTTCGACGTGCCAGTGGTCTCGTACTGCGTGATGCTGCCGAAACCAAGAAACGGGCGCAGCGCGTTGGCGTTCACGCCCGGATTCGCCTGGATGGTGCCCGTCTGCAACTGGTTGATATTGCGCGCGCGCTCGAGATTCGACGCCGATCGGCCGACATACGACAGCGAGCCGCGCATCTGCCACGGCAGTTGGCGATCGACGGTCGCATTCCACGCCCACGACGTCGGGTTGGTGAAATCGGGCGACTGCATCGCGCCCACGAGCGGGAAATTGCGCGTCGAGGCGCCGCCGGGCGCATCGACGATGCCATTGATCACCGTCTGCATCTCCGACAGCGGCGCGTTGAAGCCGTATGCGGCCGTGGTGTTGATCTGCACGCGATTGAGGAATCGGCCGACGCCGGCGCGGACCGTCGTCTGATCGCCAATGGCGTAGGCCATGCCGAGACGCGGCTGGAATCCATTCTTCGGCGTCTCAGAGAAGCCGTTGGGCACACCGTGATAGAGGCGCTGCAGACCGGCGAGCTGCGGGAAATCCTTCAACGCCTGATCGGTCGGACTGTCGCCGGGAAGCACGACCCCGTCGAAGCGATCGCCGCTCACGACGAAGCCGCCCGCCCGATCGATCACCGGTGCAGTCGCGGCGCTGTAGAACTGCGACTGGAACGACGCCATCGCCAGATTCGTCGTGCCCCATGGCTGCCACAGCGAGTAACGCAGGCCGAGCTCGAGGGTGAGATCGCGCGTCGGCTTCCAGCTGTCCTGCGCGAACGCGTCGTAGGCCATCGCCAGCCACTTGGTGTTCGGTTTGTTGCCGAACTCGGTGTAGTCGTCGAACAGACCCAGCATTGCATTGGCGATGGCGCTGCCGCTGCCGCCCGCCCGGGTGTCGAAGAAACGGAACGACCCGTTCTGATTGGTCGTGGCCGGCGCCTGCGCGAAGCTGAGTTGAATGCGATCGTTCATCCCCGATCGCTCGATGCTGACGCCGGTCTTGAACGCGTGGTTCTTGTAGATCTTCGTCGCCGTGTCGGCCCACAAGAACACGAAGTCGTTCCACGAGCCGGGATAGGCGGCGTTGTTGATCGCCGTCAGGCCCTGAATCGAGACGTTCGGAATCTTGTCCGGATCGAGCTTCGTACCCGGGAACAAGTACGGGTAGTTGATGCCGACGTCACGCTGACGCGGATAAAGGAACGCCTCTCCGCCGCCGGGGCAGTAGTCGCAGTTGCGCTGCCCGAAGTACTTCGACGGACTGGTCGAGCCCCACGAGAACGAGAACTCGTTGATCAGCGAGTTCGAAAGCGTGCTCGTGAACGTCGCCGCGAGCGTGCGGCCTGGATAGTCCCAGATCGTCGAGTACACGCCCATGGGCTCGGGATCGTTCCAGACGTTGGGCGCCCACGTGTGCCGCACGGCCAGACGATTGCTGGTGTTCGGCACCCAATCGATCTTGACGCTGTCTTTCCGCTGGTTGTTGAACACCGAGGGATTGCCGATCCAGTTGTTCGCGCCCTGTGAGAAACCGGCAATGGGCTGTGGGAAGGCGTTGAGCAGCGCGCGACCCTGCGGGCTGATCTTCTCGGGAGGAATGATGTTGCCGGGGAACGGCAAGCCGGTCGCCGGATCGCGAACGACGCGGCCGGGCAGCAGCGAGCTGAAGTCGCCATTGCGCATCGCCGCGGTCGGTACGATTGCGGTCTGCTCTTCCACCGTACGATCGCGCTGCCACTCCTCGCCCCAGTAGAAGAACAGCGACTGGCGATTGGCATTGAAGCCGCCGGGAATATAGATGGGGCCGCCGAGCGTGAAGCCCTGGGCGTTGTAGTTGTGCGGCGACTTCTCGAGTCCAGATCGCTTGCGCGTCCAGGTATTGGAGTCGAGGGCATCGTCCTGATGCGACCAGAAGCCATTGCCGTGGAAACTCTGCGTGCCGCTCTTGGTGACGAGCCGCAGCTGTCCGGCCGACGACCGTCCGTACTCGGCCTGATAGTTCGTCGTCAGCACCTGCACTTCAGCAACGGTGTCGAAGTTCTGCGCGCCCATCATGAAGCCGCCGGCGGCGCGCACGCGAATCGACGGTGCGCCGTCGATCGTCGTCATGAACTCGTCGGAGCGGCCGCCATTGATCGACGTCACGCCGGTGGCGAACGTGCCGACGCCCGTCGGCACCGAGCCGCCCATGTTGCCGCCGACGACACCGGGCGCGAGCTGCGCCACCTGTGAGGCGCGCCGGCCGCTGAGCGGCGTTTCGGCGATCTGCTCGGCGCGCAGCGTGCGGCCGATCACCGACGTGTCGACCAGCGTCGTCGCCGCCTGCACCTGAATGGTCTCCGACAACGCCCCGACTTCGAGGGCCACATCGACCCTGATGTTCAACCCGGCGTTGACCTGCACCCCCGCCTTCGTGATCGGCTTGAAGCCTGACAGCATTGCGGTGATGCGGTACTCACCGACCGGCACGTTCGGGAACGTGTACAGACCGGCCTCGTTGGTCACCGAGTGGCGCTCGAGCTTTGTCCCGACGTTGGTCAACGTGACGTCGACGCCCGGCAAGACGGCGTTGGTGGTGTCTTTCACGACTCCGGATATCTGCGCCGAATCGAACTGCGCACGCGCGGACGCGGCGCAAAGAAGGATCAAACCGGTGATAACGGCCGTGCGCCAGCTCATGGTGCCTCCCTGCATGCACGCGCGCTCGGTACGACCGACGGCCCGTCTGCGGGCCGTCGCGCCGAAGCCGAAGGCGAAGGCGGACTGATATGTCTCAGGCGCCGCTTTAATAGCAGTCGGCAGTGAGAAGGTCAAGCGGCGTTCGCCCTGTCCTCGTGCGGCCAGGGCGGAAGCAGCCGTACGAGCCCGCCGAGCATCAGAAACGGCAGGAGCAGAAGCACGATTGACACGCCAAGGCCTTCGCGGGTCGCGAATTGCAGTTTGTAGGTGGTGTATCCGAGGAAGCTCTTCGAGAACAGCTGGCCGCCGATCACCACGTTCCACCGCATCGCGAAAATGCCGACGAGCGTCAACATGCCGGCGATCGCGTACACGACCTGGCGAACACGTGCGCGCGATACCCACCGCATGCTGGCGAGCAGCGCGATCGGCACCAGCGTGCCGAGGACGATCTGCACGACGATCTGCGACACGAACAAACGAGTGTGAACCATGAAATCGAGCGTCTTGAACGATTCGTCGGCCTCGTAGATGCGATGCGCGAGATCGAGCAGCTCGATCGACAAATCGATGAGGAACGCGTAGAGCAGATAGCGGGCGATCGTGTCGAGGCAGGTCATGTCCACAGCGACCCGTCGGTACCACGCCATCGCCTGGTACATCAGCATGACGAGGGCCACGCCCGATACGATGGCCGAGAACAGGAATACGATCGGCATCATCGGCGTCGACCACCACGGGTTCGCCTTGACCGAGCCGAAGATGAATCCGACATAGCCGTGCAGCAGGAACGCGGATGGAATGCCGACGATCGTCACGAGGCGGCCGACGCGATCGTCGACGCGCAGCGCATCAGCGCTGATGTCGGTCGAACCGAGGGCCAGCACACCGTAGGCGATCCGCGTCAGTCCCGATGACCGCTGCCACGAGGTCACGATCTGCTGACGGTATTCGAGCCAAATCTCGACGACCAGCACCGCCATCAGATACCAGAGGTAGACGAACCCGAACATCGCCATCGCCGAGGTCGTATGCGGCGTCAGGTACATCTCGAACGATCGCTCGGGGTGGCCGAGATGAAGCTGCAGCGGCAGCGGCGCCACGATCAGGAACGCCAGCGCCGTGAGCAGCGCCAGCCGATAC
>Ga0075425_100000957_pt1 | contig 27660 bp, 24 predicted proteins | sample SoiMethybrSBSTD4_FD_75300 | JGI IMG/M metagenome (GOLD analysis project Ga0075425, IMG submission 75300) | Bulk soil microbial communities from a Populus tree surrounding site in Tennessee, USA - Soil MetaG P. TD hybrid SBSTD4 | ecosystem: Environmental > Terrestrial > Soil > Tree plantation...
GTGCCGCGCCCCGAGATCGAGAACACGTCTTCGATCGGCATCATGAACGGCTTGTCGATCTCGCGCTCCGGCAGCGGGATGTAGGTGTCGAGCGCCTCCATCAACTTGATGATGCTCTCGACGCCGGAGGCCTCGCCCTGCAGCGCCTTCAACGCGCTGACGCGCACCACCGGCACGTCGTCGCCCTTGAAGCCGTAGCTCGAGAGCAGCTCGCGCACCTCGAGCTCGACGAGATCGAGCAGCTCGGCGTCGTCGACGGCGTCCACCTTGTTCAGCGCCACCACCAGATACGGCACATTGACCTGCCGCGCCAGCAGCACGTGCTCCCGCGTCTGCGGCATCGGGCCATCCACGGCCGACACCACCAGGATGGCGCCGTCCATCTGCGCCGCGCCGGTGATCATGTTCTTGATGTAGTCGGCGTGCCCCGGGCAGTCGACGTGCGCGTAGTGCCGATTGGCGCTGGCGTACTCGACGTGACTCGACGCGATCGTCAGAATCTTGGTGTCGTCGCGCCGCCCCTGCGACTCGGAGGCCTTGGCCACTTCGTCATACGGCACGTACTTCGCCCAACCCTTGTCAGCCGCTACTTTCGTCAGCGCCGCCGTCAACGTTGTCTTGCCGTGATCGATATGTCCGATCGTCCCGACGTTCACGTGCGGCTTCGAGCGATCAAATTTCTCTTTGGCCATCGAAATACGTCTCCGTTATTTGCCCTGGATCCGGGCCACCACTTCGTCACTGATGTCGGGCGGCGCCTGCTCGTAGCGATCGAAGTGCATCGAGTACGTCGCGCGGCCCTGCGTGCGCGAGCGAAGGTCGGTCGCGTACCCGAACATCTCCGAGAGCGGCACACGCGCGTTGATGATCTGCGTGCCGCCGCGATCTTCCTGCGACTGGATGCGACCGCGCCGGCTCGCGAGGTCGCCCATCACGTCGCCCATGTAGTCCTTGGGCACGACCACTTCGACGCGCATCACCGGCTCGAGCAAGACGGGCTTGGCCTTCTTCGCGGCTTCTTGAAAGGCCATCGAGCCGGCGATCTTGAAGGCCATTTCCGACGAGTCGACTTCGTGGTGCTTGCCGTCGTATAGCTCGATCCGGACGTCGTCGATCGGGTAGCCGGCGAGCACGCCGCGCGTGAGCGCTTCCTTGATGCCCTCGTCCACCGGCTTGATGTATTCCTTCGGAATCGAGCCGCCCTTGATTCCGTTCTCGAAGACGTAGCCGGTGCCCGGTTCCGCTGGGAACAGATGAATCTTCACCTCAGCGAACTGACCGCGGCCGCCCGTCTGCTTCGCGTAGCGCATCTCGCCATCGGCCGGACGCGTGAGCGTCTCCTTGTAGGCGACCTGCGGCTTGCCAACACTCGCGTCGACACCGAACTCGCGCTTCAAGCGATCGACGATGATCTCGAGGTGCAGCTCGCCCATGCCGGCGATCACGACCTGCCCGGTCTGCTCGTCGGTCTTGACTCGGAAGGTCGGGTCCTCGGACATGAGCTTCTGCAGACCGTTACCGAGCTTCTCCTGGTCGCCCTTCGTCTTCGGCTCGATCGCCAACGAGATGACCGGTTCGGGGAAGTCCATCGACTCGAGCACGACCGGTTTCTTCTCGTCGCACAGCGTGTCGCCGGTGCTGACCTGCTTCAAGCCGACAGCCGCCGCGATGTCGCCCGCGTAGACTTCCTTGATCTCCTCACGCTTGTTCGCGTGCATCTTCAGGAGACGGCCGACGCGCTCGGTCTTGCCCTTCGTCGCGTTGTACACCGACGACCCTGACGTCAGGATGCCGGAGTACACACGGATGAAGGTGAGCTGACCGACGAACGGATCGGTCATGAGTTTGAACGCCAGCGCCGAGAACGGTGCATTGTCAGCGGCGGGTCGCTCGACGAGCGTCTCCTCTTTCGCGTTGGGGTCGAGCCCGGTGATCGCCGGGACGTCGAGCGGAGACGGCAAGTAGTCCACGACCGCGTCGAGGAGCGGCTGGACGCCCTTGTTCTTGAACGCCGTGCCGCAGATGACGACCACGAAGGCGGTGCCTTCGTTGCGCACCGACTTGACGACGCGATCGCGAAGCGCCTTCTTGATCTCGTCTTCGGTGATCTCCTGACCATGGAGGTATTTCTCGAGCAGCACGTCGTCGTGCTCGCTGACTTTCTCAATCAGCTTCTCGCGGTATTCCTGGGCCTCGGCCATCAGGTCGGCCGGAATCTCCGTCACGTCGTAATCGGCGCCCATCGTCTCGTCGCGATACGTAATCGCCTTCATCTTCACGAGATCGATGACGCCCGTGAACTTGTCCTCAGCCCCGATCGGAAGTTGGATGGCCACCGGATTGGCGCCGAGCTTCGACTCGATCTGCGACAGCGTCATCTTGAAGTCGGCGCCGACGCGGTCCATCTTGTTGACGAAGCAGATGCGCGGGACGCGGTACTTGTCGGCCTGACGCCACACCGTTTCCGATTGCGGCTCGACGCCGGAGACGGCGTCGAACACGGCGCAGGCGCCGTCGAGCACGCGCAGGGAGCGCTCGACTTCAGCCGTGAAATCGACGTGGCCGGGGGTGTCGATGATGTTGATGCGGATGTCGCGCCAGAAACACGTCGTCGCGGCAGACGTGATCGTAATGCCGCGCTCCTGCTCCTGCTCCATCCAGTCCATGACGGCCGTGCCCTCATGAACTTCACCGATCTTGTACGTAATTCCGGTGTAGAAGAGGATGCGCTCGGTCGTGGTCGTCTTCCCGGCATCGATGTGAGCCATGATGCCGATGTTCCGGGTACGGTCCAGCGGTGTTTGACGCCCCATTGCGCTCTTATTCGACGGTTTGCGATCGACGGACTGAGATTCTGTTACCACCGGTAGTGTGCAAATGCTTTGTTGGCTTCCGCCATGCGATGCGTGTCCTCGCGCTTCTTCACTGCGCCGCCGCGCAGGTTCGACGCGTCGAGCAATTCGTTCGCGAGCTTCTCCTGCATCGTCTTGCCGTCGCCGCGATCGCGCGCGTAGCCAACCAGCCAGCGGATGCTGAGTGAGAGGCGGCGGTTCGGGTTCACTTCGACCGGCACCTGATAGTTCGAGCCGCCGACGCGACGCGACTTCACCTCGAGACTCGGCTTCACGTTGTCGAGCGCCTTCTTGAACACCTTGAGCGGATCGTCGCCGGTGCGCTCTTTGATGATGTCGAAGCTCTTATAGAGGATGCGCTCCGCGGTGCTGCGCTTGCCGTCGTGCATCACGGTGTTGATGAACTTGCTCACCAGCACGCTGTTGTAAAGCGGGTCGGCGGCCAGTTCGCGCTTTGGTATCTCTCTTCTTCGCGGCATGTCGATCCCTCGCAGGCGAGTCTAAAGACTCGCCTCTACGACTTCGGACGCTTGGCGCCGTATTTCGAACGACCTTGTTTGCGACCCTGCACGCCGACGGCGTCGAGCGTGCCGCGGACAACGTGATACCGCACCCCCGGCAGATCCTTCACGCGCCCGCCGCGAATCAGCACCAGCGAGTGCTCTTGCAGGTTGTGGCCAACGCCGGGGATGTAGGTCGTCACCTCGATGCCGTTGGTCAGGCGCACGCGCGCCACCTTGCGAAGCGCGGAATTCGGCTTCTTCGGCGTCTGCGTGAACACGCGCACGCACACGCCGCGCTTCTGCGGGCTGACCTGGAGCGCGGGGCTCTTGGTCTTGGTCACGATCTTCTTCCGTCCCTGTCGGACGAGCTGACTGATCGTCGGCATAAACTCCACAATTCACCACGCGCGCAAGCGCGCGTGCTGGTTCGTCCAGGCCTGAAGACGGACATCAATCGATGTCGTGTCTGGCGCCTGAAACTAATCCCCTAGTTTGTTGAATGCACGGAGGGACGGTGATACCGCCCGCGTCCTCTCCAGGAAAAGCCTGCCCGCTCCGGGGGAGGCGAGGCGTTTTCCAGCGTGGTTTGGAACTAGATAGGGTGTCCTAGCTCCAAGAGAACCTGACGAATATAGCACGCGGACAGTTTTAGGCGCAACCAACTGACAGGCAGTCCCTTAAGCGACCGCGCGCCCTCTCATCGGCTGTGCTCGAACGCGCTCTCGGCATAGGACAGCGGCTGAACTCATTGGCGGAGACTGACAAGCGCCTGCTATATCAACAACTTACCTTCTGTTTCCCAAATACGAGACGATGGCCGTCATGTCCGCGTCGCTGAGAACTTCGCCAAAAGCAGGCATGTTCGCAGCGGGATCCACCGCGTCGGGCTGCGTGATCCACGGACGCAGCCAGGCGGCGTCGTGCCTCGCACCGACGCGCGTGAGATCGGGGCCGACCGCGCCGCCCTCTCCATCGATCATGTGACAGCTCGCACAGTAGCGGCCGAACACGATCGAGGCGCGGCGTGTCTGATCGGAGACATTCGGCGATGGCGCGCCCGTGCGGACCTTTCGCAGGTAGCTCGCGATCGATCGCGCCTGCCCCTCGTTCATGCCGCCAGGCGGCGGCTCGCGCAGCCCGGGACCGATCATCTCCGGATCGCGCACGTGCGCAATCAGCCACACAGGCTCGCGCGTCATTCGCGTCGCGACGAGAGGATTGGCCGCGCCGCCAACGACGTGGCAGCGCTGGCAGCGCTTGTCGTTGGCAAACTCGGCGCCCGCGATCGGCAACGGTCCCCAGACAGCGGGATCGGCATGCGCGGGCGTGTCCTTGTAGCCCAAGTACGTGAGCACAATGATGCTCAGCCCGATGATCGCGAACCCGCCAGTGACGAGCGGCCTCTTGTAGAAGTGGCGATCCGGTCCGCTATCGAGAAACGGCAGCAGCACGAGCACGCCCACAACCAAACCAGGGATCACGATCGTCGCCACTGGCTCGAGGGGGCCCGGGAAGTACTTCAGAAGTTGAAACAGACTCAAGAAGTACCACTCGGGACGGGGCACGTAGTTGGCGTCGGATGGATCGGCGATCTGATCGAGCGGCACACGAAAGAGGCTGGCGAAGGTAATGAGCAGCGCGAAGATGAGCGCACCGGCAATGGTGTCCTTCAGCGCGTGATACGGATAGAACGGCTTCGGCGCACCGGGCACCGGTCGAAGCGCGCCCGAGATGCCGTGGCGACGCATGAGAAACAGATGCGCGAGCACGAATCCGATCAGTGCTGCCGGCAGCAGGAAGACGTGCGCCGCGTACCACCGCAGCAGCGTGAGCGATCCAAGCGTGCTCCCGCCCTTCAGTACGCCGGCGATGAACTCGCCCATCGGACCGCTGCGCGCGATGTTGATCGTCACCGTCGTCGCCCAATACGCCTTCTGATCCCATGGCAGCAGGTAGCCGCTCAACGCGAAGCCGAGGATCACGAGGAGCAGCAGCACCCCTGAGATCCAGGTGACTTCGCGTGGCTTCTTGTACGAGCCGAGCGCGACGACGCGCACCATGTGAATCACCGCGGCGACGACGATGAAGCTGGCACCGAAGAAATGAAGCCCGCGCAGGATGCGGCCAAACGTCAGGCGCTCCATGATGTAGCGGATGCTGTCGTAGGCGTGCTCGGGCGACGGCACGTAGTACATCGCGAGCACGACGCCGGTGATCAGCTGCACGGCGAGCAGCAGAAGCAGCACGCTGCCGGTGACGAACCACCATCCCACTCCGGCAGGAATCGGTTCTTCGAGCAGGTGCCTGCGCCCCGTACGCCAGCCCGTGCGGGAGTCGAGCCAGTCGAGCAGCGCGTTTACAGCGTCTACTCTTTGGGGCGCCATCAGACTTGAACCAGGATTTGATCGTTGTCGATCTTCGTCGCGAGCCTCGGGAGCGGCGCTGGCGGAGGCCCTGATTTCACCATGCCGAGATGATCGTAGACACCGCCGTGGCAGGGGCATCGCAGCTCGCGCGCCTCGGCTTCCCACCGGACGCGACATCCGAGATGCGTGCACGTGGGATCGAGCGCGACGACGCGCTCGCCGGTCTTCACGAGGAACACGGTGCGGTGATCGACGATCTGACTGTAGCCGTCTTCGCGCACGAGGCGCAGCGTGATCGGCGTCGGCGCGTTCTCGGGCAATCCGCTCAAGCTCGCCGCCGGCAGCCAGTGCTCGTCGCGCCGTGACAAACTCGGCGACAGAATCGAGCCGCCCAGCACGACGCCGAGCGTGCCGCCGATGGCGGTTTGAATGGTCTTGACGACGCGCGCGAAGAACTGGCGCCGATCGGGATCTGTGGTCATGTCTACCCGGTCTGGACTGTCTGGACCGTGAAGGTCCTCAGCTGTTTTCTGGATACGTATGTCGTTACGACGTCCGTTTACCCGGCCGCCGCAATGACGCACGTTCGCGCGCGGGATCGCCCGCGCGCGATGTGCTCTAGCAAGTTCGAGTCCTACTTCGGTGGGAGTACCGGGACCGCGCCCGGGAAGACGTAGGCCACGATCATCGAGATGATGCCCATCACGACCATCAGCAGCACGCTGTGCTTGATTGTGAAGCGGAACAGTCGACCTTCATCGGCGCGTGTCATGCCCGTCGCCGCGACCGCAACCGCGATGCTCTGCACCGAGATCATCTTGCCCATCACTCCGGCGGCCGAGTTCACCGATGCGGTGAGGATCGGATTCAGCCCGAGCGCGTTCGCGGTGACGACTTGCAGATTGCCGAACAGTGCGTTGGCCGAGGTGTCGCTGCCCGTGAGGAACACTCCGAGCCAGCCAACCGTCGCGCTGAAGAACGGAAACGCCGGGCCGCTGGCGGCGAGCGCCAGGCCGAGCGTCGACGTCATGCCGGAATAGTTCATCAAGTACGCGAGTCCCAGCATGGAGGCGATCGTGAGCAGCGCGAACTTCAACTGCTTGAACGTCGAGACGTAGACACTCACCAGCTTGCCGGGTACACCGAGCACCAATGCCGCAAGAATGGTCGCGAGCAGACACGCGGTGCCAGACGCACTCAGCCAGTTCAGCTCGAACAGCGCCGCGTACGGCGTCGGCTTGGCGACGACGGGCGGCACCTGGGTGATCTGATTGTGAAGACCGGGCACCATGAGCCGCAGCGCGTTGCGAGGCGTCTCGGGCACGGTGGGGATCGATGCGGGAATCAGCGTGTCGGCGAAGTGATTGATGCGGTACTTGATGCTGGCTTCGCCCCACACCAGCACGACGACGACGAGCAGCAGATATGGCGTCCAGGCCATGAAGATCTGACCCGGGGTGTGACGCGCCATCGTCAGCGACGCAGGTTTATCTCCATCGAGCCGCATGATCGTCTTCGGCTTCCACAGTTTCAGCACGATCACCATCACGATGATGCATGTGAGCGAGCTCATGATGTCGGTGAGACCGGGGCCGAGGTAGTTGGAGACGTAGAACTGCATGCCGGCGAACGAAAGGCCGCACGCGATGATCGCGGGCAGGACTTCGAGCGCGCGCTTGGGGCCCGCCATCACGACGATCAGATAGCCCGGAATGAATACCGAGATCATCGCGCACAGTCGACCGATCATCGCGCTCAGCGCCAATTCGGGAAGGCCGGTCACGTTGGCCAAGGTCGTCACGGGAATGCCGATCGATCCGAACGCCACCGGCGCCGTGTTGGCGAGCAGACAAATGCCTGCGGCGTAGAACGGGTTGAACCCGAGTCCGGCGAGCATGGCGCCGGACACCGCGACCGGCGCGCCGAATCCGGCTGCGCCCTCGATGAACGCGCCGAACGAGAAGGCGATGAACATCGCCTGCAGACGGCGATCGTCGGTGAGCCCGCCGACGGAATCCTTGATGATCTCGAACTTGCCGGTGTCGACCGCGAGGCGATACAGCATGATCGACGTGAAGACAATCCACGCGATCGGGAAGAGGCCGTACGCGGCGCCGTAGATGGTCGAGATGAACGCGAGGCTCGCCGGCATGCGGTAGAAGGCTAACGACACGATGAACGCCGAGGCGAGCGCGCTCAGCGCCGACACCCACGCCGGCTTGCGCAGTACCCCCAGCATCACGAACAGCACGACGATCGGAATGGCGGCGATGAGCGCGGAGGCCCCGAGGCTGCCGGCGATCGGTTCATAGTTGTGCTGCCACATAGACCCTCTTATTGGTCCGCCTAAAGACGGACCCTACGTACGCGTACGCGGATCGACGCCGTGGATTGATGCGTCGACCAGTTCTATGGGATGGAAAATCGGCCAGTCGTACCCAAGACCCCGTGCGGCCGCGGCGATCTGCAGCGTGCACCCGGGATTGGCCGTGGCAATCATATCCGGCGTGAGGGCCGCGATGTGCCGGACTTTTCGCGCCCCCAATTGCGCCGCCGGTTCGGGCTGCACGAGGTTGTAGATCCCCGCGCTTCCGCAGCAAATCTCCGATTCCTCCGGAACGAGCACCTCGAGACCGGGAATACCGCGCAGCAGCGCGCGCGGCTGGCTCCGCACGCCCTGTCCGTGCGCCAGGTGACACGCGTCGTGATACACGACGCGTGCAGTCAGCGGCCGGCGCGGCGCACGCACCTCACCGAGTTCCACCAGCAGTTCGGAGACGTCGCGCACCCTGTCGCTGACCGCGCGCGCCCGCTCGGCCCACGCCGAGTCATCGGCGAAAAGCTGTCCGTACTCCTTCATCGCCGAACCGCAGCCTGCCGCGTTGACGACAATGCGATCGACGTCGGCACGCTCGAACACGTCGATGTTGTGGCGGGCGAGCGCACGCGCGCGATCGATATCGCCGGCATGGAGCGGAAGCGCGCCGCAGCAGCCCTGGTGCCCGGGCACATCGACACGACACCCTTCCGCCGCGAGGACACGCACCGTCGCGTCGTTGACCTTGGCAAACGACAGACGTTGGACGCACCCGGCCAGCAGAGCCACGCGTTGACGCTCGACGTCGACTGCCGGCGTCCGCGCCGGCAGCCGCGAGAAAATCGATCGCCAGCTCACCGGCGGAGCAAGTGCCAGCGCCGCACGCGCGCGAGCCACGAAACTCCCTTCGGTATCACGCGGCCGACCCGTCGGCGGCGCCGTCGCGGCACCCTTCGCCTTCACGCCCATCCGTCGCACGAGCGGACCGAGGACGAGCAGCGGCAGCATCGCCACCCTCATCCGCCACGGATACGGAACGATGTTCATGAGCAGACGACGGAACAGCGAGTCTCCTGTGGGCCGCTCGTACGTGCGCTCGATCTGGGCACGTGTCGCTTCTATCAACGGCGCGTACTGCACCCCGGATGGGCACGCGGTCACACACGCCAGACATCCGAGACACGCATCGAAATGCTGCACGTAAGGACGCGCAATCTCCGCCCGCCCTTCGATACTCGCCTTCATGAGATAGATGCGCCCGCGCGGCGAGTCCATCTCCTCGCCCCAGAGCAGATAGGTCGGGCACGTCGGCAGACAGAAGCCGCAGTGCACGCACGTGTCGATCAGTGCCGACGATGGAGAATCAGCCAATCAGATCGGGCCCCTTCCCGCATTGAGAATGCCTACAGGATCGAATGCCTTCTTGAGCGCATGCAGCGTCTTCAGCGCACTACCGGGCAGACTCCAGACATCGACCTGTGACTTCAGCTCACGGCTCGCGCGCAGCACCGTCACGTTGCCGACGAACACGCTCGAGCGCAGACGCCGCACAACGGCGGCTTGGGTCAATACGTCGCCGTCGATCGTCATGAAGCCTGCACCGGCGCCGGCGCGACCCCACAGGCTGATGCGTCCGGCAGCCATCTTCTGCACCTCGTGGACGAGCGTGACGAGCTCGACGAGCTTCGCGGGCAGCCACGCCACCCGCACGACCGCGCCTCCGCCGCTCCATGCGCCGCGCACCTGCTCGTCCCAAATCGACCGTTCAGCGTCATCGCGCACGACACGCGCGCTGCCCGACAGCAGCCGCTGCGCCGATTCGATCTGGGCATCGACGGCCGAGGGACTGGACGCGATGCGCAGCAGCAGCAAGTACGGTGTGCCAGCATCGGCGCCTTCACCCCCGACGCGAACGTCGAAGGCGACCGGCTCGACCTGCGAGCCCATGATGGTCTGCGCGTCTCGGCCCAATCGCTCGCCGTCATCGTACGAAGCGACCACAGTCGCCGACGCCTTCGGGATGGGAAGCAGCTTGAATGTGGCATCAGCGATCGCCGCGAGGCTGCCGAACGATCCGGTGATCAGCTTGCCGAGATCGTAGCCGGCGACGTTTTTCACCACATGTCCGCCGGCCTTGACCAGCCGGCCGTCCGCCATCGCGATACTCACACCAATCAGCAGATCGCGAGGCGTTCCGTAGCGATAACGAAGGGGGCCGGCATCGCCGCTGGCGAGAATCCCGCCGATCGTCGCGCCGTCGAACGCGCTGTCGATCGGCAGCCACTGACCGTAACGAGCCAGCTCCTGATTGAGATGCTTCAGCGTGACACCCGCGTGTGCAGACGCCGTGAGATCGCCGTGCCGGTGGACGAGGTGCGTGTTGAGCCGCGCGGTGGAGACGACCAGGTCAATCGCCACCGCCGGGCGCCCCCAATCGAGTTTGGTGCCGCCGCCGCGGAGCACCGTTGCGAGCCGATCGCGAGACGCGTCAGCCATCGCCGCCGCCAGATCTGCGCTGCTCTCGGGTTCGACGACCTGGCGCGGCACGACACCATCGACGGCATCACTCGCATCGCCAGGACGCATGATGGTGTGGGAGTCTGTGGGCATTGGTGATTGGCGATCACTCACGAATCACAATTCACCAATCGTCCTAGAAGCGTTCGGCAAGGCCGGCGCGTTCGGCCGGGTGCTCGCGATACGGACCGGGCACTTCGCCGCACAGCCGCGGCGTCGGCAACACCTTGCCGGGATTACAGAGACGGCTGGGATCGATGGCGTCGCGCATCTGCTGCATCACGTCGAGATCGTCTTGAGAGAACATGCGCGGCATGGAGTCGCGCTTGTCGGCGCCGACGCCATGCTCACCGGTGATCGATCCGCCCGCTTCGATGCAGTACGTCAGGATCTCGCGCGCCACTTCTTCGGCCAGCGCCGATTGTCCTGGTATGCGTTCGTCGTAGCAGATCAACGGATGCAGATTGCCATCGCCGGCGTGGAACACATTGCCGATGCGGAGCCCCGATCGTTGTTCGAGATCACGGATGCGGGCGAGCACTTCCGGCAGCTTCGTTCGCGGCACCACGCCATCCTGCACGTAGTAGTTGGGCGACACTCGTCCCATCGCGGCAAACGCTGCCTTGCGTCCCTTCCAGATCCGCGCGCGCTGCTCATCGTCCTGAGCGATCTCGATCGTCGTCGCTCCCGCGCGGCGGCACGTCTCTTCCGCGGTCGCGAACAGCTCGCGCACCTCGGCCCGCGGACCATCGAGCTCGACGATCAGAATAGTGTCGGCCGGCGGGAAGTTGGGGTGCACGGCTGCTTCCGCCGCACGGATCGCCAGGCGATCCATCATCTCCACGGCGGCCGGCACGATGCCCGCGCCGATGATGTCCGACACCGCCTCGCCTGCGGCGCTGATCGTGTCGAAGGCCGCCAGCAGCGTCTGCACGCTCTCCGGACGCCGCAGGATCCGCAACACCGCTTTGGTGACGACAGCCAGCGTGCCTTCGCTGCCGATGAGCAATCCGAGGAGATCCGGACCCGGCGCATCCGCGAGTGTGCTGCCGATCTCGACCAGCTCGCCATCGGGCATCACCGCTTCTACCGCAAGCACGTGATGCACGGTGAAGCCATACTTCAAGCAGTGCGCGCCGCCGGAGTTCTCGGCGATGTTGCCGCCGATCGAGCACACCTGCTGACTCGATGGATCGGGAGCGTAGTAGTAGCCAAACGGCGCCACGCGACGCGTGATCTCGAGGTTGGTGACGCCAGGTTCGACGGTGACGCGCTTGTTCGCGATGTCGACGTCGAGCACGCGATTCAAGCGCGCCAGGCTGATCACCACACCATCAAGCACCGGCAAGGCCCCTCCCGAGAGGCCGGTGCCGTGGCCACGGGCAACAAACGGAACCTTGTCGCGCGCGCACAGTTTCACGACCGCTTGCACCTCGGCGGCCGAACCGGGCAGCACCACGAGCGCGGGCTTTTCCCGCAGGTGCGGAAGCGCATCGCACTCGTAAGTGAGCAGCTGAAGCGGCTCGCGCAGCACCGCATCGGGGCCGCAGATGCGCGTGAACTCGTCGGCGAGCCGTTCGTCCATGGATGGGCCAATGGTACACTGCCGCCGGCTCTAAAGACCCGGCCTACACTACACACTTACGTGAGACTGCGACTGGATTACGGAAGCGACGGACTCGACGTCAATCTCCCTGACGAGCGCGTCACGGTCATCGAGCCCGTCGCGCGTCTGGCGGTGCCCGACACGCACGCGACGCTTCTCGAGGCCATTCGTTCACCGCTCAATCGCGCACCGCTCCGCGAGTTGGTTCAGCGCGGGCAGCGAGTGGCCATCTCCGTGTGTGACATCACGCGCGCGCAGCCGCGAATCGAGATGCTGCACGCAATCTTCGAGGAGATGCCGGAGGTACTGCCGCAGGACGTGACGATCCTCATCGCCACCGGCACGCATCGGACGAACACACCGGCCGAGCTCGAACGGATGCTCGGACGCGACATCCTCAATCGATATCGCGTCGTCAATCACGACAGCCGCGATCCATCGACACTTGCCCGTGCCGGCACGACGTCGACGGGCGTGCCGGTGTCCCTGAATCGCGAGTGGCTCGACGCCGATGTCCGCATCACGACCGGCTTCGTCGAGCCGCATTTCTTTGCCGGCTTCAGCGGCGGGCCGAAGATGGTGGCGCCCGGACTTGCTGGCCTCGAAACCGTGATGATCCTCCACGACGTGCATCACATCGGGCATCCGCTTGCGACGTGGGGCGTCACTGAAGGCAACCCGGTTCACGACGACGTGCGAGAGATCGCGCAGATGGTGCCCGTTCACTTTGCCATCGACGTCACACTGAATCGCGAGCAGAAGATCACTGCCGCGTTCGCCGGCGACGTCTTCGCCGAGCACGCGGCCGCGTGCGCCTACGCCAAAGCCACGGCCATGCGCCAGGTGCCCTCGCCATTCGATGTCGTGCTGACGACGAACTCGGGCTACCCGCTCGATCAGAACCTCTATCAGGCGGTGAAAGGCATGTCGGCGGCCGCGAAGATCGTCAAGCGCGGCGGCGCCATCGTCTGCGCCGCCGAATGCCGCGACGGCCTTCCCTCGCACGGCGCCTACGGAAAGGTCCTCAGCTCCGCCTCGACACCGGCTGCCCTGCTCGAGATGATCTCGTCGCCTGGCTACTCGGTTCCCGATCAGTGGCAGGTACAGGTGCAGGCGCAGATTCAAACCAAGGCCGATGTGCTCGTAAAGACCGAGGGTCTTCGACCCGAAGAAGTACGTGCCGCGCACTTCATGCCTATCGATGACATCGAGCAGACCGTCCGTGAGCGCCTGCTGCGAGCCGGACCCGTATCGACGCTGTGCGTGCTCCCGCAAGGGCCGCAGACAATCCCGTATCTTCCCGACTAATCCGCATGGCGACAGCCGTTCAGCTCGACACTGAATTCAAGCGCGGCCTGGGACTCTACGCCTCGACGATGGTGGTCGTCGGGTCGATGATCGGGTCGGGCATCTTTCTGGTGTCGGCTGAAATGGGGCGCCAGACCGGCAGTCCCGGCCTGCTGCTGACGGCCTGGATCCTCACTGGCGTCCTCACGCTCGCGGCCGCGCTCTCGTACGGCGAGCTGGCGGCGATGATGCCGCGTGCCGGTGGACAGTATGTGTACCTTCGAGAAGCGTTCGGACCGCTGTGGGGATTCCTCTACGGCTGGACGCTGTTCACTGTCATACAGACTGGAACGATCGCGGCGGTTGCGGTCGGCTTCGCACGCTACACCGGATATCTGATCCCGTGGTTTTCCGAAGAGCACTATCTGATTGCGCCACTGCATATCTCTTCCGGCTACGCAGTGTCACTGTCGACTGCGCAGCTGCTTGGCATCGCACTGGTCGCGCTCCTCACGTGGACCAACACGCGTGGCCTCGACTGGGGCAAGGTTATTCAAAACGTCTTCACGACGACGAAGACCGGCGCGCTGTTCGCCCTGATTGCGGTCGGCCTGCTCTTTGGGTGGAATCAGCTTGCGGTGAGCTCGAGCTTCGGCGACATGTGGACGCCGCGCGGCACCACGCCGCTCGCCCCTGGTCTCGATGCGACGACCGGCTTCGGCATCTTCATCGCGCTGTGCGTGGCCCAAGTCGGCTCGCTCTTCTCCGCCGACGCCTGGAACAACATCACGTTCACGGCCGGTGAGGTCAAGGAGCCGCGGCGCAACATCCCACTCGCGCTGGCCTTCGGCACCGGCATCGTCATTTCTCTGTATCTGCTGGCGAACGTGGCGTATCTCGTCACGCTGCCCTTCGATGCGATCCAGCACGCGCCCGCCGATCGCGTCGCCACTGCGACGCTCGAAGCGATCTTCCCCGGCCTCGGCGCGTTCATCATGGCCATCGCCATCATGATCTCGACCTTCGGCTGCAACAACGGGCTGATCCTCGCGGGTGCGCGCGCCTACTACGCCATGGGACGCGACGGCGTGTTCTTCCGGAAGGTGGGAACGCTCAACGATTACAAAGTGCCGGCGTGGGGTTTGCTCCTGCAGGGCATCTGGGCCTCGGCGCTGATCCTGCCTCGCACCTACAACACGTCGACGCACGCGTACGGCAATCTCTACGGCGATCTGTTGACGTACGTGATCTCCGCGGCCTTGATCTTCTACATCCTCACGATCGCCGGGCTCTTCCGGCTGCGGAAGACGATGCCGCACATCGAGCGACCGTATCGCGCGTTCGGCTACCCGATCGTCCCGGCGCTCTACATCCTCGGCGCTGCGACCGTACTGCTCATCCTCTTCACCTACCAGACCGCAACAACCTGGCCAGGGCTCGTCATCATCGCGGCCGGCGTTCCTGGTTATCTGTTCTGGACGCGGAAGACCGCTTAGCTCTCATCGATCTCGCCTTCTCCGCCATCGAGTGATAGGTGGCGCGGATGTCGTCCAGGTCCTCTTCTTCGAGCTCCTCGAGATCCAGCAGCTCGTTCTTCGCGTTGCCGATCGCTCGAATGAGCTCGTCGAGCTTCACCTGCACCGCTTCAGCGTCGCGATTCTGCGTCGCCTGAATCAGGAAGACCATCAGGAACGTAACGATCGTCGTCCCGGTATTGATGACGAGCTGCCACGTGTCGCTGAACTGGAAGATGGGACCGGTCACGACCCAGACGACGATGACGAGCGCAGCAAGGAAGAATGTGACCGGCCGTCCCGTGACATGAGCCGTCCACTTGGCGAATCGTGTGAAGCGCGACCGCGGCTTGGTCGGGCGCATGGATCAATGTGTCATCGCATGCAGCAGCACGTCGATGCCGAGCGCGTAGCCGGACGGCGAGAACTGATAGAAGAACGCCGGATCCTCGCCCTCGCGCTCCCATGAGTCGGCGACGTCGGTGTTGTGCGTCATGATGATCATGATGCGGCGATGGCTGTCGCGGATGGCACGGAAGTGGACCACGGCGCTGTCCTCGCCACGCTCGGACGTAGTCGTACCGCCGAAGCGGCGCCAGAACTGAATGTTCGTGATCTGCGGAATCTGCTTCACTTCGAACAGGCTGCTCAGCATCGGATCGCCGATCTGCACATCCTCGATCGGATACTCCGCTGGCGGAAACACGCGCGCGATCTGGCTGGCCCAATGCTCCCACGCCAGCGTGCCCCAGAAATCATCGACCCAAAGGAAGCCGCCCTTGAGCAGGTAGGTGCGCATGTGCTCGGCTTCGTCCTCGCGGAAGCCGATCGTGCCGGCATCGGACGCGACCACCATCGGGCAATTGAACAGCGTATCGTCGAGCGGCCGGACGACGTAGAAGTTGGGCGTGTGGTTGGTGTCGCGACTCACCCGTGTCTTGGTGAGCTCGGAAAAGCGCGTCGTCAGATTGATCTCGGCGTACGGATAGTCCGTCATCCAGCCGATGCCGCTCGGCTCCGACCGCACTTGCCGGTACGCGAGACGGCAGATGACGAAATTTCCGTCGGGCATTTCGTTGGGCGCGTAGCGCGGCGCGTAGCTGCCCTCGCGAAAGTAGCGCTGCGCCTCGACAACACCGGCGGCCACGACGATGGCTGCAATTGCGGCACCGAAGGTAAACCGGTGGAGGCGTCCTCCCATGCTTGTCGGAGGTTATCGCTATTTGAAGAGCCCGGCAACCTGCGGCTTGACCACTTTGCCCATCGCGTTGCGCGGCAGCGCGGCCACTTCCTGCAGCGCGCGTGGAATCTTGTACGGCGCGAGCTGGTTTTTCGCCCACGCCTGCAGCTCGGCGAGCGATAGCGCGGCTCCGGCACGAAGCTCCACCGCGGCCGAGACACGCTCACCCCAGTCATCGTCCGAGATGCCGACGACGGCACACTCGGCAATCGCTGGGTGAAGCCGCAGCACCTCTTCGATCTCGAGGGCAGACACTTTGTAGCCACCGGTCTTGATGATGTCGACGCTCGTACGGCCGAGCAGTCGATACGATCCGTGGTCGAGCACTGCGACGTCCCCGGTTCTGAACCAGCCGTCACGGAACGCCGCGCGAGTCTCCTCCTCGCGCTGCCAGTATTCGGCGAACACGGTGGGTCCTCGCACCTCGAGCTCGCCAGGCGTGCCGTCGTCAACGGCGTTGCCCTGTTCGTCGACGAGCCGTACTTCGACCTCGGGAAGCGGCTGCCCCACTCGACCGGCCTGCCGCTCGCCATCGATCGGGTTCGACAGCGCCATGCCGATCTCGGTCATGCCGTATCGCTCGAGCAGGGTATGTCCGGTGATCTCGCGCCATCGCTCGAGTGTTGTCACTGGAAGCGCGGCCGATCCCGACATCATCAATCTGAGTCGACGCGCGCCTTCGGCACGTGCGCGCTTCACGTCCGGTGACGCGGCGTCCCACGACGCAATCAACCGGTGATACATCGTCGGCACGGCGGTGAACACGGTGACGTCGCCCGACGCCAGGCGGCGCCACACCGCGTCGGCGTCGAACTCGGGCAGGATCTCGCATGTCGCCCGCACGGCCAGCGCGCATCCAAGGCCGTTGATCACGCCGTGGACGTGATGTAGGGGCAGCGCCAGCAGCAGCCGATCGGCCGGCGTCCAGCGCCAGGCGTCGACCAGCGAGGCGATCTGCGCGCCGATGTTCTGATGCGATGTGACGGCGCCTTTGGGCCGGCCTGTCGTCCCGCTCGTATAGATGATCATCGCTCGGCGCGACGAGCCCAGATGCGGCAACCCCTGCGCCGGCCCGGCCTTCAGCGCATCGGATGCGGTGACGAAACGCGCACGTGCGGCACGAGCGAGTGCGGACACGCGCGGCGCACATGCGCCATCGGCGACGACGACCGATGCACCGGAGTCGCGGATCACATACTCGAGTTCCGGCGGCGGGTGCGAGACGGCCAGCGGCACCGCGACTCCACCAGCGCGCCAGATGCCCCGCTGCACGGCCGCATAGGCAAAGCTTGGCGACACCAGAAACGCGACGCGCGTCTGGTTCAGATCCTCGTTGTCGCCGAGCAATGCACCGGCCACGCGCTGCGACGCCTCGTCGAGATCGCCGTACGTAAATGTGCCGTCGGCGGCGATGATGGCGGTGCGAGACTCGGTCATCGGGACGACGTATTATGAAACACACTACGGTTCGAGGTTCGGCGTTCGAGGTTCCGCGTTCCGGGTTCCGGTTATGGTTCTCGAGTTCGTTGTTCGAGAACGAGCTGGTGCGCAGAACCGCGAACGAAGAACGTCTGAACGGGAACGCAGAACAGGAACGCCGAACATCGAACATCGAACGGAAGGATTCGTCGCATGGCGCTCATCGATCCCGGCAAGAAGGCCCCCGCGTTCACCCTCAAAGATCAGAGTGGCACCACCCACAAGCTGTCCGACTACGAGGGCCGGCCGCTCGTCCTTTATTTCTATCCGAAAGACGACACGCCGGGTTGCACGAAGGAGACGTGCGAGTTTCAAGCGCAGCTGCCATCGCTCAAGAAGAGCAAGGCCGCTGTGCTGGGCGTCAGCATCCTCGACGAGAAGAGCAAGGCGAAGTTTGCGACCAAGTACGGGATTTCATTTCCGCTGTTGGCCGATGCCGACCATGCGGTCGCCGAGAAGTACGGCGTGTGGCAGGAAAAGTCGCGCTACGGCCGCACGTACATGGGCATCGCCCGCACGACGTACTTGATTGGCCCCGACGGAAAAGTTGTTCAGCGCTGGGACAACGTGAAGGTTGACGGACATGTCGAAGCGGTGGCGGAAGCGCTGAGCTGAACGCGCCCTACCGCTGTTCAAGCGCTCGCGCGGTGCTCAGAATGTTTCTGAGACCGTAGTTGCCCTCGTGACAGGCGTATTCGAAAGGCTGCTGACTTCCATCGACCTTCGTAACGTTCATCGCGAAGGTCCACGGCCGCACCCATGTCCCTGCGTCGTCGACCGTGACCGACCACAGCACAACGCGCGGACCTACGGGCGTAAAGCGCTCGACAAGGCGCAGCGCCGTCAAATCCACGCCACGAAATGCTGCGCGAGAGGCGCCCGTGGGAAACGTCGGGCGTTCCTTGAAATTCGTGGTTTCAACAACGAGAGTTTCTCCGTCCCAGCGGCCGCGGGCATCTCCCATGTAGGCCTGCACAGCGGGCCCGACATGTGGACGTGAGTCAACGGGAATGATGCGAGCTTCGTGAATCTGCTCGTAGCGAATCGCGACGTACCCAGGAGCTTGATGAATCTCGTACGCGTCCCCATAGGCCTCGGGAATCATCGAACCGGGCACTCCGCGTGAAATGCATCGCGCGTACGCACTTTGCTCCGCGTAGGAATCTGTTGGGCGCCGGCGTGCCAGCCGTTCGGCGTCGGCCTTCGCTCGCGCCTGCCCGGCGGCTGTCAGCGCAGGGATGCGGCCGTCAGGTGGGTCGACAATCAACCACGCGCGACTGCCCTTCGTATTCAGATTGTCGTACCACCCGATTGTGCCAGGCTCGGCCGGCTCACCGGTCGCGAGCCGATCCAGAAATGCGTCGCGCCTCTCCGCTCGAAGTCTGGCCAACTCGCCGGACGTGATGCTCTCGAGCTGTCGTCCGTCGAACTGCGACGGCCGCTCGAACGGGATGCCCCATTCATCGATGTTGGTGTAAACGCCTTCGATGTCTGGGTCGCCCCATACCGTCTTGGTTGGGCGCCAGCCCCTTGGCATTGTCGACGGTTCAGTGTCGGGAGACTCGCTGCGCTTCAGGCTGTCGGCGATCATTCGAACGTTCGCACGCTGAGCGTCAGCATCAGAAGAACGTGTCGGACTTTGAGGCTGCGCTGCGATGCGCATCGACGCGACAACCAGGCTCGAGCAGATCGCCGTTGTCAGCGCAGTGCGCACACGATGTGAGTGTGGACGAGACTCCATTCTCAATTCTGCCTAACCGAGATTCTTGGCCGCTCTCTCGGCAGCAACCATGTCGGCCGCAATTCGTCGCATACCGTCTATGAGAGTCGGCCCGAATCCTGTCTCGACCTGCTGACGATAGGCGGTGGCATTCGCTCCCGAGAGCAAGATGCGTTGGGTCAACTGTGTCCCGCCGGTAACGATATCAAAACACCATTCGAATCGCAGTGTCGCTCGATCCAAAGGGATCTCGATCGCGAACGATCGTTCGGCGTGAACGTCGCGAATCCACCAGATCGCTGGCGGCTGGCCGGGCATCATGGTGCTGCCCTGTGAGTCGTCGGTGAATGCGCCATCAAGCGCAAACGTCGCCGGAGGATCGCTCCAGTTCGCGATGTCAGTCCGAAACTTCCACGCGAACGCCAGGCTCACGTCTCCGTCGATCGAATGCTCGAGGACCATCGTCGCGGCACGTCGGATGCAGCAGCTTATCAGGCATCCGACAGGCGAACGTTCAGGTGGGTTCTTACGACATCCAGCACTTGATCAGAGTTGAGTCCGTTGTAATCACCAGCCGCCTCGAATGGCCGATCTGAGTCGTCCGACGGTGGCAATTCTAGCGAGACGAAATACCCATCGGGGTAACTGCAAATGTACGCCAACCGTCTTGGTTCAAAGGGGTGGCTTATCCCGACGGCATCTGGCGAGTCATCCCAATAAGAGTTGAATCGCACCGCGTCGCCGAGCTCGTCGTTGATGCGGCTACAGATAGCGCGAATCTCAGGAGTCTTGGCGGAGAATTCCATCTGCGTGCTTGACGCCGTGCCGCTCACCTGCTGCAGGCGCGTGTGAACGATTGCATCGCGCGCATGGCCTCTCCGATCGGCCTCGATGGCAACGTCAAACTCAATTCTTCTCTGCGCCTCGGTGCCTCTGTGCGTCGTCTGGAGAGCGTCAGTCGCTCGCCGCAGAATCGCCTTTCGCGAGACGCTGCCTCACTTTATCCACGTCTCTCTGAAACACGAACAGCCGATCGGCGTTGCCGTCGGGATCGGTGAAGTTGTACTGCTTGCCTTTGCGCACCTTCACCTTCAAGTTCTTGTCCTGATAGTCGACCGCGAACGTTTCGAGATCCTTCAATGGCACCTCGAAGCGGTCGTCCTTGTCGCTGGTCTCGTAGCGCAGCCCCTGCGGCGTGGCCAGGAGCTGACCCGCGCACGATCCGATTCGATGCTTGTGAACGACGGCCAGGGAGGCGTTGAGACGGACTTCCTTGAAGCGAACCGTCAAGTCGCGCGGACCGGGCTCGACGTCGATCGAACGGACGACGCCGTCGAAACCCTCGGCCGTCACGTTCAGTTGATGCGTACCTGGCTTGACGTTCTCGGCCGTGACCGGTGCCGTGCCGATGAACTGACGATCGATGAACACCGAGGCACCTGCCACGTCAGTCGCGATGCGAAGCGTACCGAGCTCGGGTTTCGCAGGTTCGACGATGCCGGGAGCCTCTGGTGCCGCAGCAGCGGGCTTGCGGGCGCTTCGAGGAGCAGTGGTGCGAGGTGCCGGTGATGCCGCTTCCGTTGGCGACGGTGCTGAAGGAGCTTCGCGACCCGGCGCCGACGACGTCGCCGACGTGGTGTCGGCCGATGTTGGCTGATGCCGAGGCACCACGAAGTACGCGACGCCGCCGACGAGCAGACCAACGACCGCCGCCACCGCAAGGATGCGCGCGCTCACATGGCGATTCTAAGCGACGGCGATAGAATACGCCCCATGCGCGTGCCACACCTCGCCAGACTCTGCGCGGTCTTGGTCCTTCTCGCCGTCGGCGCTGCGCCTGCGTATGCGCAAGTCGATTTCACCGGACAATGGGCGCCCCTGTATCACGAAGACACCATCGAACGGATCCCCGGGCCCGAGCTCGGCGACTACACCGGGCTTCCCCTCACCGACGCGGGGCGGATGCGCGCCGAATCGTGGGACCCGGATCGCATCTCGGTAGTCCAGGAGTATCAGTGCCGTCCGCATTCAGCCGACTACTCGCTGCGAGGACTCGCACCGATGCGCGTCTGGGCCGACTACGATCGCGCCACGCAGAAGATTGTTGCCTTTCACACCCACATCGGTGCGTATGAGAACGAACGCACCATCTATCTCGATGGACGTCCGCATCCGCCAGAGTACGCGGCTCACACCTTCCAAGGCTTCTCCACAGGCGTCTGGGAAGGAAACATGCTGACGATCACGACAACGCACCTGAAGCCGAACTATCTGCGTCGCAACGGCGTGCCGCGCAGCGGGAAGGCGACGTTTACGGAGCATTGGGTCGTGCATGGCAACTACCTGACGATTACTCACGTCGTCTACGACCCAGTGATGCTCACCGAGCCACTGGTGCGCAGCGAGAGCTGGTTCCTGGATCCCGGTCAACGCTCCGGACTCTTTCCGTGCGAATACGTGCCCGAAGTGCCAGCTCCCGAAGGCACCGTGCCGCACTATCTGCCCGGCAGCAATCCGTGGTTGAAGGAGTACTCGCAGTGGTACGCGCTTCCGATTGAGGCGACGCGCGGCGGCGCGGAAACGCTGTATCCGGAGTTCCGGGCGAAGATGGGCGCTTACAAGCCCAAGGACAAATGCGAGCGCTTCTGTAACTGCACGGGCTTCACCGACTGTCTCTCGCCGACCGGCCGATGAAGACTCGACTGTGCATCCTCGCGTTCGCGTGCGGCGGGCTCACGCTGGCCGCACAAGGTCCGCCCGCTCCCCCGGCAGCGGCGGCTCGCAACACGACCGCCACCAGCAGCGGCAACGTGCATGTGCTGCCGGTGCAGAAGAACGTCTACATGATCGTCACGCCGGCCGGAAACGTGACTGCGCAAATCGGGAATGACGGCGTGCTGCTGGTCGACACGGGCACGGCGGCTTTGGCGCCGGAGATCTTCGCCGCGGTCCGCACGCTGTCCGACAAGCCCATTCACACGATTGTCAACACACACCTTCACGCCGACCACACCGGCGGCAATGCGGTCATGGTGAAGATGGGCGGTGGCGGTCCGCAGCCGGTGCGAGTGATGGCGCACGAGAACACGTTCAACCGCATGATGGATGCGGCGGTCGCGGCCAACGCGGGCACGCCGTCGGCAGCGATGCCGATGAACACCTACTTCACGCCAACCCGCGATTTCTTCCTGAACGGCGAAGCGATCATCCTGCATCACGTTCCCGCGGCACACACCGATGGCGACAGCCTCGTGCACTTTCGCGGATCGGACGTCGTCAGCGTGGGTGATGTGTTCTCACCCGAGCTCTATCCGGTGATCGATGCGCAGAGCGGCGGCTCGGTGAACGGGCTGATCGCCGCGCTCAATCGCGTGCTGGAGATCACGGTGCCGGCGAAGTATCAGGAAGGCGGCACGTATGTTATTCCCGGGCACGGACGTCTGTGCGACGAAGCCGAGGTCGTTGAGTATCGCGACATGGTGACGATCGTTCGCGATCGGATCGCGGATCTGATCAAGAAGAAGCAGACGTTGCCGCAGGTCAAGGCCGCACGGCCCTCGCGCGACTACGACGCCGAATATGGCGCCGCCACCGGACCGTCGTCGCCCGAGGCATTCGTCGAAGCGGTATTCACGAGTCTATCGGCCAAACCATGAAGCGCGCACGTCTCGTACTCATCGCACTGCTCATCGCCTGCGGCTCGACGATGTCGATCGCACAAGGACCGCCAGGCGGGCGGGGTCGCGGCGGGCCTCCGCCGGCGCCGAAAGCCGCAGCGCCTGTCGACTTCACTGGCTATTGGGTATCCGTCGTCACCGAGGACTGGCGCTGGCGCATGGTGACGCCGGCGCGCGGCGATTTCTCGGGAGTGCCGCTCAATCCGGCTGCGCGCAAGATCGGTCTCGCGTGGGATCCGGCAAAGGACGAAGCCGACGGCAATCAGTGCCGCGCCTATGGCGCTGCCGGCCTGATGCGCATGCCTGGACGGCTGCACATCACGTGGGACGACGACAACACACTGCACATCGATACCGATCAAGGGACGCAGGCGCGACTGCTGCATTTCGGCGGCAAGCCACCAGCCGCTGGTGCGCCATCCTGGCAGGGCTACTCGAGCGCACAGTGGGAGCAGCCGCAGCGCGGATCGGGTCCACCCGATTTCCTGCCGATCGCGCTCAACCCGCGCGAGGGCACCCGAGGCCGATCGCTCGAAGTGGTCACCACCAATCTGAAGTCGGGATACTTGCGAAAAAACGGCGTTCCCTACAGCGAGAACACCACGCTGCGCGAGTACTTCGATCTGTCAACGGAAAAGGACGGCTCGACGTGGTTCGTGGTGACGACAATCGTCGAGGATCCGCAGTATCTGACGACGCCTTTTGTGACGAGTACGAACTTCAAGAAGCAGAGCGACGCCGCCGGGTGGTCACCGACGCCGTGCTTGGCTCGGTAGCACACGTAGGTCAAACGTCAAAGGGCAAAGGTAAGGTTAAACGAGTAGGTCTAGGTGCAGGTCCAGGTGTAGGTACGAGTGTAAGTGCGAGGATTGAAGCACGCCATCGACACAGCGTGTGTTCACGGTTGTGAGCTAGCTTCGCGATTGGGTAAATCGCAGTCGATTGAATGGGTGACGTCCAGGTTGCGCACCGAGAACCACACCTACACCTTCACCGATACCTCCACCTAACAATTTGACCTGACCTTTGACTTTTGACCTTTGACTTTTGACCTACTTCGGCGCCGTCTTCTCCGCCGCCCGAGCGGCGCGAAGAATATTCGCCATCCCGTAGTTGTGCTCGTGACACTCGAACGGCAGCAGCGGCTGCGTGTCGAGCGTGAGCGGCATGGCGATCGTCCACGGGCGCGTCCACGTCTCGGGATCGTCGAGCGTCGCGCTCCACGCGATCGTGTCGGGAGCAACGCGCGTGAAGCGTTCGATCACTTTCAGCGTGGCGGGATTGGCGCCGCGATAGGCGGATGCCCTGGTGAAGTTCGTCGTCTCGACGACAAGCGTGTTGCCTTCCCAGTGACCGCGCGGATCGCCCATGTGCGAGCGCACGCTGGCGCCGACATGTGGACGGCCGTCGACCGGGATGATGCGCGTCTCGTGGATGATCTCGTAGGTGATCACCACGAACCCCGGCGTCTGCACGATCTGATAGTTGTTGCCGTACATCACCGGGATCATCGATCCCGGCACGCCGCGTGAGATGCAGCGTTCGAGCATGCCGAGATCAGCGGGGCCGTTGAACGGGCCTCCGGCAAAGCTCGTACGCGCCGGACCGGCGCCGCGGGCCTTCGCGGCAGCCGTCAGCGCCGGAATGCGGCCGTCGGCCGGATCGACGACCGACCATGCCTGTGCGCGCTTCGAGAGATTCAGGTTCTCGAGCCACCAGTAGTCGGGACCGCGCGGGCCCGGCGCGAGGCCGGCGATCGCTTCCTGCTCGGCGCCCTCGCGGATCTGCGCGATCTCCTTGTCGGTGATCTCCTCGAGCGTGCGGCCGGCAAACCGCGCCGGCCGCTCCAGTGGTGTGGCGTACTCGTTGGAGTTGGAGAACGTCCCCTGCAGATCGGGATCGCCCCATGCCGTCCGTGGAGGCGCATAGCTCTTACCGGCCGCGGGACGAGCCGACGATCGCGCCGACGTGGTTTGAGCCACTCCACTCGACGCGAGCGCGATGACGATCGCAAACACGACGACAACAACCCGCCCGCCCATGGCGGAATTATGCTCCCGTTTCGGGCTGAGCAAACGTGATGATGTAACCGTCGGGGTCGAGGAACGCAAACTCGATGACGCCGTACCATTTCTTCTCGAGCGGCATCACGATCTCCACCCGATTCTTCAGCGCCTCATGCGCCGCCCGCGCATCGTCCACCTGCATGAACAACGTCAGCGTCCCGCCGATCGGGCGCCCCTTGAACGCCGGATACTCGGCTGCCGCCGCCTCGGCCGCGTTGAGAAAGATCTCGACCGGACCCGACTGCACGATTGCAAACACATACGGAGCCGCGTCGGGCACCGTCGTTTGGACGGAGAATCCGAGCACGTCTCGATAGAACGCCATCGAGCGCGACACATCGGCGACGACGAGATTGGGTGTGAGCTTGGTGAGGTGATGAGGCATCGCACACGTCCTGTGTGCTCGCAAGATGCCTACATCTACGAACCCGGCGAGGTCGGGCGCGCAGGTAGGGGTTCCTTCACCCGTATCGGGAGTGGACCCCGCTAGGTACGGCAAAGAGTCTACGTCAAGTGCAAGCCGGCAGAAAAGGATCCAATAGAATCAGCGGACCATCACCACGGAGGCTCGTGAATGAAGCGCGCGTTGTCTCTCGTCGTATCCGCGGCCGCCATCGTCGGCGTCACCCTCATGGCGCAGGGGCCTGAACCGGCCAAAGGTGTCAAGTACGCGCGCATCAACGCCGACGAGATGAGGGAGTGGCTCACGTATCTCGCCTCGGACGAGCTGCAGGGACGTCAGGTCTTCACCGAAGGGTACGGCCTCGCCGCGTCCTACGTCGCCGATCGCTTGAAGACGTGGGGTGTGACGCCAGCCGGCGATGAGCACTCGTTCTTCGAGCGCGTGAAGATTAGAGGCTATAAGGTCACGCGCAATTCGTCGGTCACCGTCACGGCTGCCAATGGCATGTCAACGACGTTCAAGCACGGCGATCACGTGACGTTTGTCGCCGGCCCTGGCGGCAAGCAGACGCTCACGTTCAACGGCGCCGAGTTCGTTGGCTACTCACAGCCCGGCGATCTGCGCGGTCGCGATCTGAAAGGCAAGCTCGTGATCTGGATGACCAACGGCACGGCGGCTGCGGGCGGAGGACGCGGCGGCGGACGAGGCGGCGCTGGAGTGGCCATCAACACGTACGGTGCCGGCGCGACGATCGGTTTCGTGCCGCTCGCAAATCCAAGCGAGGCCGAGCGCGCCGTCACGCAAGCGCAGGAGGCGGTCCAGAAAGCAACCGAGGCGTTGCAACAGGCGCAGGCGCAGTTGCAAGGGCGAGGACGCGGCGCAGCCGCAGGCGCGCGCGGACGCGGAGCAGCTGCTGTCGCCGACTTCACGACCGCACAGCGCGTCGATGCACCCCGAGCGCCGCAGATCACGGGTGACGACACGTTCTTCGAGGCGCTGTTTGGCGGCAAGGCGGAGTTTGCCGATGTCAAAGCCAAAGCTCAGAAGGGCGAGCCGCTGGCGGCATCATCGCTGCGCGCATCGATCACCATCGTCGTCGACAACACATTCGAGACGGTGGCCGAACAACGCACGCGCAACGTGGTCGGCATGATCGAAGGCAGCGACCCGAAGCTCAAGGACACGTACGTGATGTTTGCCGCGCACCTCGATCACATCGGCTACAGCCAGACGGGCACTGGTGCGCTGCCGACTCCCACGAGTTGCCGATCGCGAGGCGAGGCGGCGCAGACATCTGTGCGAGCGGCTGGAAAGGTCGTGCAGAATCCGGGACGCGGACGCGGCGCGCCGGCCGCTACACCAGTGAGCACCGAGGGCGCCAGCGGACGCGGCACGCCTCCCCCCGTTCCCTTCGATCAACGCGACATCATCAGCAACGGCGCCGACGATGATGGTTCGGGATCGACGGCGCTGCTCGGAATCGCGAAGGCGTTTGCGACCGGGCCGAAGCCGAAGCGATCGGTGGTGTTCGTGTGGCACGCCGGTGAGGAGTCCGGCCTCCAGGGCTCGCGCTTCAACGCCGACTTCCCCATCGTTCCGCTGGAGAAAGTGCAGGCCGTACTCAACATGGACATGGTGGGTCGAGACGACTGCAACAACCTCGAAGGCGACTACAGCAACTCACTGTTCATCGTTGGCGCCGATCGGATCAGCACCGACCTGCACAACGTGATCGTGAAGAGCAACCTCACCCTGGCGCAGCCGCTGACGCTGGATTACGAGCTCAACGATCCGCTCGATCCCGAGGGTGTCTATACGCGCAGCGATCATTACAGTTACGCCGGCAAGGGCGTTCCGATCGCGTTCTTCACGACGGGTCTCCATCCCGACTACCACAAGGTGTCGGACAGCGTGGACAAGATCCTGTTTCCGAAGATGGCCCGGGTGGCGCAGTTGGTTTACCAGACCGGGTTCTCGATTGCGAATAGCGAGCGCACGCTGGTGCGCGACAACAAAGGACCGCGAACGGGGTTCGGATCGAAAGCGGAAGTGATTCCGTAATGGCGGGGCTACAGAGCAAGACCCGCCCTACGACCTGACGCGCGAATATCAG
>Ga0075425_100000958_pt1 | contig 27654 bp, 23 predicted proteins | sample SoiMethybrSBSTD4_FD_75300 | JGI IMG/M metagenome (GOLD analysis project Ga0075425, IMG submission 75300) | Bulk soil microbial communities from a Populus tree surrounding site in Tennessee, USA - Soil MetaG P. TD hybrid SBSTD4 | ecosystem: Environmental > Terrestrial > Soil > Tree plantation...
CGACCCCCGCGCAGGCTGGTCCGCTCCTGCAGGCGGCGCAGGTAGTCGCCCGGGTCGAACAAGCCGTCCACGTGGTCGATGCGCAGGCCGGTGACGGCACCGCGCTCGACGAGGTCGAACACGAAGCGATGCACTTCGTCGAACACCGCCGGGTCTTCCATCCGCAGCGCCGCCAGCTGGTTGACGTCGAAGAACCGTCGATAGTTGATCTCCTCGGACGCGACGCGCCAGTGCGCGAGCCGGTACGACTGCGCGTTGAACAGGCGATCGATCGCGTCGAAGCTGCGCGGCTGCCCGGGCGTGCCGTTCAGCCGATCGATCGAGCGGTCGATGAGCGCGCGGACCGCAACGCTCCGTTCGGCGAGCTCGGCGAGCCGCCGCTTGACGATCTCCTTTTCGCGCGCCCGCGCCGCGATGGCGTCGGCGGCGCGGTCGCTGCGCCGCGGCAGATTGCGACTCGCCGTGAGGATGCTGAGCAGCTCGTCGGCGTCCGCGCCGGGATGTTCGGCCTGCCACGCTTCCAGGTCGGCCTCGAACACCATCGCGTAGGTATCGGGGGCGATCGGCAACGTGTCCTCGAAGTAACAGGCGAAAAAGGCGCCGTCACGATAGGTCAGTTTGAGTTCCTGGTGCTCGAGCGCTTCGCCGTACTGCGCGCCGAGAATCGGCAGCAGCACTTTGTCGGCGAGCTCGTCCTTCACCGGATGCCATTCGATGTCGAAGAAGCGCGCGAAGCGCGAGCTGGCGCCGTTCTCGAGCACGTCGAGCCACCACGGGTTCGCTGACTTCGCGATGCCCATGTGGTTCGGGACCAGATCCATCACGTGGCCCATCCCGCGCGCCTGCATCGTGTCAATCCACGCGGCGTGATCGGCGTCGCTACCGATTTCCGGGTTCAGCTGCGTCGGATCGGCGACGTCGTAGCCATGCAAACTGCCCGGAACGGCCTTGAGGTACGACGATGCGTAACAGTCGCTGATGCCGAGGTCGTGCAGGTAATCGACGACCGTGCGGGCATCCTTGAACGTGAAGCCGCTGTTGAACTGCAGCCGGTAAGTTGCGAGAGGAATGCGTGTCGGAGCCACCATGTGAGGAAGTAGCAAGCGTGCCGCCAGTTGGGACAGACGAGGTGGATGAGACCTCAGCTGGCAGCGAACTTGCTCGACCGAGCGTGATGTTTCGCACTCTTCTAGTTGCCGCCACCCTTACCGCCGCGCTAGGCGGATCAGCCTGGGCGCAAACGCTGCCAGTTGAACCGGAGTCGCCGAAACGCGCCGATGTGCTGGAGCGGACGCCGCCGTTCGACGAACAGCTGCACCAGTTGCGGCACGCCGCGTTTCGGCTGCCGGTGGCCGTGGCGCTGGCGTGCGTCCTCGCGCTGCGGCCGCGGCGACGCGGCACGCCGCCTCGACAGACGCCGGTGATTCAGACGCAGATCATCCTCGCCATCGTCGGCGCGGTGGTGATGCTCGTCGTCGGGTCGAGTCTGGCGCGGGCATTCGGCATCGTCGGTGCGGCCGGGCTGGTGCGCTACCGGGCCAAGATCGAAGATCCGAAGGACGCCGGTGTCATGCTGTCGACGCTGGCTGTCGGCCTTGCCGCCGGCGTCGGCGTCTGGGTCCTGGCGACCTTCGCCGCCGGATTCATCCTCGTCGTGCTCTGGGTCGTCGAATCGTTCGAGCCGAAGGCGAAGAAACTGTTCACGCTCGCGGTCAAGGCGAAAGATCCGTCCGCCCTCAAGCCGCAGCTGGAACGACTGCTGACGCGCAATCACCTCAACTTCGAGTTGCGCGGCACTTCGACGGAGGAACTGCACTACGAAGTGCGGATTCCCATCGACCGCAAGGCCAACGGGTTAACCGATGCGGTCCTCGCGCTCGATCCGCAGAACGCCAGCGCCGCGGAACTCGAGGAGAAGAAGGACAAAAAATAATCAGCGATAGTTGCCGAACTGGAGGGCGACGCCGAAGTCGTGTTCGCGCAAGGCGCGCATCGCGTCCTGGAGATCGTCTTTCGACGGCGACGAGACGCGAACCTGGTCGGCCTGGATCGCGGCCTGAACCTTCTTGAGCTTCTTCTCCTTGATGTACTTCACGATCTCGCGCGCCGCCTCGATCGGAATGCCCTGCTGAATCTCGATCACCCGGCGGACGGTGCCGCCGGCGGCCGGTTCGGATTCCGGCACCTTGAAGTTCTTGACCGGGACGCCGCGCCGCACCAGCCGCGTCTGCAGGATCTCCCAGAGCGCGTTCATCTTCATCTCGTCGTCGGTGGTCAGCGTGAGCTTCTTGTCCGCGGTGCTCAGCTCGATGTCCGCTTTGGCGCCTTTGAAGTCGTAGCGCTGCCCGACCTCCTTGCGCGCCTGGTTGAGGGCGTTGTCGACTTCCTGGAAATCGATGGTGGAGGTGATGTCGAAGGACGAGGTGGTGGCCATGGCTGCGAATCTGATTCTACTTGCCCTTCGTAGCGGTCTTTCCCGACCCCAGCTTTGCGGAATGGCGCGTCCGCGCTTCCTCGACCGAGTGCGACTTTGTGACGTCGTTGTCGGCGCGCGACAGTTTGGCGAGCTCGCCGTAGTAGCGATGCAGCGTCGTGAGCTCTTTTTCAGTCAGCCCCTCGACGTCGATCAGGCGGTTGCTCGCGCCCTGGATCGCCGCGACGAGCTCGTTGAGCTTGAGATGCAGCGCCAGCGAATCTTTGTTCTGCGACCGCTGGATGAGGAACACCATCAGGAAGGTGATGATCGTCGTGCTCGTGTTGATCACCAGCTGCCACGTATCGGAGTAATGGAACACCGGGCCGACCACCGCCCACACGACGATGGCGAGAAGCGCGAGGGCAAAGGCGGAGGTGCTGCCGGTCCAGCGTGTGACCGCAGTGGAAAAGGCCTCGAATCGCGCGCCGAACGACGAAGGTTTGCGGTTCGCCATGCGTAGAATGATAGCGTGGGCGATCGGCCGCGCATCGGCGTCTCGGCGTGCCTCCTCGGTGAACGCGTCCGCTACGACGGCCGCGACAAACGCGACGCGTGGCTCGTCGACGTCCTCGGAACGCAGGTGGAATGGGTGCCGGTCTGTCCGGAAGTCGAAGCGGGGCTCGGCACGCCGCGGGATCCGATGAACCTCGGGCGTGACTCCAGCGGCCGGCTGGTGCTCGTCACCGATCGCGTGCGCGACGATCTCACGCGGACGATGACCGAGTACAGTGTCCGCCGCGCCGGCGAGCTGGCCGTGGCCAATCTCGACGGCTACGTGCTGAAGGCCGGCTCGCCAAGTTGCGGGCTCGACATTCCGGTGGAGCACGAGCGCGGCATGGGCCTGTTCGCAGACGCGTTGACCACCAAGCTCGAGGGGCTGCCGATCGCCGACGAACGCGAGCTCGCCAACCCGGACCGGCGCGAGTCGTTCGTCGATCGCGTCTATGCGCACTTTCGCCGCAGGACCCGGAGATGACGGCCGACGCGCAGCAGCAGGTCGAGATCGTCCGCGTGCGGACCGGGACGCGGACGCGCGATCGCGATCGCGCCGCGACCGAAGAGCCGCTCGAGATCAGGATTCACGATCGCCCGTTCGCGGTGATCATGCGGACCCCCGGCGCCGACCGCGAACTGGCCGCCGGCTTCCTGCTGGCCGAGCGCGTGGTGCACGGCAGCGACGACCTCGGCACAATCGCGCACTGCACCGATGGCGACGCCGCCGGTGTCCGCGCCGAGAACATCGTCAACGTGACGCTCGCCAACGGGTCGGCGACGTTGCTCGAACAGCTGATGGCCGATCGCCGCCAGGTGACGACGAACTCCTCGTGCGGGCTGTGCGGCCGGCGCACGATCGAATCGCTTGCCGCCGACGCCGCGCCAATTCTGGCGAGCTGGACGGTCCCGGTGGCGACCATCGCCGCGATGCCCGCGCAGCTGCGCGCGCGTCAGGCGGTGTTCGACGAAACCGGCGGCCTCCACGCGGCCGGCCTGTTTTCCCGCGACGGCGTGCTCGTCGACAGCGCCGAAGACGTCGGTCGGCACAACGCTGTCGACAAGATCGTCGGGCGGATGTTGATGCGCGAGGCGTTGCCGCTGTCCGAGTCGATGTTGTGCGTGAGCGGCCGGACGTCGTTCGAGATCGTGCAGAAGGCGGTGTTCGCGGGGATCCCTGTCGTGGCGGCTGTGTCGGCACCCTCGACGCTGGCGATTTCCCTCGCCGAAGCGCTCGGCGTCACGCTGATCGGGTTCGTGCGCGGCGACGGCTTCAACATCTACGCGCACCCGGAACGAATCGTATGATGCACACGGCGCTGCTGGCGATCGCGCTGGCGGCCGGCCAGCTGGCCTCCGGCGAACTGCGTCTGCTGGTGACCGACGCGACCGGCCTGCCGGTGCGTGCCGTCGGGACGCTCACCAGCGGTGCGTCCGACACGACGCGCCGCTTCGACACCGACGCCGCCGGACGCTTCGTCTTCGATCGGCTGCCCGCCGGCGTCTATCGCCTCACGGTCGCCAGCGGTGGATTTGCCGACGCCACCGAAACAATCGATGTGCACAGCGGCGCGCCGCGCGAGCTGCATGTCGTCCTGTCGGTGGCGGCGCTCACCGCGTCGGTCACCGTCACGCGCGAGGCACCGCTTCTCGATCGTCACGACGTCGGCGTCGTCTACAGCGTGGGCTCGCAGCAGGCGCGTGAACAGCAGTCGCTGGTGCCGGGTCGCGAGCTGCTCGATCTCGTGAATCTGCAGCCGGGCTGGCTGATGGAAGCGAACGGGGTGCTGCATCCGCGGGGATCGGAATACCAGACGCTGCTGGTCGTCGACGGCGTCCCGATGGATGACAACCGCTCGCCGGCCTTTGCGCCGGAGCTGCCCGACGGCGCGATTGAAGCGGTCAGCGTGCTCACCGGTACGTTCCCCGCCGAGTACGGCCGTAAGCTTGGCGGCGTCGTCGACGTGACGACCAGCCGCGACATTCGTGAGGGTCTGCACGGGGCGCTCGAATCAGGCGTCGGATCATTCGACACGCAGTCGCTGTTCGGGTACGCGGCGTACGGCCGGGGCCGCCACTCGCTGACGGCGAGCGCCGGCGCGTCGAGGACGGATCGGTACCTCGACCCGCCGACTGAAACCAACGATGCCAACCACGGACGCCTCGGCTCGGTGAGCGTGAACTTCGACGATCAGCTGTCGCCGCGCGATCGTCTGCGCCTCGGCTGGCGGCAGTCGGACGCGGCGTTCCAGGCGCCGAACGATCTGGTGCAGGAAGCCGCCGGCCAGCGCCAGGATCGAACGAGCGGCGAGCAGTCGGCGCAGGGTGTCTGGTCGCGGGTTGTTTCGGACGGTGCGGTGCTCGACGTGCGCGCCGCGTTCAGCGATCTCTCGGCGACATTCGCCTCGAATGCCGCCGCGACGCCGATCATCGTCAACCAGCAGCGCGGGTTCTCGCGGAGCTACGCGAAAGGCGCGTTCGCCGCCCACGCCGGCCGGCACGATCTCAAGTTCGGCGGAGACTTCGCCCGGTCGCCAGTACACGAGGCGCTGGACTACGAGATCACCGATCGCGAGTTCTTCGGCCTTGCGACGGCTCCGTCGTTCGGCTTCGCGGACGAGCAGACCGAAACCGACGCGGCGCTGTTCGCGCAGGACACCGTCCGCTTCGGAGGTGTGACCGCGACGGCAGGCCTGCGATGGGATCGCTATGCGCTGCTCGTCGACGACGCCGCCTTCAGCCCGCGCGTGGGCGTCGCGTGGGCCTCGCCGGGGTCGTCGATCGTGCTGCGCGGGTCGTTCGATCGCGCCTTTCAGACGCCGGCGATCGAGAACCTGCTGCTCGCCAGTTCGCCGGCGGTCGATGAAGTGAATCGCCGTGTGCTGCGCCTGCCGGTGCCGGCGTCGCGCGGAAATTTTCTCGAGGGCGGCATCAGTGCGGCAGTGGCGCGGACGGCGCGGCTCGATGCCACCGCGTACCGGCGCACGTTCACGAACTTTGCCGACGACGACGTGTTCATGAACACCGGCGTCAGTTTTCCAATCGCGTTCCGCGCCGCCGTGATCCGCGGCGCCGACGTGAAACTCAGCGTGCCGCAGTGGCACAGCTTCTCAGGATTTGTCGGCTACTCGTTTCTTCGCGGGCGCGCCGATTTGCCGGTGACGGGAGGCTTGTTCCTCGGCAGCGACACGGCGGCAGCGCTCCAGGACGACCGCCTGCCGATCTCACAGGATCAGCGGCAGACCGCCCGCGCCCGCGGGCGCTACCAGGTGACGCCGCGCGCGTGGGCCGCGGCCGTCGTTCGCTACGGCAGCGGGCTTCCAGTCGAACTCGACGCCGACGATACTGTGGATGATCTGGTTGCGCATTACGGTCAGCGGGTGGTGGAGCGGGTCGACTTCGCAGAAGAGCGCACCAGGCCGACCTTCGCGGTCGATCTTGGTGTCGGCGTCGAGTTGTGGCGCCGCGACCGTCGGCGTCTCGATCTGCGCGGCGAGATCGCGAATGCCACCAACCGGCTGAACGTCGTGAACTTCGCCGGCGTGTTCTCGGGTACCGCGGTGACGCCGCCGCGCGCGGTGAGCATCCGCGGACGGTTGGAATTCTAACCTAAACGCGACAACGAAATTGGTTTCGCGGCGTCCGGTAGCGCAGGCCTTCAGGCCTGCCCATCGCCGCGGGCAGCCCTGAAGGGTTGCGCTACCACAAGCTGGATTACCGATGTTCGGACTGGGTCAACAGAAGCCGCACCATTACCGCGAGATGCTGAAGATCGCGTGGGAGAACCGCGATCAGCTGCCGTTCGCGTGGCGGATTCTGAACGACGGCGTGTGTGATGGCTGCGCGCTCGGCACGTCGGGGCTGAAGGACTGGACGCTCGACGGTCCGCATCTGTGCATGGTGCGCCTCGAGTTGATGCGCCTCAACACCGCGCCGCCGCTCGACCCGGCGGCACTTGCCGATGTCGGCCCGCTGGCGTCGCGCACGTCGAAGGATCTGCGCGCGCTCGGCCGCCTTCCCGAGCCGATGCTGCGTCGCCGGGGCAGCCGCGGCTTCCAGGTGATCTCGTGGGACGAGGCACTCGACTTGATCGCCTCGGAACTGCAACAGGTCGATCCCGAACGCGCCGCCTTCTACCTCACCTCGCGCGGCATCACCAACGAGGTGTACTACGCGGCGCAGAAGGCAGCACGCTTCCTCGGGACCAACCACGTCGACAATTCCGCCCGTTTGTGCCATGCGGCTTCGACGGCGGGGATGAAGGCCACGCTTGGCTACGGCGCCTCCACCTGCAGCTACGTCGACTGGCTGCACGCCGATCTCATCGTGCTGTTCGGATCGAACGTCGCCAATAACCAGCCGGTGACCACGAAATACCTGCATCACGCCAAGGAGAACGGCGCGCAGATCGCCGTCGTGAACACCTATCGTGAACCGGGGCTCGAGCGCTACTGGATTCCGTCGATCGCGTCGAGCGCCGTCTTCGGCACCGAGCTCGCCGACCACTGGTTCGACGTGCACACCGGCGGCGATCGCGCCTTCCTCATCGGCGTGCTGCGCGCGCTCGTCGAAGCCGGCGGCGTCGACGAGCCGTTCGTCCGCGATTACACCATCGGCTTCGAAGCAGCCCGCGACCACGCGCTCGCGGAGAATTGGGCCGTGCTCGAGCGCGAAAGCGGCGCGCCGCGCGAGCGCATGGAAATGTTCGCGCGGCTGCTGATCCACCGGCCCAACGCGATCCTCGTGTGGTCGATGGGCCTGACGCAGCACGCGCATGGCGTCGAGACGATCAAGGCGCTGACGAATGTCGGCCTCGCGCGCGGGCTGCCGGGACGGCCGAACCGCGGCCTGGTGCCGATCCGCGGGCATTCCGGCGTGCAGGGCGGCGCCGAAGTCGGCTGCGTCCCGAAGATCGATCCGGCGACGCTCGCGCGCTGGCAGGAGGTCTGGGGTTTTGCCCCGCCGCAGCATGCCGGACTGACCACCGCGGAGATGATCGACCGTGCCGCCGCCGGCGCCATCGATCTGTTCTGGATCGTCGGCGGCAATTTTCTCGAGACGCTGCCCGATCCGGAGCGGTCGCGGCGGGCGCTGGACCGGCCGCGGCTCCGCGTGCATCAGGACATCGTGTTGTCGTCCTCGATGCTCGTCGACGGCGGCGACGTCGTGCTGTTGCCGGCGACGACGCGCTACGAGTCCGAGGGCGGCGGCACGGAGACCTCGACCGAGCGGCGGATCATCTTCTCGCCGGAGATTCCCGGCCGCCGCATCGGCTCGGCGCAGCCGGAGTGGCGCGTCTTTGGCGAGGCGATGGCGCGCGCCTTTCCCGACCGTGCGGCGCAGATCCGGTTCGAAAGCGCGCAGGCGATCCGGGACGAGATCGCGCGGGCCGTGCCGCTCTACAAAGGCATCGAAACGCTCGGCCGCAAAGGCGACCAGGTGCAGTGGGGCGGCCGCACGTTGTACGCCGACGGACGGTTCGCAACGCCGGACGGTAAGGCGCACTTCGCGGCGCTTCGCGCCGGCGCCGAGGCCGCCGAGACCGCAGAGCGCGCCGAGACGACGTTTCGCGTCTCGACGCGGCGCGGCAAGCAGTTCAACTCGATGATCCAGCGCGACGTCGATCCGCTCACCGGCGCCGCCCGCGACGAGATTTTCATCAGCACCGACGATCTCCAGCGCCTGCAACTCGCCGAGGGTGCGCCGGTCGAACTCCGTTCGCCGCACGGGACGTTTGCCGGACGGCTGCGCGCCGCGCCGATGCGTCCCGGCAACCTCGAAGTTCACTGGCCCGAGGGCAACTCGCTCCTGTCGGCGGCCGCCATCGATCCCGACTCGATGGAGCCCGATTACAACGCGACCGTCACGCTCATTTCGGCGACGGGCGGCGAAGGCGCGGCGGTATAGTCCACGGTGATGCGAGCCGCTCTCTACCTGTCGGTCGCCGCGATGCTCCTCGCGCCGCTCGCCGCCGCGCCGCCCCCCTCGGTCGATGCCGCCTTTCAGAAGTTCTGGTCTGCGCACGACGCGGACGATGCCGCAAAAAGCGCCGCCGTCGTGGTCAGCTCGGGCGTCGCCTTCGACGCTGCGCTGGCGAGGGTGAAGCAGGGCCGCGCCTACTCGCCGCAAGTGAAGCGCGGGCTCGTTCACCTCCAGCGCCGATCGGCGATCGGCGAGTTCTTCTATGACCTCGGCGTTCCGGAAACCTACGATCCGGCGCACGCCTATCAGGTGCGCGTTCAGCTGCACGGCGGCGTGATGATGCGCGAGACGAGCGAACCCCGCGCCGGGCGGGGCGGCCGCGGCGGATCCGGCATCACCCTCGCCGGCGCCGAGCAGATCTACGTGATGCCGGTCAGCTGGCGCGACGCGCCGTGGTGGTCGCGCGCACAGATCGAGAACATCGACGCGATTCTCGATTCGGTGAAGCGCACCTATAACGTCGACGAGAACCACGTCGTCGCTGCCGGTGTGTCGGACGGCGCGACCGGGCTGTATTACGTGGCGATGCGCGAGACGACGCCGTTCGCGAGCTTCCTGCCGCTCAACGGCTTCATGATGGTGCTCGCCAACGATCGGGTCGGCGCCGACGCGGAGCTGTTTCCAACCAACCTGCTCAACAAGCCGCTGTTCGTCGTCAACGGCGGCGAGGATCCGCTCTACCCGATTCGCTCGGTCGAGCCCTACGTCGGCCATTTGCGCGGCAGCGGCGTGAAAGTGGACTACCATCCGCGGCCCGAGGCCGGCCACAACACCGCCTGGTGGCCGGAGATGAAGGAGACGTTCGAAACATTCGTCCGCGATCACCCGCGCAATCCCTATCCCGATACCGTCACCTGGGAGGCGACCGATCGCGATCTGCCGGCGCGCGCGCACTGGGTGGTGATGGATCGCATCAGCCAGGCTGCAGCGTCCGAGCCGCGGCTCGAGCCGGATCTCAATGTCTTCTCCGGCGCCGGCCCCAACCACGGGCGCGAGTTGTTCGGCCGGTCGCGGCCGTCGGGCCGCATCGACGCTCACCGCGCTGGCAATGCGATCGAGCTGCGCACGCGCGGCGTCGCCGAGCTCACACTGCTGCTGTCGCCGGACGTGTTCGACTTCTCGCAACCCATCCGCGTCACCGCCAACGGCCGAACGGTCGCCGACGGACTGCAGCAGCCGTCGCTGGCGACACTCATGAAGTGGGCGGCGCGCGACAACGACCGTACGATGCTGTTCGGCGCGGAGCTGCACCTCACGATCAGATGATCTCGTTCTCCAGAGTCAGCAAGCAGTACGGCAGGCAGGTCCTCTTCGTCGACGCCTCATTTCAGCTGAACGCGGGCGACAAGGTCGGTCTGGTCGGGCCGAACGGCGCTGGCAAAACGACGCTGTTCCGGATGATCGTCGGCGAGGAAACGCCTGACGAAGGCGACGTCTCGGTGCCGAAGCGGACCACCATCGGCTACTTCCGGCAGGATGTCGAGGAAATGTCCGGCCGCTCGGTCCTCGACGAAGCGATCCTCGGCAGCGGCCGCGTCGGCGATCTCCATCACGAGCTCGAACAGCTGCAGCACGACATGGCCGATCCGGCAAAGACCGACGACCTGGATCGGATCCTGGCGCGCTTCGGCGAGGTGCAGGAGGAATACGACCATCTTGGCGGCTACGCGCTCGAGGCGCAGGCGCGCGAAGTGCTGCTCGGCCTCGGCTTCGACGACGAGCGCATCGACGGCGACGTCGGCGCGCTGTCGGGCGGCTGGAAGATGCGCGTCGCGATGGCGCGCGTGCTGCTCGGCCGGCCAGACGTCCTGCTGATGGACGAGCCGACCAATCACCTCGACATCGAGTCGATCATCTGGCTCGAGGACTTCCTCAAGTCGCTGCCCGGCGCGCTGCTGATGACGTCGCACGACCGGGAGTTCATGAACCGCATCGTCACCAAGATTGCCGAGATCGACAGCGGTGAAATCACCACCTACTCGGGCAACTACGATTTCTACGAGCGCGAGCGGGCGATCCGCGAAGCCAACCGCGAGGCTGCGTATGCGCGCCAGCAGGCGATGCTCGCGAAAGAGCAGCGGTTCATCGAACGCTTCGCGGCGCACGCCGCCAAGGCGGCGCAGGTGCAGAGCCGGGTCAAGGCGCTCGAGAAGATCGAGAAGATCGAGTTGCCGAAGAAGCGCCGGGTGGTGAAGTTCGACTTCCGGACGCCGCCGCGTTCCGGCGACCAGGTGGCGGTACTCGAAGGCGTGAGCAAGGCCTACGGCCGCCGTGTCGTTCACGACGGGCTGAACCTCATCATCCGCCGCGGCGAGCGGTGGTGCGTGATGGGGAAGAACGGCGCCGGGAAGTCGACGCTGCTCAAAATGGTCGCCGGCCAGGTGCCGCCCGACTCCGGACAGGTGAAGCTTGGCGCCAGCCTCACCATGGGCTATTTCGCGCAGCAATCGCTCGACGTCCTCGATCCCGACCTGACCATCGAAGAGCAGTTGCGCAAGGACTTCCCCGACGAGTCAATCGGCGCGCTGCGCAACCTGGCCGGCGCCTTTCAGTTTTCCGGCGACGAGATCGACAAGAAGATTCGCGCGCTCTCGGGCGGCGAGAAGACGCGGCTGGTGCTGGCGCGGATGCTGCTCAACCCGCCGAACTTCCTCGTCCTCGACGAGCCGACCAACCATCTCGACCTGGCGACGAAAGAGATGCTGCTCGACGCGCTGAAGGATTTCGAGGGCACGATGCTGTTCGTCTCGCACGACCGCGCCTTCCTGCGCGGTTTGAGCAACCGCGTCCTCGAACTCGGCGGCGAAAGCGGCACCGACGCGCAGCCGCATGCCTATCCCGGGTCGTACGTCGAATACGTCGCGCGCACCGGGCACGAAGCGCCCGGCGTGCACCGGTAGGTCGGGCGGGTCAGGCGGGTCGGGCAGGTCGGGCAGGTCGGGCGGGTCGGGCGGGTCGGAATATGCGCAGGGATTAGCGTTTACGGCACGCACGTCGGCGGCGTTATGCCCGCAGGGATCTGCGGCTCAGGCGACAAGTCGTAGGTGAATATCAGTCCGTAGGTCCGATCTCCGGGCACCGACGCGCTCGCGCTCCAGCGGATCGGACGCAGCGAGTCCACGTCGATCCACAGCATTTGCGAACCTCGGACCGGCGTTGCCCCGAGGCTCGGCGCGGCGTTCGGACGCGGGTCGCCGATCACGGCGTCGCGGTGAAACGCGGCGGGCGGCGGCGTCCAGGGCGCAACGAGCGCACGCGCCTTCCGCTCTCCGAACGTCTTCATTCCGCCGCTCTCTATCCCTGGCAACGGCGACAGCATCACCAGCTCCGGAGCGACCGGGGCGGTGCCGATCACGGCTCGCGCCGTTGCTTTCCAGCCACTGTCGTTCTCGTTGAGATACTCGACGACCAGCTCGCCGTCGAGCGCCGCGCCGTCGCAGCGGCGCGCCGGTTTGCCGGTGTAGTCGGCGATCGTTTCGGTCGTGGTATGCCATCTCATCGAGCTGCCGTCGCTCCTCATTACTCCGCCTTCGATGCCGCCGGTCGTGCGGATGATACGCGGCCGGCCGTCGACGCCGAACAGGATGTCTGGCCCGGGACCGTCCGGTGCGACTGCGATGCGCACCGTCCGTCCCGCGAGCGCCGCCCGAACGCCGGTCAGAATCCGCGAGATCTCATCCACCCGAAGTGGGCGGGCAACCTTCAACAGATTCTCCGACCGGGTACGAAGGTCCTGAACCGTCAGTGTGGCCGTGAGAGCGAGGAGCAGTGTGCCTTTCACTTTTGCTGCCCTCCTGCCTGACATCTTGGACACCAGTACGTGAGCCGCGCATCCAATCCACTTTTCCGTGCCAGGATTGGCGCCCCACACCGCCGACACGGTTTCCCGCCGCGCCCGTATACCCACAATTTCCTGTTCGGATCGAGGCTGCGCGTCGTTCTTCTGCCTATAGAGGGTGTCAGCGTTTGCGAACGGGTCAACACATTGGCGGCAAGCTGCTCGCGCGAGATCGCGACCAGCCGTTCGATGTCCGCGTCGGCCAGCGCCGCGACGGGTGTGTACGGCTCGATCCCGGCCAGGAACAGGATTTCGGATTTGAAGACGTTGCCGATGCCGGCGACGACGCGCTGGTTGAGGAGCACGGCGCCAATGGCGTCGCGGCCGCGTGCGCGCATCCGGCGTGCCGCTTCGGCCGGGTCGAAGGCCGGATCGAGCAGGTCCGGTCCAAGTGCATTCAGCTGGGCGTGCCGCGCCAGCTCGCGCATGGTCAAGAGTTCCGCGACCGGCACGTTGAAGCCGACGGCTTCGACGTCGCCGGCTCCGACCAGCACGCGCATGTCCCGCGCCGGCCGCTGCCACTTTATCCCGGCGCGATAGAGATGCCAGCTGCCGTTCATCCGCATGTGGGTGCGAAGGACGAGATCGCCCGAGAACGCGATGAGGAGGTGCTTGCCGCGCGCCGAGACGGACTGGATGGTTCGACCGACGATCGGCCGGTCGTCGGCGACCCGCGTCACGGCTGGGTAGACGGACTCGAACCGCGTCACGACGCGGCCGGCGAGCGCCCGGTGCATCGCGACGGCGGCGCGGTAAATCGTGTCGCCTTCAGGCATTGGCGAAGTCTGTTACACTTTGAACATTCAAAGAGTGTATGTCGTCCCATCGAACATTGAGATGGGGTCGGCCAACACGAAATGGATTTTGTCGTCGAGGTCCAATAAATGTTGAGGCTTCCGGCATCGGAATCCTGAACAGATAAGCCAGGAGGGGAGGGAAGGGCAGGAAGCGCCGGGTGGGTGGGAAGAAAGGACACGAGAGAGGGTTCGGGGGAGCTCTCTTCAATCGTCCGGAATGTCCTACCCGCCGGTCGTCTCCCGCCTTTCCCTCCCCTCCTGCGCTCGCCGGAACGTCGCCTGAAATCCTAACGCGCCGGAGATGAAGCCGGCTTCGGTGAGAAACGGCGCCATCGGATGCTGCGACGGCGGCAGTCCATCCACTTCTTCGATCAACATGCCCCGCGGCGCATCGCCACCGCTCCTCGCGCGATCGATCAGCACGTAGGCGACGGCGCGTGCCACCTTCGATCGATCCGGTTCCGCCTCTGGAAGAAACGTCAGCATTACTCGATCGCCGCGCGCCAGGTAGGCGCCGAGCGCGCCGTTCACCAGAATGACTGTCGCGCCGACTGAGCGGGTGGCGCCGCGTCCAGTCTTGGCGGCCGAGTCCGACGCGGCATTCGCGGACGGTGACAAGGCGGTCCATTTCAGCGTCGCGCCGTACGGGTTTGCTGGATCGGTCGCCGCGAGTACGGCAATCTCCACATCGTCCGGCGGTTGACGCATCGAGCGCAGCAGATCGAGGGCGCCGGGCAACGCAAACTGTGTCGCGCCGAGGCCGGCCACGAAGTAGCCGCGCCGGATCCGTCCGTTCTCCTCCATCCCCTTCAGAACCGGATAGACAACGCCGAAGCCGCCGGGAATGGATTCGGCAGCAATCGCTTCGCGCGTGAGCACGCCGTGCCGCGCGAGCAGCTGCTGCGTGACCGCGGCGGCCCATTTCGTCGTACGGGGGTCGGGAAGGGTTTTCGCGCGGTTCGAGGAAAACCCTTCCCGACCCCCGTACGCGACCAGGGTCCATCGGCCTTCCGCCGACGGCGGGGCAAGGCGGCGCGAGCGGAACGCCGTCACGTCGGCCGGCCGGCGCGACGCCTTCATCCGGCGACGCGGCGCGTGCGCGCGCGTGAAGGCACGCAGCGCATGGAAAGTGTCGTTGGTGACGAGCCCGCGCCACACGAGATTCCACAGCGCGTCGACCGTCTCGGCCGGGTAGCCGCCGCCGACAGCGTCGTGGAGCGGCCCGAAGAACGACGCGCCGCGCGAACGCAGGCAGTCGAGGATCGCGGTTTCGCGTTTGGACAGTTCAGCGCGCTCGCGATCCGGGGCGCTGCGCGTTCCGCTGCTGTCCGGCTTTAGCCGGACCGTCGCGATCGGCGGCAACAGGCGCGGTAAATGATCGGCGAGATATAGCGCAACCCGTCCATCCCGCTCACCAAGCGGCTCCACGCCGACCCACACCACCTCGCCCGCCGCCGTGACGGCGTCGAGATCGGCCGGATCGTAGACGTCGATGCGCGCCGGCAGAATTTCGGTCTCGAGAATCGACGCGGGGAGCGGCGCGCCTTGCAGCTGCTCGACGGCATCGAGCAGCGCATCCGCGCCGTGTCGGCGTTTCACGATGCCCTGCCAGGTGGTCGCGAACCGGCCGAGCACCGGCTGATCGACCGGCTCGATCTCGTGCCGCAGCTTGGCAAGCGAACGGCGGCGCAGCATGCGGAGCACGCCGGCGTCGGTCCATTCGCGGCGCGTGCCTGCAGGCCGGAATTCCCCTTCGACCAGCCGGCCTTCGGCGGCGAGCCGCATCAGCACCGCTTCGGCGGCGCCCGCGCCCAGGCCGTAACGCACCGCGAAATCGCCGGCCGTGAACGGCGCATGCGTGCGCGCGTAGCGCAGCGCGAGATCGCCGACTGGATCGCGAACCGGCTGCAGCAGCGACTCCGGGATGCCGACCGGCAACGGCACGCCGAGCGCATCGCGGAAGCGCGCCGCATCCTCGACGGCGATGAAGCGCGGATCCCCGGCAATGCGCACCGAGAGGACGCGGCGCGCGGCGACGAGCACGGCGACGCTGGCGGCGACGTCGACGCTCAGCGAGCGTTCCGCGATCTCGGCCGTGGTGAGATCGCCGAGCGAGAGCAGCATGTCGTGGACGCCGTCGGCGGACTTGACGCGGTAATTGGCGTCGAGGCGCTGCAGCTGCCGTTCGATCGCGTCCATCGACTCGGCGTCGAGCAGCTCCCGCAGCTCGGCATCGCCGAGCAATTCACGGAGTTGCGACTGGTCGACTGCCAGCGCCTGGGCGCGGCGTTCCGCGAGCGGCGCGTCGCCGTCGTAGATGAAGCTGGCGACGTAGCTGAAGAGCAACGACGCGGCGAACGGCGACGGTGTCTCGGAATCGACGGTCGCGAGGCGCAGCTTCCGTGATCGCAGATCGGCGAGCGTCGAGATGAGCGCCGGCATGTCGAAGAAATCGCGCAGGCACTCGCGATAGGTTTCGAGCAGGACCGGGAACGATCCGTATCGTGATGCCACGGCCAGCAGATCGGCCGCGCGTTTCCGCTGCTGCCACAGCGGTGCGCGCATCCCGGGACGGCGCTTGGGCAGGAGCAGCGATCGCGCGGCGTTTTCGCGAAACTTCGCCGCAAAGAGCGCCGTGGCGCCGAGCTGACGAACCACGAGCGCCTGCACTTCGTCGGGCTCGGGAATCAGCAGCCGTGGATCCGGCGGCTGATCGACGTCCGGGAACCGGACGACGAACCCGTCGTCGCCCCACAGGGTTTCGACGTCGCTGCCGGTTTCCTCGCGAATCTTCGCGGCGACGGCCATCGCCCACGGCGCATGAATGCGTCCGCCGCGCGGCGACAGGACGCAGACGCGCCAGTCGCCGAGCTCGTCGCGCACGCGCTCGATGACGATCGTCGACGCGTCGGGCAGCGCGCGCGCCGCGGCGAGCTGATCGCGCAGGTACTGCAGCAGGTTCTCGGCAGCGCGCGCGTCGAGATCGTGCTCGCGCGTCAGCCGATCGACGGCGGCAGGCGGCGACAGCCGCATCAACTCCGACATCAGCTTGCCGATGGCCAGGCCCAGCTCCAGCGGGCGGCCGGCGCGATCGCCCTTCCAGAACGGCATCTTGCCGGGCTCGCCGGGAGCGGGGGAGACGAGCACGCGATCGTGCGTGATCTCCTCGATGCGCCACGACGAGGCGCCAAGCACGAAGGTCTCGCCGACGCGGCTTTCGAAGACCATTTCTTCGTCGAGCTCGCCGACGCGCGCCGCGCCCGGGCCGGCGCCGAGGAGGAAGACGCCGTACAGGCCGCGATCGGGGATCGTCCCGCCGTTGGCGATCGCGACGCGCTTGGCGCCTTCGCGCGCGCTCACCGTCCCGGCGACGCGGTCCCACGTGATCCGCGGCCGCAGTTCGGCGAACTCGTCCGACGGATAGCGTCCCGAGAGCATGTCGAGCACGCCTTCGAACACCGTTCGACTGAGCTCGGCAAACGGCGCCGCGCCGCGGATCGCCGCGAACAGATCCTCCACGGCCCAGTCGTCCATCGACGCCATCGCGACAATCTGCTGCGCGACGATGTCGAGCGGGTTGCGCGGATAGCGCGTCGCTTCGACGGCGCCGTCGTGCATCGCCTTCGCGACCGCGGCGCAGGCGACGAGATCACCGCGGAACTTCGGGAAGACCACCCCTTCGCTGACCGCATTCGCCTGGTGCCCGCCGCGTCCGATCCGCTGCAGGCCGCTCGCCACCGACGGCGGCGCCTCGATCTGGACGACGAGATCGATCGCGCCCATGTCAATCCCGAGCTCGAGCGATGAGGTGGCGACGAGCGCGCGAAGCGCGCCGGCTTTGAGGAGGTCCTCGACTTCGACGCGCTGCGGCCGCGCGATCGACCCGTGGTGCGAGCGCACCAGCGTCTCGCCGGCCAACTCGTTCAGCGCGCCGGCGAGCCGTTCCGCGAGGCGGCGGCTGTTGACGAAGATCAACGTCGAGCGGTGGGCGCGAATCAGCTCCAGCAGCCGTGGATGAATCGCCGCCCAGATCGACGGCCGCGAGTCGCCGACCGATGCGGGACCACTCGGGATGTCGTCCGCCGTGGTCAGCTTCGCCATGTCCTCGACGGGCACTTCAATCGTCAGCTTCAGCGTCTTCTTCTGGCCGGCGTCGACGATGGTGACCGGCCGATAGCGGACCGCCCCCTTGTGAACCGCAAACTCGTTCTCGATCTCGGCGTCGGCCTCGTCGGGCGTCGTGGGCGAACGTTTTCGCGAGGCTTGAGGCTTCGGGCTCGAGGCTTGGAGCTTGCGGCTCGACGGTTGCGCGGTTCCTCCCAGGAACCGCGCAACCTCATCGAGCGGCCGCTGCGTGGCCGAGAGCCCGATGCGCTGCGGCGGGTTGTCGCACAGCGCTTCGAGGCGCTCGAGCGACAGCGCCATGTGCGCGCCGCGCTTGGTCGGGACCAGCGCGTGAATCTCGTCGATGATGATCGTGTCGATCGAGCGCAGCGCCTCGCGCGCGTTCGAGGTGAGCAGCAGGTACAGCGATTCCGGCGTGGTGATCAGAATATCGGCCGGCTCGCGCTGAAAGCGCGCGCGCTCGCTCTGCGGCGTGTCGCCGGTGCGGATCGCGATCGCCGGCGTGAGAAAGGCCTCGCCGTCTGCCTGCGCGACCTGCGCGATGCCGGCAAGCGGCGCGCGAAGATTGCGCTCGACGTCGACGGCGAGCGCCTTCAGCGGCGAGACATAGAGGACGCGGCAGCGGGCGTTCTTCGTCGGCGCGGGCGCGAACATCAGCCGGTCGAGACACCAGAGGAATGCGGTCAGCGTCTTGCCGCTGCCGGTCGGGGCGAGGATGAGCGTCGACTCGCCGCGCGCGATTGCCGGCCAGCCGAGCAGCTGCGGCCGAGTTGGTGCTTCGAACGCAGCCGTGAACCAGCCGCGGGTCGCGCGATGAAACACGGCCAACGGATCGATCGGCGCTCGAACGGCCACGGGGCATCTTATAATTCATTTTTTGACGGGGGTATTGATGGGCGACGCTGGCGAAGGCCTCATTGACGCAGATGCACGGATTCAGGAGCGGATGGAGGAACTGGAGCGCGAGCGCAAGCAGCAACGCGCCGGGAAACCCGTTCGCGATCCGGAAAAAGTGCAGGCGCTCGAATCGCTGCGCCTGGCGCGCCTGGAGCTCGACCGCCAGCTGACGGCGACCACCAACGAGCGGCGCCGCGCGCAACTTTCTCAGGCGATCGAAGAGATCGACCGGCGGATGAAGGAGACGAGCGCGCTCATCGCGTCGTGAGCAGCACTGCGAGCGGCAACGCGAGCGGCATCCACGCCGTTTACCGCTACCACGACGGCACGAAGCACCACTTCGCGCGGTTCGCCCGCTCGCTCGGCTACCTCGATTGGGCCTCGCAGCCGAACCCGTTCCGCTCCTTTGCCGACACCCGTACCACGTCGCTCATCCGACATCCTTCGGCGATCGCCGGCGTACTGCGTCATGCGCTCGGCCTCTCGGCGTGGAAGCAGTTCCGCGAATCGCGGTGGTCGCTTCGTGTGAACCCGTCGAGCGGCAACCTGCACCCGACAGAAGCCTACGTCGTCGGACCGCTCGCAGCCCTCGACGGCGGCCGCGATGCCGGCGTATGGCATTACGCACCCGATCGTCATGCGCTCGAGCAACGCTGTGTCGTCGCAGCTTCGGCGTGGAACCACGCCGCGGGCGATCCGTCGGCGTTTCTCGTCGTGCTCACCTCGATTCACTGGCGCGAAGCCTGGAAGTACGGCGAGCGCGCGTTTCGCTACTGCCAGCACGACCTCGGCCACGCGATCGCGGCGACACGAATCGCCGCGGCACTCTACGGCCTGCACGCGTCGCTCCTGCCGGAGTGGTCGCAGGCCGATATCGCGGCGCTGGCCGGCATCGATCGCGACCAGGACTACGTCGACGCCGAACGAGAGGAGGCTGGATGTGTCCTGCTCGTCAGCGCTGCGGCGGCAGCGTGCGATCGCGCGGCGGTCATCGCCGCGGTCCGCGAAGGCCAGTGGGCTGGCCGCGCATCGCAGTTGAGCGAGGACCACGTCCAGTGGACCTTCATCGACGAAATCGCCGCGGCGACGCGCGATCCGGGACGCATGCCGGTTCCGCGTCGCGCCCATCCGCTGCGTGACCGGCCGTCAACCTATTCGGCCGCTCTCCTTCTCCAACGCCGCAGCGCCGTCGCGCTCGACACCGTCTCGTCAATCGATGCGGCGCGATTCTTCGAGATGCTTCGGCATGCGATGCCGGCCGACGCGTCGCCGTGGGATGCGCTGTGGTGGGACGCGCGCATTCACTTCGCGCTGTTCGTACATCGCGTCGACGGCGTCGCTCCCGGGCTCTATCTGCTCGTGCGGAACGAGTCGGCGCTCGATCGGTTACGCGCCGCCTGCAACCGTGAGTTTCTCTGGACACAGGTCCACGAGGTGCTGCCGCTGTATCTGCTCGCCCGCGGCGACTGTCGCGCGGCGGCGCGCCGGTTGAGCTGCGACCAGGACATTGCCGCCGACGGCTTCTTCAGCCTCGGCATGCTGGCCGACTTCGACGCCGGCCTCGCCGAGCACGGCGAATCGTTTTATCGCCACTTGTTCTGGGAGTGCGGTTTCGTCGGGCAGGTGCTGTACCTCGAAGCCGAAGCCGCCGGCGCGCGTGCGACCGGCATTGGCTGCTTCTACGACGATCCCGTGCACGATCTGCTCGGCATCCGGGATCACGCGTTCCAGAGCCTGTACCACTTCACGATCGGGATCCCGATTGACGATCGGCGACTGACGACCGAGGCCGGTTACGCGTGGGAGTACGGATCACGGTCCGGCTAGAGAGCCGGACACTACCGGAATGGAGCGCGGATGATCCCGCCAGTGTCCGGCTTTAGCCGGACCGTCGTTCGTGTGTGCTAGCATGTGAGGTCGGCTTGGGAAATCGTTCACAAGCCTACACATACGACGCATGCAGGGCTGGCTCTCCATCCTGATCATGATCGCGCTCGGCGCCGGGTTCGCCCTGATCTCGGTCGTGCTGTCGAGCGTGCTCGGTCCACGGCATCCGACGCCCGAAAAGAGCGCGCCCTACGAGTGCGGGATGCCGCCGGTCGGCGACGCCCGCGAGCGCCAGTCGGTCAAGTTCTACCTCGTGGCGATGATCTTCCTGTTGTTCGACATCGAGGTCGCGTTCCTGTATCCGTGGGCGATGGCGCTGCGGGATCTCGGCTGGGCCGGCTTCGTTCAGGTCCTCCTGTTCATGGCGCTGCTCCTCGCCGGCTACGTCTATGTCTGGCGCAAGGGTGTGCTCGACTGGGGTAACGAGAAAGCGTAATGGGTCTCGAATCGGAAATTCCCGTCCTTACGACCACGGTCGAGAAGATGGTCCAGTGGGCCCGCCGATCGTCGATCTGGCCAGTCACCTTCGGCCTCGCCTGCTGCGCGATCGAGATGATGGCGATGAGCTGCTCGCGCTACGACGTCGCGCGCTTCGGCGCCGAAGTCTTCCGGGGCAGCCCGCGGCAGTCCGACCTGATGATCGTCGCCGGCCGCCTCTCGCGCAAAATGGCGCCGGCGCTGCGCCGCATCTACGACCAGATGCCCGAACCCAAGTGGGTGATCTCGATGGGCGCCTGCGCGTCGATCGGCGGCGTCTTCGACAACTACGCGCTCGTGCAGGGCGTCGATCAGATCGTCCCGGTCGACGTCTACGTTCCCGGCTGCCCGCCGCGGCCCGAATCGCTCATTTACGGGATCGTCCAGCTGCAGCGAAAGATCGATCAGCAGAAGCTCGCGTAATGGATGCCAGCGCGCTCATCGCGGTGCTCCAGGACGCGGCTCCCGGCGCGCAGTTCGAAGCGGCTCCCTCGATCGATCTGCAGACGACGATGTATGTGTCGGCTGACGCGCTGGCCGGCGTGGCGCGGACGCTGCGCGACCGCGGCGATCTCGCGTACACGTTTCTCGCCGACATCACCGCAGTCGACTTCTGGCCCACCGAACCGCGATTTGAACTCGTCTACATCCTCGTTTCCCCGGCCAATCGCCTGCGGCTGCGCCTGAAGGTCCGGCTGAATGCCGAACCCGCGCGCGTCGCGACGGTCTCCGGCATCTGGCCGGCGGCCAACTGGCTCGAGCGGGAAGTGTGGGACATGTTCGGCATCGTCTTCGACGGTCATCCGGATCCGCGGCGGCTGCTGATGCCCGAGGACTGGGACGGCTATCCGCTGCGCAAGGATTACCCGGTGCAAATCCGCAAGACGCCGGTCTCGAGCGAGGCGCTGCAGGTCACCGCGGAGGAGTTCCGGCAGAGCGTCGAGCGCGATCGCTTGACGCGCACGTGATCGACCGCCGCCCGTAGATCGCCGATGCCTGACATCCGCACCGAAACGATGACCGTCAACATGGGGCCGCAGCACCCCAGCACGCATGGCGTGCTGCGCCTCGTGCTGGAGCTCGACGGCGAGACGGTGCGATCGTGCGCGCCGACGATCGGCTACCTGCACACCGGGATCGAGAAGACCGCCGAGCAGAAGAAGTGGCAGCAGGTGATTCCGCTCGTCGAGCGGATGGACTACCTGAGCGCGCAGTCCAACAGCATGGCGTTCTGCCTCTCGGTGGAGAAGCTGCTCGGCCTGCAGGTTCCCGAGCGCGTCACCACCATCCGCGTGCTGATCGCGGAACTGCAGCGGATCAACAGCCACCTCGTCTGGCTCGGCACGCACGGCATGGAAGTCGGCGCCGTGTCGGTGATGCTCTATTGTTTCCGCGAGCGCGAGCTGCTCCTGAACATCAACGAGATGCTCGCCGGCTTCCGGCTGTTCCCGAGCTACATGCGCGTCGGCGGGCTGCGCGAAGATCTCCCGCGCGGGTTCCACGCCGCGGTCACCGCATTCCTCGATCGCTTCGGGCCAAAGCTCGACGAGTACGAAGATCTCCTGACGCAGAACAACATCTATCAGAAGCGCACGCAGGGCGTCGGCGTCATCTCCAAGGACGACGCGCTGGCCTACGGTCTGGTCGGACCGATTGCACGGGCCGCCGGTGTCGACTACGACGTGCGCAAGTACTTTCCGTATCTCGGCTACGAAAGCTACGACTTCGCGGTGCCGACGCGGCCCGATGGCGACGTCTACGCGCGCTACCAGGTGCGGGTCGCCGAGATGCGCGAGAGCATGAAGATTTGCCGGCAGGCGCTGAAGCGAATCGCGCCGACTGGCGCCTACGCCGTCGACGACCCGCGGATTACGCCGCCGCCGAAGGATCGCGTCTACACCGAGATGGAAGCGCTGATTCAGCACTTCCTGGTCTACTCGCAAGGCTTCACCGTGCCGCGCGGCGAAGTCTACGTCCCGGTCGAAGGGCCGCGCGGCGAGCAGGGCTACTACGTCGTGTCCGACGGCACCAACCGGCCGTGGCGCGTGAAATCGCGGGCGCCGTCGCTGCTCGCCTGCCAGGCGCTCGAGCGGCTGATCGTCGGCGGGCTGATCGCCGACGTGATTGCGGTGATCGGATCGATCGATGTCGTGATGGGAGACGTGGACCGGTGAGCTTTCATCCGAAGATGGCCTACGGCGCCACCTTTCACAAGTCGGCGCGGCAGCTCGAAGACGAAGGGCCGCCGTTCGCGTATACGGCGGAGAACCGCGCCCGTTTCGAGGAGATCGTCAAACGCTATCCGGCGGAGCGGCGCCGCTCGGCGGTGCTGCCGGCGCTCTACCTGGCGCAGTACCAGCAGGGCTACATCACGGCGAACGCGATTCGCCACGTCGCGGAGCTCCTCGGCATCACGCGCGCCGACGTCGAGGACGTCGTGTCGTATTACACGATGTTCTACGCGAAGCCGGTCGGTAAGTTCGTGATCAACGTCTGCCGGACGCTGTCGTGCGCGATCAACGGCGCCGAGCGCGTCACCGAGGAGCTGTGCGCGAAGCTCTCGCTGAAGCCGGGCGAAACCGATCCGACCGGCACCTTCACGCTGATGGAAGTCGAATGCCTCGGCGCGTGCGACCGCGCGCCGGTGGTGATGGTGAACGACGCGTGGCACGAGTGTCTCGCGCCGGAAGCGGCGACCAGGCTGGTCGATGATCTGCGCGCCCGCGGCGAGGCGGCGCTGTCGGGGTGTCACCACGTCGTCGAACGGCGTCGGGGCTAGCCAAATTCTGATTGCTGATTGCTGATTGCGATTGATGACTGCTTACGACCCTGTCCTGATCGCGCACGTTCGCGAGCCGAATTCGTACACGCTCGATTTCTATCTGCAGCACGGCGGCTACGACGCGCTGAAGACCGCGCTGGCGAAGAAGCCGGATGAAATCATCGAGATCGTCAAGGCGTCGGGGCTGCGCGGCCGCGGCGGCGCCGGTTTCCCGACCGGGATGAAGTGGCAGTTCGTCGACAAGAAGATCGAGCCGCGCTACATCGTCTGCAACGCCGACGAGAGCGAGCCGGGCACGTTCAAGGACCACCTGCTGATGGAGCGCAATCCGCACCTGCTCATCGAGGGGTGCGCGATCGGCTGCTACGCGATCGGCGCGAAGGTCGCCTACATTTACATCCGCGGCGAGTTCTTCCACGTTCAGGGCGTCCTCGAACGCGCGATCGACGAGGCCTACGCGAAAGGATTTCTCGGCAGGAACATCCTCGGATCCGGCTTCGACTGTGACGTGTTCGTGCACAGGGGCGCCGGCGCGTACGAGGCGGGCGAGGAAACGGCGCTGCTCGAATCGCTGGAAGGGAAGCGCGCGCAGCCGCGGAACAAGCCGCCGTTTCCGGCGGTGGCCGGTTTGTACGGCAAGCCGAGCGCCGTCAACAACGTCGAGACGCTCTGCAACGTGCCGGTGATCGTCAGCAAGGGGGTCGAGTGGTATACGTCGGTCGGTCCCGAAAAGAACGGCGGCCCCAAGCTGTACTGCGTCAGCGGTCACGTGCGCAAGCCAGGCGTCTTCGAAGCGTCGATGAACGTCACGCTCCGCGAGCTGATCAACGACTACGCCGGCGGCGTCCGCGAAGGCCGGACGCTCAAGGCAGTGATCCCGGGCGGGTCGTCGGTCCCGATCCTGCTGCCCGACCAACTCGACACGCGCGCCAGCTTTGACGACATCCAGAAAGCCGGCTCGCTGCTCGGCTCGGCGGCGATCGTGGTCCTCGACGACAGCACCTGCATGGTGTGGCTGGCCGAGAACCTGCTGCATTTCTACCGCCACGAATCGTGCGGCAAGTGCACGCCCTGCCGCGAAGGTACCGACTGGCTGCACAAGATCCTGCAGCGCATCGAGCACGGCGAAGGGCAAATGCGCGATCTCGATCTGCTGCAGAGCATTTCCGGCAATATCGGCGGCAAGACGCTGTGCGCCTTCGGCGACGCTGCGGTGACGCCGGTGCTGACAACGCTGAAGCATTTCCGCCACGAGTACGAGGCGCACATCAAGGAGGGACGCTGCACGCTGCCGGCGCCGTGGCGCGCGACGCATCCCGTAGGAGCACACGCGTGACGCCACGAAGTCACGAAGACACGAACAAGATTCATCGGTTGTCTTCGTGTCGTCGTGTCTTGGTGGCGGATCTCTCATGACGCCACTATTGATCGCGCAGATCGTCCTGACGCTGTTCGTCTTCGTGATGCTGCTGAATTCGGCGGCGATCATGGTGTACGTCGAGCGCAAGGTCGCGGCGCTGCTTCAGCAGCGGCTCGGACCGTACCTGGTCGGCCCGAAAGGGTTGCTGCAGCCGATCGCCGACGTGATCAAGCTGATGTTCAAGGAGGAGCTGCGGCCGCGCGCCGCCGACCCGCTCCTCTTCGCGCTCGCGCCGATCATCTCGGCGACAGCCGCGTTCGCAGCCTTCGCCGTGGTGCCGTTCGGCGCCGACACGACGCTGCTCGGGCTGCTCAGGGAGCCGCTGCGGCTGCAAGTGGCGGACGTGAACGTCGCGATCCTGGTGATCTTCGCGATCGCCTCGATGGGCGTCTACGGGATCGTGCTCGCCGGGTGGAGCTCGAACAGCAAGTACTCGCTGCTTGGCGGCCTGCGCTCGTCGGCGCAGATGATCAGCTACGAGCTGTCGTACGGCATGGCGCTGGCGGCGGTGCTGCTCATTGGCAACTCGCTGTCGCTCACCGACATCGTCCATGGCCAGGCGGGGACGTGGTTCGGGTTCATCCCGCGCTGGTTCATTTTTCTGCAGCCGGTCGGCTTCGTGGTGTTTCTGACCGCGGGCATCGCCGAAACCAATCGCGCCCCGTTCGATTTTCCTGAGGCGGAGCAGGAACTCGTCGCCGGCTATCACACCGAGTACAGCAGCATGAGCTTCGCGATGTTCTTCCTCGCGGAGTACATCAACATGGTCACGGTGTCGGCGGTGGCGACCGACCTGTTCCTCGGCGGCTGGCAGGGACCGTTCGCCGAAACGATCGGCTGGGTGTGGTTCCTGCTCAAGGTGGCGGCGCTGCTGTTCTTCTACGTGTGGATGCGGTGGACCTTGCCGCGCTATCGCTACGACCAGTTGATGGCGTTCGGCTGGAAGGTGCTCCTCCCGGTCGCAGTCGTGAACCTGCTCGTGACAGCAGCAGGGGTGCTGTACTTTGGCATCTAACGGTCCGACTCAAGCCGGACCCTACGGGCGACGGCGATGACTGAAGCGCTGGCGTTCTACGGGTTCGCGGCGATCGCGGTCGTCGCATCGCTGCTGGTGATCGCGCAGCGCAATCCGATCTATAGCGTGCTGCTGCTGATCGCGTCCTTCGGCGCGCTGTCCGGCCTCTACGTGCTGCTCGAGGCGCCCTTCGTGGCGGTGATTCAGATCATCGTCTACGCCGGGGCGATCATGGTCCTGTTCCTGTTCGTCGTGATGCTGCTGAACGCGCCGCATGAGGACACGGAATACGACGAGCGCGTGCATCCGCTGCTGCGCCCCGGCCCGATGAAGTTCGGCGCCGGGCTGGCGCTGCTGCTGATCGCCGAGTTGTGGTGGGCGCTCGGACGCAGCGGCGATTCGGGAAGCTTTCCGGCCGGCGCCGTCGCCTCGGTCGGCGCGATCGGCCGCTCGCTGTTCACCGACTACGCCTTCGCCTTCGAGGTGACCTCGATCCTGATTCTCGTCGCGATGGTCGGCGCGGTGGTGCTGGCGCGCCGCGACCCGGCGGAGCAGCGGATTTCGCCGCTTGCGGTACCGGAGAACCTCGAGGAGGAAGCGCGGGTGGCGTCGAGTTTCGGCGCGGGCGGTCCGGCGCCGACGGAGAACCGTCCGTGATCCCGTTGAACTACTACCTGATCCTGTCGGCGATCCTGTTCACCATCGGCACCGCCGGCGTGTTCGTCCGCCGCAACCTGATCACGATTCTGCTGTCGATCGAGATCATGTTGAACGCGGTCAATCTCACGTTCGTCGCCTTCGGCCGCGCGCTCGGCTCGGCCGACGGCCAGATCATCGTGTTCTTCGTGATGACCGTCGCTGCGGCGGAAGCCGCCGTCGGCCTGGCGATTGTGATCGCGCTGTTCCGGCATCGCGAGTCGCTGAACCCTGAATCTTTCGCGAGTCTCAAGTGGTAGCCACGAAAGCACGAAAGCACGAAGAAGAATATGTTTCCTTTTCGTGTCTTCGTGTCTTCGTGGCGGCTCTGTAATGCTGCTGCTGATTCCGCTCCTCCCGCTGCTCGGCTTCCTGGTCAACGCCAGCTTCGGGCGGCGTGTGTCCAAGGCCGCGGCCGGCGCGGTGGCCTGCGGCGCCATGATCGGTTCGTTCGCGGTCTCGCTGCTGTCGGTGGTCCGCCTCGTCCAACTCGAGCCGGACGCGCGCGCGATCGTCAACCAGGTCTTCACCTGGATCACCTCCGGCGACTTCAGGGCCGACTTCACGCTGCGCCTCGATCCGCTGTCGGCCGTGATGATCCTCGTCGTCACCGGCATCGGGTCGCTGATTCACATCTACTCGACCGCCTACATGCACGAGGAGCGCGACTCGGAGTTCGCGCGCTATTTCTCGTACCTGAATCTGTTCGCGTCGTTCATGCTCGTGCTCGTCCTCGGCGCGAACTTCCTGGTGATGTTCGTCGGCTGGGA
>Ga0075425_100000959_pt1 | contig 27647 bp, 32 predicted proteins | sample SoiMethybrSBSTD4_FD_75300 | JGI IMG/M metagenome (GOLD analysis project Ga0075425, IMG submission 75300) | Bulk soil microbial communities from a Populus tree surrounding site in Tennessee, USA - Soil MetaG P. TD hybrid SBSTD4 | ecosystem: Environmental > Terrestrial > Soil > Tree plantation...
GCCGGCGTCTCCTCGGTCACCCAAAGCAGCGTCGAAGCGTTCCCCGCCTGCCTCTGCTTCACGTTGGGGGCCAGCGTATCGATCAGCACGGTCGACCGGCCGTCGGCGCGATGGCCGGTCACGATGCGCCTGACCGGCCGCGGCTTGCTCATGCGATGTCTCCACAGCTCAGCGAATAGGCAGGGCGATACAGGCCGACGATGCCGCCGTCCACCGGCCTGGAGACTTCCTTGATCGCTTCGAGATCGTAGCCGCCGACGAGCAGCACCCGGTCCGCGCTGCCGTCTCCACCGCGAATTTTCTGCTCGACCGTCGGCGCAACGGGCGTGGGCTGGGATTCGAGCAGCCACGCCCCGGTGAGCCCTGTCCGTTTCGGCAACGCGGGTGCATTTTTCGAAAGGCGGATCGTCGCCAGCGCATGCGAAACCCCACTGCCCCAGCCGGCGCGAACCGCGCAAAGGCTGCGCACCATGTTGCGATGCTGCGGCATCATCTTCCGCGACCAGGGCGTCGGGTGGTTGAGGCGCTCGAGATAGGCGCCGCCGGCCAGGGTCGCCAGGTTTTCCACCTCGTAAAGGACGAAATAAGACGGCGCGCCGGATTCGGCGACCCAGCGCGTGCCGCGCAGGAAGCCCGGGATGGCGAGCCGCTCCGGCATGTGCTCCCGCGTATGCCAGTCCTCCCACTCCGCCCGCACTTCGGGCGCTACGTCCCACCACATGGCGACGGCGGCCTGGCCCAGCACGCGCTCAGCCCTTGTAGCCCAGCAGCCGGGGCAGGAATAGCACGAGATCCGGAATGAAGGTGATCAGCGCCAGCGCGACCATCATCGCGCCGAGAAACGGCATCACCTCGCGCACCAGGTCCTTCAGCGAGACATCCGCGATCTTGACCATCATGAACAGCAGCAGGCCGTAGGGCGGCGTGATGAGGCCGATCATGATGTTGACGACCGCGACCACGCCGAAATGCACCGGGTCGACGCCGAGCGCCTGCGCGGTGGGAAGGAGCACCGGAACGATGACCAGCAGGATGGTGGTTCCCTCGAGGAAGCAGCCAAGCATCAGCAGGAGGATGTTGGCGAACAGGAGGAAAGTGAACGGCGTGAGCTGGTAGCCCTTCATCACGGCGGCGAGGGTCCTGGGAATGTTCTCGACGGTGATGACGTAGTTGAAGACCATCGCCGCGGCGATCAGGATGCTGATCGAGATCGTGACGCGCGCGCTGGTCAGCAATGAGGCGTAGACGCTGCGCAAGCTCACGCCGCGATAGAGGATCGCGGAGACCAGCAGCGCGTAGAGGGCGGCGAGCGCGGCGGCCTCCGTCGGCGTGGTGATGCCGCTGTACAGGCAGCCGAACAGGATGACCGGCATCATCAGCGCGGGGAACGCATCCCAGGTGATGCGCGGAATGTCGCGCAGCGGGACCGCCTTCTCCACCGGGAATTTCCGGCGCCGTGCGACGGCCGAGATATAGGCCATCTGCGCGATGCCGAGGAGCAGGCCCGGGATGACCCCGCCGAGGAACAGGTAGCCGATGGACGTATCCGAGACCAGGGCGTAGATCACCATCGGGATCGAGGGCGGGATGATCGGGCCGATCACCGACGAGACGGCGGTCAGGGCGGCGGCGAAGCTCGCCGTGTACTTGCGGTCCTGGGTCATCAGCTTCTGCATCAGCTTGCCGCTGCTCGCCGCATCCGCGAGGGCCGAGCCCGACATCCCGGCGAAGATGATGCTTTGCACCACGTTGACGTGCGCGAGTCCGCCGCGAAAGCGCCCGACGAACGCGTTGCAGAAGCTGAGCAGCCGCTCGGTGATGCTGCCGATGGTCATGAACTCGGCGGCCAGGATGAACAGCGGGATCGCCAGCAGCACGAAGCTGCCGTACATGCCGTTGAGCATCTGCTCGGCGGCGGTGCCAAGATCGGCCCCGGTCATCAGGAGATAGAGGATCGAGCCGCCGATCATCGCGTGCCCGATCGGCAGCCCGAGCAACGTCAGGGCGACGATCGCGAGGACCGTCAGCGAAAAGGGGCTGGCGGGATTCACAGCCCGGAGCTCACCTGGGTCGCATCGGGCGCGTCGGGATCCCTGCCACGCAGCAGCTGCCACAGGATCCAGAGGTAGCGGACGATGACCGCGACGAGGAACACCGCGTAGATCGAAAACAGGAAGTCGAAGCGGATCCTGAGGTAGGACGCGGATTCGACCTTCATGAAGGCGATGTACTGGACCGACGCCGGCAGCGAGAGCGCATAGAGCAGCACGAGCGCGATCCCGCTGACGATCCCCATGATGCGGCGCGTGCGGCGCCCCACCGAGGCATAGACCAGGTCAAAGCGGATTTCCTCGCGTTCCCGGACGACGAAGGCCGCGCCCCAGAGCACCAGCCAGAGCCAGGCGACGACGCTCAGCTCGGAGGTCCAGCCGATCGGGAAGTTGAAGACATAGCGGAAGAAGATCTGCAGCAGGAAGGCGGCGAACATCACCGCGAGCAGCCCCGCGGCAATGTTCTCCGCCCGGCGGCGAAGCCAGGCCGGCAACCCCGTCGATCGCACCGCGCTACTTCAGCGCGTTGATCTTCGCGAGCATCCCTTTCGGCCACTCCTTCGCCTCGTCGGAGGCGAGGTAGACCTTCTGCGCATGGGCACGGAACGCGTTCTGGTCGGGGACGTAGACCTGCAGGCCCTGCTTGCGGAAGCCGTCGGCGAGCTCGGCCTCGCGCTTCTGGTGCTCGGCGGTGCTCCACGCGATCGCCTTGTCGGCGGCCGCCTGGAAGGCGCGCTGGCGGGCCGCCGGCATGCCGTTCCAGGTCTTGAGGTTCACCGCGAGCAGGTCATAGCCCACCAGGTGCGAGGTCAGCACGATCTGCGACATCACCTCGTAGAACTTCATGTTCTGCACATTGGGCAGCGGGTTGTCCTGGCCGTCGATGGCGCCGGTCTGCAGGCCCGTGTACACCTCGGCGTAGGCCATCGGCGTCGGGTTCGCGCCGAGCGAGCGGCCGAGGAGCTGCCAGGCGTCGCCCGGCGGCATGCGCAGCTTGATGCCGGCGAGATCCTCCGGCTTGTTGATCTTCTTGGCCGGCTTCAGCCCGACCTGGCGCGTGCCGAAGAAGGTCGGCCCGAGGACCTTGATCTTCGCCTGCTCCTCGGCCTGCTTCTTGAATTGGGCGCCCAGGCTGCCCGACCAGAACTTCGCCAGGTGCCCGGCGTCGCGGAACAGGTAGGCCGAGGTCAGGATCGACCAGGACGGGATCTGCTTGGAAATGTCCTGCGGCGCGATGTTGCCCATCTCGAGGTTGTCGCGCTGCAGCGCCACCAGCTCGGTGCCCTGCTTGAACAGCGACGCGTTCAGGAACAGGTCGACCTTGAAGTCGCCCTCCACCTCCTTCGCGAAGCGCTGCACCATCTCGGCGCGGATGTCCTTGTCGGAAAACACCGCGGCGAAGCGCAGCGTGGGCTTGGCCTGCGCCATGGCCGGGAAACTGAGGGGAACGGCGGCCGCCGCGGCGAGCGCGGCGCCGGCCTTGAGCGCGGTACGACGGTCGAATCGTTGCTTCATGTGCTGCCTCCTCTGGTCAGGTAGCTGAGTATCAGGTCGGTCACCAGGACGCGCCGCTGCGCGACGTCGCCCTTGGCGCCCATTTCGCGCTGGAAGATCGCGCCGAAGGTGAACTGGTTGGTGACGTTGAACATGCCGAGCGCGGCAATCGACTTGTGCACCTCGACCGGGTCGATGCCGGGTCGGAAGCGGCCGGCCGCCTGGCCGCGCTCGATGACGCGCGACAGGCGGTCGATGATCGGGCGGTTGAGCGTGCGCATCATCTGCGACTTGCGCAGGTGGCGGCCGCGCGCCTGGTTCTCCGCCACCACCAGGCGCACGAAGCCCTCGTGCTCGAGGTAGTACTGGTAGGTGAACTCGACGATGCGGCGCACCGCGTCCTCCGGCGACAGGTGGTCGAGGTCGAGCCGGCCCTCCGCCTCGCGGATCTCGCCGTACACCTGCTCCAGCACCGCGATGTACAGCTTCTCCTTGCTGCCGAAGTAGTAATTGATCAGGGCGCGGGTGGTGTGGGTGCGCGCGGCGATGGCGTCCATGCTGGCGCCCTTGAAGCCGCGCGCCGCGAACTCGTCGATGGCCGCGGCGACGATGCCGGCGCGGTTGGCTGCCGGCGCCTTGGGCTTTCTCATTGCCGCGCTGCGGCGGGCGGCCTCGGCTCTTGGAATTAACGACATTGCAAGTTAAATTTAACAGTCCCGCCAATTTGAGGCAATGCCCATGGCCCTCGCCGAACGCCTGCCCGAGCCGTCCAACCCCCTCGGCCTCGACGGCATCGAGTTCATCGAATACGCCACCTCCCAGCCCCAGGCCTTCGGCGCCCTGCTGCAGAAGATGGGCTTCGCCGCCGTGGCGCGCCACCGCTCGCGCGAGGTCATGCTCTACCGGCAGGGCGGCATGAACCTGATCGTCAATTCCCATGCCTCCCCCTCCGGGAGAAATGCGCTTCAGGGCACCCCGGCCGTCGCGGCCATCGCGCTGCGGGTGCGGGACGCGGGCTACGCGTTCCGCCGTTCGCTCGACCTCGGCGCCTGGGAGATGCCGACCCGCGCCTCGGCCATGGAGCTGCATATCCCCGGCATCCACGGCGTCGGCGACAGCCTGGTCTATTTCGTCGACCGCTACCGCGATTTTTCCATCTACGACGTCGATTTCGTCTTCGATGGCAATGCCAACCCGAAGCCACCGGCGGTGGCCGGGCTGCACTGGTTCGGCGTGGTGCAGGCCATCCTCCCGGAGCGCACCGCGGACTGGCTCGACTTCTACGCCACCCTGTTCGGCTTTTCCGTCCTGCCGCAGGGGAAATACTTCGGCGTGCTGCCCAAGGGCACGCTGCTCGAGAGCCCCTGCCACCAGTTCTACCTGCAGCTGATCGAGCCGCCGCCGGGCGCCGAGGAGATCCGCTGGGAGGAAGGCCTGGTGCGCACCGGCCTGGGCGCGCCCGACGTGCCGAAGGCGGTGAAGGCGCTGAAGGATCGCGGCGTGGTGTTCGTCGACCACGGCGCGGTGCAGCCCTCCGACAGGGGCGCGCTGACCCAGGTCTACCTCGACGGCGTCAATTTCGAGCTGGTGGCGAGCCAGCTGGCGACGCAGGGCCGCGTGACGCCATGAACATGGACCACTTCGGCGTCGACACCATCACCTTCGCCGGCGCGCTCGAGGCCAAGCTGCGCGCGGCGCGCGCGGCGGGCTTCACGCAGATCATGCTCAACGCCACCGACATCGCCGGCCACCCCGGCGGCGAGCAGGCGGCGGTCGCCGCGGTGCGGGCGAGCGGCCTGCGCGTGACCGGCTTCCAGGTGCTGCGCGATTTCGAGGGCCTGTCCGGGACGCTGCACGCCTACAAGGTCGATATCGCCAAGGCGATGCTCGAGATGTGCGCCGCGCTCGGCGCGCGGGTCCTGCTCGCCTGCTCGTCGGTCTCGTCCCACGCGACGGGAGAAACGGAACAGCTGAAAAAGGACCTGCAGAAGCTCGCCCTGCTCGCGGTGCCCTCCGGCATCCGCATCGCCTACGAGGCGCTGTCCTGGGGCCGCCACGTCAACGAATTCCCGCAGGCCTGGGAGCTGGTGCAGGAGGCCGATCGCGCCAACCTCGGCCTGGCGCTCGATTCGTATCACCTGTTCGCCACCGCCACCGGCCTCGAGCGCCTGGCGGAAGTCGACCCGCACAAGGTTTTTTTGGTACAACTGTCGGACTTCATGTGGCAGGAGACCCGTTCCCCCGAGGAGCGCATCGAGACCGCGCGGCACGCGCGCGTCTTTCCCGGCGAGGGCGCGCACAGCGCGCAGGTCGCGCAATTCGTGCGGGCGCTCGACGAGATGGGCTACCGCGGCGACTACAGCTTCGAGGTGTTCAACGACGACTACAAGCAGCTGCCGCTCGCCGTGGTCGCGGCACGCGCGCGCCGCTCGGTGAAGTGGGTCGCCGACCAGGTCTCGCGCCGCAGCCTGCCGCCGCGGCAGCGCAGCGCGTGAGCCTCGCCCTCTACCGCAAGCTGACGAAGAACTGCACGCGCTTCGTGCGCGTCGACGAGCTTTGCCGCCTGGCGATCAAGGCCGGCAAGCTTCCCGACCCGGCGCCCGACGCCCGGCGCCCGCTGAAGGAAAAGAAGGGGCTCGAGCGCGCGCAGGGGCAATTCCTCGCCGCGATCCTCGCCGATCCGGCGTGCGGCACGCATCTTTGCCATTCGATGCTCCTACCTAGAAAAGACTCCCAGGAACTGTTGCAGGATTACATCAAGAGCGGAAAAGCCGAGTTTCCCGGCGCCAGCCTGCGCCGCGAGGGCAAGGCGGCGGTGATCACGATGTCGAACCCGGAGTACCTCAACGCCGAGGACGAGGGCACGCTGCCGGGGATGGAGAAGGCGGTGGATCTGGCGCTGCTCGACCCGGCGACCGAGGTCTGCGTGCTGCGCGGCGCGGCAGTGACGCACCCGAAATACGCCGGCAGGCGCCTGTTCGGCGCCGGCATCAACCTCACCCATCTCTACCAGGGAAAAATCCGCTTTCTCTGGTATCTGATCAGGGATCTGGGCTTCGTCAACAAGATTTTCCGGGGCATTGCCTTGCCAGACGTTTCTCCTGAAGTGCAAAGCAAAGAAAAGCTTTGGATCGCCGCGGTGGACGGCTTCGCCATCGGCGGCCACTGCCAGATCCTGCTGACGATGGACTACACCATCGCCGCCGCGGACGCCTACCTGACGCTGCCGGCACGCAAGGAAGGCATCATCCCGGGCGCCGCCAACCTGCGCCTGCCGCGCTTCGTCGGCGACCGCATCGCGCGCCAGGCGATCCTCGCCGAGCGGCGCATCGAGTGCGACAGCCCGGAAGGGCGGCTGATCTGCGACGAGGTGGTGCCGGCCGCGAATCTCGATGCATCGATCAGGAACATCGTCGAGCGGCTGACCAGCTCCGGCGTGGTCAGCGCCGCGGGCAACCGGCGGGCGTTCCGCGCCGGCGAGGAGCCGCTCGATTTGTTCCGGCGCTACTTCGCGGTGTACGCTGCGGAGCAGGCGCACTGCCACCTGAGCCCGGCGCTGGTCGCCAACCTGGAAAGGAACTGGAAAACGAAATGAAGATCCTGGTCCTGCACGGCCCCAACCTCAACCTGTTCGGCCGCCGCGAGCCGCACATCTACGGCAGCACCACGCTCGACGAGATCAACGCCAAGCTGAAGAAGCTGGCCAGGGATCTCAAGGTGACGCTCGCCATCCTCCAGTCCAACCACGAGGGCGACCTGCTCGATTTCTTCCACAAGCACATGGACAGCGCCGCCGGCGCCGTGCTCAACCCCGGCGGCCTGACGCAGCACGGCGTCTCGCTGCACGACTGCATCAAGGCCATGCCCTTCCCGGTGATCGAGGTGCACATGTCCAACCTCGCCACGCGCGAGGAATGGCGCCACTTCTCGATCATCTCGTCGGCCGCCAAGGGCACGGTGCAGGGCATGGGCTGGCGCTCCTACACCGCCGGCCTGCGCCTGGCGGTGCGCATCGCGCAGGACGCTAGGAAGAAGAAGTGACCGGCCGGCGCTCGAAGCGCCGGCTGTAGCGCGAGGCGGCGAAGCAGAAGGCGAAATACACCAGCGCCGCGAACAGGTAGGCCGACACGGCAGAGCCCGCCCATTGCGGGTCGTTGAGCGACACCTTGATCGTCGACAGCAGGTCGAACAGGCCGATGATCAGCACCAGCGAGGTGTCCTTGAAGAAGCCGATGAAGGTGTTGACCAGCGCCGGGACGGAAATGCGCAGCGCCTGGGGAAGAATGACGAAAAACGTCCTCTGGAAATAATTCAGCCCCAGGGCGTCGGCCATCTCGTACTGCCCCTGCGGGATTCCCTGCAGCCCGCCGCGCACCACCTCGGCGAGGTAAGCCGCCGCAAACAGGATCATTGCCAGCTGCGCGCGCAGCAGCTTGTCGACCGTCATGCCCGAGGGCAGGAACAGCGGCAGCATCACCGAGGCCATGAACAGCAGCGAAATCAGCGGCACGCCGCGCACCAGCTCGATGTAGCCGACGCACAGCGCGCGGATCGCCGGCAGCGCCGAGCGGCGCCCGAGCGCCAGCAGGATGGCGAGCGGAAAGGCGAACGCCAGGCCGAAGGTGGTGAGCAGCAGCGTCAGGATCAGGCCGCCCCAGCGCTCGTTCTCGACATAGGGCAATCCCGGGATCCCGCCCCACATCAGGACGCCGATTGCCGTCAGGCCCACGGCCCAAATGGGCAGGAGCTTCCAGTTCCAGAATTTTCTCGACGAACTGATTCCCCATAAAAAAAGCAGCAAAAACGTCGCCAGCGCCGGACGCCAGTGCTGCTCATAGGGGTAGGTGCCGAACAGGATCAGGCGATGCTTCTCGGCGATGAAGCCCCAGCAGGCACCGTGCGTTGCGCGGCAGGCCGCGGCATCGGGGCGCCACACGGCATTCACGATGGCCCACTCGAAGAACGGATAGGCAATCCAGAGCAAGAAGACCGCGAGCAGGACCGTGAATATCCTGTTGATCATCGCAGGGCAATCCGGGCGTTGTACCAGTTCATGAATGCGGAGATCGCCAGGCTGATCGTCAGGTAGACCGCCATGATCACCGCGATGCCTTCGATCGCCTGGCCGGTCTGGTTGATGGTGGTGTTGGCGATCGACACCAGGTCCGGGTAGCCGATGGCGACGGCGAGCGAGCTGTTCTTGGTCAGGTTGAGGTACTGGCTGGTGAGCGGCGGCACGATGACGCGCAGCGCCTGCGGCAGCACGATGCGGAACATCTTTTGGAAAGGATTCAATCCCAGCGCCTCCGCCGCCTCGTGCTGCCCTCTCGAAACCGCCAGGATGCCGGCGCGCACGATCTCGGCGATGAACGAGGCGGTATAGGTGGCGAGCCCCGCGAGCAGCGCCGCGAACTCGGGCGTCAGCACTGCGCCGCCGGTGAAATTGAAGCCGTCGAGCGCCGGCACCGAGCTCAGCGTCGGAAAGAAGATGCCGCGGTTGGACAGGAACACCCCGGGCAGCGGGTGCAGCGCCTCGCGCGGGCCGGGCAGCGACTCGGTGATCAGCGCGTACCAGAAGAACAGCTGGACCAGCAGCGGAATGTTGCGGATGAATTCGACGTACGCGGCGCAAACTGCCTTGACCAAGGGAATGCCTGTCACTCTAAGGATTCCAATCAGCCCACCGATCCCCGTCGCCAGCACGATGCCGATCAGCGACACCATCAGGGTGTTGACCAGGCCCACGGCAAGCGCCTTGAGGTAGCTGTCGGCGGCGCCGTAGTGGAGGAAGAAGGACTGGCCGATCTCGAAGCCGGCCTCGCGCCCGAGGAAGGCGAAGCCGCTGGCGATGCGCCGCGCCTCGAGGTTCTGCGCGGCATTGGCGATGAGAAACCAGGCGAGCAGCCCCGCGCCGGCGAGCGCCGCGGCCTGATAGGCTAGCCGCTTCACTTTCCTGGAATCGAGCGCCATGGCCCGCAAGCTTACCCGGCAGGACCTCCGCGACGCGGCGGAAAAGTACAAGAACTGGGGCAAGTGGGGGCCCAACGACGAGATCGGCACCCTCAACTACACCCGGCCCGAGGACATCGTCGCCGCCGCGCGACTGGTGAAGAAGGGCAAGGTAATCTCGCTGGCGCTCAATTTCGACAACCACGGGCCGCAGGGCGCCAAGAGCAAGTACCCCGCGCTGGGGCGCATCAATCCGCTGCACACCATGCTGCGCACCGGCACCGACGCCTACTCCGGCGTGCTCGACCACCGCGGTATCCGTGCCGCCGACGACATGGTGGTGATGCCGCTGCAGTGCGGCACGCAGTGGGACGGCCTCGGCCACATCTTCTACGAGAACCACATGTGGAACGGCTACGACTGCCGCGAAGTGACCTCCGCCGGCGCGCAGAAGTGCGGCATCGAGAAGACCAAGAGCAAGATGGTCGGCCGCGGCGTGTTCCTCGACGTGCCGCGGGCGCTCGGCATGGAGATCCTGCCCGACGGCCACGGCATCACGGTCGCCGAGCTGGACCTGACAGCGAAAAAGCAGAACATCGAGGTGAAGCGCGGCGATTTTGTCGTGGTGCGCACCGGGCAGATGGAGGCCAAGCTCGCCGCCGGCAGCTGGGACGGCTATCCGGGCGGGGACGCGCCGGGCTTCGCCTTCGAGACGCTGGAATGGGTGAAGCGCACCGAGCTCGCCGCCCTCGCCTCAGACACCTGGGGCTGCGAAGTGCGCCCCAACGAGTCGGAAGCCGGCATCAACCAGCCCTGGCACTGGATTACCATCCCCATGATGGGCATGACGATGGGCGAGATCTTCTACGTCAAGGACCTCGCCGAGGACTGCGCCGCGGACAAGGTGTACGAATTTCTTTTCGTGGCTCCCGCAATCCCGATTACCGGTGCAGTGGGATCTCCAACCAATCCTTTGGCCATCAAATGATCATAAGAATTTTCTTCTCGATCTTCATTTCATTATTTCTCTGTACCGCGACGGCGCAGCCGTATCCGTCCAAGACGATCCGCATCATGGTCGCCTTCCCGCCGGGCGGGCCGGTCGACATCATTGCGCGCCTGATCGCGCCGAAGATGAGCGAGCTCCTCGGCCAGTCGATCGTGGTCGAGAACCGCGTCGGCGCGAGCGGCAACCTCGCCACGCAGGAACTGGCGAAGGCGAACCCCGACGGCTACACCCTCCTCACGCATTCCTCGGCGTTCGCGGTCAACCCGGCGCTGTTCGCGAATGCCGGCTACGACCCGGTGCGCGACGTCACGCCGATCGCCATCGTCGCGCAGCAGGCCAACATCGTGCTGGTGAACGCGACCTTCCCGGCCAATACCCTGGAGGAGCTGCGCCAGCAGGTGACGACGCGCAAGCTCGCCTTCGCCTCGCCGGGATCCGGCACCACGCCGCACCTCACCGCCGAGAATCTGTTCCACGTGCGCTGGAAGGCCGACATCACCCACGTGCCGTTCAAGGGCGCCGGGCCGGCGGTGCCGGCGCTGCTTTCCGGCGAGCCGCCGATCGGCTGCATGGCCGGCTCGGGCCCGATGTCGAACATCAAGTCCGGGCGCCTGCGCGCGCTCGCCGTGTCGTCGGCGCGGCGCCTGCCGCAGCTCCCGGACGTGCCGACGCTCGGCGAGCTCGGCTATGCCGGCATGGAGGACTACACCTGGGTCGGCCTGTTCGTGCCGGCCGCCACGCCGCGCAACATCGCCGAAAAGCTCAACGACGCCGTGCTGAAGACGGTGCAGTCGCCGGAGGTGAAGCAGCGCCTGGAGGCCTTGGCCTTCGAGACCACCGCGCAGCCGCTGCGCGAGAGCGCCGACTACCTGCGGGCGGAGCTCGCCAAGTGGGCCCGGGTGGTCAAGGAAACCGGCGCTAGGGCGGACTGAGCCGCCGTAGCTCGCCCGACAAGGTCGCGCCGGCGAGCGTCGCGTAGAGGTGGCCGTCGGAGAGGGAAAGGTCCAAGGTCACGCGCCGGTCGAGGCGTTTCGCCAATCCCGAGACCAACTCTCGGTCCAGCGCGAAAAGCTCGAGGTTTTCGGCACGATGGATCCGCTCGCCGTCGAGTTGCTTCAGCAGGTGCGCCGGATTCTTGTGGGTGTAGACCGCCACGCGCGGTGCCGACTTGGCCGCCCTGTGTAGCCGCGCGGCATCCGGCGAGCCGACTTCGATCCAGGCCCTGAGCGCCCCGGTCAGGTCGCGCACGGCGAGCGGCGGCTCGTCCGGGTCGGACAAACCGCCGCGCGAGAAGGCAATGCCCTCGGTGTATTCCAGGCAGTAGGCGAGCACGCGGGCGACCATGTACTCGTCGGCTTCCGACGGGTGGCGTGCGACCTTGAGCTCGAGCGCTTCGTAGACGCCGCGGTCGACGTCGCTCAGGTTGACGGTGAAATGGTAGACGGTGGCGGTCAGCGCCACCGTCAGGCTGGGGTTTCCGGATCCTTGGGCGGGACGGGCGCGGGCGCGGGATTCTCCAGCGCCTGCTTCGCGGCCTTGGCTTCGTCCTTGCGCCGCTGCTTCTCTTCCTTCTTCTGCGCCTTGGCGAGCTCGCGCTGGCGTTTCTGGAAGGAGTAGTTGGGCTTCATGGGTTTCCTTTGGGTTGAATTCTTCTAGCGGATCGGCGGCACGTAGAGCAGGCCGCCCTGGCTCCAGAGGCGATTCAGGCCGCGCTCGAAGCCCAGCGGCTTGAGGTTGGCGTCGAAGCTCTCGGCGTAGTTACCCACCTGTTTGACGATATTAACCGCCCAGCGATTGTCGAGGCCGAGCTGCTTGCCGAGGTCGCCGGTGGTGCCGACGAAGCGCTGGATCGAAGGATTGTCGCTTTTGTCCTGGTCCTGGATGTTTTTCGAGGAAAGTCCGAGTTCCTCGGCCTCGACCATGGCGTAGAACGACCACTTCACCACGTCGAACCAGCGGTCGTCGCCGTGGCGCACCGCGGGGCCGAGCGGCTCCTTGGAGATGATCTCCGGCAGGATCAGGTGCTCTTCGGGCCTGGGCATGCGCGTGGCGCGCAGCGCAATCAGGCCGGAATGGTCGGTGGTGAAGACATCGCAGCGCCCGGTGATATAGGCGTTCATCACCTCTTCGAGCTTCTCGATCACCACCGGCTTGAAGCTCATGCGGTTGGCGCGGAAGTAGTCCGACAGGTTGAGCTCGGTGGTGGTGCCGGGCTGCACGCAGACCGTCGCGCCCTTGAGCTGCTTGGCGCTCTTCACCTTGAGCTTCTTCGGCACCATGAAGCCCTGGCCGTCGTAGTAATTGACGCCAATGAAGTTGAGCCCGAGGCTGGTGTCGCGCGACAGGGTCCAGGTGGTGTTACGCGACAGGATGTCGATCTCGCCCGATTGCAGCGCGGTGAAGCGCTGCTGGGCGGTGAGCGGCGTGTAGCGCACCTTGGCCGCGTCGCCGAACACCGCGGCCGCGACCGCACGGCAGATGTCGACGTCGATGCCGCGCCACACGCCCTTCGAGTCCGGCTGCGAGAAGCCGGCCAGGCCGGTGTTGACGCCGCATTGCACGAATCCCTTGGCGCGCACGGCCTCCAGCGTCGATTGCCCGAATACCGACGCAGAAAAAACCATCAGCAGAAAAAGCGCGTTTCTCATGGCGTTTCTCCTTCCAGCAGGAATTCGCGCACCACGGCGATCTGGTCGGGCTGCATCAGCGTCGGCGCGTGGCCGACGCCCTTGATCTCCACCACGCGCGCCTTCGGTCCGCGCCGCGACATCGCCGCCGCGGTCTCGCGGCTGATCAGGTCCGAGAGCTCGCCGCGCAGCAGCAAGGTCGGGCAATGCACCTGGTCGTAGAGCGCCCACAGGTCGGTGTCGCCCGACGGCATGTCGCTGCGAAACGGCTCGGCGATCCTCGGATCGTAGTGCGCGCGGAAGCTGCCGTCCTCGTGCTTGCGCACCCAGGTGTCGGTGAGGAAGCGCCATTGCGCATCGCTGTGCGGCCCGAACGGCGCGGAGACGGCGCGCACGTATTCCTCGGCCTTCTCGATCGAGGGGAAAGCCGGCGTGCTGCCGAGGTAGGTGCCGATGCGCACGAGCGACACGCGCGAGATGACCGGGCCCGCGTCGTTCAGCACCAGGCGCGACACCGGCGCGCCCTTCTGTGCGGCAAGTGCCATGCCGATCAGCGCCCCCATCGACGTGCCGACCCAGCCCACGGTCTCGACGTCGAGGCGCGCGATCAGCGTCACCATGTCGGCGGCGTACTGCGGCACGGCGTAAAGCTTGGGGTCGGCCAGCCGGTCGGAATCGCCGCGCCCGGCGACGTCGGGGCAGACGACGCGGAACTGGCCGCACAGCGCGCGCGCCAGCTCGTCGAAGTCGCGCCCGGTGCGCGCCAGGCCGTGCACGCACAGCACCACGTTGCGGTTGCGCGGGTCGCCCCACTCGCGGTAGGCCATGCGGTGCAGCCCGGCCACCGAAGCGCACAGCACCGAGCGGCGGCGCGGCTCGACCGCAGCCAGCTCGTCAGCCATCGCGTTGCAGGCGCCCGGCCTCGATGCGCGCGCTGCCGCGCGCGCCGTCGTGATCCCAGGTCGCCTCGATGCTCAGCTCGGGAAAGTCAGCCGAGGTCTGGACCAGGTCCGGGAAGGGGATGCCGTGCTTGAGCGTGAAGCGGTACTCCAGCACGCCTTCGCCGTGGTGCTCGGTGTAGTCCTCGGCGTCCGGATCGCGCACCATCAGCCAGCGCAGCCGCTCGCGAAAGTCCGCGAGCCGGCCCGCGCCGCTGACGCGCACGACCGCGGTGAACACGCCCTCAGGCGCCGTACTTGAAGGACAGCGACAGCCGCGTGCGGAACTGCGTCACCTTGCCGTTCTCGACCTTGACGTCGAGCTTGGTGACTTCGGCGATGCGCAGGTCGCGCAGCGACTTCGACGCGGTCTTCACCGCGTTGCGCGCCGCATCCTCCCAGGACGTGCTGCTGGTACCGATGACGTCGGTGACGCGGTAAACGGCATTGCCGCCTTTGCTCGCCATGGCCGATCCTCTCCTCGTGGTCGCGGGGAAATCCGCCGGATCATTGTAGCCAATACCTGCCGCGCAGGGCGCGCTCGGACTCCAGCAGCGGCGCGCCTTTGCCCAGGGTGATTTCGATCGCCCCGTGGCGATCGGTGCGCAGCACGCGCACGCCCGCGGCCTGATAGCGTTCCAGCACCTGGGGATGCGGATGGCCGAAGCGGCTGCGGTAGCCCACCGGCACAATTGCCCAGTGCGGCGCCACCGCGGCGATGAATTCCGGCGTCGACGAGCTGCGGCTGCCGTGGTGCGGGACCAGCAGCACGTCGCTTTTTACAGATAGATTCTTCTTGAGGATCTCCGCCTCGGCGGCCGATTCGATGTCTCCCGTCAACAGCATCGAGCCGCCCGCCGTTGCGACCCGCAGCACGCAGCTGTTGTTGTTGCGCCGCGAAGAAGGCGCCGCCGGATGCAGGAACTCGAAGCGCACGCCGTCCCAGTCCCAGGATTCGCCGGCGGCACAGCGCCGCGGCGCGGCCGCCAGCGCATTGAGCGCATGTCCGGGCGCGAGCGACGAGGCGAGCGCGCCCACCTCGAGGCTGTCGAGCACCGTGGTCGCGCCACCCAGGTGATCCGTGTCCTCGTGGCTGATCACCATCAGGTCGAGCCGCGCAACCCCCGCGCCGGCGAGCGCCGGCAGAATCACGCGCGAGCCGCCGTCGGCTTCAGCGCCCCAGGCGGGGCCCGCGTCGTAGAGCAGCGCGCGCGAAGCGGTGCGCACCAGCACCGCGAGGCCCTGGCCGACGTCGTAGGTGGTGATCCAGGCTTCGCCCGCCGCCGGCGCCGGCGGCGCGAGGGCGAACGCCGGCGCCATCAGCGCCAGGCCGCAGGCACGCCAGGGCACGCCGCGCGGCGCGAGCAGCCAGGCTGCGCCGGCGAGCGCTGCGGCGACGGTCCACGGCGCCGGCGCGTGCTGCGACCAGAGCGCCCCGGGCAGCGCCGCGCACCACTCGAGGAAAATGAGCAGCAAGTCGACCAGCCCGGCGCCGAGCTGCAGGATGAAGTCCGCCGGAACCACGGCGGCGACCAGCGCCAGCGGCGTCACCACCGCCGAGACCAGCGGGATCGCCACCGCATTGGCCAGCGGCCCTGCCACCGATACCTGGCCGAAAAGCAGCAGCACGGCGGGCGCGAGGCCGACGGTGATGGCCCATTGCACCCGGCCCCACTGCGCCAGCTTCGGTTCGGGCGCGCTCCAGCCCGTCGCGACATAGAAAATCAGCAGCACCGCGCCGAAGGAAAGCCACAATCCCGGCGCGAGCGGCGCCCAGGGATCGGCGAGCACCACGGCGCCGAGCGCCAGCGCGAGCGTGCGCCAGGGCGAAGCGATGCGCCCCGCCCACAGCGCGAGCGCCACCACGCTCACCATCCAGAAGGTGCGCTGCGCCGGCACGCCGTAGCCGGCGAGCAGCGTATAGCCGAGCGCGCCGGCGATCGCCGCCAGCGCCGCGACCTTGCGCGCCGGCAGGCGCAGCGCGAGCCACGGTACGCGGCGCCAGAGCGCCGCCGCCAGCCACGCGAACAGGCCGGAGACCAGCGTCACGTGCAGGCCGGAAATGCTCATCAGGTGCGTGACGCCGGTGCGGCTGAACAGGCGCCATTCCTCGGCCGAAATGGCGCGCTGGTCGCCGACGGCAAGCGCGGCAAGCACGCCCGCCGAGGGCGTCGGGCCGAGCACGGCGAGGAATCGGTCGCGCACTGACTCTCTGGTTTTTTCAATGGCATCAAGAATTCCGTTTCGGAAACCGAGGAGACGCTGCTCTCCCCGATTCCTTACGTATCCCGTGGCACCAATACCGCGCTCGAGCAGCCAGGCTTCGTAGTCGAAGCCGTACGGGTTCACCAGTCCGTGCGGTCGGCGCAGGCGCACCGTCAGCAGCCAGCGCTCGCCCGGGTGCACGGCGACGGCGGGCTCCGCGGCCGCGTCCTCGCCGAAGCCGCCGCTGTACCAGGAGAGCAGCAGCCTCTTCGGCAGGCGCGCGCCCTGCGCCTCCTCAACGTCGAACTCGAAGCGCTGGCTGCGCTCGCCGAGCGCTGGCAGGCCCGACACCACGCCGACTACCACGACGTCCCGGCCTTCGAGCTCCGGCGCGAGCCAGTCCGCCACTCGCCATTGGGCGCAGGCGGCGGCCCAGAAAAATCCGACGAGAAATGCGGCCGGGATGGCGAGAATCTTCCACCGGAATGAAAAAATGCCCATGCCGACCGCCACCCAGGCCCATGCCAGCGAAGGCAGCGCGGCCTGCACCTGCAGCAGGGCTGCGCCGCAGGCGAAGGCCAGGGCCGCGAGACTCATCTAGAATGCAACGCGCCTCCGCGCTCCCCGCCGACCGTGCCCCGCCGGTTCTTCCGCAAATATCTCCCCGACGCCGAGGCCGTGCGCTCGCACCGGCTGATGCGCTCGCTCGGCTGGCTGCACCACCCCAACCTCTGGCACCTGAACCGGCGCTCGGTGTCGCGCGCCGTCGGCATCGGGCTGTTTTCGGGCCTGGTGCCCGGCCCGCTGCAGATGCTGGCGGCGATCCTGCTGGCGGTGCCGCTGCGCGCCAACGTGCTGGTGGCGATGGCGACGACGCTGTACACGAACCCGCTGACCATCGTGCCGCTGTACCTGCTCGCCTTCGCCTACGGCAAGTTCATCCTGCAGGCGGAGCACGTGGCGGTGAATATCCAGCCGCTGGACCTCCACTGGTTCAATTTCACCCTGTCGCTGCGCGAGCTGCTCGACTGGTGCCTGGCGATGGGCAAGCCGCTGGCGGTGGGGCTGGTGGCGCTCGCCGTGACGCTCGGCGTGGTCGGCACGGTGGCCGTGCGCCTGGCCTGGCGGATCTATGTCGTCGTCAAGTGGAACCGCCGCCGAGCAGCGCGTCCTTGAGCGAGGGCTGCTCGGGCTTGTCGCCGATCCAGATGCGCAGCACCGCGCGATAGAACGCCTCGCCCGCGATCAGCCCGCCTTTCGGAATGCCGTCCACCGAGAGGCGCGTGCCGTTGCGCGGCGAATAGTCGATGTCGAACACCGTGCCGGTCGGCACGCGCTCGAGCGCGAGCAGCATGGCGCGGAAGGCCTCGATGCCCTCGCGCGCCGCGGCGAGCTCGGCCGGCGGATTGTTCTTCTGCATCACGCCGATCAGGCCCTCGGTCATCTGCTTGGCGGCGACGTCGCGCAGCATGACGATGCGAACGCGCTTGGCGCCGGGATGCGCGAGCACCGCCTGGTCGCTGCGCTGGCGCTCGGCGAGATAGAGGCCGATGACGTAGATCTCGAAGCGGAAGCGGCTGCGCAGGCCCGCGCCGTTGAGCGCCAGCTCCGCGCCTTCCGCGGCGAGGCGCAGCCGCTCCGGCAGCCGGGTGTGGCCGATGTCGAGCGCAGGCGCCGGCAGCGCCGCCAGCAGCGCGGCGAGCAGGACGACCCCTTCGACGGCGCGCAGCAAGGGCCTCAGGCCGCGTGCAGCAGCCCGTCGCGCAGCTCGAGCACCCGCCCGGCTCGCGACGCGAGCCCGGCGTCGTGGGTGACGATGATGAAGGCGGTGCCGCGCGAATCGGCGAGGCGCAGCATCACCTCGAACACCTCGTCGGCGGTGTGCGAGTCGAGGTTGCCGGTGGGCTCGTCGGCCAGCACGCACGCGGGCTCGGTGACCAGCGCGCGCGCGAACGCGCAGCGCTGGCGCTCGCCGCCGGAGAGCTCGCCGGGCTGGTGCTCGAGCCGCGCGCCGAGGCCGACGTCGGAGAGAACGCTTTTCGCCTTTTCAAAAGCAACTGATTTTTCGGTACGGCGAATCAGCAGCGGCATGGCGACATTCTCCACCGCCGTGAACTCCGGCAGCAGGTGGTGGAACTGGTAGACGAAGCCGAGCGTGCGGTTCCGGACCTGGCCGCGCTCGGCCTCGCCCATGCGCGCAAATGGGCGGCCCTGCACCCGCACTTCGCCGCTGCTCGGCACGTCGAGCCCGCCGAGCAGATGCAGCAACGTCGACTTGCCCGAGCCCGAGCGGCCCATGATGGCGACGCGTTCCCCCGCGTCGACCTCCAGATTGACGCCTTCGAGCACCGAGACCGGCTGCGGCCCCTGGTAGGTTTTTTTCAATGCCGTGCAAGTCAATATTTTCTTATTCATAGCGCAGCGCCTCCGCCGGGTTGACGCGGGAGGCGCGCCAGCTCGGGTACAGCGTGGCGAGAAACGACAGGACCAGCGCCATCAGCGAGACAGCGAAGACGTCGCCCGACTGCAGGTCGGAGGGCAGGTCCGGGATCAGGTAGACGTCCTTCGACAGGAACTTGATGCGGAAGGCGCTCTCGATCGCCGGCACGATGACGTCGATGTTGAGCGCGGTGACGATGCCGAGCGCGACGCCGAGCGCCGTGCCGACCACGCCGATCACCATGCCCTGCACGATGAAGATCTGCGTCACCGAGCCCGGCGCCGCGCCGAGCGTGCGCAGGATGGCGATGTCGGCCTGCTTGTCGGTCACCGCCACCACCAGCGTGGAGATGATGTTGATCGCCGCCACCAGGATGATCAGCGCCAGGATCACGAACATGACGCGCTTCTCGATCTCGACGGCGCGGAAGAAGTTGGCGTGGCTGCGCGTCCAGTCGGTGGCGTAGATGTCGGGCGGCATCTGCTCGAGGATCTCGCGCGCCACGCTGCGCGCGGCGAAGATGTCGTCGAGCTTCAGGCGCACGCCGCTCACCGCCTCGCCCATCTGGTAGAGCGTCTGCGCGTCGCGCAGGTGCACCACGGCGAGCGCCGAGTCGGCGTCGACGAGGCCCGCCTCGAAGATGCCGACCACCGTGAACTGCTTCAGGCGCGGGATCACGCCGGCGGGCGTCACCAGCCCCTGCGGCGCGATCACCGCCACCTTGTCGCCCTTCAGCAGTCCGAGCGCGCGCGCCAGATCCACGCCCAGCACCACGCCGAATTCGCCCGGGCGCAGCTCGGCGAGCGAGCCCGAGCGCATCACGCGCCCGAGGTCGGCGACCTTGTCCTCGTCGGCGGGCAGCACGCCGCGCACGATGACGCCGCGCACCGCCTGCCCCGAGGACAACATGGCCTGGGCGTTGACGTAGGGCGCCGCGGCCAGCACATGGGCGTTCTTCGACGCCTGCGCCGCGACCGGCGCCCAGCGGGCCAGGCGCCCGTCGGCGCCGGTGAGCTGCAGGTGCGAGGCGACGCCGAGGATGCGCGCGCGCACTTCCTTCTGGAAGCCGTTCATCACCGACAGCACCACGATCAGCGCCCAGACGCCGACGCCGATGCCGATCATCGAGACCAGCGAATTGACGCCGATGAAGCGGTTGCGGCGCTTGGCGCGCGTGTAGCGCAGGCCGACGAGGAGCTCGTATTTCAAGGTCGGGCGAGAATACTACAATCGCACGCGTGGACGCCGATGCCAGTCAGCTGCTGAAGAAGCTTTTGCTGAAGGAAAGAACGGCCCATCTCGCGACCTTGCGCGGCGGCGCGCCGATGGCCTCGATGACGCTGTACCTCGCCGCGTCCGACTTCTCGCGCTTCCATGTGCACGTCAGCCGCCTCGCCTGGCACACCCAGGACATGGCGCAGGACGGCCGCGTCGCGCTTTCGATTTCGGAGACGGATGACGGCAGGCCGGATCCGTTTACCCTGATGCGGCTGACCATCCGAGGTCTTGCAGTTCAAAAAGAGGCAGGACCGAAAGACGCCTGGCTTTCCCGCTTCCCCGAACAGGCCGTCAATTTCACGCTGGCGGATTTCTCATTCTGGGAGATCGCGCCGCGCGACGCGCGCTTCGTCGCCGGCTTCGGCCGCATCCACAACCTTTCCGCGGAGGAACTCAAGAATGCAAGCCGATGAACTGCGCGCGCTGCAGGCGCCGCTCAAGCAACGCTACAAGGACCAGCCCGCCGCCGCCGTCGTCACGCTGAAGGCGGAAGGTCGCATCGGCGAAGGGATTTCCTGCCGCGTCGACACCGGCAGAGCCCTGGTCGAGGCCGGCCTGCACCCCGCGAGCGGCGGCAGCGGCATGCAGGCCTGCTCGGGCGACATGTTGCTCGAGGCGCTGGTCGCTTGCGCCGGCGTCACCCTCAAGGCGGTGGCCACGGCGCTGGGCATATCGCTGAGAAGCGGAACGGTATTCGCCGAAGGCGACCTGGATTTTCGCGGCACGCTGGGCGTAGCGAAGGACGCGCCGGTCGGCTTTCGCGCCATCCGGCTGCGCTTTGGCCTCGACACCGACGCATCGCCAGAGCAGCGCAAGAAGCTTCTCGAACTGACCGAGCGCTATTGCGTTGTACTGCAGACCCTCCGCAACAGCCCGCCGGTCACGGCCTCGGCCTAGCCCTTCTTCGGCTCGGCCGGCACCAGCTCGTAGCCCTTCTTGCGCATGCACTCGCGCGCGAGGCGGCCTTCGCGCAGGTAGCGCTCGCCGCCGGGATCGGCAAAGGGGCCGACGGGATAGACGTTGAAGCGCCGCCCGGAGTTGTCCTGCAGGATCGCCGGGCCCATGGTCGGATAGGGATAGGGGACAGCGTTCGCCTCGCGATACGCCGCCTCCTCGCACTCGCGCAGGTCGGTGCGCGCCTGGTCGTCGCCGGTGTCCTTCTTCCCCCACTGTCCGGGCGCGCACGCCGCCAGGGTCAGCAGGAACAGCGCCATCGCTGCCGGTCTCATGTGGCCTCAGACCCCTAGAATCGCCGGATGTTCACGCGCCTGCTCATTGTATTCGGCACGCCGGCATGACGGTTTTCTTCAAGGGCCTCGCCTTCGGCTTCGTGCTTGCCGCTACCGTCGGGCCGATGTGGGTGCTGTGCCTGCGGCGCACGCTCGCCTTCGGCGCGGTGGCCGGCCTCGCCTCCGGGCTGGGCATCGCCGTCGCCGACGGCATCTACGGCGCGGTCGCGGCCTTCGGCCTCACCGCGGTCTCGGGGTTCCTGCTCGGCTATTCGTTCTGGATCGGCCTGGTCGGCGCCGCATTCCTGATTTACCTCGCGTTCAAGGCGCTCGTTGCAGCGACGCCGAAGATCGAAACGGAGGAAAAACCGCAGAACCTGGCTGCCGCCTTCTTCTCCTGCCTCGGACTGACGCTCTCCAATCCGCCCACCATCCTCGCCTTCGCCGCCATCTTCGCCGGCCTGGGACTCGCGTCGAATGCCGACTACACGGCCGCGTCGCTCATCACCCTGGGCGTATTCCTGGGCTCGCTTTCGTGGTGGCTCGTGCTCGCTTCCGCCGCCGGGTCGCTGCGCAGCCGCATGGGGCCGCGCCTGATGCGCGCCATCAATGTCATTTCCGGGATTACCATCCTCGCCTTCGCCGCCTGGCAACTTGCGGAACTCTTCCTGTAGCATACTGTATATAAATCCATGCGCCCCTTACTTTTCCTGCTTTGCCTGATTTCCCTCCCCGCGTTCGCGCAGTATCCGAACAGGACCGTGAGAGTCGTGATTCCCTTTCCGCCCGGCGGCGCAACCGACATCATCGGCCGCGTGGTGGCGCAGAAGATGTCGGAGCGCTGGAAGCAGCCGGTGGTGGTGGAGAACCGGCCCGGCGCCGGCGGCACCATCGGCTCGGACCTGGTGGCCAAGGCCGCGCCCGACGGCTACACGCTGCTCATCGCCACCAACAGCACGCACGCGGTGGCCGCGGTGCTGGGACATCCGCCCTATGACCCGGCGAAGGACTTCACGCCGATTTCCCTGCTCGCCTACAGCCCGAACGTGCTGGTGGTCGGCGCGGATTCCGGCATCGGCTCGGTGCGCGAGCTGATTGCCTCGGCCAAGGCCAGCCCGGGGAAATTCAGCTATGCCTCCAGCGGCAATGGCACCATCATTCATCTCACCGGCGAGCTGTTCCGGTCGATGGCCGGTCTCGACCTGCTGCACGTCCCTTACAAGGGAACGCAGCTCGCCGTGCCCGATGTCGCCGCCGGCCGGGTGACGATGATTTTCGACAACATCGTCAGCGCCCAGCCGCACATCAAGGCGGGCACGGTGAAGCCGCTGGCGGTGACGACACTGACGCACTCGGCGCTCGCCCCGGAGCTGCCGACCATGAACGAGGCCGGCGTGCCGGGCTTCGAGTCGAGCGCCTGGTTCGCCCTGTTCGGCCCGGCCGGACTGCCGCGCGAAGTGCAGTCGCGTGCTCACGCGGCGGCTCTCGCCGCAGTCACCTCGGGCGATTCACGCATGCGGCTGATCGCTGCCGGCGCTGACCCGCTGGGCGCCGACGCCGACCAGCTCTCCCGGGTCATCCGTACCGACATCGAGAAATGGGGTCGGGTGGTCAGGGTGGGCAACATCAAGGCCGAGTAGGCGCGTGCAGCTGAGCGAGGCGCCGCTCGCCGTCGTCGACATCGAGACCACCGGCGGGCATCCCGCGCACGACCGCATCACCGAGGTGGCGGTGCTCGAGGTCGACGGCTTCGAAGTGCGGCGCGAGTGGTCGAGCCTGGTGAATCCCGGCCGCAACATCCCGGGGCCGATCCAGGCCCTTACCGGCATCACCCAGGACATGGTCGAGGGCGCGCCGCGCTTCGAGGCGATCGCCGCGGCGCTGCACGCGCGCCTCGCCGGGCGCCTGTTCGTCGCGCACAACGCGCGCTTCGACTACGGCTTCCTGCGCCACGAATTTGAGCGCGCCGGGCTGCGCTTTCGCGCCAGGACGCTGTGCACGGTGAAGCTGTCGCGGCGCCTGTACCGCGGCGCGAGCGGCCACAGCCTCGACGCGCTGATTGCGCGCCACGGCATTCGCTGCGCGGCACGCCACCGCGCGCTCGGCGACGCCGAAGCGGCCTGGCAGTTCCTGCGCATCGCCGCCGGCGAGCACGGCGACGACGTGCTGTCGGTCGCCGCGCGCCAGGTGTCGAAGGAGGTGCGGCTTCCGGCGCACCTCGAGCGCGCAGCGGTGGACGCGGTGCCGGAGGCGGCCGGCGTGTATTTCTTCTATGGCGAGGCGGCGGCGCCGCTCTACATCGGCAAGAGCCGCTCGATGCGCGGGCGCGTCCTCGCGCATTTCACCGATCCCAAGCCCTGGGTGCAGCAGGTGCGGCGCATCGAGTGGCGGCGCACCACCGGCGAGCTCGGCGCGCTGCTGCTGGAAGCGCGCCTGGTAAAGGAGCTGCGGCCGCTCTTCAACCGGCGCCTGCGCAAGCCCGAGGCGCTGTGCGGCTTCGTCTTCGACGGCCGGCGCGTGGCGATCGTCGAGGTGGACGGCGTCGGCGCCGACGAGCTGCACTGCCTGCGCGGGCTGTTCCGCTCGCGCCGCGCGGCGCTGGAAGCGCTGCACGCCATCGCCGACGAGGACAAGCTCTGCCTGCGCGCGCTGGGATTCGAGCGCGCCGGCCACGGCCCCTGCTTCCGCTGCCAGATCGGCCGCTGCTCGGGCGTATGCGATGCCCGTGAGGGCATCGCGCAACACAATGCGCGCGTCGCCGTGGCGCTCGCGCGCCTCGAGGCGCCGCGCTGGCCCTACCGCGGGCCGGTGGGCATCGTGGAACGCGACCAGGACGCCGACGCCGAGGAAATCCATCTCGTCGACCGCTGGTGCTACCTCGGCGCCGCGCGCTCGGAAGCCGAGCTCGCCGAGCTGGCCGAAGCGGGCCGCGCGCCGCGCTTCGACTTCGACCACTACCGCATTCTCTCGGGCCACCTGCGCAAGCGCGGCGTGCGCCTGCTGCAGCTCCCTGCCTGATGCACGTCGAGCTGGCGGTGCCGGGGCTGCTGTCGCTCAAGGCGCCCGGCCGGTTTCCCGCCATCGAGACGCTGCTGGCCCGCGGCCGGCGCGATGACCAGCCGGCGCTGTCCCTGGAGCGCTGGCTGAAGGAGGCTTTCCAGGTCGACGCCGACGCGTTGCCGGCCGGCGCGCTCACCGCGCTTGCCGCCGGCCGCGAGACCGGGGAGTCCTCGTGGATGCGCGCCGACCCGGTGCACTTGCGCGTGATGCGCGACCACCTGGCCGTCCTGCCGCCGGAAGGACTGGAGATCGCGCGCGAGGAAGCCGATGCGCTGTGCGATGCGCTCAACCGCCATTTCGGCGGCAGGCTCGAGCTCGCCGCGGCCGACCCGCGGCGCTGGTACGCACGATTGCCGGGCGCGCTCGCGGTCGGCGACCAGCCGGCGCTCGAAGCCGCCGGCCGCGAGGTCGCGCCAGCCCGCGAGAGCGGCCCGCTGCTCACCGAGATCCAGATGCTGCTTCACGCGCACCCGGTCAACGCCGCGCGCGAGGCGCGCGGCGAGCCGGCGATCAACAGCCTGTGGCTCTGGGGCGCGGGCAGCGCGGCCGGCGTCACTTCGCCGTGGATTTCCGTCGTTTCCGGCGAGCCGCTTGCCCTCGGGCTGGCGCGCCTCGCGCAGCAGCGCTTCGCGCTGCTGCCCGCGACGGCGCTGGCCTGGTTCGAACGCGCGCCCGAGGACGGGCGCCACTTGGCGGTGCTCGACGCCTTGCGCGCCCCCGCCGCAGTGGAAGATTTTTCCTGGTATGAAAAGAACCTGCAGCTTCTGGAAGCCGCCTGGTTCGTGCCGCTGCTCGATGCGCTGCGCCGGGGGCACGTCGGCATGGTGACGGTGCACGTGCCCGACGGTGCGGCGTCCTTCGAAACCGTGCGCGGCGACCTGCGCCGCTTCTGGCGCCGGCCGCGAGCGCTCGAGAGCCTTGCATGAAGATCGTCGAGCGCAGCTTCGCCGAGGCCGACCGTCGCGCGCTGCTCGACGCCGGCCTGCACCCGGTGCTGGCGAAGGTGTACGCCGCGCGGCGCATCCACTCGGCGGCGGAACTGCAGTACGACCCCGCGGGCCTGCTCGACCCGGCGCAGATGAAGGGCGTGGCCGAAGGCGCGCGGCTGCTCGCCGAGGCGATTCGCGCCGAAAAGCGCCTGCTGATCGTCGCCGACTACGACGTCGATGGCGCCACCGCCTGCGCGGTGGGCATGCGCGCCTTGCGCGCCTTCGGCGCCCGCGTCGACTACCTGGTGCCCGACCGCTTCAAGCTCGGCTATGGCCTGACGCCCGAGCTGGTGGATCTCGCCGCCGCGATGAAGCCCGACCTGCTGATCACCGTCGACAACGGCATCGCGAGCGTCGACGGCGTGGCGCGGGCCCGGCAGCTCGGCATCGCGACGCTGATCACCGATCACCACCTGCCGGGCGAGCGGCTCCCCGAGGCCGACTGCATCGTCAACCCGAACCAGCCGGGCTGCGCCTTTCCCTCCAAGGCTCTCGCCGGCGTAGGCGTGATGTTTTATTTGATGCTGGCATTGCGAAAGGAAATGCGGAAGGAAAAGGCCGTCGATTTCAATCTCGGCACCCTTACCGACCTGGTGGCGCTCGGCACCGTCGCCGACGTGGTGCCGCTCGACGCCAACAATCGCAACCTCGTCGCGCAGGGCCTCAAGCGCATCCGCGCCGGGCGCGCCCAGCCGGGGATCGCCGCCCTGCTGCGCGCCGCGGGCCGCGAGCCGGCGCGCGCCTCGGCCTTCGACTTCGGCTTCGTCGCCGGGCCGCGCCTCAATGCCGCGGGGCGGCTGGCCGACATGGGCCTCGGCATCGAGTGCCTGGTGACCGACGACGAGGCGCGCGCCGCCAACTGCGCGCAGCAGCTCGACAAGTTGAATCGCGAACGACGAAAAATTGAAGCCGGGATGCTGGAAACTGCAGTCCAAGAATTAAGTACCCTGAAGAATGAAGAACGATCCACCTTCTTCTCCGCCGGCTGGCATGAGGGCGTCGTCGGAATACTTGCTTCGCGTCTCAAGGACAAGCTGCACCGGCCGGTCGTGTGCTTCGCGCGCTCGCAGGACGGCCGGATGCTGAAAGGCTCGGGGCGCTCGGTGGCGGGCTTCCACCTGCGCGATTGCCTCGACCTGGTGTCGAAGCGCGCCCCCGGGGTGATCGTGCGCTTCGGCGGCCACGCCGCGGCCGCCGGCCTCACTATCGCCGAGAGCGGCTATGCGCGCTTCGCCGAGACCTTCGAGCGCGCGGTGGAGGAGCTGCTGCCGCCGGAGGCGCGCGCGCAGCGCGTCGAGACCGACGGCAGCCTCGAGGCGGGGCACCGCACGCTGCAGGTGGCGGAGCTGCTCGACGCCGGCATCTGGGGCCAGGGCTTTCCGCCGCCGCTGTTCTGCGATAATTTCGCCGTCGAAAGCCAGCGCGTGGTCGGCGAAAAGCACCTGAAGCTCCGGCTCCTCAAGGACGGCCGCAGGATCGAGGCGATGCGCTTCGGCTCGGCCGAGCCGCTGCCGTCGAGCGTGCGCGCCGCCTACCGGCTGGCGGTGAACGAATTCAACGGGCTGAAGACCGTGCAGCTCACCCTGGAGCACTTTGAATGATCAGGTACCTTGCATTCGCATTTTTCTTTTCGGGATTTGTTCTTGCCGAAGACCTCAAGCCGGTCAAGGATGCAGGCCCGTACGTCCCTTCGCCGCAAAGCGTGGTCGCCGACATGCTGCGCTATGCAGACGTCACCGAGCGCGACTTCCTCATCGACCTCGGCTCGGGCGACGGGCGCATCGTGCTGACCGCGGCCAAGGTGTTCGGCGCGCGCGGCTTCGGCGTCGAGATCAAGGAAGACCTGGTGAAGCGCTCGAACGACGCGGCGCACAAGGAAGGCCTCGCCGACCGCGTCAAGTTCGTCAAGCAGGACCTGTTCAAGACCGACATGTCGCAGGCGACGGTGATCACCATGTATCTGCTGCCCGACACGGTGAACCTGCTCAAGGACAAGTTCCTGAACGAGCTGCGCCCCGGCACGCGCATCGTGTCGCACGACTACCCGCTCACCGGCTGGATCCCGGAGAAGTACATCCAGATGGACCTCGAGGCCAAGATCGAGATCACCGGCGTCACCACCACGCTGATCTACCTCTACGTGGTGCCCGCCAAGGTGCAGGGCCACTGGACCGCGACCCTGCCGCCGGCGCTGAGCGCCCAGCCCGCGGCGCTCAACCTGCGCCAGCAGCTGACGCGCATCACCGGCAGCCTGCGCCTCGACGGCAAGGAGTACCCGCTCGAGGAGGCGACGCTGCGCGGCGACAAGATCGCCTTCCGGCTCAGCGGCCGGCGCGGCGATTTCACCGGCCAGGTGAAGGGCAAGAGCATCGAGGGCA
>Ga0075425_100000960_pt1 | contig 27628 bp, 25 predicted proteins | sample SoiMethybrSBSTD4_FD_75300 | JGI IMG/M metagenome (GOLD analysis project Ga0075425, IMG submission 75300) | Bulk soil microbial communities from a Populus tree surrounding site in Tennessee, USA - Soil MetaG P. TD hybrid SBSTD4 | ecosystem: Environmental > Terrestrial > Soil > Tree plantation...
TGCCAATCGGCTCGGCCCCGTAGGCCCGGAATTTGTGCGCCACATCCTCGCGTCGCAACACCGCAACGACTTCCTTATGGATCTGCGCCACGATCACATCGTCGGTCCCAGCCGGTGCGACCAAGCCGAACCAGGCCAATGATAAAAACCCCGGCAAGCCCGCCTCCGCCATGGTCGGGACAGCGGGCAAGTAAGGCGAACGCTCAGGCGTGCAGACGGCGAGGATCCGGAGCGCGCCCGCCATGTGCTGTGGCAACGATGAGGCCAAATTGTCGAACATGAAGAGGATATGCCCACCGAGCAGATCGTTCATGGCCGGAGCCGTGCCCCGGTAGGGGACGTGCGTAAACTTGACCCCCGCCATGGTCTCGAACAGCGCGGTGGTCAGGTGTGACGTCGCGCCGATGCCCTGCGAGCCGTAGGCAATGCCGCCGGGGTTGGCCTTGGCCTTCTCGATCAGCTCGCCCACCGTGGCAGCGCCGAGCTTCGGGCTCGCGATCAGCACATTGGGCGAGCTCGCCAAGATCGTAATGGGTTTGAATTTGGTCGGGTCGTAGCCAAGCTTCCTATAAAGCAAATGATTGATTGCCAGGGTGGTCGGGGGCGAGGCCAACAGGGTGTAACCGTCCGCCGCTGCGCGCGCGAAGGCTTCGGCGCCGATATTGCCGGCGGCCCCGGCCCGGTTTTCAACGACGACTGGCTGTTTCCAAACGCTGGCCAAGGCGTCGGCGATAATACGGGGCAGTATGTCGGCCGTGCCGCCGGCCGGATTGGGCACAATGATTTTGATCGGCCCCGTGGGAAAGGGCTCGCTCGCACTGGCGGGCAATGTCCACAAGGCACCGAGCACGGCCGCAACCACCAGGAGGCGCGGAACTGGCTTGGCGTGCATGTCGCAAATTTCCCTTTTTGGCGTTTGGCCCGCACCGCGCCGCGCAGGCAAGCATCCATACCCTGAGCCTTGCTCCGCGCCGGCGGGGTTAACAGCCTAGCCGCAGGGCCGCTCGCCGGGCAAATCCTGACGGCCGTTCGCGCCTGCGAACCTGCCCAGCGCGCGCCGCCGCGATCTGGCCTGGCGGCGCAAGGCGGGGTGAACCTGGGACCGGAGGTACTGTCGATCCCCTAGAATTTCATTTTGACGCCGCCGTAAATGGCGAGCGGGGCGGCGGGCGTGATGGTGCGTGGATTTTCCAGTACGGTCGCGTTGCGCCCCACCCCCACGGGGTCGCCCGCCACCGTGCGCAGGGCTCCCGTGTCGAAGTAGGTGCCAAACGTCGAGTAATCCGTATTGAAAAGGTTTTTCACCAGGCCATAAACCTCGACACTATCGCTGAGCTTATAGCCGGTGCGCAGATTGACGACGGCGTAGCCCGGCAGCGGTCGATCGTCGTTGCCTTCATCACCGCGGAAGAACTGGCTCGACACGGCAATCAGGTCCGCCCCCAGCCGCCACTGCGGCGTCAGCCAATAGTCAAAACCGAGCTTGAAGCGGTGGCTGGGGATGCTGGGAAGGTGGTCGCCCGGCCGCACCCTGGCGCAGTTCGGCGGCTGGTCCTCCGGGTCATCGGGCACGAAGGAACTGCAGGGGACCCCGACGGGCGCATTGGGCGATGCAATCTCAAGGGCGTCGCGGAAGGTGGCATTGACGAAGGCATAGGTCGCATAGAAGAACAATCGATCGGAGCGATAGTTGAGCGCCGCTTCCAGACCCTCGCGCAGCGTATCGCCTCCATTGATAAAAAAGCCGCGGCCCTGGATCGGGCTCGCCACCGTGAGGATGTCGTTGCTGACGAGCGTGCGGAAATAGCCGAGGCTCCAGGAGAGCGTGTTGCTTCGCGCTGCCCCCAAGGCATCCCGCCCCGCATAGCCGGTGGCAATTTGGCCTCTCAAGCCCGCCTCGATGGTCCTCCCCACCACCTGCTGCAGGGGTGGATCGGAGACCAGAAAGTTCTCGAGCAGGCAGGGCCGCTGCGGATCGGCGCAGGCGAGCTCGGCCGGGGTGGGTGCCCGGTTCGATTCGGAATAGCCGGCGTAGGCCGTCAGCTGCGGCGATAGCTTGTAGGTCGCCCCCAGCATGGGGTTGAAGCGCTGGAAGGTATGATCGCCGTTGAGATCATCCCCGCGCTGGTCCTCGAGCTTGATGTTGGCGAGGTTGTAGCGACCGCCAGCCGTCAGCGCCAAGCGCTCGGTGACATCGAGCGTGTTCAAAAAATAAAGTCCGAAATACTGGGTGCGAACCAAGACATCGACGGGCGTCACCTCGACATCGCCGGCATCGAGGCCGGGGTTGAGGGACTGGTCGATGATGATGCCAAGCCCCGAGACTGCTAATGTCCTGGGATCGATCGTGCCGAGCTCGCTTTGCGACTTCGCCCGCGCCTGGCCCAGATCGAGACTGGCGCCGAGCAAGAATTGATTGGGCCGGTTGAAAAGAGGCGCTTTGCTGGTCGCCTGCAGGGTGCCGCCGTAGGAGAAGGAGTCCACGCTGACCCGGTCGTTGCCGCCGAGCACGCTGTCGGCGCCGTTGGGCAGACCGGCGATCGGCACGTTGACAACCGCACCATTGGCCCGCCGGCCGAACAGCAGATCATCCGCCTCCTCAAAACAGAGGAGGCCCGTGTTCGGACCCGCGGGGTCGCAGGCAATCGCTTCGGAGACGTTGCCGTCGGGCCGCCTCTGACTGAAGCCACGATAATAGGTGTTGCCCGACAACTTCAGGGTATCGGTGACCGAAACCGAGCCTGTCAGGTTCACCATCTGCATGCGATTGTCGAAAGACTGCGGCGAGGTGAAGACATTGGCGCGCCGCTCGTCGAGGAGTTGCAACGGCGTTGGCCCCACCACACCAAGAAACGTATTGGCAAAGGTATAGTTGAGATGAACCTCGGTACCCGAGCCCTTGACGCCCAGGTCCCCGTAGGCCCGCTTGGCGGTGGCGGGAGAGCGATCACGCCAGCCGTTTTCATCGATCCACTCGGCCGCGACGTAAGTGGCCCAGTTCCCCCAACGCTGCCCCGCCTGAGCAGCAATCTCGGCGTGTCCGAAGGAGCCGATCCGGCTGTCGATGGTCGCCCCCTGAAAGCTGAACCCATCCTTCATAATGATGTTGACGGCGCCACCCAACGCATTGAGGCCGAACACCGGATTGTTGCTCATCATGACGATGTCGGCGATGGCGATCTGGGGGATTAAATCCCAGTTCATCGCATCACCGAATACCTCGTTCATGCGCACGCCGTTCTGGTAGATGGCGAGCCCTTGCGGCGTGCCGTTGAGCGGCGAGGCGCTAAAGCCGCGATATTGCAGATCCGTGGCAAGGGGATTGCCCAGCGCTTCGTTGATCGTGGCGCCGGGAACGTAGGTGTTGATCGCCTCGGTAATGGAGGCTGAGCCGGTGCGCTCGATGTCTCGGGAGGGAACGATGCTGATCCCGGCCGGCACCTTGTCGATCGGCAGCTCGCTCCCGCCGACGGGAGACATGCGCACCTCGACGTTGCTAACGGGGGCCGGCGTTGACGCGAGGGGCGCGGTGACCTGCGGCGGCGGGGCAACCACGGGCGCCGCCGCCGCCGGTGGAGCTTTGGGCGCCGCCGACGGCGGCCGCGCCGCCTTCTTCTTCGGCACGACCACCTCCAGCTTCGGCAACACCGGGGCGGTCGGGGCTGGGACTTGGGGGGCCTCGGTCCCCGGCTCGGCCGGGGGCTCGGTCGTCGGCGGCGCCTGGCTCGGAACCTGGCCTTGAGCGAGGGCCGCATGGGTCAGCGCAAGCGCAGCCAGGATCATTGCCAGGTTGCGTCTGGAACGCCGCATCCGCCCTCCAAGCAAGACGTCTTCTGAAAAGTCCCCTGTGCCCTACTCGTGTGCCCGCGATGCGTTCGAGGCAAAGCTGCATTCCAATCTGGGTCAAGGGCTGCGCTGAGCTCGCCCGGGCCGGCGCGGCAGTTTATGGCGGGCCTGCGGCCGGCGCGCACCAGAGGCTTGCGGGGGCCTCGACGCGCTGGATCTTGGCACGAATCACTTCGACCCGCCTGGAGCCAATGTGTCGTCACGATGGCCTGCAGGGAATGACTGGGACGTTCGCGTGTGTGGTGGCGTTGCCGGTCGGCGTGTTGCGGCTCGCGGTTTCGCGTGTCTGCCGTTGCCGGCCATCTCCTAGCTTTTTTGCATCTCACGCCGCGGCGAGCTCCCACACGCTTCAAAAACTGGCCTCGGTCCACGCCGGCCAGGCTTCGCCGCAGAGGCGACTGGCTTGTCTCACAATTGAGCGTAAGGGGCAGGGGCAGCGACACCAGCGTGTGGGAGCGTTCGCTGCGCCCCATAAGAATTGCCGAATAGCAAAAATGGTGCTGGACATGGGGCCGCCAACTGCGTTTCTTGCCTCAACTCGGGGTATATCTGCGCGCTCGGGGATCCGCGCGTCGCCGGTGTGAGGGGGTGCTATGGACTCATTTCCGATCAAGACAGGCGTGCTCGCTCTGCTTGCTGCGGCGCTTGGGGCCATCACGCTCGTGGTCATGAGCCACGCGCAACAGCTCGACAAGAACGGCACGATCGTGATCGCCGCCGGTAACGCCCAGTACGCGGAGCTGGCCCAACGCTACAAAGAGGTTCTCGCCAAATTTGGCGTGCAGGTGGTGGTGCGGCAAACCACTCCCATTAAAGACAAAGAGGGCCGCACGAGCATACGGCCGCTGGAGGGGCGTGTCACACTGCGCGCGCTCGTCGATGATGAGTCCGGGATCACGGCGGGCTTTGTCAAAGGTGACCTCGTCGGCAGCCTGCAGGGCAGTCTGGCCACCGAGAAGCAGAAGGACCGCCACTCGGAATATTCCAAGCTTCTCTCGGTCGGACGCCTTTTCCACGAGCCCATTTGGGTGTTCACGCGCGGTGACTTACCGATTGCGACGTTGCGCGATCTCAAGGGCAAGCGCGTCATGATCGGCACCCGCGATAGCGGCGCGCGCGGCGTCACCCGGCAATTGTTGAAGGCGAACGGGGTGATCGACAAGGAGACCGCAACCTTCATCGATCAGGATCTCCCCGCCGATGCCGGCCCCCTCCTGTCGGGTGCGGCCGATGCGGGCATCGTCATCATGGCCGCCGATACGGACAAGATCCAAGAATTGCTGCGCATTCCCAATATTCGCCTGATGGACTTTGCGCATGAGGCCGAGGCCTACGCCAATCGCTTCCCGGCTCTTTCCAAGGTCGTTTTGCGTCAGGGCGCGGTAGATTTTGATCCCCTCGTTCCCACCGAGGACATCACGCTGCTATCGACGGCGGTTGCCCTGGTCGTTCGCCCCGATATGCAATCGGCGCTGATTTCGCTGCTCACCCATGCCGTGGTGCACAGTCCGAAGTCGGGCTTCGATAAGAACGGTGACCCGGTGCTGTTCTACCGTGCCGGCGAGTTCCCCACCGCCAATGATCCCGAATTCGAGGTGCCCAACGCCGCCCGCGTCCTGTACAAGAGCGGCGAGTTGCCCGTCGTCCTGAAGAGCCTGGCGCCAAAGGCCTACAGCCTCGGCCTGCCCTTCTCCTACACGGCCTTCATCAATGAGCATTGGACGACGCTCGTCGGCATGCTCGGCATGTTGGCGTTGCTGCTGCCGCTGACGCGCGCACTGCCGGGCATTTACGTCTGGATGGTGCGACGGCGCCTGGTTTATTGGTACCGTCAGCTCAAGGCACTGGAGCGCAGATTGGATAGTGGCGCAGCAAAGCACGACGCCGAGGCCATGCTGGCGGAATTCGATCGCATCGACTCCCATGTGAGAGCCATAAGCGTGCCGCCCTATTATTCAAATCAGCTCTATGACCTCAGGGGACACATCGATTTGGTACGCCAGCGTCTGGCGCTCAAACCCCAGCCCATCCGCATGGCCGCCGAATAGCGTGGGGGGCGCGCGCGGCTCGCATCCGCTACGCCCGCGGGGGCCAGGGTGCGAAGCCTGGCACCCTGGTCCGGGACGGCCAGCGTTGCGGGGGACGCGGTTTTCGGGGCGGGACCCACCGGGCGGCTGAGAGGTGAGAAAAAAGCAGCAACCGGTCGGAGGCGCTCGGTTGTAAGATGCGGCATTCCCTATAAAATATGCAACTTTAAAGGGAATTGTGGGGCATCATCGCGACGATGTGTGCGCCTTTATGGCTGCGTAGGCATGCGAGACATCAAGTTCAGGGCCTGGGAAGCGGTCAATCGGCAGATGAACTATGACCCGCGCTTTATCGCCTGGGAAAGCGCCGCCGGCATGCCCCTTTATGCGATTAACAGCGCCAATAAAGAGCCCGATGTCGTCCTGATGGAATACACCGGCCTGCAGGACAAAAACGGCAGGGACATCTATGAGGGGGACATCTTAAAGGGCAGCAATGGCGGCCTCGTCAAATGCGAGGACGCGCTGCGCGTGTTCTATAGCTCGGCCGACGTCGCGCGACAGCTCGAGGTGGTCGGCAACGTCTATGAAAATCCCGACCTGCTCAAAAAATAAGGCGCGCCCCGCACGGCCGCGAGGGCAATTGCCAGCCGTCCCTTCAGCGATTGGTTTGAGATGCGGCTGCACGGCGTGGACGCGAGCAAAAAGCGACCGGCGGGTAGCGCGCCAAGCCTAGCAGTACACCCATTGACGTCCGACACACGCTCGAGACCCGGCACCAGTAAATTACGGCATAGCCTTGGCGGCAGCAGTCGGACAAAACCCGGAACGGATAGCTGAAAAGTCCGCAGCGTGTGGCGATCACCGCATGCACAATCGTGCGTGGCAAGGACGTTGCCGTGAGAGCGCTTAACGACTGGGCACAGTCAGGTGCCCCGTCCAAGTCGGCGGGGCACCTAAAGGCAGAAAGCTCCGAGCCCCCGCTACTTCGACCGGGCATCGTTACATTTGCCATCCTTCCAGTAGAGATAGGTCCCGCACATGCCAGGACCCGTTGCTGCCACGGTCTCGGTCGTGGTTCCGGACTCTCCCATCCCGCTGGAGTACCCGTAACCACCCGCGTAGGCCGGATAACCGCCATAGCCGTAGGAGGAGTAGCCATAGCCGTAGTACGGGTAATAGCCTCCAGCCAGCACCCCCAGGCCGACGCCGTACCCAAGCGCACGACCACCGCGCCAATTGCGTCGTCCTCCCCATGCGCCCGCGCGATAACCAACGTTTCGGGCGCGGAGTGCACCGCGATAGCCGCCGACACCGACCCCTCCGGCACGGATACCAGCTCCGCGCAGTGCCGATGCCTCCTGAGCCAGCACAACCCCGAATAGGGCCATAGAGAATACGAGAACCAACACTTTCGTCATGGCGTCCTCCAGATGGTTTGCGCCTTCTGGTAGTGTTCTCGTCTGGGCGCTCTGGCACTCCGCAGAAGGTTCCCTATTCAAAGTTCTGAGTATGTATTTTCGAGCACGGCAATCGCCCGCTGGCCAAGCAACGCGTCACAGCCACTCGGCTTCTAGCGTGGTTGCTGCGGCACAACACCCCGCCCTCGGGAGCGAATCAGCTATTGGCTTGGGTCGTGGACCAAACGTCGGCCAGGGTTTCGGCATGGCGCGTCTCGTCGCAAATGCTTGGCTCCTTGCAAGCCTCGTTTTCCCTGTGGTCACAGCTGCAGATGCAGCTGATACCTATGAACCTACATCGCCGCCGCGCATCCTGGCGGTGACTGACGACGCAAGATCGTTCTATTTAGAATTCCGGGCTCGCAACGAGGTCGGTGGGTTTGGTCACTCCTACGTCACGCTTGGAAGCATTGCTGCAAGCGGTCAGGAACATCAGACCGTCGTCGTTGGCTTCATGCCGAAGAGCGCCGATGATGACTATTGGAGCAAGTTTGGTCTGCCGGTCACAGGCTTGGTTGGCGTCAGCCGCTCAGACCTCGTACGACGACCGGACGCGCGCTTTCGCATTGTTCTCGACCGAGCTACGTATTTTCGGGTCGTAAGCGAGATCCGCGACCTTCGCAAGACCTGGACGCAGTATGAGCTGGTCGTGCACAACTGCAATAATTTTGCGAGCGAAATTGCCAGTTCGGTCGGCCTTCGGACGCCCCTGATAACAGCGCAATATCCCATCAGCTACGTCACTGAACTGCGTGCACTCAATCCGCCGCCGCTTGCAAGGCACTAAACAAAACGCCCTCTACGCGTGCTGCACCGAGAACCTGGCCGCGCGTCCCGTCCGCGCAGTTATCTACCGACTGAGATTCAAGACCGCGGATGCGCTGTCGGCATTCAGTCGTATGATCTGGCTCGACCCGCGCACGATGACGTCGATCACGCCTGAGATCGAATACTCGCTATTATAGAAACTGCCGGTGTATCTGTTATTGCCAACCTGGCGCACTGTGGCGGTTTGGGCAGCTCTACCAGAGGCCGTGGCGCATGTGGCATTCACCTTATAACTGCGTTCGCCTGCGCGACTAAAGTGTGCCCTACACCTCGCCTGCTCGGTTCCGCCCGTGGCAAATGAGACGGTGCCGCCGCCACTCCACGAGCCCTCAAGGCTAGCAACATTCACATTTTTGGCGACCTGCGTATTGCCTTTGGAAACCTGCGCATTGCTCATCTGCGGCAGTCCGCTGAGAGTGAGCACGGCGGTGAAAGAAAAAATTGCACCCTGCAGGAAACAGAGGTGCCTAGCATCGAACAACATGCTGGATCTCCTCGCTAGACTTTCAAGTCGCGAACTCCACGATAGAGCTTGACTGAGGCTGCATCGCTGGCAGCAAAATTACACCGAGTTTAACTGGCGGCCGCGCGATACGTTCACCACTTGCGGACATCGATAAAGCCGGGTCGATTGTCATCCTCCGATCTTCGCGATGACGGCTCGTGAAATTGGCGACGGCGCCGGCCACGCGCATCCGACCGGTGCCTTCCGTTGTCTGCAGGACAGCGCGACCAATCTCGCCTGCCCGCGGACCGTGAGGCCACTGCATCGCGTCCTACCACCGACGCCAACCCCGGCGCCAACCCCAGCCACGCCACCCCCAACCGGCATAGGCATATCGATAAGCCGCGCGATAGGAGGAATATCCGCAAGCAGAGCCGTAGCCCCAGCCCCAACAGGCGGACGCTGGTTGGGCGCCAAGGCATAAAACTGGTACTGCGATCAAGAGTGCCAAAAACATCAGTCGATGCATTGGGCGTTCTCCTCTTCACCACATCGGCTTTCCCGAGACTGCCATCTGGCTGCGAAGCCGGCACTACCGAACAACCCCGAGAACGCGGCAGGAGGACGCCTTCGCTTTATTTCCGGGGAAGCGGAGGCCTAGCAAGAGGTGCCGCCAAAGCTTGCCCCAAAAGCTGTGATTTGGGTTGGTGACTTGCAACTAGAAGCTGTTGTGCGCCGCGCAAGAACGGCCCTCCCACAACACCAAGAACAATCCGTTTCTGGGTGAGCAGCAAGAAGGGCGCGCAGCGCCAACTCGCGCGCAAGCCCGATTTAAAGGCATTCGCTGACAGCGAGTGCATTGACTGCCGCCCACTCTTTCCGGGTTTGCACGCATTGCCGGCATTGCTCGGAAGCCTAGCCTATCGACTGCTGCACGGGGCAGCTTCGGAGCTGAACTGAACAATTCCGTCCAGCAAAACTCACGAAACCAGCAAGATTCACGAAAAGGAGCCTCTCGATGAAGCGAGCATCCGTTATCGCATCCCTTGCGTTCGCCCTCGCCGCATCAGCCTCCCTACTCGCGACCACGACGGCTGCGTCGGCCCAGGGGTTGCGAGAGGTTTTGGGCGATAGAGCCGATAGCCGTGGCGATCTGCGCGACCTGATTTCCGATCGGGCAGGCACCCGGGATGATTTACGCGATCTCCTCAGAGACCGGATGGAGCGGCGCAACGACCTGCGTGACCTTATCCTGGACCGGTTGGCAACGCGTGATGATTTGCGCGACCTTCTGCGCGACCGGATGCAGCGGCGCGGCGACCTGCGTGACCTGATCCTGGACCGGGTGGCAACGCGTGATGACTTGCGCGACCTCTTGCGAGACAGGATGGAAAGCCGCAATGATTTGCGCGACCTGAGCTCGGATCGGGTGGGATCCCGTGATGATCTGCGCGACCTCCTGCGAGACCGGATAGAAAGGCGCGGCGATCTGCGCGATCTGATCTCGGATCGAGCAGGCACGCGTGATGATTTGCGCGACCTCTTGCGCGACCGGATGCAGCGGCGCAACGACCTGCGCGACCTTATGCTGGACCGGTTGGCAACGCGTGATGATCTGCGCGACCTCCTGCGAGACCGGATCGAGAGCCGCAATGATCTGCGCGATCTGATCTCCGATCGGGCTAGCACGCGTGATGATCTGCGCGACCTTCTGCGTGACCGGATAGAGCGGCGCAACGATCTGCGCGATCTGATTTCGGACCGCGCGCGCAATCGGGATGATCTTGCTCCTCTTCTCAATCGGTTCCGGGATCGCCTCGGAGGAAACAGCTAGATCCGGATCAAGGCCTAAGCAAACGACGAAACCATAAGCTCTCGTCCAACCGGACGAGAGCCTTGCCCTGGGAAAATGCCAAATGGGAGAGTTCGCATGAAAAAGGCCGTTCTGATGGCGGCGGCGCTACTACTTGCACCACTGCCGACACTCAGCCAGGAGGCACAGCGTCCTGAAGGTCGCGAACCTTCCGCTGTCGAGAAAGGTACCGACCGCAATACCAATGTCCCGGACGACCAGCAGGGCGGCTCTACACAATTCGATTTCAGAAGTCGTATGGTGCGAGGGATCGAAGCGGTAGCGAGTGCCTGCGCTGACGACATCGAGGATTTTTGTGGCAGGGTCTCTCCTGGCGCAGGCCGATTGGCGATGTGTATGCGGGCCCACGAAGATCAATTCAGTCGCGGGTGTCAGGCGACGTTGGACCGCGTCTCGAGCGCCGTGCAACGCGGCGCCACGCACATTACCGAAATGTGCTGGAACGAAGTGCAATCGCTCTGCGGCGACGCTGAGCGTGTGGGACAATGCGTCATGCAGAAGAAGGCATCGCTCTCGCCACCCTGCGCGACCATTGTTACGCTCTTGGGCCAAAGGGTGCAGGGAAAGGTGCAGGAATTGATGGCTGAGGTGGGCATGCCTGTCTACAGTTCCGACGACAAGGCGCTCGGTCAGGTCGCCCAAGTCGTTAAGGGGCCGGACGGCAAGGTTCAGTCGATCCAGGTGGACATCGGCCGAATACTCGGCATCGGCAGCAAAGTGGTGAGCATCACGCCTGACAAATTCCAGCAGCTGGCCGCGATCAAGCTGCGGTTGTCAGACGCAGAGATACGCACTTTGCCGGAAGCCAAGAAGTAGCCGTCGGTCTTGCATCGTTGCGAGCGTGTCGGGACTGGATGGCCGCGCCAAGCGGCCATCGTGCCCGCTCGAGTGCATGAGGCGGGCCGCCGAGTGCCGGCTTGGCAAAGCGTGACGACTTTCTCGCGGTAGAGTGTGCCCCTGCGGCAACGCCTGCCCAGGCCGTCTTTTGCGCGGGCCATACCGCAACATGATCCGCGCCATCAAGGCCGTTTCCAGCGAGCGCGGACGCGATCCTCGCCAGTTCGCGCTCGTCGGCTTCGTCCACGTTCAAAGGCTGCGGGCTCTCTGACTGACGCCCCATTGCCACGCCCAGCCTCGCAAAACAAACCAGCGATTTTGACGCTAGGACAGCCCTGTAGTAAATCAAGTTGAGTATTGGGAAGCGCACTGCCAACCGTTGGCGGCGCTTTTGCTTAATGGCGATCTCGGACGGGTGGTCCACAAGCGGGGTTTTGGCACGGGGTTTGACGAGGGGTCGTGTTTTCGGGGGCAACTGCGAGGTGCTTGTTCGCGCTTGTGGCTTTAACAGCCTCGGGGGCTGGCCCTGCGCAAGCGCTGGATGCGGCAAGCGCCATACCCGCGCCCCTGGCCCAGACACACGCACTGAAATTTCTCAAAGGCCTACCACGTGAGTGGGCTGGGACATCGGCGCGCGACTGCAAAACCTACGAAGACAAGAATATCGAACACCTGTCGCCCTCCTTTGCCGTCGCCGCGGCGCGTTTTCTGCGCGCCTTTGTCGAGGTGCACGGCCACGTCACCATCACGTCTGCCCATCGTACAGCCGAGGAGCAGGCTTGCGTTTGCGACGGCGAGAGGGGCCCCTGTGCCGGCCGGCCGCGCCTGGTCAAGACGAAAAAAGGTCGCCGCATCGTCAAGCGAAGCACCTCTCGGCACCAGCAAGGCATCGCCCTCGATGTCCGCGCCGGCATGGGGACCGATGACGAGTTTGCTTGCCTGAATGAATTCGCCCAACTCAATCCCCAGTTCGGCGTGCGCTTTCCCATGGGAAAGCGAGACCGGCCGCACATGGAACCGGCGACAGCCAGCCCCGGCCCGCTGCGCCTTGCTGGCTTTGGCCTCCTTCGCCACCAGGTCACACCGTGCGTGCGGCTTAAGGCCATGCTGGTCGATACACCGCTCGACTAGTCCCCAGTTGAAGAACACGGGGATCGAAGGAGCCGTGAGAAGGCGCGCCAATCACCGCAAAGACAGGGCTTGAGCCACCCAAGCCGTCTCGGCAGGCGCCAGCGATCAGTTCCAGAACGACCGCAAACCGCGGAAGGGCGGCGGGTCGAACCAGTCCATCGGCCTTGGTTCCCGCTGGCGAATTTTCAGGGCACCCTGCGGTTCACCGCTCATCACGACCACGAAATCGGTGTCTTTACCCGTCTCCCGGCTTGGGCCCTCATCGGAGATGATCAGCGACGAGCCCGGCCACACGATCTCCGAGATCGCCTCGAGCGCCTCGGGGGCAAAGCCAACTCGGTCAAGCGCTGCCTTCGCCGCGGCCACATCGGTTGCGGCCGCATGACCATCGCGGGTTTGCGAAACTGGCTCGATGTTCGTCGGGGTCCTGTACATGGCGACCACGCTCCAACGCATATCACCCGACGTGCCGCGCGGCTCAACAGCGGTATAGACAAACGTGCCGATCGGCTTCTGCGCCTCGCGAATTTCGACCGGGCCCTCGTAGATGGGAGTGTTGCCCTTGCGGACATAGAGCCTCTGGGTCTTGCGACTGATGAATACGGAGACCGGCAAAGTCTTGCGTTTCGCCGCCTCGGCCGCATCCGCGGCACCGTCCCGGGCTGCCGTGGCGGCGCGGGCCGCTTCGGTCGCACGCTCGGCGACCTCACGTTTGGCCTCAACCTGAAGTTTGGCGGTTTCTAGTTGCGCCCGCAGCTCGTCGACCCTCGCGAGCGCCTTGGCCTTCGCGGCTTCGGCCCGTGCGTTGCTTTGCACTTCCGTGCTTGTCTCAAGCCGGCGTTCTGCCTCCGCCAAAGCCGTTTCGGCGTTGGCAAGATTGGCCTCCCGAGCCCGCAGCAGACGGGTACTCCCGGCCTCTTCGGAAGCGGCTCGTGTGGCGGCCGCGCGCGCGTCGCGCAATTTTTCGTTGGCCGCCTCAAGCTCTGTCGTGCGGGAGGCACCGATCGACTGCAGCGTCTGCCAAGATCGTGCGCTCCTCGCGTTCGGCTCGGAAGCCCCGAACCTTGCCTCCGATGCCGCTTTGCTTGAGACCGAATGCTCGCTGCGCCGGGCTGGGATCGGCTCTTTTCCGACGAGCTTCGACTTGAAGAGAGCCGGATGCGTAATGTCGCTCGGGCCCATGTCGTCGCGCACGATCAGCACGCGCATGCCCAAATCGGTCAGGTCGAAGAGTTGCTGGGCAAACGCCATAGGTAGCCGAATGCAGCCATGCGACGCCGGACGCCCCGGCAGCACGCCGGCATGGAGCGCGATGCCCGTCCAGGTCAGGCGCTGCATGAACGGCATCTCACCGTCTTCGTAGAGATTGGAACTATGCAGCTCCTTCTTCTGCACGATGCTGAATATGCCGGCCGGCGTTTCGTAGCCGACCGAGCCGGTCGAGACCGGTGCTTCCAGAATCTTGCCCTCGGCATCGTAGATCGAGATGCGCTGGTCGCGGAGCGCGACGATGGCCAGCACCGGCTTGCCGGCGGCGCGCAGCTGCTCCTGTCGCCCCTCCCGGCCGCTTTTGGCGCTTGCGCCGCCAAGGCCGAGCGCGAGTAGGGCCGCCGTGAGGCCCAGCAGCCCTACGGCAGCCAAGCTGACGCTCGATTTCGATCTCGTACTGATCCGGCTCATTGCGCAGTTGCACCCCGGAGCGCTGCCTCAAGCATGGAGCAAAAGTGATCCTCAAAGCGATCTTGCGACCCGAAAGCCCACCATGTCGAGGCGGATATCGGGGGCCGTGGCATAGCGGTAAGCTGAACGCAGCAGCTGGGGAAAATAGTTCCACGAGCCGCCACGAAGAATGCGCAGCTTGCAGTCCGCCAAGACCACGGCGGAACCGTCGGTGGGCGCGCCGCGGTAGCTGTCCTTGTAGCAGTCCTGGACCCATTCCCAGACATTGCCGTGGACATCGTGCAGGCCAAAGGCATTGGCGGGAAATGTTCCCACATCCAGCGTCTTTTGCCGAAAAACCCCCATTTTGCCGTCGCCGTAGACAAAATTGGCGTCATAGTTCGCTTGCTTGTAGTTGATCGTTGCCCCGGTCGCGAAGGGTGGATGGGGGTCCGATGCCCGCGTCGCCCCACGCGCGGCATATTCCCATTCTGCCTCGCTGGGTAGCCGATAGGCGTTGCCGGTCTTGCGCGAAAGCCAGGCCACAAATTGTGTGGCATCGTCCCAGGCGACGTTGATCACCGGCCGCCTGCCGCGCCCCCAGTTTTCGTCACTCGGTTTCAGCTTGCAGCCGCCCTCCGCCGCACAAGCATCCCACTGGGCAAAGGTCACCTCAAACTTGCCCATGGCAAACGCCTTGATCGTAACCGTGCGCTGCGGGCCTTCATTGCTACTGCGGCCGCGCTCGCTCTCCGGTGATCCCATCATGAACTCTCCGGCGGGCACGACCACCATTTCCGGACAGGCCGGGCAATCCCGAAAGACCCGTCCGCTACCGCTCGCGGGCTCTGGCGGTCTTTTCTGGGCGTAGGTCGCAGCCGTCGTACTCACGAGCAAGGCCAGCATCACACCAGCACGCAGCATTGACGTCCCTTGCAGTTGCGTGACATCACCCGGTGACCGAGCGGATAGCGGCGTAGGCGGATGAAAACTCCACGCCCGCGCGCGAGAATCGATTCCCTCGCCGCGCGCCATGTTTGCACACTCCGCCGCGAGGCGCACCGTTGCGAATGCACCAGGGCCTAATGTGACTGACAAATTCGGCCGAAAAGGGCCGGAAATTTGCGCGCTGCGCTAACACAGCGCGCAGTATTTCTGTCGCCCAAAATCCGGGTTTACTGCCGCTGTCGGTGGCGTGCCAACCGCCGGCCCGCTTGCCGCATCCTGTCCGCTCGGGCACAGGAGCCTATCAGCCAATAGGTCGGATCCGCGAGGCATGCCGGCGCTGTCGGGCGGCTGCGGTCTTGGCCAATCCTTTGCTGCCGGCGGGCTCGATCCCCACTTGAGGCGTCTGCATTCGCCCTCAGCGGGTCCCGATCGTATTGACACCATTGCAGCGGACACTAGCCTGCAACAAACCGACAGCCGGGCACTCGCGAAGATGGCCGTCCCGCACTTGCGTCTTTCGCCTCTGTTGACGCCGCGCTCAGTGGCAATCGTTGGCGCCTCACCGCGCGAGGGCACGCTCGGCAACAACGTCGTAATGAACCTGCGCCGCTTCGGTTACCCTGGCCGCATTCTGCCCATCCACCCGAGCGCGCCGGAGGTGGCGGGCCTCCCCGCCTACCGTTCGTTTGCGGAGTTGCCAGAAATCGCCGAGTGTGCGGTCCTTGCGGTGCCCGCCGACAAGATCGTGGCAGCTCTCGAGGACGGCGTCGCGCACGGTCTGCGTGCCGCGGTGGTATTCGCCAGCGGGTTTGCCGAACTCGGCGAAGACGGCCGCACGAGGCAACGCCAGCTGCAAGCGCTGTGCACCCGCAGCGGCATCGTGTTGTGTGGCCCGAATTGCCTGGGTCTCGTCAACGTGCATAAGCGCGTGTCTCTTTACAGCTCGGGCATACCCGAAGGGATCGAAGACGGTGGCCTTGCCGTCGTCTCCCATAGCGGCTCCGCCTGCATTGCGCTCTCCACGCTGGGACGTTTCGGCCTCTCCTTCCTTGTCTCCGTCGGCAACGCCGCAGTACTCGATTTGCCCGACTATCTCGAGTACCTCGGCAATGACAGGGAAACCAAAGTGGTGGCGCTCTTCATTGAAGAGCTGCGCCATCCCGCGGCCTTTGCGCGCTCGATCGAGGCAATGCACAAGGCGGGCAAGCCCGTGATCGCCTTGAAAGTTGGCCGCTCGCTGAAGGGGGCGGCGGCCTCCGCGGCGCACACCGGCTCGCTCGCGGGGAGCTGGGAGGCCTATCAGGCCTATTTCCGCCGACATGGCGTGATCGCGGTCGACGACTTCGATGAATTGGCCGAATCGGTGGCACTCGCGCTCAAGGTCCGCTCTGCGCCGCAGGGTAACGGCGTGGCCATGATTGCCGTCAGCGGCGGCGAAGCCTCACTGGTCGCGGACCTCGCCGAGCGCGCGCAGGTTGAGTTGCCGGAGCTCGCGCCGGCAACGGTGGCGCGGCTGAGAACCGTGCTGCCGAGCTTCGCCAACATCGGCAACCCGCTCGATACGACCGACCGCGGTGTCTACGACGCCCAGAATGTTTACAACGGCTCGATCCGGGCGCTGGCCGAGGACCCCGCGGTGTCGCTCGTCGCTGTAGTGCAGGATTGCTCGCCAGGTCTCTCCGCGCGGGGCGCCAACAACTACCGGCGCATTGCGCAGACGGTCGCCGACGCCGCCCGCGATCTACCCAAACCGGTCGTCTTCTTCAATACGGCGGCGGGTGGCCTGCATCCCCACGTGATCGAACCCTTGGTCGGCAGCCCGGTCGCCGTACTGCAGGGCGCCCGCGCCAGCCTGCTGGCCATCAGTCGACTATTTGCCTACACGCGTCATGTGCCGGCCGCTGAGCCGCAGGTGCCTGGCCCCGCCGCGCACTGGCGCCAGCGCCTGGGGAGCGCACAACCCTTCACCGAGCGCGAGTCCAAGGCCTTCCTTGCGGCGCACGGCATCCCCGTGACGCGTGAAATCTGCGCCAGTGACGCCGCAGCCGCTGCCAGGGCCGCCGCTGAGATCGGCTATCCGGTTGTGCTCAAAATCGAGTCGCCAGATCTGCCGCACAAGACGGAGGTGGGCGGGGTGCGCGTCGGCCTGGCCGATGCGAGCGCCGTCGAAGCCGCCTTCACCGAAATCATGACAGCGGCACGCCGCCATGCCCCCGCGGCACGGCTTGCGGGTGTGCTGGTCCAACAAATGGTGAGCGACGGCATCGAGCTGATTGCCGGGCTTGCGCGGCAGGAACCCTTTGGCATGGGTATCCTCGCCGGTGGCGGCGGCGTGCTGGTGGAGCTGATGCGCGACACGGCCTTGGACTTGTGCCCCATCGACAATGCCCAGGCCCACGCACTCATTGCCCGCACGCGCTCGGGGCAGCTCGTGCAAGGCTTTCGCGGCCGGCCTGCGGGTGACCTGGAGGCGTTCGCCGCGCTGCTTGCGCGCTTGTCCCAGCTTGGCATCGCCTATGCCGACCTCCTGGAAGCCGTCGATTTGAACCCCGTTGCGGTCCTGCCGCCGGGCCGGGGCGCGCTCGTCCTCGATGCCCTCGTGATTCCTCGCAAACCAACCAGCCACGGAACGCCATGACCTACGCCACCGTAAAACTCGAACATGACGGCCCCCTCGCCGTACTGACCCTCAATCGGCCGGAGAAGATGAATTCGCTCTCCGATCAGCTGCTCGCGGATTTTCGGGCCGCCATGGACACGTGCGAGGCCGACGAGAGCGTCCGCGCCATGATCGTGACCGGCTCGGGCAAGGCGTTCAGCGCCGGCTTCGACATTGCGCCGCGCGAGAAACCGCGCACGACGGTGCAGGACTGGCGTGACCATGCCAAGGACGGCAACGAAACCTGGCTGCGTGTCTGGCGTTCGCGCCTGCCGGTTGTTGCGGCGGTGAACGGCTATTGCCTTGGCGGCGGCTGCGACCTGTCGATGACCTGCGACTACACCGTGGCCGCCGATACCGCCCAATTCGGCGAGCCAGAGATCGAATTCTGTTCAGCGCCCCCCTTTCTCATCATGCCCTGGGTGCTGGCAATGAAGCATGCCAAGGAGTTGCTTCTGCTGGGTGAGCGCATCGACGCGGCGGAGGCATTGCGCATGGGGCTCGTCAACCGGGTGGTGCCGGCGGACGCGCTCATGGCGGAAGCAAAAAAAGTAGCGCTTCGGCTGGCGCGGCTGCCCGCGATCGCGGTGAAACAGAACAAGGAAGCCATCAATCGCGCTTATGACATGCGCGGGCTGGTCGCCACCATCGAGTATGGCCAGGAAATGTTCTGCCTCACCGCCATGGCGCGCTCCCCCGAGGGCCAAGAATTCCGCAGCATCGCACGCGAGCAGGGATTGAAAGCGGCGCTGCGCTGGAGGGAAAATCGTTTCAAATAGCGCCGCAGATGGCACCGGCCCAACGCCGCCGAGCAAAGAAGAGCTGTGGCCGACACGGGCGCTCGCAAGCGACCCCAGGTATGCCGTCAGTCAACTTTGACGCGCCGCTTGGCTTTCGGCACGACGGTCACCCGATTGGGCGTCTTCAGGCGTTCGCGCCGAACGTCGGTGCGCAGCGCATTGGTTTCCAAGCGCACGCCACGGTCGCCGGCCTCGCTGCGCTGCGCCAGGGCCGGGCTGGCCGTCGCCAGCAGGGCCCCGGCCACGACGAGGATGATGAGCATCGGCTGCATGCTGGGCTCCGAGAACACTAGAAGGCCAGATCAAGACGCGGTCCGATTTCCAGATCGCGATAGTGCCTAAGCGGAACATTCGAGGTGCGCCATTCATAGTTGGCGCTGGTCGTCAGCGACATGTTGCTGGCGATACTGTAGCGCAAGCCGAGCGAGGCGGAATAAACGATGTCCTGGCGTCCATCGTTGAGGCCGCCGGTGTACCAGTAGGCTTCGAGCAAGGGCGTCGAAACGATCGACCAGCGCGAGATCAATTTGGCCTCGATTGGCAGCAAGAGATCGAGCCGATAGCGCCGCGCCTCCGCGACATCGGCGAAGCGGTAACCGAATTGCGCGGTTGGCGACACCGTGAATGGGCCGTAGCTGAAGTCGCGCGTCGTGGAAATCTGCAGATCATCGGCGATGAACAACAGCTCGCTGTAGACACCGGAGTATTCGAAACGATGCTCATAGCTGACGCTGGTTCTCCAATCCCACAGGGTCTTGGTGAGGCGCGCCCCAACGAGGGCGAAGGTTTCGTTGGCGAAATTCTCCTCGTTAAAGGCGTTGAAGGAGGTGCGCCCGTACAGGCGATAGGAAAGATCCGACGACAGCTTTCCATCCAAGCGCAGCATCACGTCGGGCTGGACATAAACGTCGCGCCGACGATCGCTTTCGCTGACCAGCGCATTGGTGCTGTAAGTGGGCGCAAAGGAGACGAACACGCTCCAGGTCGGCCGTTGCAAGGCCGGCGGCGCGCTCTCCTCACCGGCCAGCGCCTGCTGCATCCCGAGCAGCCCAACGGCGCCCGCCAAAGCATTCAGCTTCCGCACCAAAGTGAACCCTCGAAGCGGTTCGGGGGATAATCAGGCTCGCCTGCGGATCACGGATAACGCGCAGGAAACAGCGAAAAGGCGATGAAACGGGGCTCGGACAGGGAACCGATGACGGCTGCGGCATCTGCAACGGGATGCCGATAACAACATGAAGAGGAAGCGACTCAAAACAACGGGCTTGGACCCTAAGCTATTCGAGCCCTAGAAGCCAAGCTGGTTTCTGCCCTCGCCATCCCGACACGCTAACGCCTCGCCGCTGCACCGTCGGGCGCTCCTGCGTGCGCCAAGACGTTGAGACGACAGCGCGCGAAATTCAGGGTTCCCCTCCATGTACAGCGCGGCGTGGCGCGCGCACGAATGCGAAGGGCATCAGCGGCGGGACCAACGACGCCAGCCCTAGGTGCGGGGCCACCTTAAGTTAAGGAGAGTAAACCATGTCCGAGCTCGATCGCCGAACCCTCCTCGCCGCCATGCTGGGCGGGATCGCCGTTGTCGGCAGCGCACCTTCTTCAGTTGCAGCAACAACGATCGCGGCGCCGACGCCCAGCCTCATGCCGCGATCGGGTTTGCAACCCCTGCACAAGGCCCAGGTGGTCGTGGTCGGACCGCGCCGCCGGCGGCGCTGGCGCTGCTGGTGGAGGCGGGGTCGTCGCGTCTGCGGCTGGCGCTGGTAGTGATCTCATCCAGCGGGCGCTCATGGCAGGTGGTACCCCGCGGGACTTTCCCGCGTGCGCAAGACGACGGGGCGCTTAGGCAGCCGCCGCCGCCAAGACTGCGTGACCGCCCGGCCCTTTTCCGGGTTTTTCTTGATGTGCAGCACCGGCAAAGCGCGCGAGAATTGTGCAGTCGAAGCGAAAGGGGGTGAGAGATCCGCGCGTGTCATGGCACGCATTTTGATTGTCGATGATCAGTACCTTGTCCGGCTCGGACTGCGCAGAATTCTGCGTGCCCACCCAAGCCTGAAGGTGGTCGGCGAAGCCGCCGATGGCGAAGAGGCCGTCGCCAAAGCCCTGGAAACCAAGCCCGACGTCATCCTCCTCGAATATCTGTTGCCGCTGATCACCGGTTTGGAGGTCGTGCGCCGCGTTCGGGCGCAACACCCGCACACCGAGTTCTTGATGTTCACGCTGCATGACAACGAAGTCCTGATCGAGCAGGCGCTCAAGGCCGGCGTGCGCGGCTACCTTCTGAAGTCGGATCCCAGCCAGGAGCTGATCACTGCCATCACCGCGCTCGCCGCGCATCAGCCGTACTTTACGAGCAAGGTCTCCCTCCTCCTGCTTGAGGCCCTGCTGGCGGCCCCCGACGAAGCTGCGATCATCACCAACCGCCAGCGCTGCATTGTGCAGCTGATCGCGGAGGGCTATCAGACCAAGCAGATCGCCAAAATCTTAGGCATCGGCCTCAAGACCGTGGAAACGCACCGCGCCCACATCATGCATCGGCTCGACCTCAGCTCCTCGGCGGCGCTCGTGCGCTATGCGATCCGTTCCAGGCTGGCGGAAGCCTGAGGCCTTTGCCCCCGCCGCGCCGCGGCAGAGCCTCAACGTTGCCGGCAAGGACGGCGCGGACCGTCAGCGCCTGATGCCGGCCATGTCCTCGAGCACCGCGCACACGGACGCGGTGTCCTGCGCCCCCAATCCGCGCGCCAGACCCGCGCGGTAAATGGCATCGCTGGCACTAAAGAGCGGGGTCGGACAGCCGAGCTGCGCGGCAAAGGCGCCGATCACCGCCATGTCTTTTTGCCAAATCGAAGAACGCATGCTCGCGGGCTCGTAGCGGTTCTCAGCCATCAACGGCGCCCGCAACTCGAAGACGCGCGAGGTTCCCGCCCCCGCCGCGATGACCTCTACGATCTGCTGCGGCGCCAGACCGGCCTTCATGCCGAGCACCATGGCCTCGGCGCTGGCGACGTTATGAATGGCAACCAGCAGGTTGGCGACGAATTTCATTTTCGTCGCATTGCCGTAGTCGCCCAGATTGAAATACCTGCGCCCGAGCCCCAGGAACAGCGGGGCCAGACGCTCAATGTCGGGGCCGTGGCCACTGGCGTAGACGACGAGGTCCTTGCTTTGGGCCTGGGCGCCGGTGCCGGACAGCGGGCAGTCCAAGGCGATATGACCGTGGCTAGCCAACGCGCGCGCGACCGCATGTTTGTCCTCGAGTGAAAGCGTGCTCATCTCCAGGACCACGGCGCGGGACGGTGCCGCAGCGGCAATCGTCTCCGCGCTCGCGATCGCCGCCTCCCCACTCGGCAACGAGAGGATGATGTCGCTGGTCGCCACTGCGAGCGCTGCCGGGCTGTCCACCACCTCGACCCCTCTGTGCCGAGCAGCTTCTCGCGCAGTGGCGTCGATATCGTATCCGATCACCCGCCAGCCACCCCGCACGAGATTAGCGGCCATGGCGCCGCCCATAATGCCAAGACCGATGATCCCGATCGTGCCCTGGGGCTGATCGGGCCCACTGACTGTGTCGGCCATCCTCGTCTCCTCGTCGCCGTCGCCTCAAGGCCTCCCGGGCGCATGGTAGCGATGGCAACAAAGCGTGGACAGACCGCGCTCCGAAATCAGCTTGCCCTTGAGGGGATCGCCGCCAAAGCGCGGGGGCGCGCGCGCCCGCGCGCGTTGCAAAGGGCGACGGTTCGAGGACCCAGCGCGGCCGACCCGCCGCGTCGTTAGGGCAAAGGCGCTTTTTTAGACCATTACGGCGCCGGCGCGCGGTCCGCAGCGGGATTGAGCGCGTCGAGACCTGGGGGGGCCGCCACGACGACGGTTGTGCTCGACAAGCTCGCGTACATCAGGACGCCGACCAGGCAAAGCAAGAGGGCCAGTATGGACAAAGCTTCATAGGCGCGGTCGCGCTCACTCGGATCCGCATTTTGACCTAACATCAAATCCTCCAACAGCAATTGGTCGATTTGCTGCATCGGATCAGGGGATGCTCCGGCAGCATCTGGCGATCGCATCACTCAGGGGGCCCTGGCGGTGCTTGCACGCCGGGACCACCACGCCAGCTGAGCGCGGTGCCGGAGGGGGACGCCCAATGGCATCGCGCCGCAGGCGTTCGCCGCCGCGGCCGCTCGGGATGGCAAACCCTGACGTCTTGCAGGCGAGCACCCATGCCGGCTCCTCCAGCTCTCTGGCTCAGGGCGGGCACAGGCGACTGCGAACGCGCGGGCCCGCCCCCGCTCTCGTTGCACATAACGGCTCCTGAAAGCCCAGACTCCGCAGCCCGGCGCCGCATTCCCGAAACGGCTGCCGGATCGATCAATTATTTTTGCTATGGCGGGAATAAATTCCCTGGTGCCCTGATCTACGGTTTAATGGACCATACCCGGCTGATGAGGACGGGAATGGTCGCCAAAACGCCATTCGAAGAACTGCTGACGCCCCACTTGCAGGCAGCCTTTAACCTTGCCTACTGGATCGTGCGTAGTCGGGAAGAGGCCGAGGATGTTGTCCAGGACGCCTATGTGCGCGCTTTCCGGGCCTTCTCGAGCTTCCGCGGCGCTGCGCCCAAGCCATGGCTGCTGGCCATTGTGCGCAACGTCGCCTACCGAGCCTTGCAAAATCGCAAGCGGGCCGGGAACGTGATTTTTTTCAGCGAAGATCTCAAGCACCGGGATAGGGATGCGGTCAGCGAGGCCCCATCGTCGGAGCCATCGGCAGAGAGCCTCCTGGTCGCGGCGGACGAAAAACAGCAGCTGCTGGCGGCGCTCGCAAGGCTTTCGGTGGACTATCGTGAAGTGATCGTGCTGCGTGAATTGGAGGGCATGAGCTACAACGAGATCGCCGAGGCGATCAGCGCACCCGTCGGCACCGTCATGTCACGCCTCTCGCGGGCCCGCGCGGAGCTTCGCGAACAACTGGCACGGCGCATCGCCAAGGACGAGCCCAATGCAGTGTAAAGAGGCGCACGAGACGCTCAGCGCGCTGATCGACGACGAGCTGGGCACCGAGCAGCAGCACGCCGCCAAGGCCCACATCGCCGGGTGTTCGCTGTGCGCAGAGGTCGCGCGTGACTACCGCCGCATCGGCGATGACTTGCGGGCCGGGGCGCGTGTCCCTCTCCCGGCCGATCTCGCCCATAAGGTGCGTGCCCGGCTCGCGTCGGAGGCCCGATCGGGCCACCGGCCTCAGCGTCTCCCCTGGCCATGGCTCGCCCAATACGCCGCCAGCCTTATCCTCGTCGCGGGTCTTTCAGGCCTGCTCGGCTGGCAGCTGGCGCGCTCGTCCTTCGAGCAGCGGCGTCTGGAGCGCGACGTCGTCGCCGCCCACGTGCGCTCGTTGCTGCAGGACACGACCGTGCAGGTCGCCTCCTCCGAGAGCCATACCGTCAAACCCTGGTTCAACGGGCGCATCGAGTTTGCCCCGACCGTTAAGGATCTGACCGCTGAAGGCTTCCCCCTGGTGGGTGGTCGGCTCGAGTTCGTCGACGGTCGCCGCATTGCCGCCTTGGTCTACAAGCGCCGTCGCCACGTCATCAACGTTTTCATGTGGCCCGCCGACGGCGAACCGCGCGCGGCGGCGAAGGCCTCCGTCCTGCAGGGCTACAACACGCTGAGTTGGACCGCGGGGGGCATAACCTTCTGGGCCGTATCCGATCTCAACGCCAAAGAGTTGGGCGAACTGCAGGGCCTGCTTTAGCCACATTGTTTTAACGCGCGGGAGCGCCGGTCAGCCTCCGCCGGCGCCGGCTCGGGTGCCGTGGCACGGGCCCAAGCGGCAAAGAGGCAACGATGGTTGAAGCGGCTGAGGCGCCCGGCCAACACGGGACCGGGCGCAAAGGGCGGCGCTTAGTGCGCGGCGTAAAGCGGTGGCTCCGTGGCGAGCACGGCGCTAACCACCGGCATCCCACTTTTCTCGTTTTGGACAATAAGACCGACCAGCGTCTCGCGTTCGGCCTTTAGTGCTTCCATACGTACGAACCGGCTTTCACCCAATTTGTTTCTAACCAATCCACTGTACTCGATATTGACGTCTCTCAACCGCTTTCGGATTGCAATTAAGTCGGTGCGAGTCATGGTCCACCTTCCCTCGATTGGTCCCACACCCCCGCATGATTCGTGTGACACGATCGCGGCGCGGAAACGGCCGATTGGATCATTAGCGTACGCTGCGAATAATTTTTTTTCGCACTCAGATGGGGCGTGCACACATTAATGCCGCGAATCAATGGGGAAATCCCGATGCGGGCTTCGGGAGGAAAGCGTGAAACGAACGTCCTTGAACCGCATCTACGCCAAAACAAATCCAGCACGCGTATTCGATAGCCCCTCTGAGATCGTCGACGAACGACTCTTCACGCGCGGCGAGAAGCTCGGGACTTTGGATCGTTGGCGTCGAAGCATCCTTGATGAACTGGACACCCCGGACCAGGAGAGGCGAGGCTACGCCGCCTTTTCTCAACTGTTGGGACAGATCGAGGAAGCCAAGCTGCGCCTCAGTACCGGCCTGCAATAGGGTCTATCACCCCTCGCAACAATGGCTGCTGGCCGAGAAAGTGGCGGCCCGCCGCCACTTTCTTTTTAGCGGCGCCGCACTCGACTTGAGGTCCCCCCGTGGCAAGCGCGCCGCTGCCGGCACTCGGTCGTTGCCGGCTTAGTTCGTTTGCTTAAACAGCGGCGCGTAACGCTGCACGTCATCTTTGAGGATCTCGTCAAAGCGCTCGGGCGAGGTGCTGACGAGTATCGCACCTTGCGGCTCAAAACGCGCCTTGACGTCCGGCATACGCACAATTTCGGCAATGTCGCGACTGGCTTTGTCGATGATCGCTTTCGGCGTCCCGGCGGGCGCCAAGATGCCAAACCAGGAGTCGTACTGAAACTCGGGCAGCCCCGCCTCCTTGAAGGTCGGCACGTCGGGCAACACGCTCAAGCGCTCCGGGCCCGTGACGGCCAGCGCCCGCATGCGTCCGCCCTGAATGAGATCGCCCGCCGCCGAAAAGAACGAGAACCCAAGCGCAACGTCGCCGCGAATAATGGCCGTATGGGTTTCGGGCAGACCCTTGAACGGCAGGTGCACGATGTCCGTCTTGGTCGTTTGCTTAAAAAGCGCCCCGGCAATGCCGGTCGTGCTCCCCAGCCCCGCCGAGCTGTAATTGAGTTCACCGGGCTTCGAGCGCGCCAGCTCGACCAGGTCTTTGACCGTTTTGGGCGAGGAGTCCGGCGGCACCGCCAGGATCAGCGGCGTGATGGCGACCTGCGTCACGCCCACGAAATCGCGGACAGGATCGAACGCCAGATTCTTGTTGAGGTGACCGATGACGGTGTGTCCGTTGGAGGACAACATCAGCGTGTAGCCGTCCGCGGGCGCCTTGGCGACGCTGGCGGTCCCGGCCAATCCCGGCCGGTTCTCCACCACCACGTCCTTGCCCCAGCGCTGTTGCATTTTTTCGCCAACCACACGGGCGAGCAGGTCGGTCATGCTGCCGGCCGAGAAGGGCACGACCATGCGCACCATTTGCTCTGGATACTTGGCGGCATCCTGTGCCCGCGCCCCGGCGCTGAGCCCCAACGAAATAACGAGGGCGACAAGGATGTTGGCTAAGTGGCGCATTGAAACGTCCCTCCTGTGATCCACCCGTCGCGCCACGGCCCGCGGGCGCGCGCAAGGAAGCGCGACCTCGCGAGTGCGACCCGCTCTGGGCGGAGCCGCCACCTGAGCCGCTGAGCCGAGTCCACAGACGAGCGCCGCGCGCAAGGCCTATGCTAACCGGTCTTAGGCGGGTTCGAAAGCGCCCGTCGGCCACAAGGCAAGTGCTGGGAGCCAGCGCCAGCGAGCCCGAAAAATCGTGGGATCCGGCGCGCCGGCCGGCGGATCGGCCCGTGCCGCGCGGTCTCGCTTGGGCGGCCTTGGCTGGCCTTGGAGGCACCGGGCGCCGGGGGAGGCGGCCGGTGGTGCGCTCATCAGTTGGGCAGGTGTTCGCGCAGATTGGCGGCGGCCTGCCGCCAGTCGCCCGTGCGCGGCGCCGGCTGATTGGCCTCGTAGCTCGGCACGTCGATCGGCGCATTCTCCAGGGAGGCATAGGGTTGTCTGGGCATTGGCAAGGCCCCCATGCGCGTCGCCAGGCCTTGCAGTTCCCTCAGAATGCCCTCGCGCCGCACCTCGTGCTCAAGTGCGACATTGCGCACGTCCTGCAGGAGCTTCTGGTCGGCACGATTGAGCGCCTGCCCCAGCGCGCGCACCAGGTCTTGCTCCCTGCGCGCGAGTTGATTCATGCGAACGCGCATTTCCTCGATCTGCTCGACGAGTGTCGTCGTCATTGCACATTTCCCTCTTTTGTCGGTCGCAATGGCCGGTGACGAATCACTGGGGCAAAAGCATCCGTAACGAGTTTGGTCATGGAGAGGCGGGCGCAGACGGACACAAACAGGGCGCCCTGCGCGCACCAATTAAGGGCGCGCCACTTGAGCACATCGTCGTCGATTCGCAAACCGGGCTATCCCCTTTGCGCCAAAAGGCTCGTGCCACGAAGCCGTCCTCAAGCAGGACGGGCGCAGCACCGAGCACGCACGCGATGAACCTGGAGAGACTGCCGGACTGGAACTGGAGAGAGGACTGGAACTGGAGAGAGGACTGGAACTGGACAGGCCGGAACTCACCGACAGCCGCAACCCGACGAACCGGGCCTGAGACAGGTCGGCTAACCGAGATAACGGCTGAGCCGGCACATCATTCCCGCGTCACCGAAATGTTCTGCGGGCGCGGCAAGCCCGCAATTCACCCCCGCGGCAGCGGACGGGTCGGCCGCGGGGCGTGGGGCTACGGCGAGCGCACGAGGGCTAGAGGCCCAGCAGCGCTTTGGCGTTGCCGCCACAAATGGCCGCCATGGTTGCAGCATCAAAACCACAGGCGGCCACGTGACCGACCGGATCGTAATCGGCCATGTCGAAGGGATAGTCGGTCCCCATGACGACATGCCCGACGCCGTAGAGGCGCACCAGCTCCTGCAGCTGGTGCGGGGTGAAGACGATGCTATCGAAGTAGAGGCGTTGCAGATACGTGGTCGCCGGCTGCGGCAGGG